>Ga0099830_10000345_pt1 | contig 19943 bp, 17 predicted proteins | sample CZO8metaG_4_FD_79337 | JGI IMG/M metagenome (GOLD analysis project Ga0099830, IMG submission 79337) | Vadose zone soil microbial communities from the Eel River Critical Zone Observatory, Northern California, USA - CZOApr15con2H3.8 metaG | ecosystem: Environmental > Terrestrial > Soil > Vadose...
CGAACTTCCCCATTACCTTTCGACTGGTCGCCATTAAGACAATCACTATCATCAACGGGGCCGCGGTTAATCCGTTCAATATCGCTGCCCAAAATAGAGCTTTGATGGAATCAATGTGCAAGAAATTCAGCGCCAGCCCAACGATGATCGCGACGGCGATTGCGGCGTAGAATTTTCTTGCCTCGCGCGGTTTGCGTTCCAAACTCACACGCCACTTGCAGGCTTCACCCACGGCGTACGCAGTAGAACCAGCCAACACGGGCACGGCTAGCAGCCCGGTGCCAACGATCCCACAAACAAAGAGGAGAAAGGCCCAGGGACCGGCGAGCGGCTCCAACGCCTGGGCTGCCTGGGCTGAGCTGGATATGTCCCGCACCCCGTGCGCATGCAGCGTGGCGGCAGTAGTCAGAATGATGAAAAATGCGATCAGGTTAGAGAAACCCATGCCCAGGTAAGTGTCTATCCGGATGCGGTCGAGCTGGCGGGCTGCTTGCCGCGGAGCGTGCTTCAACGGCGCCTCACCGCGGTTGTTTCGGACCTCTTCCACTTCCTGCGAGGCTTGCCAGAAAAACAGGTAGGGGCTGATGGTAGTGCCCAGCACCGCGATCAGGGCTGTCAGGTAATCCTTGCTGAAATTTATGCGCGGATAAACAGTGGAAACAAGGACTTCGTGCCACGGAACACGTACGAAGAACGAAGTGCCAACGTAGGCGAACAGGGAAAGCGTCAGCCACTTCAAATAGCGCACATACTTTGTGTACGGAACAAACAGCTGTAGAAGAAGTGAGAGGAGACCGAAGAATACGATGTAGACGCCGATGTTCCCGTGGAGGAGCAACTGTGCCGCGGCTCCCATGGCCCCTATGTCTGCCCCCAAATTGAAGACGTTGGCTGCGAGCATCAGGCCCACTACGGGATAGAGAAGCCACTTGGGATAGTTCTGTCGCAGGTTGGCTGCAATCCCACATCCGGTGACGCGCCCTATCCGAGCGCTGATCTCTTGAATAACCGCCATGAAGGGATAGGACACCAGCATGGTCCAGAGCATGCCGTATCCGAATTGGGCTCCGACCTGGGAATACGTCGCAATTCCGCTCGGGTCGTCGTCGGAGGCTCCGGTGACCAGCCCCGGGCCCATTTTCTTCAAAACATTCCAGAGGGCTGGCATAGTTTCAACTGTGGAGGAACGGATCGACTGTCGACGTATGAAACTGTGGAAGGAGATGAACCTCGTTCCTCATGCTCCTCCCACTACACGCCAAGCTGAGCAAGACTGTTAGGCAGCTCGACCTAGCTTGCGTTTTCCTCGGTGCTTCCGCTCCGAACTATCCTCTTCAGAGCCTTCTTCGGCTTCCAGGTTGATCTCTTTCGAGAGCTCGGTGAGTTTTTGATCAGTCTCCTTCTCCTCACCGAGCGTCTCCCTCAAAAGGGATGCCTGTTCTGATTCGTCGAGCAGATCGGCATAGGCACAAACGGTGCCATAGGCCGCAATTTCATAGTGCTCGACGCGCTGGGCGGCAGAAATCAAGGCTGCATCCATCACGTCATCTTCGTCCATGATTTCCGCGCCTTCTTTCGCCAACCCTTCCATTCCCATACATTTCTTGCCGGAAGCTTTCTCTCCGAGCATCTCGAACACTTGCTGAAACCGTTCGACATGCCCCTTGGTCTGGTCCAGATGCTCCTCAAAAGCCTGGCGCAACTGCTCGGAAGAAGCAGCCTTGGCCATCTTCGGAAGTGCTTTGGTCAACTGATTTTCGGCTCCTTCAGCTCGTCCACATAGAGTTCTTTCAAGGTATCTTTAGTCATTTTTTTGCCTCCAAATCTACACATCGATGGTTGTGTTTTAGCTGGCACGCTGCATGGGCTTGTCGGTCTTGGAAAAGTCCGCGTTGGCCTCGCCGGTGGAGGAAATGTCCTGAGCTCCCGTGTGCTCTAGAATTTCCTTCGCGTGCTTGGTCCACTCCGAATTGTCGGAGTGCACCGACAGAAGGATGCCGCCACTTTTCACGCGGCCCTCATAGCGTTTGGCCTCATATTCCGGGATGCCCATGCCAATCAGTGCGCCCGTGATGCCGCCGACTGCGCCCCCAACTCCCGCTCCAGCCAGAGCAGCCATGATCGGACCAGCCGCGATGAACGGCCCGAGTCCGGGAATGGCGAGCGCGCCAATTCCGGCCAACCAGCCAAGTCCGCCGCCGAGCAGAGCTCCCGCACCTGCTCCCGTCGAAGCACCTTCCGGGGCCTTGGTGTCTTTCTTATGGGCAAAGTCCTTGGTGCCCGCGTTCTCAGGGAAGAGCACGGAGATGTCCGTATTTCGAAATCCCGCTGCTTTCAGAGCGTCAACGCCACGCTCTACACCTGCGTAATTCGGAAAGATGCCAAACACTGCTGTATTTTTTCCTGCCATGGTGAGTTCTCCTTTTTTAATTTGCGTGTCGTGGTCAGTTCTTGGGTTTGATGTCTAGTTGGCTGGTCACTTTGTCTTCACCAGCCACTTCAGCGGCCTTGGCTTCCACTGCCTTCTTCTCTTCCTCCGAGCGGACTGGGCCCTTGAGTGTGACCATTCCATCCTGTGTTATGACCTTCACGTTGTGAGCGTAGGTCGAGAGGGACTTGTCTTTGACAAGCGACTGCCGAATCTGTTGAGTGATGTCGCGGTCGGAGCGATTATCCTTCTGCTGGTCAGCCGTCGGCTCGTTTGTGTTGCGGTCCCGCTGATTGACTTTGGTATTGTCAGTTTGCGGCGCCGCAGGTTGTTCTGCCGGTTCTTGCGCACTGGCAATCGTCCAGCCACCGAGCAAGATTCCGGCGAAGAGAATAGGACGAATTGAGTTTCTGAGAACTAATTTCATTGTTCATCCTCCTTAAAGGTTGTTGGGTTGCAATTAACTTTCTGGTCAAGCTCTGTGGAAAGGTGAGAGATGTACGCTTGGCTCACGGCCTTCACTTGTTGCCATCCACGGTTTGGAGTGGAACGTCGTAATCCAGAGGGCGGGTAGGTACAGTGGTTCGGTACCAGTTGCGGGGGACCAAGTCGTGGCCGAGAAGCGTTCACGAATCTTGTCGCCAATGTCCTGAACTTTGTCACTCAGAGCACTGCGACTCTCTGCTCCACTGGCAGGCGCGAACAAATTTCCGGCGCCGACGCCGAGCCCGACGCCGGCCGCAAAGCTTAGGACGCGCCGCAGGGTATGATCCTCCTCTGGGTAAGTCACTTTGCTCCCTGCTCGGTCAAGTCAGAGACGCTATCCGATACGCGCTCCACCTGATCGGAGGACTGATCCATCACGTAAATGGCCGTGTTTAGTAGTGACTTCAGAAACTTCTTCACAGTATCCATTCTTTTGACCGGCCTCCCAAAATCTTATCTAGAGGGTTAGTCGCAAATGCGACCTCAGCCAAGAGAATTAATTGTCCATCAGGACGACGGTCTACACCACCGGGTAACAACCTGAGCACAGCTGCAAGTCTTGCCTACGATGGTGAAAGCGTTACCTTAGCCGAGAACGGTCGGAAACGAGCGGTGGTACGGTCACTGCGGTATTGAACCGTGTTTAGCAGTCCTGTTAAATGATCGTTTTGTGCGTGGATTCCTTCCATGTCAAAGGTCGTCCGATGTCCGTACGTATAGAGGGTGGTAGTTTTAAAGCGATGATGGGAAGGGCAGAAGGTCGGTGGTTTCTGTGTGCGCGTTGCGGCCAAGTCGCCATGCCGGATGAACCCACGTATCAATGCAAGTGTGCAAATTGCGCCGAACTGGACCGGGGGCGAAGCTGTAGGGACCTGCGCTGCGGTGGGAGACGCAGATTAGCGAATCCAGCCCGTGCGGGAACGCAAATCTATCCGGGAGGGAAAACTGCGAATCTTGATTGCGGACGACCATGCTATGGTTCGAAGAGGCGTAATTGCGATCTTGAGTACCCACATCGGTTGGGAAATCTGTGGTGAAGCGATCGACGGCGCTGACGCGGTCGAGAAAGCCAAAACCGTCCGTCCAGATCTGGTCCTCCTGGACATAAACATGCCAAGTATGAGCGGATTGAAGGCCGCGTCTCAGATCCGGCAACAGACACCGGGCGTTAAAATTCTGATGATGAGTCATGAAGAGGTTGCGCTCGCACTGCCCATGGCCTTGGCAGCGGGAGCAAACGGCTGCGTTGCAAAAGACCGCCTCAGCACTGACTTGGTAGCGGCGATTGAGGCGATCAGCGAGAATCTATAAGGGTTCTCGCCCGACTCGAAACAACGCGAAAATTCGTATCGATAGTTTCCAGCGGATGACGTGCGCCTCAAGCAGTGCAGTTTTAGGCCGGCCCCCGAGCTAAACTACAATTCCAACCAGAACTACGCTTTCGAGTGTATGGCCTCCTAAAACGTAAGACTTACGATTTAGAATGCCTATCTGCGAAGCGTTGACTACCTTCTCGCCTACTCGCATTCTGGTGGTGGATGACAGTGCGATCATGCGACGAGCTTTGCGAGCTCTGCTGGAAGGGCACGATCATTGGAAGGTATGTGACGAGGCAGCAAACGGTCGAGAAGCGGTTGAAAAGGCGGAGCAAACCAGTCCTGATGTTATTATTCTCGATTTCCAGATGCCAGGGATGAACGGACTTGATGCAGCCAAAGAGATCAAACAGCATTCACCGCGGATACCAATCCTCATGGTCACCATGCATATGTCCCACCAACTGGCAATTGAGGCGCAGAACATCGGGATAGACGGAATGTGCTCGAAGTCAGAGATGGGCTCTGTTGTACAAGCGGTGGAGACGCTGCTGAATAACGGAATCTATTTTAGGAACTGAGATCAGGACCGCCTCTACTAACTGGACCGAACAGCAGTTTCATCCAGCGCGTGATGCAGGAATCGCTGGTCGCTTCCTGCCCAACCTCGCAGTCTTTTGCAGCACCTAAGATTCAGATCGGCGAAACAAGATCGCGGCGCGGCGACCCGCGCTTGCGCGAATGGAGGAAGTTATCATGGCAGGTGATTTGGAGAAGAATCGTCCTGAGGGTGAACCGCAAGGACAACAGCCCGGACAAGGCGGAAAGAGTGGCCAGTCCGAGCAGCGTCCGGGGCAGCAAAGCGGTCAGTCTGGCGAGCAGCCGCAGAAGAAAGGCGGGCAAGGCAAGAATGAGGAAGATGATTTGAATCAGGATCGTCGTGCTTCGTAACGTCGAGAACTAGACACTGTTGGGACCGTCCGAAATGGAACGGTCCCATTTTCTTTCACCGATTCAGAAGTTGTACCCGAATATCAGGCGCATAGTGGGAGCTGGTCGTGAATACAGGCTGGTCTTCAACTCGACAATGTACCCCGCCGGAATTGCAGTCCGGTGAGGACGTTGAAGCTAGGATCAAAATCAAAGTTGCCGGAGTCAATATTCCTTCCCTGGCCTTGCTGGCGCTCGAAATTCTGGTGGAGGAAAGTAAATCCCGGCCCTGCGCCAACATATGCCAACCAGTTGCCGCGGCGTGCTGAAATCGGCAATCTGTAGATCGCTTCAAGGTTTAGAGCAATGAGGTCTGTGACCTCCCCAAATGCAAACTCGGCATTCGGCCGAAAAGAAACGTCGCGGTGAAAGATGGGTCCGAACTGAGAATGCACACCGAATAGAAGGAGTTCAGGATCGAGGGCGGCACCTGCGCGCTGCTTCACCATCTTGTTGTACACCCCCATAATTAAGAATGCGGGTGCCCACTGTCCGACAAAGAGCGCCCAATCATCTTTTCCAAGAATCTTGAACAAACCCGAAGCGCCCATCGCACCTATGGCTGCTGCAAGATACCCGGATGAGGGGATCTTCGCCGTCTGCGTCTCTATAACAGAGGTAACGCGATCTTCACGTTCGCCGAAACTACGTGTTGCTTCATTACTCTCCGGCACCGATAACACCACGGTCACTCTAACTGGCCCGTCACGGCTCATGCATTCTCGGTGCAGGGAACGTTCCAGGGCCAGAGCGTCTACTACTACGGCTACTATGAGTTGATCTTCGATTCCGTCACTCAAACCAGCATTCCCTCCCTGTACTTTGTAAATGCAACGAACCCATCCCTCCCGGTGTATGCAGGGACTCTCAGCCAGCCGACTCCGTAAGAGCTCGAGATGATTCTTGAGGTGGCGCTGGGAGTGCGTTTATCTCGACGATTGCTTTTGCGACAATTCTAGCGGTTGGTGCGGGGCCTCAGTGACCTGCTCCCCCATCCCGGCTCAAACCCGAGATGGAAGCGAACCAGTTTGTCGTATTCTTACGTGAACGAAAGTAGGGGGCAGGTCACATATGTAGCCGTCCATGCGGCCAGCTACATCTCGCGCTGGGTCATGAGGCCAACAGCGTAAACGACAGCAATGCATTTCCACGACTTGACGGCTCCGGGAACGACAGCCTGCTCTTTACTGGATTTTGGGATTACTGTGTGCCTGCCGTCTGCGACGCAGCGGCCCTTGCGCGAAAACCTGGAACAATTCCAGCGCGATTCGTTGCCAAGAGCTTCGAGATCGTCTCTTGGTCAGCAGGTTTGGAGAATAGGTAGCCTTGCGCCCGCTCGCAGCCGATATCGCGCAGTATGTCCAGTTGGACTTCAGTTTCAACCCCCTCGGCCACCACTTTCATGCCGAGGTTGTGGGCAAGCATCACAATAATACGGACGATTCCGTGAGTTTCGGGATCGCTATCCATGCGCGAAACAAACGCGCGATCGATCTTCAATGTATCGACACGAAAGGCCTGCAGGCGGCTGAGCGAGGAGTAGCCTGTGCCAAAGTCGTCAATATCTAAACCAACGCCCAGCGCCTTTAACTGCGAAAGCACCGCAGCAGATCTTTCGGCATCAGCCATGGCGATGGTTTCTGTGATCTCCAGGTCTATGCAGCGGGGATCCATACCGCCTTGCTGAAGAAGCTGGCCAATCTGGGAAGGCAAGTCGACTTGGGCAAACTGTTTGGGGCTGATGTTCACGCTGAGCGAAAGAGGCGGGTCCGAGGGAAAGAGTTTCTGCCAGACACGAAGGTCCCGACAGGCCTCGAGCAGCATTTTCTGGTTGATGGACAGGATGATGCCGGTTTCGTTGGCGACCGGGATGAAATCGTTTGGCATCACCATTCCTTCCGGGCGTTGCCAGCGCGATAGAGCCTCGAATCCCACAATCCTTCCGTCGCGCAAAGAGACGATCGGCTGGTAGTAGACAAGGAACTCTCCCCGTTCAACCCCCTTACGCAAGTCTGTCTCGAGCTGCAAACGCTTGAGGGCGCCGGCGTGCATCGCGTTATCGAACACCTCGCAGCGAGCTTTGCCGGTGCTCTTGGCGCGGTACATGGCGATCTCTGCGTCGCGAAGCACGCCCTGCGCCTCGGTACTCGTATCGCTGCTGAAAGCAATACCAATGCTCGCAGTAACCACGATCTCGTGGCCATCAACATCGAAGGGAATGATCAACTTCTCCCGAATCCGCTCGGCGACGCGAATGGCATCGCTCGGGTCGCGCAACTCTTCGGCGAGAACCACAAACTCGTCTCCTCCGGGCCGGGCCAGCGTGCTGTCGCCGAAGGTGGTCTCATCGTCATTGCCCGGCTGCGGGCGAGAAACGGTGTCGGCGCGGCGCAGGCAACTCATCAAGCGCAGGGCGATTTGGATCAACAGGGCATCACCCGCGTCGTGTCCCAGACTGTCATTGACTACCTTGAATCCATCGATATCGATGAACAGGAGTGCGAACTTGAAGTCTGCATGCCGACGAGAGATGGCGAGAGCCCGCCCAAGACGATCGAGGAGGAGCGTGCGATTGGCCAGGTTGGTCAAGCCATCGTGGAAGGCGTTATGCGCCAACGCCTCCTCGGCCCGCTTCCGTTCGGTGATGTCGCGATTCACGACGACCAGTCCTTCGGTCTCGCCACCAGCGTCACGGATGACACTCGCAGTAGATTCCAACACTCGCCACGAGCCATCCTTGTGCAGGATTCGATATTCGAGGCGTTCTCCGCGACCGGTGAGCCGGGCTTTCTCAGCCGCTCCCAGCACTAGAGCGCGGTCCTCGGGATGAATCTGCTCCAGTGGTGACGTCGTATTCAGTTCGTCCTGGCTGTAGCCCAGGATCTTTTGATAGGCAGGGCTGTTGTAGATCCGATGCCCCTCCCTGTCGATCACGGCGATCATGTCCGCAGCGTTTTCACTGATTAGCTGAAAGAGTCGATCGCGCTCAGCCAGTTGCCGACGGACACGCTGCAGCTGAAAGTGCTGATACATCGTGTAAATGTCAAACAGAAAGACCAGCGCAGCAAGTCCACGAACCCACTCGCGAAGGTTCAGAGCATAGACCTTGTCGGTGAGCAAATGAGAACCGGGAAAGGTCAAAGAAAGAATGGCAAACGTCAGAACCAGCGTGACGGCTACGGCGAAACCCCAAAGCCACCACTCGCGACCCTCGACTTGGCGAAGAGGGGGCAGTACGGCGTTAGTACTATTTGCCAATTCAGTGTGAGAGTTCACGTCTTCGCCGCCCTATCTGATCCGTGCGACACGCCGGAAAGGACCGGGGTGCACTCGAAGGGCCACACTGGCTCGCGTAAGTAGTGTCTTTTGTTGGGCCTGCTCGCCGCCTTCAGGCGATCTGTGTCCTAGATCAGGAAGTGTCTCCCATTGGAACAGTTTGGGAACAGTCGCGAGATGGTGGCTGCGGATATTGGGACTGGATTCCGAACCAAGGACGGCTAACTCGCATGATGACTGCAGGCTATGCGCTCAGGTTGCGTTCCTCGAGCTTGAGCCTTGAAAGCATCTTATAAATTGTGTTGCGGCCGATTCCGAGGATCCTGGCAGCCTTCAACTTATTACCTCCAACACGTTCGAGCACGCGGAGGATATGACGCCTTTGGGCCTCCTCTAGCGAAACGAGCGCTTCGTCCGTGCGGGGGTAGTCACGTGGCAACTCACGCAATCTTTCGGGAAGGTCATTGATGTCAATAAACCTTCCATCTGCCATCATGCAGGCATTGCCGAGCGCATTTTCGAGCTCGCGGATGTTCCCCGGCCATGGATATGTTGCAATACGACTCTGTGCTCGCCGCGTCAATCCGGCAATCTGTCTCTTGTACTCCGCAGCAAATCTATCGACGAAATATCTTTGGAGGAGCGGTAGGTCTTCCCGCCGATCCTCCAGTCGAGGAAGGCCGATCTCAACCGTAGCCAGCCGATAGTAGAGGTCTTCACGGAACGTGCCCTCGCGGATCATGGTGCGCAGGTCACGATTTGTGGCGGCAATGACCCGCAGGTCTACTTTGCGCCGCGCGGATGATCCGACTCTTCGGACATGGTGATCTTGCAAGACACGAAGCAATTTTGCCTGTGTTCCTGGCGAAAGGTCCCCGATTTCATCAAGGAACAACGTCCCGCCATCTGCGCTTTCAAAAAGACCTGCCCTGTCCTGGTTTGCTCCCGTGAACGCACCTTTCACGTAACCGAATAATTCGCTCTCGGCCAGACTTTCCACAAGAGCCGAACAATTGCACGCCACAAAGCGGTCTCTAGAGGCAGGACTTAGTCTGTGAAGTGCCCGCGCAACCAACTCCTTCCCCGTACCTGTGGCTCCGGTCACGAGGGCAGTCCTGAAGTGCGGAGCCACCCGGCGAATCCTCGCGAACACGTCCAACATGAGCGGACTTCGACTCACGATACCCTCGAACTGGCAGGCTTCCAGCAACTTCTGGTCCAGACTCAATGTCCTGCGTCGGGTCTCCGCTTCCGCTCTGAGTCCTGCAACTCGCTCGCGAAGTCTTTCAATATCGAGCGGCTTTGTCAGATAGTCACATGCTCCCTTCTGAATCGCCTCCACCGCGGACTCCGCAGAATAGTGGTCTGAGGTCAGGATCACGTTCGCCCCGGGGTCTGCGTGAATCATAAGCTCCAACAGCTCCATGCTGCGCGCAGCAGTAGCCCCCATCGCTAGATCGAGCAACACGATCCTAGGTCGAACCCGCAAAAACGTTTTGAACCCTGCTTCCGCCTCCCCGTCCGTCAGGATCTCTAATCCGTCCTGGCCGAGCGCGGCGGAAATCAGCATCAGCGTGTGGGGATCCTCGTCAATCGCTAGCAGTTGTTGCATATTCGACATGTTCATTGCCGCGGAACGGGCATTGATCTCTTGTTATGAGTTGGGCAATCTTAGGCAACAAGGAGGCAGGATACCAGGGGGGGAACATCGCGACTGCAACGGCGTAAATATATCTACTGCGCATAACCCCGCACCCGTCACCGTCGCTGTTTCAGACGACCCAAGAACAAAGAACCAAGCTCAAGCCAGTTGGGGAAAGCGCTAACACAGTCCTTATCTCAAGAAGTGAGATTGCAAGTCAATAGCAATCGAGCGTAGTTACGAAAGCCGAACACGTCGTTACAAAAACAGAACTAGAAGAGAAAGCGGAGAAGCCACGGAAGAAGATGTTTCTGTTTTTCTTCCCAAGCAACTCCTTAGTAGTGTCCTCTCTGGAGACACCTATCGTATCGCCAGAGTACTTATCTAGCTTGTTGTGACAACCCGGCCCTTCATAACACGCACACAAGAAATGGGTTAGACGCTGCATTCAGTTGGTGATGAACGTGCCTAGGTGACCAGCGTATGAGATCCCAAGTTCGGCTCGATGGCCTACTGTTCAGCAATGACACGCAGGTTCTCTGCGTCATGAACCCGATCCTCAACAATTTTGCCATTGAGACGGAGGTTTGTAACGAACTATGCTCAGCTCTGGACGCAGTGACTCACCGAAGGCTTGATGCCGTTATTGTGGACTGGGACGATGCGTCCGATCCCACCCGCATCGTGCGCGCGGCCCGCAAGTCGTCCCCCAACAGTAACTCGACCATTGTGGCCTTGGTGAACGCAGGCTCAGAAACACATGCGCTCCTGGTCGGGGCAAATTTTATGATCCATAAGCCCGCGAATATTGACCAAGCCGGGCGCTGTATGCGCGCCGCGTACGGAACGATGTTGCAGAACCGGAGGCGCGCGGCTCGCGTCCCCATGGACATTCGAGTAATAGCGAGGGTTGCCGAGATCGGAGCCATAGAGGCCAGAATCAGCGATCTCAGCGTGGGTGGCCTGGCCATGCACTGCCAGCATCCTCTCCAGGTGAATCGAGAAGTACTGGCGCACTTCACACTTCCAGGGTGCACCGATTTGATCCACGTAACAGGCAGGGTTGTGAACGCCAACGGTACGGGGCGGGCGGGGATTCGCTTCTCGTTTGTTCCCGAGGAGGACCTTGCCAAGCTTGAGAGTTGGCTGGCAGTTGAGCTGGCTAAACTGGAGAAAGCTGAAATGCCCACCGACTATGCACAGAACTACAGTGATTGACCGAAGCATTGGCACCTCCGCGCAACCGGCTGTCAAAATCCTGCTGGCTGAAGACTCCGCGATCTATCGTCGCCTGATCGAAACCCACCTTAAGGAGTGGGGCTTTGACTTTGTCTACGCAAAGGACGGCAAAGAGGCGTGGAAACTGCTGGGGCAGCAGGATGCGGCGAGGTTGGCCTTGCTCGACTGGGTACTCCCTGAGGTTGACGGGGTCGAACTCTGCCGCCGGCTTCGTGGCCGGCCGGAAGGCGCGCCATACACGTATACGATCTTATTGACGGCAAAGAGTCGGAAGCAGGAAATGCTAGAGGCCATGGACGCTGGGGCCGATGACTTTCTCGCGAAACCCTTCGACCCACACGAACTGAAGGCACGCCTGCTGGTCGGCAAGAGAATCGTTGAGTTGCAGCAGAAACTTATTTCCGCAAATGATGCTTTGCATTTTGCGGCCTGCCATGACTTCCTGACCGGCGTGTGGAATCGTGCTGAGATTCTTGGCTTTCTGCAACGCGAGCTCGCACGCGCCCGACGTGACGTCACCAATGTGGGGATTGTGCTGGTCGACGTCGACCACTTCAAGAAGGTGAATGACCAGTTCGGGCATGACGCAGGAGATTGTGTCCTCAAGGAGATTGCAAAGCGGCTGGTCAACGCTCTGCGCGAGTACGACGGTGTCGGGCGCTATGGCGGAGAAGAGTTTCTGTTGGTTATACCGGGTTGCGATCTGGCAACCACAGTCCGGCGGGCCGATCAGATCAGGGAACTAATTTCGAGCAGACCGATCCCCACCGCTACCGGGGCGACGACCGTTACCTTAAGCATGGGGGCCACGGTGGCGGAGTCGTCCACAAACTCGGAGCAACTGGTGCGCCGTGCCGACATAGCACTGTATCAGGCCAAGCACAACGGAAGAAATCGAGTCGAATGTGCCGCTGCCGTCCCGGTTGCGTTAGCCGCGGGGCAGCCTTGATTTTCCCCCTGATGAGGTACAGTGCGGCGGACTGGTGTGAGGGCGGCGCAAGCAACGCACTGGTAATAGGTGTATCGGGTCCAGTAGCCATATTCGTTGGTTGTGATTCGTCCGCTGCTAGGCAGTGACGTAAGAAGGTCCCATTATCAAATGCGGACTTTGATCGGCGTGCATGGTCCCGTGCGCAGGCGTAGAAGGATGTTGAAGAGTTGGTGTTTGGCGTGCGAGTCGAGGTCGTCTCAACTGGCGGAACATCCAACGAGCCGAGCAAGGAGCGCAACACATGAAGAATTACTCGACGCGCTCCTAGAGCATATCTCTGACCACGTTTACTTCAAAGATCGTGACAGTCGGTTCGTGCGGTTGAATCGCGTGGAGCACGGGTTGCGCAACACCAGGGTGAGCACTAAAGGCCGGGGGTGTTCAACTATGGGACACTTTCCCGAATAGAGACAGCCTCGGCGCAACAGCGGGCCAGCCACTATCCACGCATCGCCTCGCTAAGTCATACCCTCACCTGATCTTGCAGGATGTTCTCGCGGATCAAGCGGTTCGGAACAGAGCGTGCAATGTCTCCTCCGCGGCGAGTCTTGTTGCCCTAACTCTCCCCAGACACCGCGACGGCGCTCTCGTGGCTTGTCCATGGCGATCAGCGCACACGTATAGCTAGACAAATGTCTGTCTCGGACCAATCCGGGGCAAGTGTGAGGACGTAAGAATGCGACCGAGCAGTGTTCCAAAGATTCTTTTGTCGCTTGCATTGGCAGCAGTGGCGTGCCAGGCGCAGAAGGCGATCCCCCAAGGGACACAGTCCGGCTCAAACTATGGGCGGTTGCCGTTAACGTTCGAAGCCAACAAGGGTCAAACCGATCCTCAAGTCCAGTTTCTGGCGCGCGGTAAGGGATACACCGCATTCCTTACTACGGGTGGCATGGTCCTTTCCTTGCGACCAACCGAGATATTGCGGAACGCACGCGCCGGCAACGTAAGTGCTGCGAACAAGGCTCAATCTCCAGCTGCAACACTTCAGCTCACATTAGTGGGAGGAAATCAGAACCCGGTCACTGTGGGCGAGGATCCGCAACCCGGAAGAGTGAACTACTTCATCGGAAACAATCCTGCGAAATGGCATACCAACGTGCCCACGTACGCGAGAGTACGCGGGAAGAATATTTATCCCGGCATCGATCTGGTGTACTACGGCAATCATCACCAGCTCGAATACGATTTTGAAGTCTCGCCTGGCTCCGATCCCAACCGGATTCAATTCCAGGTCAAGGGTGCCCGCGAGATCCATGTTGACCCTGACGGTGACCTCGTTCTGGAAACAAGTAGCGGCGACCTTCGTTTCAAGAGTCCCGCCATCTACCAGACGTCCAATGGCCAGCGCATTCCTGTTCGCGGCCAGTACGTCCTCCGCGATTCCACCCACATCGCCTTTCAGCTGTCCCAATACGAACGAAGTAAACCTCTGGTGATCGACCCCGAATTGATCTACTCGACGTACCTCGGCGGAGGTGGTAACGACCAGCCCCGAGGAATTGCTGTTGACAGCACGGGGAACGTCTATGTCGCAGGATTCACCGATTCAGCAGATTTTCCTTTAGCCACGTTGGGATCACTGCCCGCCGGGTCCACCCATGTATTCGTCGTCAAACTCGATTCCACTGGATCCAATCTCGTCTATGCCGACTATCTCGGCGGAAACAGCCAGGACTACGGGTACGCACTGGCACTGGACGGCTCAAATGACGTGTATGTCACTGGCAGCACCGCCTCAAGCGACTTCCCGGTGATCAACCCCTATCAGGGAACATACCCAGGTGCGTTCAACGCTTTCCTGACCAAGATTTCTCCCAGCGGATCATCGCTCTTGTATTCAACATATCTCGGCGGAAACGGGTCGGATGTCCCTACGAGCATCGCGGTCGAAGGCGCGGGAAACATGATCATTGGCGGAAACACGTCATCTACCAATTTTCCCGTCGTGAACGCTTATCAGCCCACAGTTGGCCCCAATCAGGGTGGGACGTACGGAATTTACGGTTTCCTCACCAAGTTCAATCCGGACGGATCATCCTTGGTTTACTCCACCTATTTCGGTGGCAATTCGAACGTTCCCTTCGACTGTGGAGGGACGCCTTGCTGGCCTCAACCAACCAGCAGCATCAACGGAATGGTGGTGGACAGCGCTGGCAATTCCTACGCCACTGGTGCTACGAACACATACAATTTCCCCGTAACATCCGGGGCATATCTCGGTACGGACACCACCCAACTGAATGGCACCGTGGGATTTGTGAGCAAGTTCAACAACACCGGGAGCCTACAGTACTCGACTTACTTCTACGAATCCAGCGGCCTGCTAACCACCATCAACGCGATCGCGGTCGATGGCTCCGGTTCTGCATATATCACTGGGCTAGCACTGAGCGATGGGACATTCCCACTGACGTCCACGAGCATATGCGATCCTGCAATGTATGGATGGGGATGCAGCTACGGTTTTGTCACGAAATTCGACCCGACAGGATCAACACTCTCGTACTCCACGTTTCTCGGTCCGAATAATTATGCCATCCCGTTGTCGGTGTTGATCGACGCGGACAACAACGCCTACGTGTTGACGTCCACCTCTAGCAGTTCGTTTGGAACAGTGAACGGTATCGAGCCTTATACGAACGGTGCAGATGCCCTGCTGGTAGAAATTGACCCAACTGGCACCTCCGAGCTCTGGGCGACATACCTGGGCGGAGATCTGGATGACAGTGCAGCGGGCCTCGCGTCTGATTCCAATGGCAATCTTTACGTCGCCGGCGCGACGAATTCCACCGACTTTCCGACGGTCCAGCCGGCCTTCCAGAACATACTCGGAGGAAACACAGACGCATTCGTACTGAAGATCGGGCCGAACTCAGCACCATCGGTGTCCGTGAGTCCAGCTGCTCTCCAGTACTCAGCGCAGTTGGTAGGCTCGACCAGCCAGCCGCAGACCGTCCTCGTGCGAAACATGGGTAGCTCGCCGCTTACCATTTCGTCGATCGCTATCAGCGGAGACTTTGTTGAGACCGATACCTGCGGAAGCAGCGTGCCCGCCGCTGGCAGTTGCACATTTTCCGTGACCTTTACCCCCACCTCGGCGGGGCCCCGCACTGCATCAATCCTTATTCAGGATGACGCGGCGGGGTCTCCCCATGCGATCGACCTTAGCGGCGATGGTCTTGGTGCCGTCGTTCTGACTCCCACAAGCTTGGCGTTTCCGACCACGCAAGTGGGGACTTCCAGCACTGCGCTTTCGACGACATTGGCTAACAACGGTAACACGGCACTGCACATCAGCAGCATCCAGGTAACGGGAGACTATTCACAAACCAGCAATTGTGCGGACACTCTGGCGAGTGGCGCCACCTGCACAATCAACGTTACCTTCGCGCCGACAGCTTCCGGAACCCGCCCAGGAACCCTGACCATCAGTGACGACGCCACCGGAAGCCCTCAAACTGGGCAGCTCACGGGAACCGGATACACCACTGCCGGCGCTGCCGTCAGTCCTTCAAACCTGGCATTCCCCAATGTGCCGCTGGGTAGCTCCAGCGCGGCGCAGAGCGTGTCCCTCTCGAGTACCGGTAGCGGTGCCCTGCACATCACCAGCATCCAAGCGACTGGAGATTACTCACAAACCAACAATTGTGCGACCACTCTGCCAACGGGCGCCGCTTGTACTATCAGTGTGACCTTCTCTCCGACCGCTTCCGGAACACGCTTCGGAACCCTGATCATCAATGACGACGTCGCCGGAAGTCCCCAAACTGTGCAGCTCACGGGAACCGGATCAGATTTCAGCTTGGCTGGTTCTCCCAGTAGCCAGGCCGTGAAAAGTGGGTCTACTGCAACCTACGTAGTGACAGTAGGCTCGGTGAGCGGCCCGTTCACCAGTGCAGTAAATCTAACTTGCGGTGGCCTGCCTGCAAAAACTACGTGCAGACTGTCTCCGAATTCAGTAACTCCAATCGGGAATCAGGGAACCGCGACGCTGACCATTGCCACAACCTCAACGACCGCACAGCTATCACCGCTTCAGAGATCGCAGAGGCCGTTGATCTATGCAGTGTGGTTTCAATTGTCTGGCTTTGGCTTGTTCGGAATGTTTCTCGCGCGACCCGGAAGGTGGACTGGCAGGTTCCGTGCCCTGGGGCTGCTAGCTATGATCGCATCTCTGATGCTCATGGCTGCCTGCGCCGGAGGAACGGGAATCGTGAACCAGGGCGGATCGGGAACTCCTCCAGGGACCTACGCAATCACAGTCACCGGGACCTCGGGTGCCTTGCAACACTCTTTGCCGCTGACCCTCACGGTGCAGTGAAATGTTTGCAATGACGAGGTCGCCGAAATCGAACCTAGTTGCAGGCAATCATGTTTTGAGTTGTGCCCTGCAGGCTCAGGATCGAGTTCGCGACCAATGGCAGACTCCACAGCTTGCTGTGGTGCTTGCGCAGGTAGTAGGAGGCAACCACGGAGCCAACGCTCTTCATGGAAGCAACCGCATACGCGCGTCCAACCGTGGGGTGGGCTCCATACAGGTAGGCAGACTGGACTTCAGCGTTGCACACGCCCTTCTTCCCGGCGAGCCAGTTCTGCCGGGCGAACAGCGTGGTGTAGGAGTCGGCGAATGTGCTGCCGGTAGAAATCACTGCCAGGCTGATGAACTTTTTGTCGATGGTCTTGCTTTCGACGGTCTTGATCGCCACGGTGTTAGGAGCGTAGGCCCGTGTTGCAACTTCAATCGCGGAATCGTTGGGTCGGGATACGCTGCTGGGAGCTGACGGAAGCTCCTTCGCAGATGACGTGGCGACGAGCACGAACACTGTCAGGATGGATGCGAGCGTCGACTTCATAAGTTTGGCCCCTTTTAGGCATTCCATCGGGGGAAACAGCAGTGTGGTGCGCGATGGTTTGAAGATTGCCGATGTGGTGTAGCACATCATGGTTCGAGAGTACGTGTGGGATAAACAGTGCACAATCGCAAGACAGTAACGGAACTTCGTAACGGGGGGTAACCACCTGTTCGTGCCATAGCAACGAGGGGCGAAAATAGCGGCTGCGGGAAGGGTCCAGCGTGATGGGCTCAAGATCGTTGGACTTTGGCACTCTGCGGAGGAGGAATCAGTGTGTAGACAAGTGACGAACATCTGTCTTGCAGACACCAGCGCGGAAGGAATCTATCTGTGAAGACGATTCTGCTCGTCGAAGATAGCAGGTTCCTGCGACTGATGAACGAAAGAAACCTCGTCAGAGCAGGGTATTCAGTGGTTACGGCCTGCGACGGAGAAGAAGCACTACGCCTGGCTTTCGAGCGGGTTCCAGACCTGATCCTTCTGGACATGTTGCTCCCAAAGTTGGGAGGGGCCCAGGTGCTGCGGTCACTGCGGAACAACCCCACGACAGACCGCGTTCCCATTGTTGTACTGAGCAGCCTTCCCCAGAGCAATGAGTCCAAACTAAAGAAAGAAGGCGCTACTGCCTATTTCGATAAGTCGACCCTGGGACTACATCAGAACGCGGAATCGTTGATTCAAATTGTCGGGAAAATACTAGGCGAGAAGGCTCAGGCTTGCGACGCCGTAGGAGCCAAGACTTCAGGCGATGTCGCGCCTGCGAAAAGCGAAGTATGACCCCGGAAATGGCATTCGAATGCTTGCTCGTTTCTCACGATCCGGCGGTTTTCTCCACTATGGATCGAATACTCAAGAATTTCTCAATTTGCACAAACATCTGCCAAACCACATCGAGAGCCGCCAATCTCTTGGAAGAAGGCAGCACGGATCTCATCGTGATTGATTGGGAAGGAGAGCCTTCTTCAGAGCTAATACACGAAGTCTGGAAGTCTCGCGTAAGGCAGAAGCTGACGATCGTTGCAGTTGCAGCCGACGATCGGGCCATACCGGGTGTCCATGTTGTCCTTCGAAAGCCTGTAACTCCAGAATCCGGAACGAAGTCCCTGCGAGTCGCCTATTCCAGAATGCTGCAGAACTACAGGGAACATGCAAGATATCCTCTTATGATCCCGGTTGAAGCTAGTGGCGAGAAAGACCGGACGGTCCCTGTAACTGTCACCAATATCGGGGATGGAGGACTGGGGCTCACCACCAAGGGCAAGTTGACTGTCGGAGAAATTCTGACGTTCCGATTGCAGTTGCCGGCTGCGAAGAAGCAGATTTACATCAAGGCCCGCGTGCTGTGGACTCGCGACTACGGCGCCGCTGGTTGTGAATTTGTTCGAATTCCACCAGTAGATCTTCGGACTATGCATGACTGGCTCAAGGACAAATGCCGGGTTAAGAAACCACTGGTCGATTCGGAATCGACTACCTAACCATAACTATCTGGGCAGAGCCTGAACACGCAACATTGCGCACGCCGCAGCAGCGTCCCCGGTAGTCGCCGCGCTCTGCGGCCGCGTCCCTATGCCATCCGCAAACCCAAGGCCCACACTCGCGCCACCGCCGCGACCGCTGCTCAGTTCCTCGACACCTTGCTGCACCGCATGCCCTTTCCCATCCGCGCTTTACCAGTCGACGGTGGAAGCGAGTTCGCCGAGTTCGAAGCAGCCTGTCAACAGCGCGGCCTGCGCTTGTTCGTGCTTCCGCCACGTTCTCCCAAACTCAACGGCGCGCGAATGATAGTTCTCGGCAAACTACTGGTCTTTGGCAGTTAACTCGATGCTCCTTGAGCATCGAGCGGCTGTGTTCATCGTGGACGCAGCACTTGATAGCGTGTAATGGTGTAGCCCAGGGCGGCTCCAAGAAACACGTCCGACGGAAAATGGGCACTCGTGGTTACGCGAGAGAAGCTGACAGCTGTTGCGAAACCGTACGCGAGCCAGGGCACCCAGCGGTGGTGTTGATAACGGCAGGCGATGACAGTCGCGACAGAAAAAACCCCGGCGGCGTGCCCGGATGGGAAGGCGCTGCCCTTGAAGGGGGACATGCCGCCGCTAAAGAACGTGTCGTTAAAAGACCCTCCGGGGGCAACATCTGTAGGCCGTTTTCTGCGAGTAATCGCTTTGATCGCAAGGTCGACGACAGCGCTGTCGGCATAGGCCTCTCCGGCCAGTAATGCCGTACTCACCTGGTACGAGTCATGCCGAATATAGCCCGCAACCATAAGGGAAGCGGGGACTATCGCCACCTCGGCAGCGGTGATCGGAGCAGCGAAGACGTCGTTGATGTCGTCCAGGTTCCTGGCATGAGATTGAAAATAGGGCATCGCATGCGGATCGGCGACTATGAGTCCCGCCGTCCCGCCTACAACGGCAAGAGTGGGTAACCAGTAGCGCCCTTTCGCCAATTGAGTTGGAAACAGCCAAATGCCCTTCTGATCATGGAGAAAGTCTTTTGGCAAGGAGCGCCACGAAACCTCCCGGTCCGACCCGGGATCGTTGCGATGCTTTAGTCGGGAGACCTCGGATGGACTATCGGGCAAACTAGCAGTGTCGTTTTGCGCACAGGCCCAGTTCGGGGAACTCCAAGTGTACGCACAAAAGATGAATACAAGTGACCACAGCTTTTTTCTTGGACTCATTGAGGTTCTTTGATGCAGTTTTCGGGCGCCAGGAAG
>Ga0099830_10000361_pt1 | contig 19664 bp, 16 predicted proteins | sample CZO8metaG_4_FD_79337 | JGI IMG/M metagenome (GOLD analysis project Ga0099830, IMG submission 79337) | Vadose zone soil microbial communities from the Eel River Critical Zone Observatory, Northern California, USA - CZOApr15con2H3.8 metaG | ecosystem: Environmental > Terrestrial > Soil > Vadose...
GCGCGCCAGCCGCGCGAACCGCGCTGGTAGTTTTCCTTTTCCATGGATGGGCTGGACGGCAGGGGCCAGGGCCCTCGCCGCACTCTGCTGTGAGGAGAGGCTTATGACCACGACATTCCAGAAACGCCAAAAAGAAATGAAGCGCATCGAGAAGCGCAAAATGAAGGAAGAGAAGCGCGCACAGCGAAAACTCGACAAGCCTCCTGCTAGTGAGGTTACCTACGATCCCGCGTCCGATCCGACCATCGATTGGAATCACAGCAACGAGATCAGTTCGCAGGAGTAATTTTGACGGGCTTGAGCATTGGCCGCACCGGCGGATTTTCTGCACCCTTTCGCGGGCCGCGGAAACAGCACTGTCCGCGACGCAGCATCCGAATGAAATAGCAATCCGCCTCCACTTCGGTATAATTTTCTTCCAGCAATCGAAGCCTAACTTTCACGGAGCTTTTCGCCGTTCTTGGCGAAGGGGAAAGTCATGCAGCCAGGTCGCAGAAATCTTTGCGCGCTCATTCTGATTGCTGTGGCCGCAGCCTTTTTGATGGTCGCTCCGGCCGCCGCGCATGCGGTGCTGATGGAATCAAACCCGCCTCTGAAGGGTGCAGTGTCCGGGCCGAACGTTCCTATCGCGCTCCGCTTCAACGTTCGCATCGATACGTTCCGCTCCCGGCTGACGCTGATCCATCCGGATGGCTCCGCGCAAGCGCTCGAAATCAGCAAGCAGACTCCCGCGGACACGCTCTCGGCGGAGGCCACCGGCTTGGCCGCTGGAGCATACCGACTCCGCTGGCAAGTGCTGGCGTCCGACGGCCACATTACTCGTGGCGAAATCCCCTTTACTGTCACGCCGGCCTAAGCGAGATTCATGGCCCGCCTACTTCAAGTCTTCGGCTTCCTGTCCGTCCTGTTTCGCGGCGCAACGCTTACGTTCCAGTCCCTCGCCGTTGGCGGCATTGTTTTTCTGAACTTCGTCGTCCGCCGCGCAAAAGAGGATTCAGCGGCGCTCCGGCAAGCTTGCCTGCGCTGGATTCGAGTTTCGGCGATTGCGCTGGCTGTAATGCAGATTTCCTATGTCCTCGCGAATTCGCTGATCCTGAGGCAGTCTGCCGAGATGCCTCTTCGCGAGGTTCTCGGCGCAAATTTTGTCCTCGCCGGACTGATTGGCATGGTATCGGCGTTCACCATCATCGCTCTTGCTGCTCCCAGACGCTCCACCGGTTACACCGATCTGTTTCTTCCCGCAGCCGCTATCATCGCTTCCTCGGTAATGACCAGTCATTCGATGGCTCGACTGGAATATCGCGCGCCGCTCGTTGCCTTCACTGCGCTGCATCAAGCGGCCACGGCCGTCTGGCTAGGCGGCCTGCCGTATTTGCTGATCGCCATCCGGCGAGCGCCGGGGCCGGAGTTTGCTCGACAGATGAGCGCCAGATTTTCGCAACTTGCGCTGGTGAGCGTCGCCGTGCTCGCTTCCGCGGGATTTGTACTGAGTCTTGCGTACGTCGGCTCAATCAAGGCAGTCTATGGCACTTCCTACGGCGCGATGGTCGCCACCAAAGTGGTTCTCTTTGGTCTTCTGCTGTTTCTCGGCGCGCTCAATTTTCAGCTCGTCCGCCGCGGACCGGCCAGCTCTATTCTTGCCAGCTTGAAACGCTTCGGCGAGGCAGAAATTGGCATCGGCGTCACCGTGATCCTCACCGCCGCTTCGCTCACCTCGCTTCCTCCCGCCGCGGATCTCGCTCGCGACCGCGTCTCCGGCTCGGAAATCTTCGCGCGTATTTCTCCCCGCCCGCCGCGGTTCAGCAGTCCTGCGATGCAGGAGCTGCCAGAAGACATTTATGCCGCTCAGAAAAGAGCATTCGAATCCGGCTCGCTCACCACCGAATCCTACGTCCCCGGCCAAACTGGAACACGCTCGAATACTCCCGCCGAAAAGGCTTGGTCCGAGTACAACCATCACTGGGCAGGTATCGTCGTTCTGGCGATGGGACTTCTGGCCTTCGTCGCGCAAGCGAGACAAGTCTCCTGGCCGCGCCATTGGCCGCTTGCCTTCTTCGGCCTCTCGGCATTTTTGTTTCTCCGCAGCGATCCGGAGACCTGGCCCCTCGGCCCCGTCGGCTTCTGGGCGACGCTGGCGGATCCCGAAGTCCTGTTACACCGTTTTTTCGCACTGCTGGTAATCGCTCTGGCGGTATTCGAATGGCGCGTGCAAACGGGCCGTATCGCCTCGGGCAGCGCCCGGCTGATCTTTCCTGTGCTCATCGCGGTTTCCGGCGCCCTGCTCCTCACCCATTCCCATAGCCTCGGAAACCTCAAGGAAGAAGTCCTTGCCGAGCTAAGCCACATCCCGCTCGCGATTCTCGCCGTAACGGCGGGATGGTCGCGCTGGCTCGAACTGCGCCTTCCGTCCGAGAATCAAACGCGCAACATCATGGCACGCCTCTGGCCGGTCTGTTTCGCTTTGATCGGCGTTGTTTTGCTGAACTATCGCGAAATGTGATTCGCGGATTTCATTTCGAAGCAGGGAATTGACGCGGAAGGAATTGTGGTTCCGGGACCTGGACTCGAACCAGGATACTCAGCTCCAAAGGCTGATGTCCTACCGATTAGACGATCCCGGAACCGGCCCAATTAGTGTAGCAGACGCCCGCAAATGCGCCCATATCTCGCAAAGCGCGGCCGATGGTGGGAACTTCGTTTGTAGTAGCGCCGGCTCGCCTCACGCCGCCTCGCCACAGAGCAACCGGATACGGCGCAACGCCTCACTACTTGGCTCCCTGCCGCCCGGTAATGTGCGTGAAGCAAAGGTTTCTGCTAAATTGGTGAGGTTATTCGCAGCGTCGGAGAGGTGGCCGAGCGGTTTAAGGCGCACGCTTGGAAAGCGTGTGTAGGTTAACCCCTACCGTGGGTTCGAATCCCACCCTCTCCGCCATACCTGTAAGTCACTGATCTGCCTTCGTTTGTATTCATGGTGTCTGTGTTGGTGGCTGCCGTGACGGGCAGCGAGCGCAATCGCTGAACTCATGGCCATTTGAATCTATCTAAGAAGTCTTTGTTTATGCGACTTTTTGGAGTAACCATCTAGGAAGGGCGATCTCCCTAGCCCAGGTGGTGAAGAGGGGGCACTCTCACCCACATTCGATGATGGGGTATTGAAGCGCCAATATTAGTCAATGAAGTACGTATAAATGTTTTGATATCTGTCATTTCAACAGATACGCTGTTCTTGTCGCGACTTGCTATGCGATTCACATGGGATGAGAACAAGAACCGCCAGGACCTTCGAAGGCACGATATTCGCTTTGAAACCGCCGTTCTCGTTTTCGACGGTCCCTACGTGATTACGCAGCGCGACATCTCTTTTCGAGGATGAGGAACGTTGGATGACGGTTGGAGCCATAGGACCGGGTTCGATTTTATTGGTCGTCCATACTTTTTATGAGGAAGCTCACAAAGGAGTAGAAGCGAGACATCCGGGCTATCGTGGCAAGAAGAGACGCAGACATTGATCTTTCGGACGCTCCCGAGGTTCTCGATTGGAGCGGGGCTGAAATGGGCAAGTTCTATCGGCCGGCGAAGAAGCGCGTTACGATGCGTCTGGATTTGGACGTCATCGCATGGCTGAAAGCCGATGGCCGCGGTTACCAGACCAAAGCAAATTGGTTGCTGCGGCGCGCCATGCTTCACTACAGGAGAGAAAAGGGTCTTTGCTGACGGAAGCCCTCGCAACAGAAAGGACAGGCTTGATATTGCCGAGCCAGTCTAAGTCTGGCTCCTGCACCACTCTATCGGTCGGCATCCGAAATCAGATGGGCTTCGTTTCCCAGGAGGTTTTCCAGCGGTAGCTCCGCAGAAAAGCCGGTAATATTCGAGCCAGCGTTAATTGAAAAATTCAACGAGCCATCCGGACGAGCGGGCCACACCCGTGTTGGAATCGTGTCGACACAAGGCGAATGTCCCGTTCCTGCGTAAGTTCTTCAAAACCACTCCCCGTGAATGCTATGCGCGGATCATAATCCTATTCCGCAGTTCCACGACGTTCTACGCCGGCCGACTGCTTCTTCAGGCGACAAGAGAGAAGCTCTTTCCCAGAGCCCCGTTTCTGGATCGTCTTTATGATCGCTGGTGGGAAGGCTGTCTCCGACAGTTATCTGGAAACGCCCGTCGGACAGACATAAGCCTACATTCCCCTGAATTCTTGATTTCCAACAGATCCAGCAATTCATCTTCTCCCAGAAGTTGCTTGGGTAATATACCCGTACCTACAAGGCTGAAGAGACCGATGTGCCCGCGGCGGCGAAGACGGTGGACATCTCTGCCTGCGCAAAGGAGAGGAATGACCGGACTACGACAGGATCGAACTGGGTGCCGCTTGCCTCTGTGAGCCGGCGCACAGCTTCCTCGTAGGGCAAGCCTTTTCGATAGGGGCGAGAAGAAACCATGGCGTCGAAGGCATCGATGACCGAAACAATGCGCGAGACTACCGGAATTTCGGTGCCCTTAAGTCCCGCGGGATATCCCGATCCATCGAAAGATTCGTGATGATGGAGAATGTCGAGAGCCGCGCGTTCGAAGCCCGGGAGCATGCGCAGCACGGCCCAGCCGTACTCTGGATGTTTCTTCATCAGCGCATATTCTTCCGGGTCGAGACGCTCCGGTTTTCGGAGGATCGAATCCGGAATACCAACCTTTCCAATATCATGCAGGAGCGCAGCAACTTCCAGATTCTGCAGTTCAACTTCTTCGAGGCCCAGTTCTTGTCCAACGCGCATGGCCCATTCTGCCAGCCGAGTACTGTGGACGCCGGTGTTGAGATCCTTCAGGTCAAGTAGTTGGTTGAAGGCGCAGATGACAGAATTGCGAAGTGCTGAAGCTTGTTCTTCGAGGTGTTTGATGCGGAGAGGATCCAGCGCCCCAAAGGTCGGGGAACTCTCCATGAGCGCTGGAATCCGGTTGTTCGACATTGCGGCTACAGGCAGAGCAGGAGGCAGGAGCCAGAGCCAGAAGTGGATGTGGATCCAGAGCTATTCACCCAGGCGGAGACCGCCTGATAGACGTCGAGACGGCCATGATTGAGGTCGGGTGTGAGAAGCCGTCCGTGAGACAGGGCGCCGGCGGCCTGTGATTGATTGAGAGAGCCTTCTTTTGCACTAAGAAGCAGGGCCGCTGTTCCGGCAACAAGGGGCGAGCTAAAGGATGTGCCGGAGGCGCTCGCGTACGTTCCACCCGGGTAAGTGCTGATGACGTATTCGCCCGGGGCCGCGATCCAAACGTCCGTCGTGCCGTAATTGGAGAAGGAAGAGCGGGCATCCCAGTCCGTCGTAGAAGCAACGCCGATCACATGATCATTGAAAGCCGCCGGGTATACGGCAGAACTGGTGTTTTCGTTGCCGGCTGCAGCGACGAGGACGACGCCAGCCTTATTGGCCTTGGAAACTGCCTGGTTCAACGCTGGCGAAGAAGAAGTGAGGTCAAAACTCATATTTATGACGTTCGCGTGATTCTGGACCGCGTAATAAAGAGCGGCGACAATGTTGGAAAGATAGCCGGTCCCGCTTGAGGTGAAAGCCTTGAGAGGAAGGATCTTGGCCTTCGGGGCGACGAGGTGGACAAGCCCGGACGTCATGGTGCCGTGGCCGAAAGCGGCATAGGGTCCCCCATCCAGAACCGCGACTGATTGCTGATCGAGGACCGCGACGCTCTGCTGCTGCACAAACGCGGGCTGTTCGTCCGCAGAGCTGCTAGTTGTGGCGCCCTGCAACGAGGGCACATCCAGCCATTCCGAAGCGCCGGGCTGGTTCCTTGTAAAGTCATATCCGGGAAGAAGAACTGGGTAGAGGACGGGATGGTTCACGTCGACGCCAGTGTCAATCACAGCGACGATTCCAGACCCACTTATGCGAAATCCGTTCTGCGCGTCCTCAAGCCGGATAATTTGCGTCGCGGGCTGAGCGGCGTAACCATGCCAGACTACGCTGCCAAAGTAGTTCACGGGCGAGGTATCGTATAGCCCATAGGGGATGCTACTGACATGCGGAAGGGGCATCGGTAAGAGCAGATCCGCCTCGATGCTGGTGATCCCCAGCAACTGTTCCGCGAAAGTCAGGATTCCCGTTACAAGATTTCCGGCGGAGGTCACCAAAAATGTCTGCCCGAGTGTGCCGTCCAGGCTGCCTTTGACCTGGCAGCCCAGCAACGAACAAAGATTAAGGACGGACCCAAGACCACCAGTGGTCTGGACGATGTAACGGTTTTGTGCTGCGGCAGGCCTTGCGGCCGCCGCGGTGAAAGCAATTAGTATCGTCAAGATGCATAAACTGCGTTTCATACGGTTGACCCCTGTCTACGGTTTTTACAAAAAATCAATCCGCCAGAGACACAAATGCATGCGCTCGAAGTCTCGCAAGCGGCAACTTGCGGACCAATGGTACCCATGTGCTGCTCGTCTCGTGCCCATGGACTATGCCCCATTGGTACTTTTGTACCATCCGGCAAACACCTGAATGCTGCTTCGAGTAAATTCCTAACATCCTCTGTCTCCGGGCATTCGGCGTAGGGCATCTCGCAGTGAGATGACGATGGACTTTTTGTCACGGCCAGCGAACGAAAGTTCCAAATCGCCGGAGTTATTGATTTCCCCGTGAAACTCCCCAAATTGGTTCGTCACTGCCTTGACGAGGTGACCGCGTCGGTTCGAAAGTGTGACGAGCACATCGCGGCCTACGATCTCGGGATGGCGGGCGTCCATCAACTGACCGGTCACAACCAGGCGATTACCTTCCGGCTGCGCTTCTATCTGGACATCGATCTGGTAAGGTTCAGCGCGATAGAGCATTTGCCTCGTCTCCGTGCCGACCGAGCGCGCGCCAGCGAGGGCCGGCTGAGATAAGCTGTCGAACAGCACTTCGATTAAGCTGTTTGCTTCCTTCCGCTTGCCTCCCAGGCCGGGTATTGCAAACTGTGCCTTGGCAATCCGTACGATGTCGTCCGGCGGATTTGAACTGGCCGCCGTTGTTGCCGTCTTTTGTACCTTTTGCCATAAGTCCACTATCTTTCCGCAACGTTTGCAACCGCTCCCAAGGTGTTTCTGCATGCCTTTCTGCTTTTCGTCAGGAACGACTTGGTTTACAAAATCAATCCACTCCTCGCTCGTAAAGTGTTTCATCTTCATTCCCCCGTAATCCCCTCTCTTAGTCTCTCCGCTCCCCAGCGGATGGGAGCGTTCAACGCTTCCCAGGGAATAAGGGGGATTAGGGTGCCGAAAAATATAGGCAGGCCTTTAGCTAGCTAACCTATTTGTTTTCAAGAATTTTACCGACAATAACAAACGGCGCCCAGTAGTAGGGGTGAGGATTTGCTTGCCGAACTTGTTTCATAGCTGATTGCAGTGAGCGGGCCATATCATTGGTTTCTTGATAGCTCTTGTAAAACGCTTGCATAAGTTCTGATGTGCTGCGGTCGTGGACGTCCCACAAGGACAGAAGCAAAGAGGTTGCCCCAGCGCAGAACAGACCGCGCTGCAGCCCAAGTAATTCATCGCCCGTAGACACAAAGTTCATTCCCGTAGCGCAGCCACTCAGAGTCACCAGCCGCGCGTTCAGGCGGATCTGGTAGAGGTCATAGAGATTTAGGTACCCATCGCCCAGACGGATCCCCGAAAACATCGGGTTGTCCTGGCGATAGGTTCCGTGCGTGGCAATGTGTATGACCCCGCCCGAGGCTCCTCGCTGCCGGAGTACGTCCGCGCTCGCGTGCTCGCCGAGGAAGAGTTCGGGATGCGGAAGGAGCGCGGCCACGGATTGCACCTCGGCCAAGATATGCGGAGCACGCTCATCTGGGATTCCCAGGACCAATGAGTTTGAGGCAGCATGCGCCGCTTTGTTTTGACAAAGCGCAAAGACAGTCGCGCTTGGTGCATAGGAGATAGTGTGAACATCGCAAAGGTATTGTCCATTATTTCGAAGAGCATGGAACGGGAGATAGTGCAGCGCGCCGTGGGGCACAAAAACCAGGTGCTGTGCGCTAAGGGAAGATTTCAAAGGCGTGATGAGCTCGGAATAAAGCGCCTCTAGATGACCTAGAGTGGCGCGAAACAAAGGGCCCTCGAAACGCTGCACATAGGTTGTTCCCATCCGAAATTTGGAAAGCTGGAATCTAAGCAAATGCAGCAGATGGGCGACGCGAGAGAGGACGGTGACCGGAGCGATTTCGATGGCGTCCCGCGTTACGACAGCCGCCACCACGTGGTCGCCTGTCGAATAGTATTCGATTAACGCGGTTTCGGCGGGAAGGGTCGCCTGGAGTTTTTCCAAAGAAAAATCCGCAGGCGCCTCCAGAGTGGCGTTTTGGTGCTCCTGCGCCGGGAGTTCGCGTAGGGTTCGCAACAATTCGCTTTCCCGCGATAGAGCTTTTTCCTGAAGACCTTCAAGCCGCTTGTAAGAGCTCTCCTCGGGACGAAGCTGCTCCAACTCGATGCGGTGGTAATACCAGTTCAGTTCTTCGCGCAGGTCGCGAATGCGCCGCACCAGTTCGCTCTGACCTTCTTCACCCAGCGGGAGGCTCTGGCCGCCCTGAAATATAAGTTCCGTCATGCTTCGGGACTTTGCGGCTTCGATGCATGCAAACGCTTCGGCGGCAGATGCCCTGTCCGGTTTCCCACTCAAGTGGAGATCCACAAGCGCCTCGTAGACCTGCAGGCGATTCTTCACGAAAGAAATCTTCAGTTCTTCGGAATGCAGACGGCTACGCAGCGATTCGAGGGACTTGCGCGCCGCCTGATAGGCCACGTGGGCGGCTGGACGGTCACCGCGGCTCTCCGCAAGCTGGCCGCGCAGAAAATGAGCCTGATAAGCGAGTACTGGCGCCTGCGCGCGCTCGATCTTGGCCGCAGCTGCGCTCGTTTCCGTCTCGGCCGTCGTCGATTCTCCAACTTGGAAAGCGATACGAGCGAGCAGAAGATGCGCGAGGGCAGCTTTCCCGTGGAGCATTGTCTGATCGAAGAACCCCGCAGCTCCAGCACAGAGCCGCCGTGCTTCGAAGTAACGCCCTTCGTGGAAGAGAAGAAGTCCCTGATACAAATCAAGAAGCCACGGCCAAACGAGATTTTTTTCTCTCTCGAACATCTCGCGGGCCTTCGTGAAGCGCTGCAAGGCCTCCACCGTTTTTCCCTGTTGTCCATAGGCGATTGCTTCGTTCGTGAGTGTTTTCGCCGCTTCATACCTCATGCCAAGTTTTTCGAAACCAAGAAAACCTTGACGGGCCATTTCGCGGGCCTCTTCGCTTAGGTTCAGCTCGAGGTAGATATCGGAGAGATCGAGGTTACAGAGCGCGTAGCGGTACGCATCTCCCGTGGCCTCACAAGCACGCCGCGCGGCATAGAGCATCTCAATGGCCCGGCTGTATTCTCCCCGAAAATAGTGAAGGTAAGCGAGGTTGTAGTCGGCCTGCGCGACTAGCAGGGGCATGCCGTTTTGCTCGCACAGTTCACGAGCCTTCCGGTAGCAATCCAGCGATTTGTTGAAATCATTCAAATTGATCAGGCACATCGCCATGTTGCTCAAGATGGCGGCCATTCCTTCCACGTCCCGATGGGCCATCAGACCGCGATGGGCCCTCTCGTACCACTCAATTGCTTCCTCAAAGCGATCTTGCCGATGAAAAATGTTGCCGACATTGATGTCCAGCCGCGCAATTCGCCATGGCTCGTTCAATCGCGTGAAAATCTCCCTTGCACGCTCGGACAATTTCAGGGCGCGGTCGTATTCGCCCAGGAGAATCAGAGGTTGGATCGAGCTGCTCAGGGTGCGCGCGGCTTCCTGTGCTTTGCCGAGTGATTCAAATAACTTGAAGGCCTGTTCGTGATGCTCGACAGCCGCGCGATTATCTCCACACGCATAAAGCGCGTTTGCTTTGGCTCGCAGCCCAAGTGCCAAGTCACCTCTTCGACGGAGTCTGCGCGCAATCAGGAGAGCCGCATCGGCAAGATGCAGCGCTTCCCGTGTGTTCGCCCGGATTTTCTCAAGGACTAATTCTGCGAGTTGCGTTACAACTTCCGTGCGGATGAGGCCGGGGTGACGCGAAAGAAATCTATTGCGCTCCGGTCTATTTTCGAGCCGCGCCAATTTGGAGAAGAGTTGTTCCCGAGAATGCTTCTTGCCTGCCGCGGGCATTAGCGGAATCCCAAGTCGTCGAGATGCCGTCGCAGCCGCTCAATGCATTTCTGCCGTGTAAACCCGATAGAACCCACCGCAAGACCCAATTCCGCGGCGACTTCAGCGTAGGGACGTGGTGGTGTCTCGAAGAAAAGAAGCTCCACAAGCCGGCGGCACTGCACGCTGAGCGATGCCATGGCCTCACGAAGCAACTGCTCTTCCTGCGTTTGTTGTACCAGGCTTTCCGCGATTGCCGGTGCCGCGGGCACCGGAAGGTTGGGTTCCGCGTCCCAGCTGACGAGACGCTGTTGTTGCCGCTTCCAGCGATAACACTGGTGATGCGCCACCTGCATCAGCCATTTAGGAAGCGCGCGGGGTTTCCGCAGCCCCGGCAAGCGCAAGAGTAGTTCGGCGCAGGTCGCCTGAAATACGTCGGCTGCCTCGTGCGGTGGCAGCCCATATTTGACGGGGATCGAGTAAATGAGTGCCTTGTACTTTTCAATCAGCAAAGACCAGGCCTCTCCGTTTCCCGACACGCACTCTGCGACTAACCGCGTGTCACTCCAGGCCCCGCTTGTCTTCTTTTCCGCTTTGGCGACCATGGGAGTCATCGGCGGTCATTCTCGGGTCCATTTCGGAAGAAGAGTTGTTCGACGTTCCATAGAACGTACGGCTCGAGAGCAGTCGGATGGAAATTGCCGATCAGGTTCTTCGTACCAACTAGAATGTCGGGGCTTGCCAAAAAAATCATCGGCTGCTCCTCAGTGAGAATCTCCTGTACGCGGTCGTAAAGCTTCTTACGCTCTTCGTAGCTGGGCGCCGCGAGCTGTCGCTCCATCAGGCTGTCGATTTCGGCCTCCCATGGCGTAGCGGGGTGCGCCTGCGAAGGATTCCAGAGATGTGTCCCTCCGCTCGACAGCCAGACATTCGTGTCAGCAGTGGGGTCCGCATCGAAACTCACAAGTCCTAACAGACAAGCGTCATATTCCTTTGTTTGCAATACGCGGTCGAGCAAGGACCGAAACTCCATCGGCACCACCTGGGCATGCATGCCCAATTGTTTCAAATCGTCTTGAATCAGGGTCGCCATCTTCGCGCGGTCTGCATTCGACGAACTCGTTAGAAGGGAAAAATCAACCGCCTTTCCATCAGGATCGATCAGCGCCGAATCTCCGCTCGGTCCGTTGGACCAGGAGAACCCTGCTTCCTTCAGGAGCGAGCGCGCCTTATCCATTGAGCGAGCAGGATGTGCGATTGAGGCGTTTACCCATCGGCGGTTCCCCGGTGTGACCGGTCCCCAAAGTGGAGCGCCCCGCCCTTGATATACGAGCCGCACGATCGCTTCACGATCCACGGCAGCCGAGACAGCTTGGCGGAACTTCACATTGCGGAACCATTTTTGCTTCCCAAGAATCTCCAGCGAGGTTTTCTCGGTGGGGTCGTTCAGATTGAAAAAAAGAAAGTTGTATTCGAGTCCTGATCCGGCATCCGCCATCGCATAGCCCTTCTGCTGACGCAATAACACAGCATAGTTTTCAGCGCTCAGCCGGCTGATGACATCAGTCTCGCCGGATTGAAAGCGCAGGACCTGTGCATCGGCACTTGGTACAAATAGAAAAACGATTTCGCCCAGATAGGGCAGGCGATTTCCCTTCGAATCCGCTTTCCAGTAATAGGGATTGCGTTCCAACACCAGCCGCTGCCCCGCGACGTATTCCTTCAATCGAAATGGACCAAGGCCCGCCCAATCGCTTGCCGTCGTTGTCAGCGTCCCCGCCTGATCAAACTTTCCGTCCTGATAAAGTTTTTCGAGGCGATGCCGAGGCAGGATGTAGAATCCATCAAATAGCCTCTCTCCCGCTCCGTAGGGCTTCGCAAGCTGAAAGACCAGTGTGTATCCGTCCAGTTTTCGAACCGAGATGGGTTTGCCGCCAACAATAAGGAAATCGCGCTGTGTAGCGTGCACCTTCTCGTCGAGATAAACGCGGAAAGTGAAGAGGACGTCATCGGCATCCATCGGATGGCCGTCTGAAAATTTAATGCCGGTTCGCAATCTGAGCGTGTATCGGAGCCCGTCGGCCGACACCTCCCAAGACTTTGCTATTGCCGGCTCTGTAAGTTGGGTGGCGCGATTGATGTGCACCAAGTCGGCTTGCATTGCTCCGATCACGTCTCGCGATGGTGCATCGGTGGAGGTCACGGGATTTAGAGTCTTGGGCTCTGCCCGCAGCGATACTACCAGTCGTCCGCCCGGCCTCCCGATTCCCCCCGGGAGTACAAGCAATTCTTCGCTTGTACTTTCTTGTTGAGGAGATGCTGCCGCCGGGCAGCCGAAAAATGTCATCAGAAGCACCACAAGAGGTTGGAGCAAATTCGGGAGCATCCGGCGATAAAGAAATTTCCCTCTTCTGTTTCTCACGGTACGCTCCCGAGATCTCTTTTTTCTATCTTGTACGCCTCTCCTCGCTCCTGCAACGAACTCGCTAAGCCAAGGTATCCTAGAAAGAACGGCACCATTGTTAGCGCAGGTAAGTACATCCACCAATAAGAGGCCAAAACGCTGTATTGCTGAAGGTTTGAGAGGAGGTTTCCCAAGCTCGGTACCGGCTCGGGGACGCCAAGCCCAAGAAACGAGAGTGTCATTTCTGCCAAAACGAATTGCGGGACCAGAATCGCAGCTTGTGTGAGCAGCACGCTCGAGGTTTCCGGAAGGATGTGCCGCCGGAACAAGTATCCGTCGGTTGCCCCGAACCCCCGTGCGGCGCGAACGAAGTCGCGCTCCTTTGCGCTCAGCACTACCCCGCGAACCAACCTCGCTGGACGCCCCCAGCCTACCGTTCCGGTGACTCCAACAATCAGAAAAAACGCCTCCAAAGGGTTAACCGCGAGCGGCAGGAAGGCGCGAAGCGCAAAGAGCAGGTACAACCACGGTAATGCCAGAAAGAGTTCGGTGACGCGCATGAGCACGTCATCTCTCCAACCTCCGTAATAGCCGGCCACCCCACCTATGCACAGCCCGATGAGCACTGTGAGCCCCGCGCCAATAAGGCCGGCAAGCAGGGACACCTGCGTGCCGTAAAGAAGCCTCGAGAGCTGGTCTCGGCCATAGCCGTCGCTGCCCAGTAGGTAGGCCCGTGTATTTTCGACTCCGAAAAGATGCCACCGGCATGGCAGAAATCCAAACAGGCGGTAACGGTCGCCAGTGCTGAAAAACCGCAGCAAGTCCGCCCGAGCTATGTCTTCCTCATATTGGTCGAATGTGCCCTCTCGCAATCTCAGCGGATGCACAAAGGGCCGCGAATGGAGATGTCCTTGCGCGTCCACCAGATGAACTCGCATGGGAGGTAGATATGGATTCTTGCGGTCCTGCGAGGTTGGATCGTAGGGCGCGAAGAAACCCGCGCATGCGATGACCCCATGCAGCACACCTAAAATGACAAGCCATCGGCCGAGACTTGGTTGCAGTTTCATTTTTCGCTGCTCTCTGTTCGAATTCGTGGATCCGCCCAATAGAGCAGCGTGTCCGCCAGAAAATTCCCCCCCACCAGAAAGAGCGTCGAAAAAAGAACTCCAGCAATGACCACGTATAGATCGCGGGCTAGGATGGCCTCGACCAATAGCGGTCCGATCCCCGGCCAGCTCATCACGACTTCTATCAAGAGCGACCCGCTCAACAGTGCGCCCATGCTGAATCCAAAAAGTGAAATGAGCGGATTTGCCGCTGCCGGAAGCGCATATCGATACAATAATCTGCGTTTTGGGACACCGTGGCCCTGCGCTGCGAGTAGAAAAGGAGCGTCCAGCATATCGGCCACGGCCGCGCGTACATGCCGGACGAGAAGTGGTAGCGCTGAAAGCACCAGCGCCGCGACCGGCAACGTCATATGCAGCGCAAGGTCGCGAAGTTTGTGAATCAGTGAGAGTGTTTCAAAATCGACGGAGGTCATGCCTCCTGTCGGAAACCATCTGGTTTTCACGGCAAGCACAAGCAGGCCTAACGCAAGCCCAAGATCGGGAATCGCCATAAGGGCCGCGGTTCCCCAAGACAGCATGCGGTCTGGCAAGCGCCCTTGCCGGTCGGCGCTCCATACCCCCAGCGGCAGCGCAATTCCCCAGGCAAGCAGCGTGGCCGTAACCGTCAGTAACAATGTGTTCCGAGCGCGCACCAGCAGAAGTGGCGTTACGGGGCTGTTGTAACCGAAAGAAAAACCCATTTCGCCATGCAAAACGGAGTTGACCCACAAGGCATAACGCAGGGGCAATGGCCGATCGAGTTGGTATTGGGCGCGCAATGCCGCCACTGTTTCCGGCGCAATCTGGGGGTTCAGACGCATCTCGTCGAAGTAGTTTCCAGGCGCCAACGCGGTAAAGAGAAATGCGAGAATAGATACGCCGATTAGCAGAAAGACAGCGTGCGCAAATCGACGCAAAAGATAGCGCATCATTGCTCCAGCGCCGGCCGCACTGCGCGAGGAAGCCTGGGCACGGCCGCGAGAAGTTGCCGTGTCGTTTCATGCTGCGGCAGCTTTAAGATTTTCTCTGTCGGCCCCCGCTCTGCGATTTGGCCGCGATTCATGACGACGATTTCGTCAGCGAGGTGGGCTGCCATGGCGATGTCGTGCGTAATGAACAGATACGTCATTCCCAAACAGCTCTGCAGCTCCATCAATAGATTTGCGATCTGGGCTTGCACCGAACAATCGAGAGCCGAGAGCGCCTCATCGAGAATCAGCACTTCCGGCTCTAGCGCCAGCGCACGGGCAATCGCCAACCTCTGGCGCTGACCTCCGCTCAACTCACGAGGTGACCTTTCTCCCAGCTCAGAGGAAAGTCCTACTTTTTCGAGCAGCGTATGCGCCGCCTGCCTTATTTCGTTCCGGTTCGTCCTTCCCTGCAGAATCATCGGCTCGCTGAGTATTTCCAGCACGTCCCATCGCTGGTTCAAAGAGTTCGCGGGATCCTGAAAAATTAACTGGATCTTTGGCCGGACTTGGCGCAGATCCTTTTCGGCAAGCTTGACGATGTCTTTGTCGCCAAGCCAGATGCTACCGGAGGTCAGGCGTTCCAGGCAGGCGAGACAAAACGCCAAGGTGCTTTTTCCGGAGCCCGATTCGCCCACGATCGCCAGAGTGGTTCCAGCAACAATGGAAAACGATACTCCATCGAGGGCCAACAGATCTTCACCCGAATTAACGAATTTCTTCCCCGGGTAGCGCTTCACGAGATTTTGGACTTGCAACAGTGGCTGCATATTCAAATCGCTTATGATTGGTTTGACTGGCTTTCGACTAGGAAGCAAGAAACCGCATGAGCCTCACTCAACTTCATGAGTTCCGGCTCGCGTTTTCGGCACTTTTGCATTCGTTCCGAACATCTGGGTTCGAACGGGCACCCCGGCTGCAATGAAGGAGTCAAAGAATCGCCGGGAATCGTAGTTAGTTTTTTCTTATGATTGTTTCCGCTCTCGTCGAAAGGTGCCGGAATTGACGCAAAGAGAGCCTTTGTGTAGGGATGCCCGGGCAACGCAATCACTGTAGCTACCGGCCCCAATTCCACGACGCTGCCACCGTAAAGAACGAGGACGCGGTCAGCAAGTCCAGCGAGCACGGCTGGATTGTGGCTGATGAGGATCATCGCGAGACCAAGTTTTTCTCTGAGCGTTCGAAAGACTCCGATGATTTCCATCTGTGTTGTGGGATCGAGCGACGCCGTTGGTTCATCCGCAATGATCAGGGATGGTCCGCACGCAATCGCTTGAGCGATCAAGACACGTTGCCGTTGTCCGCCGCTCAATTGATGCGGATACGATTCGATAATCCTTTCCACCTCTTCAGGAAATACCGTTGAGAGAATTTGGCGCGTTTTTTCGCGCAACTCGCTCTTGCCCCACGACCCATGTGCGGCCAAAACCTGACGGACTTGCTCGCCTGCGCGCATCGTCGGATGAAGCGCGACCGAAGGCTCTTGGAAAATCAGCGAAATGCACTTGCCACGGATTCCCTGTAGTTCTTTCGAACTTGTCTGCAGCAAATCCTTACCTTCGAAGCGGATAGCGCCTTTCGTAATCTTTCCATTTGAAGGGAGAAGCCTGAGAAGCGACGCGGCAAGCGTGCTCTTGCCAGAGCCCGATTCGCCGAGCACACCTAAGACCTCGCCAGCCTTGAGATCAAAACTCACGCCCGCGAGTGCCTCCGTTGAACCGCCCGTGCGCGATCGATAGGAGACGCGAAGATCTCTGACTTCCAGAATGGACGCCATACGCCTGGCCTATATGGGCCTTGTTCTCCTTCAATTCATGTTGCGGCAGGATTCTGGATCGGACAAGACAATCCTCAGACGTCTCGCACCAAAGGTAATTCTCTTGGATCAGGGAAGATATCGTCGAAGTTCAGGTAACAGGAGCCGGGGTGCGAAACCTCGCCAACTACCTTGCCCGTGAAGTCCGGTTGTGGAAAGTGTGGGATGGCCGGCGCTCCCGTGTTTTCTTTGGTGTCTTTGGTGCCTGTTTAGGCCCGAAATTGGTGCTATTCATGCGAACCCGTTGAAAGAGTTGCAGGATGCGAGATCGTAGAAATCGCCAGTATTGATGCGGTTTTCATGCAAGTTGGTGAAAACATGATAGAGGATAACGAATAGGCCGAGGTGAGTATCCCACCCTCTCCGCCACTTCCTTGTACAGGCCGCCCTCTCAGGTTGGCGCCTTTGTCTTGATTTTCGGCTATTCAACCAAGTATCCGCACTTCGACTGCGACACCGCAAATGCCCCAGCGCTGCTCTGCAAGTTCTCGCCAAGACAAGAAATGTTACGGCGTTGTTTGCATCGGAAAGGCCTTTGAGCCGGCTGGTGAGAACTCGAATCGAACTAGCCATTCGCTGGAGACGCTGTGACCGCCGACTTCCGGCGAAGCGAATTGCCAGCGACGAGCGGCTTGCATCGCGAGATCGGCGAAATATTGACTGGGGCCGGGAGAATCGAGCGTAGCTTCGGAGACGTTTCCCGCGGGATCGACTTGAACCCGGACGCTGACGCGAACGACACCCTGAATGGTAGCGAGGGCTTTCTCGGAAACGTCGGGCAAAATCTGCTCGAGGACTTCACCGCGTACAGGAGATGACGCGGGAGCGCTTGCCGCGCTTGCGGCGGGAAATGTTTCGGTGCGCACGGAAGCGGGAGTTGGGGTGGCGACCGGCGAACTCTGTGGCTGTGCCACAGGCTTTTTCTCGGCGGCGGCTTGCCGCGAGTTTTGCGTTGCGGCTGGTGAGGACGGCTTTGCAGCTGACGCGGTTTGGCGTCGCGCAGGCTGCTCGACCCGGTTCGGCTGCGCAGCAGGCGGGGCAGAAGCTTGTGAGGCCGATGACGAAGAGTCGGAACGATGGCCGAGGATTTTTGGCAGCGCGATGATGGCGACGATAATCAGGAGTACGGCGGCGACGGGAACGAGATAGTTTGGAAGGACAAGAGTTTGCTTCGGCGAGTCAGCGGCTTGCGGACATGGTGGTTGCGCTTGCGCCTTGGTAGGAGGGAGGTCGGACTTTCGGAATTGCAGCTTGGCCACAGGGACCGGCGGAACTGTAGAGAGTGGAACGGCCAGCGGAGAGACGGCTGGCTTAGGAACAGACTGTGTCATAGCAGCGGCGGCCGCGGCCGCGACAGGATTGAGGCGCGCGGCGATTTCGGCAATGGTCCAGCGTCTTCGGGGTTCGTGGCGGAGGGCGTGCCGCGCGATATCCAGGAAGGGCTGGGGGAACGTATCGGGGACGGCGGGGTCGGCTTGGCTTCCGGGTTGCAAGACGGGTGCGTGCTGCGTGAGCGTTTCCACCAAGGTAATGCCGAGCGACCAGACGTCCGCGGCTGTCGAGAGTGGAGAAGCAGCGGTCTCGGGAGCGTCGTGAGCATCGAATTTGCGCGACAATTTTCGGGATTCACCGATGGGGAAAAGCGTGTCGCTGGAAAGCTTGAGTTGATCGGCGGTGGCGAGAATGTTGGAGGGCTTGATCCGCGAATGAACGAGGCCAACGCTGTGAAGATAAACAAGTGCATCAAGCACGGGTTGCAGCATTTGGCGAACTTCAGAATCCATGAGAGGGCGTTGGGGGAGAATCTGGGAGAGGTCTTCTTCGGCATACTCCATTACGACGAAGAGACGGTCCCGGTTCTCGAGGCGGCAGCGGCCGATTTCGAAGATGCGCAGCAGATGGGGATGAGCTAGCTGTATAACGCGACGCCAGAGAGAGAGTTGGAGATCGGCGGCGGGACCAGCGGGAATGAATTTGATGGCCGCTTTTTGAGATTGTGGATCGGCTAGCCGCGTGAGGAAGACGGCGGAGTCCTCCGTTCCCCCTAGGTACTGTTGCAGCCGGAATCGATTGTCGACGACCTGACCTTCACACTGTTTCCAGAAATCGCTCATCTTGTACCTCCAACTGCGAATTCCCGCGCGCCGGCCGATGGGGACACTCCCAACACGGTGGCGTGAGACCGCCGAAAGAACACGACGGCGTCTTGGGCAGGGCTGGAAGGTCTCGACTTGCGATTCGCAGGTGTCTGGGGGCGTGCGCTCGCAGGCTACATTTTGGCATGAAAAGGGCCGAAGGTGGCAAGCATGGTTCTGATCGGTTAGGGAGAGTCTAATGCCGAGCTTGCGGCAGGTAGGAGCAGGCGCTTGGGGCCGCTGACGAAGGGATTGCCAAGCTCGTAGAAGCGAAGAAGCTGATCGGCGGCGCGAGTGATGCCGATGCGAACGGTTTTTCGGATGGGGCCGATGGGATGGCTGGTTTCGCCCAGCCAGAGCGAGCCTGGAGCGCAAAGGTCAAGTCCATCGTGGCGGCGGTCGATCTGAAGGGCAGCGGCGAGGCGTCCAGGCCCGCGGGTGAGATCCAGGAGTCGCGTGGTCTCGCGGTGGCGCTGCATGAGTTCGATGCCATCAAGGGGTTCCACGCCGCGGATGAGAATCGCGGCGGCAATTCCCGCGGGCTCGCTGACGACATTGAGCATGAAGTGCGCGCCATAGTTAAAAAAAATGTAGGCATGGCCGCGGTCGAGATACATCGAACGAATGCGCGGAGTAGGGCCCCGGAAATGATGTCCGGCGGGATCGCCGGGCGGATAGGCTTCCGTTTCCACAATGCGGCCGCTGAGCCGGCCCGCGGGGAGATCGTGGACGACGACCTTTCCGACAAGGAAACGAGCAAGCCTGACTGTCTCAGGAGGAAGTTCGGAGCGCAGGAGACGCCGGAACTTCAATTTCTCCGGCGGGCATTTCAGATCGGCGGGCGCTAGCGGCATGGGATCTCAAGTCGATGAAATGGAAGTGCTGAGGGCTGCCACCGGAAAGTCTAGCAGGAAAATCACAAAAGCTACGGCGATGAGGAGTCGGGCGGCTCGTTGTTGAAGAGACGGGCAAGCTCCGCGTGATCGATGACTACCGCCGGGTCGCCCTGGATGGCGTCGAAGTATTTTTTCTGGAAGGCGTCGCCGGATTCCGCGGGAACAAACATTTTCCGGGCGAGAGA
>Ga0099830_10000368_pt1 | contig 19516 bp, 16 predicted proteins | sample CZO8metaG_4_FD_79337 | JGI IMG/M metagenome (GOLD analysis project Ga0099830, IMG submission 79337) | Vadose zone soil microbial communities from the Eel River Critical Zone Observatory, Northern California, USA - CZOApr15con2H3.8 metaG | ecosystem: Environmental > Terrestrial > Soil > Vadose...
CCTCTGGATGTAGTAACCCAGCAGCGGGATGAATGTCATCGCAACGACCAGAGCACATAGCAACGCTGCTGTCATCACGATGGGAAGACTCCTAAGAAACTCCCCGGTGTTCCCCGTAAGCATAAGGAAAGGTAGGTAGGCGATGATATTCGTCAGCGTTGCGAAAAAGATCGCGGTCGCCAGCTTGGTCGGACCCAGCCAAGCCGCGATGGCACGAGGCAGGCCATCGGCAAGGCCGCGCTTGATGCCATCGCCGGCAACGACGGGCACGTCTACCAGCAGGCCAAGCGCAATGATCAACGTCGCCACCGACACCTGTTGCAAGTCGATTCCCAACATGTACGAAACGCCGAAGGTCATGCCCAGCGTGATCGGAATTGCCAGGGCCATGATGAGCGCCAGACGCCATTCCCAAAACCCGATCAAAGAAACAACGACGACAAGGATGATCGCTTCGTACAAGGCACGCAGGAATAGATGAATGTTTTCTTTGACCTGCAGTGGCTGGTCGGAGGTATGCGCGATGATCAGGTCCGGCGGAAGAATCTTGTTGAGTTGTGCAAGTTTCCGGTCGACGGATTGACCGAACGTCGCGATTTGACGCTGGTCTCGCATGTAGATCGCAAGCGTGACCGAACGACTGCGCTGCCATTGCCCCTTTGGGTCCTCCCACGTGTAGTAGTTCAAGTATTGAGCGGGGCTCTGGTAGCCGCGACTGATTTCGACCAGGTCACGGAGATAGACCGGTGCGCCGGTCGATGACGCGGACACAGCAACATTACCTATCGCGTCTATGTTTTCGAATTGACCGGAAGGGTTGAGAATCACCTGCCGCTGTCCGGTCTCGAACGCGCCGCCGGGAGCAATGATGTTACGAGCACTCAGCACGCTTCCAAGCGCCGCTGGTTGGAGCCCGTACGCAGCTAGCCGAGCCTGCGAGTATTCAAGGTAGACCACCTGCGGCAATAACCCTCGCCTTTCCACCTTGGACGTTTCCGGCGCACCTTGAACCGTGCGAGCAATCAGGTCCGAAAAGTCGTCAAGATCGGCGTAGCTGTATTTGTCGCCCGCGACCTTGCCCAATCGCTCGGCAGTTTCCTGGGGATCGCGGATGATGATTGGTTCCCAGGCGTCAGGATGCAATTCGGATCGCTGCAATTGCGTCTGAAAGAAAGTCTGGATGAAGCTATGGATCGACGCGTGGTCTCCGGTCGAGACACCATCTACAGCGATAAATCCGTTCCCCTGGATTAACTGGGGCGCCCGTATGATTCCCACTTGTTCTGCCTGCTGCTCGAAGAGTTGCGCGGCGTCCAGTATTGTCTTGTTCGAGGAAAGAGATTGAGGAAACGAGTAGACGATGGTGACCGGCGCACCTTGCTCCTTGTATTTCTTCGCGGCCCGCGAAGTCTGGATGGCCGATTGAATCCCTCGTGCGCGGATGTCGATCTCGACCGAGTCCGCTTTTGGGCTGGCAATGGTCAGCATGAGTGCAGCGGTGTCTCCAAAATCACTTTGGAACGAGATGGGACCGGCGCCTAGAGGAAGTTGGCTGTTCAGTGCATTCAGCTTGAGGTTGATGTCGCTGAATTGTCGTTTTACGTCCGACACATCCTCGGCAAGCTGCACGTAGACGTAGGCGTAACCAGGAATCGAGACAGAACGGATTCCATAGTCGGCGGCTGTTCCGGGATGGATGGTCTTATTTTCAGCGACGGCGTCTTCAATCAGGCGGGTAACAAATTGCTCGACTTGCTGCGCTGTCGCACCGGGCCATGAGCAGGAGGCCACAGCCACCCTCACCGGAATGTCGGGATCTTTACGTTGTGGCATGGAATGGTAGCCAAACCAGCCCCAAACGAGGACGCCAACGAGGAGAACCCAAGAGACCTGCGGGTGCTCGACGAAGAACCTAGGGAGGTTATGTGTTTTTTCGATCCGATCCTGGTCGCTTCTGTGTGCCATGGCCTCATCTACCTAAGGAATGACTTCGATGGGTTCTCCATCCTTCACGAGTTGGGCACCGACGGCGATAACCTTCTCCCCGGGTTGCACTCCCACGACGGCAATCGAACCCTCGTGGGTCGCGCCCAACTGCACTTGGCGCAGACTTGCTGTCCATTTGCCGGCACGTTCTTGCGCCACCATCACCGCAAACCGACCGGGTTCCGAGGGATATGGAACGATGGCGCTGAGGGGCACCGAGGGAGCAGGAGGTGTGGGAATGCCAGTCAGGCTTAAGGAGGCAATCATCCCCGGCTTCAAAGAACCCTTATGGTTTGATACGGTCACTTCTACGGTGAAAACGCGGTTTCGCTCATCCGCATTCGGGGAAATACTGGTCACCCGCCCTTGATAACCTTTTGGGTCATCCTGCAAGCGAATCGTGAACTCTTGTCCCAGATGTAGGTGTCTTAATACGTACTCCGGCACGCCAAAGCTAACTTTCACTGCGCTAGTGTCGGCAATCGTAAAGGCTACAGTCGCCGGTGCCGCCAGATTCCCTAGTTCAGTGTTGCGCGCAAGGATGTACCCGGAAAATGGCGCCTTGAGATCCGAGTCGTTCAAAGCCAATTGCGCTTGATGCAAAGCGGCGTTGGCCTGGTTCACGGCTGCGAGCGTGGAATCAAATCCGGCTTGTGCCTGATCAAAATCAGGTCTCGTTAGGCTGTGTGTGGCGTAAAGCGCCTTCGCGCGCTTGTAGTCCTGTCCTGCCTGGACGTGTTGGGCCATAGCTTGACTTACCTGGGCTTCTGCCTGGTCAACCTGGTTCTTCAAGTCCTGCTGACGAATCTGCGCAAGAACAGTTCCGCGGACAACATAGTCCCCCGTACCTACATCGCGGCGACGTCCGTCTGCGCCCATGACTTGTTGAATGTTCGTTACATAACCCGAAGACTTGAATGACAGGCTGGCCTGCGCGAGCGGTACGATGGAAGCCGAGTAGCGCAGACCTTCCGGAGATGCGTATAAAGTTACTTCCGCTAGACGAACAGGTACCGGGGATTTCGCAGGGATTTGCGTATCCCGCTGACAGCCAGTCATCGCTGCCATCAGTGCACAAAGTCCGGCCAATTTTGATATTCGACCTCTTCGAAGGGTACTTACGGCGACCTTCATGGGACTACTCCTTACCCAATGCGCGTTCGAAATCTGCTCGCGCTCTCGAAAACGCAAGTAATCCTTGTCTATACTGATCCTCTGCGCTTGCAACCGAGGACTGTTGCTGCAAGAGATCGCTCAACACAATCGTCTGGTGCGAATAGGCGTCCATCTCGTTGCGAAGCTTTTCGGCTTCCGCATCTCGTGCGGCCTGTGCCGCAATAAGTAGCTCCCGTGCTTCCCGGAGCCGCCGATACGCTGAGTCCACTTCCTGTAGAATTTGATCTCTCACGTTGTCGATGGAAAGTTGCGCCTGCTTTTCAGCATCAACTTTCTGGGCAATGTTGTGACGCTTCTGCCCCCAATCCCACGGTTGCCAAGTTAAAAGCACACCAACCCCACCAAGGTTCTGCGGCAGGAAGGAGATATTCGAAGTCGTGGCGTAGTTCGCTTGAATAGAAATATCCGGAATGTACCGGGTCTTCTCGATTTTCGTCTCTAACCTGGCTCTTTCCTTCTTGATCGTTTCGGCTTTAATCTCGGGTCGCATCTCGTTCGCGATTTTTCTTGCTTCTTGCAAGCTCGATTCCTCAGGGAGCGAAGCGGGAACCATTTCAACGGTAAACTCCTCCAGGAGGTCGCGGCCCAGCAAACGGTTCAGAGCCTCCTTCCGGTCCGCCACCGCATCTCCGATGACGGTAAGCTGATAGGAAGCTTTCGCGCGCAGGGCAGCAATATGGAGGCTGTCAGCCTTCAGCACCGCCTCCTGTTGCAGACGTCGACCCGTGAGCTGCTGCAACTCTTCAAGGTAGGCAAGCAGAGCGCGCTGCGATTCGAGTTCGCTCTGAGATTGCAAGATCGCGTAGTACCCACGTCGAACCTCGTTCACAAGCCCTTGCTCACGTTCGAAATAAGACTGTTGACTGAGTTCCGCTGCTAGTTTCTGCTGCTTGATGGAAAGGTTGATTCGAAACAGTTGGGTAAGAGGCTGGGTGGCGGTGACGGAAGTAATTGCAACGGGACGAGCTGGGGTGTGAATTATGGAGTCTTTCGCTGGAATCGGACCTGTAGCTGGGAAGGTTCCAAACGTGCCAGATCTAATTGTGAAGTCCAGCGGAGTGAGAAGTTCCGATGCGAGGATGTACGTATCAAAGCGTGGATAAAGTTGCGTCTTAGCTTCGCTAGAGGCTTCTTTCTGTTTGTGGATCTCCAGTCCCGCCTCTTTCAACTCGCGGTTGTGTGATCGCGCAAGCAAAACTGCTTCTTGCAAGGTCAGGAGTTTTGCCTGTTCTTCTTGCCCCCGCACAACAGATGCGGGCAGCATCATCAACAGAAGAACTACTGAAAGAATTCTCGCAAGACGCGCGTGACTCATGAAGCGCCTCGCTCAAGCCAAAGCTGCTGTGAAAGTGGCTTTCCTATGTTTGAAGCGACTCTCTTCAATGGCTCTTTCCTCTCCGCTATATCCCTTCGCGAATGGTTTGCGGGCTGCTGAGCACGAAACGCGCAATTTCGTCCTTTCGCATGAAAACGACTCCGGGATTGTTCTGCGCATGGACGATAAATTCTTCAAGGACTTTGGTTCGTGATGGGCGCCCCGCGATGCGATCATGAGCACTCACCGACATCATGCGACGACGTTTTGATGATTCGGCGTAAAGCATGTCGAATTCTGCCTTTAGATCGCCGGCATATTCCTGAGTGCTGAAGTTGCGCGATTCATAATCGACGATGTCATTCATGTGCAACGTATACGGCACGACCGCGAACGGCCTTCCTTTCACGTTGATTAGGAACGGTTCATCCCGGCTCACGTCGTCAATGTGATAGATGAAGCCAAGCTCCTGGAGAATCTCCAACGTGTGTGGTGTGCCACGAAGCCAGAAGGCATTGAAACCCAAGGGTCTTGTGCCTGTTGCACGCTCAATGCTTGCAACGCTCTGTTTGTAGGATTCGCGCTCCTGCTCGGGCGTCATGGAATATTGCGCAGCCCAGGTTTGTCCGTGGCCAGAGGCTTCGTGCCCGCGCTGGACGATCTCTTTGGCCAAGGCCGGGTGAAGATCGACCGTTGCGCCTACCATGTGGGAAGTGACTTTGACCTTTCGGCGGTCGAACATGTCCAACAGTCGCGGAAGTCCTTCTTTGAATCCGTATTCGTACCACTTGATCGCAGGCAGATCGGGATACATTGGATCAAGTTTCGGCATTGGGCTTTCCGCTCCGCTCAGCGGCTGAGCGCCAGCTTCCATTTGCATCGATATGGAAACGACGAGGCGCGCCCCGTCCGGCCAAAAAGAGCCTTTAGATTCCTCTTGCGGGAGCGAGATCGGGGATTTTTTGGCGGCGAAAGTTTCCGGTTCGAAAATGTGAGATGCCGTACCAACAGCGAGTGCGGAAACGGCAGTATCTTTGATGAAGTCACGACGTTTCATTGACTCTCTCTCTTCATCGAAAATCCGTTTGTCTTTGCCGGCGCCGCACGCTCGAGTTCGCGTTCGGCTTGCAGCCAATCATCGAGTTCATTGCCCGGGAGGCCGCCACGCTCAAGATAGATTTCATAGGCACGGAACCTGATTTCTTCGCGACTTGGCGTACGGTTTGCCGAAGTGTCTTCTGCGCGAGACTGAATCCGGCCTGTGCGAAGGTCCAAAGTCTCCATTCTCTTTCCTTTGCCCTGCGGTGTCATACCCGTGGCCTTTCCACTCGTCGTTGAATTGCTCTCGATCTCATTAGTGCCCCGAGACCGCTTTGCGACGAGTCCCCAATGGGCGTCCCTCGTCGCCGCACTAATCACCGAAACTGCAGACGAGTTGATGGCGCGAGGGGCCATTCACCTCACGGCTCGCCTGCAAGATCTGCGTCCCGGACATCCAAATGGACTCGCGCTTCAATACCCGGTGCAATTTCCTCCGCCCTTGGTACACTCGGCCTTTCACCGCTTCGATCGAGAGCCCCAAGACCCGAGCGACTTCTTTTGTGGATAATTCACCAAGGTCTCGCAGTTCGATTGCAGTTCGTATTCCTGGCGTCAACTTATTCATGGCCGCAGATAGAAGTCTGTTCCGTTCGATCTGTAAAAAGGCGCTCTCCGGGCTTGCGCGTGAATCGGGAATCTCTAGCGCGGGTGCGGTTCCTTCATTCCCGCTTAAATCATCGATGGATACCTCACGCAGTACGCGACCTTTACGTAGGAACATAAGTGCCTCGTTGATGGCAATCCGCGTCAACCAGGTGGAGAAGGAAGATTTCCCTTCGAATTTGTGCAAGTAGACGAAAGCTTTTTGGAAGCTTTGCTGGACTATGTCTTCTGCATCGTCTCGGTTACGGGTGAAGCGTCGCGAAGTGGCTAGAATCCTTTGCTGGTAACGCTCGACGAGAATTTCAAATGCCTGTCCATCTCCACTTTTGGCGGCAAGGACGAGCGCCGCTTCGTCTTCCTGGCCCGGGGTGTTCTGTCGCTGCGCATCCGCAATCTGGCGTGACTCAGGGCTCTGCATTCTCGTGTCCAATTCTTGTATTGGAGCCAATTGCGTTGCTGTCGCCATGATGTCTCCTTTACCAAGCCTGAACCGCTAACTTTCGCCTCGCTCTCTCGTAATCCACTCGCGGACGTATGCTGGGCAATTCTTGAGCTGGATGTTGTCGGCTTCGCAGCGTTCGAGAAAACTGACAGCTTCTTGGTCCACTAGAGTTAGCTCTCTTAGGTCCAAGATAATGAGGCGACCGCTCGCTTCTGAGCTGAACAGCATTTTCAGCTCGACCAGGTTTTCCGCGCCCAATCGACCACTCACCGTAAAGACCACTTCTCCGTTCGCTGCCCTTGTGATCTTGAGCATCAGCCCTCTCTCGAAAATTCCTACCTCTGGCGAGCGACCGCGATATGCTCCTGTCGTGGCAATCACAGCTCCAAGCGCAAGCTGCTTAAGATGGATGAGTTACCTGCTTGCGCAATGCCGGAAACCTCAGCAATTGTCGAAAATTCCTACAGCATGTTTTTTCTTCCGCTGCATTGCATCCCCGGCGAATGCTCCCTTCTGTGCCTTCTCCACCCAAGTGATCAACGTCTTCGGACCGATCGTTCTTTTTCCTTTCCCGACCTCCTGGCAGAGACTGCTCCTTGCAGCGAAATTGCATGAAGCCTAGAATCCCTCCGGGGTTCGCTGCCGACCTGCAAAGTGGCCGTCAATCTCACCCTGGCGAGGACGCATTCTGCGGGAAAGGCTTTTTGGAAGTCCTCAAGAAATCGCTGAAAAAAGGTGAAAAACTCGGAAGAGTCGCAGTAAAGGACGTATCGCCTTTGTCATGAGTCACTTATACCGCTTCGGACCGCATGTGCTAGACCCCCAAAGACGGACACTTTGCTGCGGCAACTCGCCTGTCCCTCTCACCCCGAAAGCCTTCGACGTCCTGCTTTTCCTGGCTCAGAACCCCAACCGGCTGATTACAAAGGACGAATTGCTCGAAGCAGTGTGGGGGGACACCTTCGTGGAAGAAGGGAATCTGACACAATACATTTCGCACTTGCGCAAAGCGCTGGCTGACGATCCCGAAGACAGCCGGTTGATCGTAACGATTAGCCGAAAGGGGTACCAGTTCACAGCGGATGTCGTACTTTCCGAAGCTGCGGACATCGCGAAACGGGATGCGGCCCAAGTTCTTACCTCCGGCGTCCCCACGCCCGGAATAGCCGTCGAAGGAAAAGCTGGAAACGAGAGCTCGCGAAGAGAGACTCAGGTACAAGGAGCGGTTCCCAAACGCGGGAATCACTCACGGATAGCTGCGGTCTTGAGCGCGTTTGCTGTTGCGTTGGTAGTCGCCGGCTACATTTCCTGGCGGCGTTTTCGGGAGGTGCCGCCGCCAAAATCGGAAAAGATCATGCTGGCTGTGCTGCCCTTCCAGAATCTCACCGGCGATGCCAAACAGGAGTATCTCGCTGACGGCCTAACCGAAGAAATGATTGCCCAATTAGCGCGGCTGCACCCGGAGCAACTGGGCGTTATCGCGCGAACGTCCGTGATGGGATACAAACACAGCGACCAACGCTTGGACCAGATTGGACGTGACCTTTCTGTTCAATATGTGCTGGAAAACAGTCTTCGAGGGAGCGGAGACCATCTGCGCGTCACCGTCCAACTTCTTCAGGTGAAGGACCAGAGCCATCTATGGGCTCAGGATTATGACTATCGGCCGCGAGATATTCTCAGTCTGGAAGATGATGTAGCTAAAGCCGTGTCGCGGGAGATCCAAATCCGTTTGACACCGCAACAGCAAGCCGATTTGAATGGCGTCCGCCCCGTCAATCCTGAAGCCTTCGACGCTTATCTTGAAGGACGTTACTTCTACGACCGGGATACCAACGGAGATTTGGACAGGGCCATAAGCTACTACGAGCAAGCGATCAAACTGGATTCCGGCTATGCGCTGGCCTGGGTAGGTTTGTCCAGGGCCCGCTTTCGCCGAGCCGACAGGGGCTTTGTTCCCCTTGAGGAGGGCCAGCGGCAGGCGCGGGAAGCAGCGGACCAGGCTCTAGCGCTGGATCCGAATCTGCCAGAGGCCCATGCACAAATCGGCCGAATCAAGATGTTTGCCGATGGGGATTGGACGGGGGCGAATGCCTCCTTACAGCGCGCTCTCGCCCTCGACCCCGGAAATCCCGGAGTTCTATATGCCGCGGCCGGCCTGGCAGATTCCCTCGGACGCTCTGAGGAAGCTCTGGATTTGGGTCGCCGGTCAATTGCATTGGATCCGCTCAACGCAGTAAGTCGCGTATCGCTGGCGCAACTCTGCTTTGAAATGGGCCGCCAAGAGGAAGCAGAGGTGGGCTTCAAGAAGGCATTAGAACTCAATTCTGGTCTTCCACTTGTCCATGAAGGGTTGGGCTTGGTATATCTGGCGCAGGGACGGGGCCAGGATGCTCTAGTCGAAATCGAGCGAGAACCAACGGCTATCTGGCGGTTGCAAGGGCAGGCGGTCGCGTACTACGCACTTGGTCGGAAGAAGGAGTCGGACAGCGCTTTGAGCGAGTTAATCGCCAAATATCAGACGAGTTGGGCGTTCCAAATTGCCGAGGTTTATGCCTTCCGAAAGGAGCCCGACCAAGCTTTTGAGTGGTTGGACCGGGCTTATGTGCAGCACGACACTGGAGTCCCCGAAACTAAAGCTTCACCTTTGCTAAAGAACCTGCACGGCGATCCGCGCTACATCGCATTTTTGAAGAAGATACGCTTGCCAGTGTGAAACTACCGCTCTCAAGACGACGGAAAGGTCTACTTGGGAGAAAACATCCGAGTTATTGACGATCATTGGCGTGCGAAGTGATTGGACCCGCATCCACGGGCTAAAGCACATCCCGCAATGAAAACAGGAGCGTCGGGATCGAGAAGACCACGCGGCTAACTACTCTTCGGGGCGCTTGCAGTCTTGAACCGATACTTGTTGATCTTCAACGACGTAATCTTCGATTCTAATGTGGATCGATGAATCCCCAACTTTGCAGCAGCCCCAGACCGTCCAGACACTCGTCCGCCGCTATCGCGCAGGGCACTCTCAATCATCTCTTTCTCCTGGGCAGCGAGCTTTTGAGATAGTTCCAACTGGCTTTTCGGCTCGCTTGCAAGGGGCTGCCGCGAAAGCCAACTCTCATCGACCGAGAAATTTTCTGTTTCGCATACAATCACAGAGCGCTCGACGACGTTCTGTAGTTCTCTAATATTACCTGGCCAGGGATACGATCGAAGAAGGTCCAGAGTTTTCTTGTTTATCCCGCGGAAGCTCTTTCCTGCTTTTCTTGCGAAATGAGCGATGAAGTACTCGACCAGCAAGGGAATGTCTTCTTGTCTTTCCCGCAGAGGAGGAATCTCAATCGGAAAGACGTTGAGACGGTAAAACAGATCGCTACGAAACGTACCCGTGCGATCGCAGCCTCTAGGTCGCGATTCGTGGCGGCGATGGCCCGCACGTTAGCTCGGATAGGCTGATTGCCACCCACACGCTCAAACTCATGTTCCTGCAGAACACGCAACAGCGCAATTTGAGTTTCCGCGGGTAGCTCACCGACCTCATCAAGGAAGATGGTGCCTTCTTCCGCAAGCTCGAACCGACCCAATCGTCGCTGAGTTGCCCCCGTAAACGCGCCCTTTTCATGACCGAACAACTCCGATGCAATCAACGAAGAGGGAATTGCAGCACAATTCACACCGACGAAAGCGCGCGAGGACCGCCGAGATCTTTTGTGGATCGCGCGGGCAATCAACTCTTTGCCTGTGCCCGTTTCACCTGTGAGTAGAACGGTGGAATCCGTGGGCGCTACCTTGGATACGCGAGAAAGCACTGCTCGCAGCGCGGGAGATGCACCCACAATCTCCTCAAACATAAGAGCTTGATCGATTTGCTCCCGGAGCACTAAGTTCTCGTCTTGCAGGCGGTCTTTCAGGCGTTGATTTTCTTCAAGGGCCTTTTCCAATTCGGCCCTGGCCTGCGTGATTTCGCGGTAAGCAGACGTGTTCTCTACTGCGATGGCTATTTGGCTCGCTACTTGGGTAAGAAACCCGATATCAGCCTGGCTGAAGGCATTCTCCTCCCGTCTGCCAAGGGACAAGAGACCGAGGATACGATTCCGGCTAACAAGTGGCAGAATGCACCCGGTTTTGAGACCCTCGGGGATGGCCGCTTCATCCTTCAGACCTAACTGGAGTATGTCCAAGGCACTGCCCGTCCAAGGCTTGCCGGTGCGGAAGACAAAACCACTAAGCGACCCCTCCATCGAAGTAAAGAACTCCTCTCGGATGAATCCTTTGCTCTCTGGAAAATCGAGGACGAAGGTTTGCAATCTGTTGAACTCCGAGTCCGGGAAGCAGACGCTCACCAGATCGCAGTGCATGACGCGCCGGACGCTGGCCGAGATCGCGCGTAGCAGGTCCTGGAGCTGCAAATTCGAGACAACCTGGTTGGTGACATCGAGGAGCAACTGCAGCCGATCTTCCGCTTGTTTGCGCTGGTCAATATCCGTATGCAGGCAATACCAGCGGATGATGCGTCCGTCTGTGTCCCGCACGGGGAGCGCGCGAACTTGGAACCAGCGGTATACGCCATCGGCACGACGGATACGGTACGCAGAGTCATATCCAGCTGGATGCCCTGTTTCGACCGAGCGTCTCCACGTGGCCAGCACGCGAGAAAGGTCATCGGGATGAACAATGTCGGAGGTGGTCCAACCTTTCAATTCGTCAAGCGTCTTGCCAGAATAGTCCAGGCCTTGCTGACTGACGAATTCGAGTTCGCCTTCCGCCCTCATAGTAAGAACCAGGCCGGGAATGTTATCGACGATCAGGCGAAAACGCTCTTCGCTCGCGCGCAGGGCCTCCTTGGCATGTTGTGAAGCGTCGAAGTTCAACGCGTCGTCCACCGCCAGCGCCACTTGGTTGGCAACGAGCGAGAGAAAGCTGACTTCCTCCTTGCTATAGGCATCGGCCTCTATGCTGCCCACAGCAAGACCCCCGAGGCGCCGGTGTACTGTCGTCAAAGGAAGCGCGCACACCGAACGAACCCCGCGGTTCTTGAGCATCTCGGCTACTGCTGGGAATCGAGTCTCCGCGTCTAGGGAGGGAATTATCAAGGGCTGTTGATGCTGGTACACCCACCAGCTGAAGGTTTCTTCCGGCGCGAATTCTGGAACCTGGAGGGGAACACCCGGCTCGCCGTACGACTTGGTATGCATCTCGTGCGCCTTCTCGTCGTAGATGCCGACGCCCATGACATAGAAGTTCACCACTGCGCGCAACTCGCGTGCGAGAAGGCTGAAGAGTTCCTCCGAAGAGCGAATTGAAATGAGGGTTTGCGAAACGCGGAGGAGCGCTTCGTAGCGCTTAGTTACCGGCGTCTCGGCCGTTCTTTGAACAGTTCCGCTCATCAATGTCCGGCCTTGGCAACATAGGTCAACGTTTGAGGACTCTCCGCTGCCCGATCGAATTTCGTGGGCGTCTCAACAAGATACACCCGGGCGGGCGCCGACGTCACCCAGCAGCAAGACGCAGTCCTACCCCATCACTAGCCGTGTGGATCTCTGACACGCGCGCCGAATCTCTGTCTGGATGTTCTTGCTGAGCAAGTCTGCAAATGTGAGCTACGGGAATACTCGTTCTCTTGGCCGGAATACTTTTCGCAGCGGGCGCCAACTGTTCGGCTCTTACCCGAAGGGTCGCGGCAGTGAACCCCCAAGTGAGACGAACTTGCCAGCATGACACTTTGTAGGGATGATCCGCGACTATACCGCGCATTGATCACGGGCGAACGGTGTCCGACGATCACTTCCGAGAGTAGACGACCATCCGGGAGATAACGGGTCTGGTCAACGCTACGGCGTTTTGTGAGATCTATGTCAGCCGGGGGCAATTTTCCGAGATGCAAACTTACAAGGACGAACCGCCTCGGGGCTGATCGTCGAGTGCACGGCCAATCGTTTCGTTTGCTGTTGAGTCTATACCTAGGTATAGGGTTTATGCTGTGGGCATGCGCATAGGGGAAGTGTCCAAACAATCCGGCGTCAAAGTCGGGACCATCCGATTCTACGAGCGGCGGAAACTTTTGAAATCCCCTCCACGGACTGCGTCCGGCTATCGTTTGTATATTCCCCAGGACGTACAAGTGGTGAAGGGGATCAAACAATTACAAGAGCTTGGGTTCACGCTCATGGAAATTAAGGAACTTATTGACCTTCACCGTTGTGCGGCATCCTTGTCGAATAATCGTGCAGAACCACGTGGCGTCCAACGCATGATCGCTCTGACGAAAGAGAAGTTACATATCATCGAGAAGAAAAGTCAACTTCTCCGGCGAATGCACAGGAACGTTGCCAAGATGCTGCAAAACCTTCAAACATCCGCCGAGAAGGCATGCCCTGTTGCTCGTGAATTGGCACAGGGGCTATCCGGCCGGAAGTCCTGACACACAGCCCACTTTTCTCCGCGCGCTTTGCGATTCCGAACCAACGCGTCCCTTGTTCACTGCCTGCCGCGGTCCTGTTGTGGCTGAAATGCGACGCTCTCGACACTTGAAATCTCGAAACCGGGACTGAGCTTAACTTTCTTCTTGACCCTCTACCTAGGTGTAAACAGCAGGATCTTCTAGGGAGCCGGTTTGATTGTGCTGGAGAGCCTCTTGTCTGGAACATTGTCTATGAAACGTGCGCTCACCGTAGTTTTCGTAATCGTTGCAATCATCGTTCTGGTTGGAGTCATAGGGGCATTCCAATTCAACCCGAGTGCAATGACCGAACCCGGTCGCACGGAAACCTACCTCGCCACCGAGGCGAAACATTTTCTGGTTCGGAGAGCCAGTCGTGCTGCTATTCCGCCGCCCGCTGACCTTCAGGCGAGTATCGGGGGAGCCGACATACTGTACGGTATGGAATGTGGGGCATGTCACGCGTTAAATGTGCCTAAGGAGATGAGTTTAGGCGGGTGGATGTACCCGAGAGGGGCGGACCTGACTTCCCCGGAAGTGCAGCGCTATTCGGACCGCGAGCTCTTCTGGATCGTGCAGAATGGCATCCGTATGAGCGGCATGCCCGCGTTCGGCAAAGTCGAGACGGACGCGCATATCTGGAAGCTCGTCCATTACCTGAGAACGTTGCCTGCGAAAGCGGATGCTCCCTGATCTCTGTCCCTGCCGTAATCCTGTCACGACTGAAACGCGGCCCCGTCAACACATGCAATCTCGAAACCCGGACTGATCCCAACTTTCTTCTTGACTCTCTACCTAGGTGTAGACACCAGAATCTTCTTCGGAAGCAGTGGACATGAAGATCGCTGCGAATCCGCCGAAGGAGGCACATGCCATGAAAACCTCGTTTCTATTTACGGTTTTGGTCGTAAGTGTCGCGGTTCTCTTTGCCGCGACGTTCGCATTTGCTACAACCGATTTTTCCGGGACCTGGTCATTCAACGCGTCAAAGAGCAAGAACATTGGAATGATGTCCAGCGCGCAAGTCACTCTGAAGATTAAGCAGACTGCGAATGAGATCATCGTTTCGCAATCTTCGAAATTCAACGGCCAGGAGTCGACCCGCGAAGTGCATTACGACCTCTCCGGCAAGACAGCAGCCAACCCCGGTCCGATGGGCGATCCCAGCGAAACCGTAACGAAGTGGACGGGCAGCACGCTAGAAACGACCTGGACGCAGGATGGCGCGGTAGCGGGAACCAAAATCGTTCGGACTGAGACACGGTCTCTTTCAGATGACGGCAAGACCATGAGCGATCAGTTTGTGCGAGGCACCAACCCTCCGATGGTGCTGGTTTTTGACAAGCAATAACTTTTGCGAGCACGGGCGCAATGGCTTCTGAACTCGGAATGGTGAGGACGTTCGCAGGATTCCGAACTTCAGCAATCGGACCGGCTGGCCCGCCACTTAGCCCTGAATCGTTCGTAGCTGAATGGGTTTCTGCAAGGAATGAATCTTTATGCGACGGATATTCCTGATCTCAATAGTCGCGCTCCTGGCAGCGGCGGCGATGTACTACTGGGTCCGGTCGAATCGCTTGGCGCGCACGAGCCGCACCGGTTCCTTCTCCGTTATTCAGCCTGAGAAGAAACAGATCGATGCGAACGTCCTCGCCACTGGGACCATTCGGCTGCGCGTGGGCGCGCAGGTTCGAGTCGGAGCCCAGGTTTCCGGCATCGTGAAAAAACTGAATGCCGGAGTCGGCACCCACGTTAACAAGGGGGATATCATCGCCGAGATTGACACTCGCGCGATTGACGCTCAGGTGGCCCAGGCGAGCGCACAGGTCGCGCAAGACGAGGTTGCCGTTGGGAAGGCCGAACGTGACCTCGCGCGCGGCCATGAGTTGCTGACCTCTGGCCTGCTTCCCCGCCAGCAAGAAGAAGATCTCCAGTGGGCCGCAAACTCGGCTCGCGCGAAGCTCGCTAAGTCTCGCGCAGACCTGGGTGTGGCTGAAGTGAATTTAGCCTACAGCAATATCTCTGCACCTATTTCCGGAACGATTGCCTCCGTCGCGACACAAGAGGGCGAGACCGTGGCTTCTTCGTTCACCACTCCGACATTCGTGACCATCATCGAAGATGACGCAGTCGAATTAGTAGCTGTGGTCGACGAGGCTGACATCGCCAACGTGAAACCTCGAGAGCAGGTCACCTTCACTGTCGAAGCGTATCCTTCGCGGGAGCTAAGCGGGAAGGTGCAGCGCATAAACCCTACCGCCACGATTATCTCCGGCGTTGTGAATTATGAAGTGGTTGTCTCCATCGGCAAGGGCACAGGCTTCTTGAAGCCCGACATGACCGCCAACGTTTCCATTCGCACAGCACAGCGACAGGCACTTGTTCTCCCCACCGCAGCCATCCACGCCGATGGTGAGAAGAAGTTTGTCTATATCGAAGCCGCTAGTGGCCCAATCAGGCGCAACGTGACAATCGGTACCCGCGAGGCCTCTTTCACGGAGATCAAAAAGGGCCTGTCACCCGAAGATCGTATCGTTTTGGGTGAAATTTCCCTCGACAAAGAGAAAGGACCAACACCGTGATCGAACTTTCGCAGGTCTGCAAGAGTTATCTTCGAGGCGAGAACTCTTCGGTCCACGCGCTTCGGGATATTTCTTTTCAAGTGGAAGCCTCCGAATTTCTCGCTATTCGAGGACCGTCAGGTTCGGGCAAGTCCACGCTGCTTAACATTCTCGGCTGCCTCGACGTACCCACTTCAGGAACCTACCGGCTGGGCGGCGAAGATGTGTCCCGCTACTCCGATCGGGAACTCTCCCGCGTGCGTGCACGCAGGATTGGTTTCATTTTCCAGTCGTTTAACCTCTTGCCCGGAACGACGGCGCGGGAAAACGTCGAGCTTCCGATGATCTACGGCGCTGGCCGTGTGGACCGGAAGAAGGCACTCGCCCTTCTCGACCGCGTCGGCCTAAACGACCGCGCCAGTCATTTCGGCAACGAGCTGTCGGGCGGCCAGCAACAGCGCGTCGCTATTGCCCGTGCCCTAGTGAATGACCCGCCGCTGATACTCGCCGATGAGCCCACGGGCAATCTCGATACGGCGGCGAGTGAAGAGATAATGTGCATCCTGCAGGAACTTCAACGGGAAGGTCGAACCATCATCCTTGTTACTCACGATGATGCCGTCGCCTCCTATGCGGCGCGGGAGATCGTTTTGCGCGATGGTGCGATCAGTGCGGACCTGCGGCGACAAGCGAATCTGGCAAACGATGCGAGTGTGCCACCGGAGATGAATCATGCAGATCGCAGCTGAAGCGGTACTCGCATTTCGCAGTATGGCGCGACATCGTCTGCGAACATTTCTGATGATGCTGGGCGTCATCATTGGAATCTCGTTTCTCACCGTTTTGAATTCGCTTGGCGAAGCCACAAAGCAGGAGTCCATGAAACGGTTCAAGAATATGCTAGGAACCTTCGATACCATTATCATCCGCCCGGGAGCCGGGCGAACTCGAGGGATGGTTTCCCTTACAAACGTTCCGGCTACGCTGAAATTCGACGACGTCCAGGCCATTATCTCAGAGGTGCCCGGCGTGAAGCAGGTCGCCGAACTACAGAATGCTTTTGATATGGACGTGAAATATCGCGACAAGGCAGCGAGCACCGCTGTGTTTGGTGTTTCTTCGAACTGGCTCGAATTGCGGGGTGATGAAGTGGCCGAGGGCAGTTTCTTCAGTGTCGACGACGACAAAGCACTGGCTCGCGTGGCCATCCTAGGCACAGATGTGCAGGCTCATTTGTTTCCGGGCGAGAGTTCCATAGGAAAGACGATTCGAATCGGCGATGTTCCCTTTCAAATTGAAGGTGTACTGAAGTCTCGGGGAGCGGGTCCCGGGGGCGGAAGTTTGGACGACCTCATTCTGATCCCTATCTCAACGGCCTCAAAAAGGTTATTCAATCGCGATTTTCTCACCATGCTAATCGTACAACTCCGCGATCCAAGTCGGAGCGATGCAGATGTCCATGCCATCACCACGCTCTTGCGCGAGCGCCATCATCTAGCACCTTCCGCGCTGGATGATTTCACGATGTCGAACCCGCGCGCCGTCATGGCGCAGGTCACTCAAATGGGTTCGACCCTGTCAAAGACGCTCGAAGGCGTAGCCATTCTTGCCATGTTGATCGGTGGAGTCGTCATCATGGCACTGATGTTGATCGGGGTGTCGGAACGCCGTCGTGAAATCGGCATACGAAGATGCGTTGGTGCCAGCCGCGTAGACATCATGCTGCAATTCATCTTGGAGGCGCTCACGATCTCCTGTCTTGGCGGCGTGATCGGCGTTGCCCTTGCCCTGGCTGGCACCAACGTTGTGGCCCGGCTCCAGAAACTACCGCTTGCTCTTGCCTGGGATGTACTTGCAATTTCGGCCGGACTTTCTCTCGCGGTGGGAGTCTTGTTTGGCATCTATCCCGCGTGGAAAGCGGCTCACGTGGACCCGATTGCCGCACTGCGGGCCTAGCGACCACCACGATGGCCGCGAGGACTGCGAGGTTTTTCCGTCTTGGCAGGCAGAACCGCCACATGGATCTCAGGTATTTCTATATCTCGCTCGATGCCCTTCGCGTTCTGTGGCGCTTTCGTTTCCGGTCCGCCTTGATCTTACTGAGCGCAATCCTTGGTGTCGCCGGAGTGATTGTTTCCGTGGACTTCGCCTCTGGGGGTCGTCAGCAGGCGTTGAATCAGATTGAACGAATGGGTGTCAACGTTCTCGCGGTCAAGCCCCAACAAGACCGTAGTGTCGGCGGACGAGCGCGAACTGGGGCTATCGTGCAGACGCTGGTGGATGCGGATTACGCGGGAATCCGTCGCCAGGTTCCTTCAATCCTACGTTCCTCTGCGGTTGCCACAGCAGCATTCCGTCTGAAAGCCGGGGACCTTTCGAAGACTGCGCCGGTCGTCGGCTGCGAGCCCGACTACGTTCGGATTAAGAACTGGACGCTCGCCGAAGGTACGTTTTTCGACGAAGGGGAAGCGCGTCGTGCTGCGCGCGTCGCAGTCCTCGGGTACACCGTGGCGCGCGACATATTCGGCGATGAATCCGCGGTGGGCAAACATCTTTCGGTAAACCGGACTCCATTTGAAGTCGTGGGAGTGCTGACCGAACGTGGTCAGGGGCTCGACGTGGCGGCCGAAGACGATCAGATTTATGTCCCCTTGCGTACCGCGATGCACCGCCTGATGAACGTCGAGTATTACACTGGACTACTCTTGGAGATCGATCTCCCAGACCGCATGGATGGGGCGGCGGAGTCCGTTGCAGATATCCTTCGGCAACGGCACCGTCGGCTGACGAATCTGCCAGACGATTTTCAGGTACAGAATCAGAAATCGTTGCTGGAGACGCAGCTCGCTTCTTCAGGGCGCCTTGGCTTTTACGTGCGCTGGATTGGGTTGAGCGGTCTCGTGGTATCCGGACTCGGAATCCTGGCGGTCTGCTGGATCGCCGTAAAAGGCCGGACCGTAGAAATCGGAACGCGCCGCGCCCTGGGCGCAAATGCATCTGACGTATTCTTTCAAATTCTTCTAGAAGCAGCAGTAATAAGTTCGACAGGTTGCGCTCTAGGTCTCGCGATCGGATGGCAAGGGTCGCGGATGATCGCGCACCGCGCTGGTCTGCCGTTTGTGTTTGACCGGTCGAATGCATGGTCGACCCTCGTCGCAGCTGCGGTCATGAATGTCTGCTTCGCTCTCCTTCCCGCAACACGAGCTGCCAAAGTGAGCCCAATCCGCGCGCTGAAATACGAGTGACGCTGCGCGAGAGAAGGCGCGGACTTGCACCATTGCCAGCGGTTCCTATGCCAGTTGGAATCAGGATGCCGCCTGGGAAACACCCATTTCGGAAACTGGCCCACCCAACAAGTGCGAGAATGCGATTACCCGTGAGAAGTCGCCTTGTGTTTACTGGAGACTCGGCGGGGTCCAAACTGCGGTTGTGATCGGGTGCGCTCGGAAGTAACGCCCTATCTGGTTGGGACCTGTGAAACTCTCGGCAGTGAACCGCGAATTGAGACGAATTCGGCGGCGTTGCGCTTCGCGAAGAAGGCAGGAATGCCTTAGGTCGAGGTGTCATGTAGGTGTCATGCGAGGGGCGATGAATAGCGGCAAATCGCGAACAAAAACAGAAAAGAGAAGGAAAATAGAACTGCTCCCGTTTCATCAGAACTCGCTGAATCCCCTCGATTTGTCTCGGCTCCGGCAAATTGTGATTAAATCAGGTTCACGGCTGTTAACCGAAGGGTTCCAGAGTGCCGACTCAAGAGGCTCCTACACCCTTAATGGACACGACCTTTCTGAGAACTGCTGCGACGCGACAGGTGACCGCGGGAGCAGCGGAATTTGGATCCGCTACAATCCGCTGCTCTCCCTTTGACGGGATTTTTTCCTAAACAAAGAGCA
>Ga0099830_10000386_pt1 | contig 19266 bp, 15 predicted proteins | sample CZO8metaG_4_FD_79337 | JGI IMG/M metagenome (GOLD analysis project Ga0099830, IMG submission 79337) | Vadose zone soil microbial communities from the Eel River Critical Zone Observatory, Northern California, USA - CZOApr15con2H3.8 metaG | ecosystem: Environmental > Terrestrial > Soil > Vadose...
AAGAACCTTTCCGGCAAAATGACGTTCGCGACGTTCGGGCATGCGGATCAGCTCGATCCAGGGGTTGTCAACTGTATATTTGTGCACGATGTCGTCGGTGTCGTCAGTTGAGCCGTCACTAACGATTACCCATTTAAGGGGTCGAACGGTTTGCGCCACCATGGACTTTAGGGTGAGCTCAATAAAGCTGGCTTCGTTTCGCGCCGGAGTGACAAGAACGTAGGCAGGAAGGGACATCACACCTCCACACAAACTGGCGACAGCTCGCTGTTTCGCTGCTTGCCATGGGATTCGAAAAGAAGACTTGAGGCGGCCAGAAGCATCCACGCTTGTGACCATCTCATGTATGAAGTGCGGATCGTGCAAGATCGAAGGACTCGATAGTAAAAGAATCCCCGAGAATTCCACATGTGATCCATGGCCCAGCGGAATACCTCGTGGGCCAATGGAACGTTGCCCGCATCCAGATTCTTTAATGCCAGGAGCGTGATGATGCTCTGGGCGACACAGTGAACGTCGATCGGATAGGTACGGTTGTGAAAATATCTGACGGCTCCATCTTCCCGGAAAAAGTGAGCCCGGTAAAATTGGAAGCCCCGCTGAATACAGGAATCGAACTCGGTCGTAGCCGCATACCCCGAAAGAGCCTGCAACGCGCACAGGTTGTATCCGGTATGGAAGTTGTCAATCCACCGTTGTGACGGCGCCTCGCCGTAAACCCAGGAGCCGTCCGGATTCTGCCGCCCCGTTGAGCAGCGGGCGACCTTAAGAGCGGGACTTAGGAATTTCTTCTCGCCCGTATGCTTGTAGACCCGGCACAACAAGGCTGCGCCAAGGAAGTTTGCATTGTGAATCTGGGCACGAAGGGATCTCAGGGGATAACTGAACCCGGCGATGGAGTCTCCCTCGGCCCAATACAGCTCGTTCAAGAGATACTCTGCTGCGCTCTGAGCGATTACCAGACACCGTGGGTCGTGGCGTTGCTCATAAAGATCCAGAAACGCATTAGCGACAAACGTAGTGCAGACCAGATTGGGCGCCGCCCGCGGGACAATGATGGTGCGGGTCTGCCAAGGAAAGCTGTAGCCCCAACACCAGTAGGCGCTGTCCGGCGACCGAAGCGTCACCAGCGTTTCTTCCAGCGAACTCACGACGTCTGCCGTTGCGCGCGCTGCGAGCTCAGGAGCTTTCAGCAATCCTGCCAAGAAAAGAGCGATCCCTTTCGCATTCTGAGTTTTGGGGATCTGCAACAACCGGCGCATGTCGACCGGGCTCCGCTTCAAGACCTGAGTGAGGACGAGACGCGGTATTCGAGAGTCAAGCACTGGCAAAATGCTCAAGAGCCGGCTGTTTAAGGCGTCGTAGGGATCGTGCCCGGCCCAGTTATTTTGTTGACAGTAGGCCAACAGCTTCCGCGCAGCCGTTGCGACATCCGCTACTTGAGCTCGATCATTCATTGGGGTAAAGCCGGGTTCATTGCGCTATTACTGTTGTACTTTCGGTTGGTGATGTCTTCGGCGCCGGCGGTCCAGGAATCCCCGTCATCTCCTCGATCAACGTCAGATATCGCTGCTTCATCAGGCTCCAACGGATTGGCGCGTATTCCAGTTTCGCCTGGGAAGCCAGTCGCGTTCGCAATTGGGGATCGCGGTAAACATGTACCATCTGCCGAGACAGGTCCTGAGGATTGTTCGGCTCAAAATATGCCAGGGCGTTCTCACTGAAGTAATGCCGGATTGCCTTCAGGCGCGAAATGATGACCGTTTTGCCCGCGATGATGAACTCGGGCAGTTTATTCGGGAAGGCAAAATCAAGGAAGACATCGCGGCGGATGGGCAGGATGCCGGCATCGCACTGATCCAACCATCGAGGTATGTCGGTAGCCGGAACCTGTCCTACCAGCCGAACCTTCGCGCTCAACCCGCGCGCTTCCGCGAACTCCGCTAATGCATCTTTTTCCGATCCCGAGCCCAAGATCCACAGCTCAGCGCCAGGCATCTCCGTGTGCGCCAGCGCAAAAGCTTCAATCGCGATGTCCAGGCCGTAGATGCTGGTCAGAGTACCGTGATACATCATCACGAACTTTTCCGGATCCCGCGGTGCCAGAGGGGCGGACGAATTCGCACTGGCAGCAAAGCGCGCCTCGTCTACCGCGTTCATGACTACGGTTGATTTCGAGCGATCCAAGCCGCGACCGGCGAGAAGATTCTCGATCGGCTCGTTAATCGTAATCACACGGTCAGCGAATCTCACGCTGATTGTTTCCATGTAAGTTAGCAGTCGGATCGTCCATGAGTTCTCTGCAATACCGTACTTCGACATGTAGAACTCGGGTGTGATTTCATGCAGGTCGAGGACCAGCTTCGCACCCATCCAGCGCGCCAATATGGGGGCAAAGACCAGGAAATCCGGCAGCGAGTTGACATCGATGACCGAGTAACGCCTCCGAAGCATTTGCAGCGATACACGGATGACAGTCCAAAGGAAGAACGCTGCGTACTCAAAGAAGTACCTGGCTATGGACCCACGGTTCTTGCCCAATGCAAGGGTGCGAACATTCACGCCGTTCAAACAGTAGTTCTTCTGGCCGCCAGCGGCCCGCAGCGCCAGCACATCAACCGAGTATCCGGCAGCGACCAAGGCTTCGGCCTTCCGCCGCACGCGCGGATCAATGTCGTATACGTTTTGAACTACCTGGCAAACTGATCTCATGGGAACTATGAAAGGGCTGGGTTGCCGACCGCTGTCGCTGGATCGGAGGGAAGCTTCAAGTCGAGTTCTTCGAGGGATTTCCCGTCCCAGGAAATGTCAACAAAATCCGAACTCGCAACACCAGTGCTTCCCCGAGTGGGTGTGTAAACTCTGATCCTGAATGGAGGGTGAACTTCTCCACCGTCGTAGCGCAACTGTGCGCGCACGCCGTCCGGTGTCTCTATCCGCTCGAATCGCACATCGCGCCGCTGACGGAACCAGGTCACCACCTGCCCAGCTTGGCCAAACCAGACATTGAGCGATTTCAGCTGCTCAAGGAGCCTGAGGTAAAGGTCTCCCCAGAACCGCTCCGGCCCGTGGCTCCTGTCGTGCCAGAGCAACGTCAGTACTCCACCAGACTGGATGGCATGGTCGATGATTGGTTGGCATCGTGCCTGCGCCTGCGACTCCGAAAGGTCCATCCTCTGTGGAAAGAAAAGGGCTCCATCCTGAATATGCATCGGGAGTTCAAGGAGGGTTCTGGCCCCTAGTGGCCGGAACACCTGCGCAGTTCCATTGCGGTAGCCAACGGTTTCGTTGTATCCGGCGGTGGAGTCGAACGCGAAGCCAGCTTCCTCCAACACACCAATCGTTTTTGAATCATGCATCAGCCAATGCATCCGAATGCCTGTGGAGGACTGCCCTGTCACTTCGCCGACCCTCCGAAGTTCCGCTCGACCTTTCTCGACACTGTGCCACGCGTCCAGGCCGTGAACCCCCAGCTCGCACCCTTCGCCACTCAGAATTGCGACCCAAGCTCTGAGATCGGTGACATCATAGGCAGTAGCCCGTCGAGATGCGTGCGGCCCCGGCACACGCTCGCCAGCCCGATGCTTAAACGGAATCAGAAAGTAAGTTACTGGCAGACCTTTTTCAGCCGTCAAGTACCACTGGAAGGGCTCCCAGAAGTCCTTTGCCCAGCCAAGATATACCCATGGGAGAGATGCAACCGCCCGCCAGGTCTCGAACAAGCGCCTGATCGTGATTCTGCCGCGAACCAGCGCTCTCATCGCTCCGACGGTGGAACGGTACAGAAAGCCCAACATAGTGTGATCGAACTTGTGCTGCCGTATCCCGATGAAATCAATGTCGTGGGTCAGGCACACGGTAAAGTTGCGGCCGGCCGGAACTGGGGGAATCTCCATCAGCGGAATTCCCCCCTCGAGTATCCATGCCCTTAACATACTGATGTGAGCGTCGAGGGCGGGACTAGATGCATTCTCGGAAGGCTGGCCGCTCGTGAGGAGGAATTCCACCTCACCGAACAAGTCATAGCCGAGACGGACGATAGTAGTGTCAGAGCCATCGATCCTCACTCCGACTGTTTCCGTGCCCGCCATAACGCAGGGACTTCCGCTGCTGGCATCAGCAAAAGTACATACTCCGCCGTAGGTCGGAATCGTGCAGTCTCGATGGGTCAGATGTAAAGACTCGAGGCGCTTGCCAAGTGCAATCCCAAAGTGCGAGTCAATGCTCTTGGCTTCTGGACCATATACCAAAAGCAGCTTGGTGCGAACGTTCGACAGTTCGCCAGAGGTGGCAATAACAACGGAATACGCCGTCCCAGGGCGGTAGAACTCCCAAGGCGTTTTGAAGAGTTGAAAAAACTCTTCCACCGCCTCCAGTTGGTTGGGTTTTGAAATGACCCCGATCAAGGATTACACTCCGCAGCTACGCACGGCTCACTTCCGCTGGAACAAGCGCTGCGGGCCCCACAAATTCCGCAATCGACTCGACCACGTAACGCGCCTGCGCGTCATTGAGTTCCGGATAAACCGGGATGGCGAGTGACTCTTTGGCAGCTCGCTCACTCTCGGGGAACGCACCGGCCTTAATTCCGAGGTAAGCAAAGCAGTCCTGCAGGTGCATCGGCACCGGGTAATACACCTCGCTGCCCACACCCTTCTTCTTAAGGAACGCCTGCAATTGATCCCGCGACGAGGAGCGAATTACGTACTGGTTAAAGATGTGGCGATCAGTCGCCACTACAGGCAAACCGATTGGAAGCTCCGCTACGCGAAAGAGCTGATCGTATCTCTTGGCGTTGCGCTGGCGGGCGGCCGTCCACGCATCGAGGTGCGGCAACTTGGCAGAAACGACTGCCGCGTGGATGGCGTCAAGGCGAAAATTCCCTCCAACAACCCGGTGATAGTACTTCGGCTTGGCCCCGTGCCCGCGAAGGACACGCAGTTTCTCTGCACGCTCAGCATCGTTGGTCACGATCATGCCAGCGTCTCCGATCGCGCCTAGATTCTTTGACGGGAAGAACGAGAAGCACCCGTAGTGCCCAATCGAGCCGGCGCGGAGACCTTTGTATTCCGCACCAATCGCCTGGGCGGCGTCCTCAATCACCACCAAACCATGCTCTTGTGCCAGTTGCATCACTGGATCCATGTCTGCGATTTGTCCAAACAGATGAACCGGGATGATGGCCCGCGTCTTCTTTGTGATCTTCGAGGCGATCTGGGAGACATTTACGTTGTAGGTTGCAGGATCAACATCGACAAAGACCGGCATCGCTCCGAGCCGGGAGATCGCGCCCACAGTTGCGAAAAAAGTGTATGGTGTCGTGATTACTTCGTCGCCTGGACCGATGTTCTCGGCCATCAGGCAGGCCAGTAATGCATCACTGCCCGACGACACTCCGATTCCGTACCCGCACTTCGAGTAGGCCGCAATCGCCTTTTCGCATTCATCCACTTTCGTACCCAGGATGAAATGCTGCGATTCGAGCACTTCCCCAATGGCCGCGTTGACTTCGTTTTTGATGGACGCGTACTGCGCCTTAAGATCGAGCAGCGGAATATTCATAGTTTGATTCCTCTTTAATCTGCCTGTATGACTTACTGCCAACACTAAACTCGGCCGGAAGCGGAGCTTCGTCATCAAGGTCGAGGCATCGAAGAACACCGGGCTCGACTTCCTGATAACGGTAGCCGCTCTCCCGGCACCGCATGATTCCATCTGGACCCGGAGCGTCGAGACGGTGGCCATGACGGCTCATCCATCCAACCTGACGTGCGGGGTTGCCGATGACCAACGCGAAATCCGGAACGTTCTTGGTCACCACCGCGCCAGCTCCGACAAATGCGTACCGCCCGACCGTGACGCCACATACAACCGTCGAATTTGCGCCGACTGTGCATCCCCGTTTCAAATGCGTAGTCTCGTAAAGAGAGTGTCGATTCACCTGTGAACGGGGATTGGTGACGTTGGTCAGCACACACGATGGTCCGAGAAAAACGTCGTCCTCAATTACCGCACCGGTATACACCGAAACGTTGTTCTGAATCTTGACGTTGTTGCCGATAACGGTGCCGCCATCGACGTTCACGTTTTGCCCGAGAACGCAGCGCTCGCCGATTCGGGCACCTTTCATCACGTGCGAGAAGTGCCAGATGTTGGTACGGGCACCGATTTCAGCTCCCTCATCCACGTACGCTGATTCGTGCACAAAGTAAGGCCGCTCTTGCTTCTTCCCATTCGCCGGGATCGCTTCCAGAGCCACGCCGTCGTTGTGCATTGCACGCTGGCAGGCATCCAACACTCGCAGTACCCTTAAACCCTCCGCCCCATTGCTTACTGGAGAAGTTCGGGTCTCTACGCAGTCCAGAAAGTGCTGACATTCGGCGCGCAGTGGCTCGCGATCGTCCAGGGCAACGGCCTCTGCGTTCGCCTTTACAGCGGTCGGTATACGGTTCTTCCACTCCACTTTGTGTGGATACAGAACAAGCTTGTTTTCCGCGGTGTCGTCGAACACCGCCATCTTTTCCGATCCGACCACCACCAGACGCTGTTCCTTGATCGGATGCAGCCAGCTCACGAAGATGTGGGCCTGCACTCCGCTGGGGAAGTGGAAGTGGCTCAAGGTGACGTCCGCGACGTTCTGGCTCAGATAAGCACTGCCCTGGCAGGCAACACGGGTTGGCATTTCGTCCAGCAGCGACAGGATCACTGAGATATCGTGAGGCGCGAAGCTCCAAAGAATATTCTCCTCGGTCCGGATCTTCCCGATGTTCAAGCGGTTCGAGTACAGGTAGTTGATCTTGCCCAGCACACCGTCTTTAACGAGCTGCTTCAGCTTCAGGATTGCGGGATGGTAACGGAGGATGTGACCGACCATAAGGATCCGGCCTTTCGCTTCCGCCTGTTTCACCAGTTCTTCTCCATGCTTGACGTCAATGGCCAGTGGTTTCTCGACAAGGACATCTTTACCGGCTTCCAGTGCTGCTTTGACCATCTCATAGTGGGTGACGGCCGGCGTGGCGAGAGCTACCGCATCAACGGACGGATCGGAGAGGAGCTTTGTATAGTCCGGCTCGAACTTGACCCCTTCGTAGCGACTTCTGCAGGTTGCCTCTGCGGGCGGATCTGCGTCGCACAATGCCTCTAACGCCCCAAGCTCGTGAAAATTGCGTACCAGGTTTTTGCCCCAATAGCCAACGCCAACAACTGCTACCCTGACGCGCGCTTTCCCAGGTGGTTTGGTTTCCATATCAGGCCCTTCCAACTAGAGCCATTGGCTCTGATTTGAGTCCAATAAGATCGACACACTTTTCGGCTGCATTGCCGTCTCCATAAAGGAGGGGCCGCGCAACTGGGGGGATGAATGACTTCACAGTACGGGCGATCCTCTCGGGTTCGGGACCTACCAACACATTCCAGCCCGCTTGCACCGTCTCCACCCATTCCGTCTCGTTCCGCAAGGTGACGCAGGGAACCCCAAGCCAGTAGGCTTCCTTCTGGAGACCGCCCGAATCAGTCAGAACCAGCCGTGCCGCGCCCACCAGCGCGACCATCTCCAGATAACCAACCGGGTCAGTCAGGTGAAGATCGGGTTTGGGACGAAAGTTGATTTCGTTGATAATCTTCCGCGCTCGGGGGTGCACGGGAAAGACAACGGGTTCATCCAGCGAATTGAAGGCCTCAAGGATTCGCTGAAACCGCGCATCGTCGTCGGTGTTCTCGCTGCGGTGCAGCGTTGCAACCAGGTATTCCTTTCTCTTCAGTCCAAACCGTTTCAGGCATGCGGCCTCGGCTCCAACGCTCCGCGTTTTTGCCCAGTTCAGCGCATCCAGCATCACATCCCCGACAAGATGGACATTTTTGGTGATGCCCTCCATCGCCAGGTTGCCGACCGCCGTCTCGCTTGGGCAAAGCAAGAGATCCGAAAGATGATCCGCCACCACCCGGTTGATTTCCTCGGGCATGCTGCGATTGAAGCTTCTTAGTCCGGCTTCCACGTGCACCACCGGGATCGACAGCTTCGATGCCGCCAAGGCTCCCGCCAAGGTAGAATTCGTATCGCCGTAGACCAGGAGGCAATCAGCGCGTTCTGACAGCAAGACATCCTCGATGCCCTTGAGCATCGCCCCCGTTTGAACCGCGTGTGAACCGGAACCGACGCCCAGATTCACATCAGGGCGAGGAAGTCCGAGCCCGTCAAAGAAAGCTCCCGACAGTTCGTAGTCGTAGTGCTGCCCGGTATGCACCAGGATCTCCTGGTGCCGTTCGCGCAGCTTCCGGCTCACTGCGGCGATCTTGATGAACTGGGGCCGTGCTCCAACGATGGTTACGATCGTCAAAGCGCTCTCGCTACTCGATCCAGGTTGACTCTTGAACGGCGCTCGCGACATCGGCGGTTGCCTGCGCACCCGAAACGGCCGCTGCCCCCGCTTCCGACTCCACTACCGGCCTGCCGATACTGACGTAGTGAAAGCCATGGCGGGCGATCTCTTTCGCCTCTAGAGTGTTTCTCCCATCGACAATGAGTGGTCGATCCACCACACGACGTAGGCGCTGCCAGTCGATCTGCCGGAACTCGTCCCATTCGGTAACGATCAGAACCGCTTCGGCATCCTGCGCTGCTTCGTAAGGGTTCGCACAATAATGAACGTCGGGAAGCACTGCTCGCGCCTTCTCGGTGGCCTGCGGATCGTAGGCCCTCACTTCGGCACCCTCGCGGATGAGTGTCCGCAAGATATCAAGGGCCGGCGCAAAGCGGACGTCGTCGGTATTGGGTTTGAAAGCAAGGCCCCACACCGCGATTTTTCTGCCACGAATAACCCACAGCTCTTGGCGGACCTTCTCGACGAAGTGCTCGATTCGTCGCTTATTGACGTTTTCAACTTCCTTCAGGAGAGAGAAGTCGCAGCCGGCCTTCTCCGCGATGCGGACGAAGGCCTGCACGTCTTTAGGGAAGCAGAACCCTCCAAAACCAACGCCTGGGATCAGGAACGCAGATCCGATCCTTGGATCCATGCCCATTCCCAGAGCGACCTGGGTCACATCTGCGCCGACCGCCTCGCACAAGTCCGCAACCATGTTGATGAACGAGATCTTCATAGCCAGGAACGAGTTCGACGCGTGCTTGATCAGCTCGGCAGAATTGGTATCCGTTACGACCCACGCCGGCTTCCTTCGGCTTTGGCAGTTGGCGTGAACCGGACACTGAAATGTCTGCTCTAATACCGGGCGATAGATTTCTCTGAGCCGAGTGGCTGCTTCCTCCCGTTCAACCCCAATCACGATCCGGTCGGGGTGAAAGAAGTCTTTAATCGCCGAGCCTTCCCGGAGAAATTCAGGGTTGGAAACAAGGTCAAATTGCAGTCCGCTGCCGGCATACAGCTCAAGTTGCCGTTTCAAGCGCTGCCCCGTCTGAACCGGGACGGTGCTCTTTTCAATCACCAGGCAGGAGCCGGTGGCTCGCTGGGCAATCGTTCGGGCAACGTTTGCGATGGCGGAGAGGTCCGCTTCCCCATTCTCAAGCGGAGGAGTACCAACGCAGATGTAGATCACTTCGGTGTCGACGACAGCGCTCTCCGTCGCATCGAATCGCAGCCTTCCCGCCTTGCAATTCTTCAGGACCAACTCCTTCAGATGGGGCTCGAAGAATGGCATCTGCCCGCTTCGAAGAAAGGTGAGCTTAGTTTCGTCGTTGTCGGCGCAACGGACGTCATGACCGATTTCCGCCAGACATGCGGCCGTCGTCAGGCCTACGTAGCCAGCACCAATGACTGAGATCTTCACAGGGTTTCTGTCCTCCGATGGATTCTGGCTCGTCCCGCTACGTCAAGCGTGGTACGGTCTCCAACTGTGCAGTCTCGTTGAGGTCCGCCTCGGCTTTCGACTCGACAAAGCTTCGGACCTCTTCCACCACCCGGGCCTGCTGTTGCGCAGTCAGGTGTGGGAACATTGGCAATGAAACGATTTCCACCGCTGCACGTTCGGTGTTCGGAAAGTCTCCCGGAAGGTAGTACAACAACTTGTACGCTTTCTGAAGGTGAAGCGGGATCGGATAGTGAATCCCAGTGCCGATGCCCCTGTCTTTCAGGAAGGCCATCAGTCCTTCGCGGTCGTCCGTCCGCACGACATACAGGTGATAGACGGCACGCGACCACGAAGGCTCATAGGGAGCATCGACCGGCTTACCCGCAGCCTCGAGTTGCCGTTTATATTCAGCCGCCCGTACACGGCGTTGGTTATTCCACTCTGCCAGGTGCTGAAGTTTTACATGAAGAATTCCCGCTTGGATCGCATCCAGCCGGCCGTTGTAGCCTTCCACGTCGTGGTAGTACTTCTTCGCCTGGCCGTGGTCGCGAATCATGCGAGCCTGCGCAGCCAACGCACTGTCGTTGGTTGTCACCGCTCCGGCTTCGCCGCACGCTCCGAGATTCTTCCCCGGATAAAAACTGAACGCGGCCGCACGGCCGATTGAGCCTGCCTTCATCCAACGGTTCTGCTTGCGCGAGAAGTACTCTGCACCATGAGCCTGGCACGCGTCTTCCACAACAACAAGATTGAAGCGATGCGCCAGGTCGAGGATGGCATCCATGTCCGCCACCTGTCCGTAAAGGTGTACCGGAACGATAGCGGTCACTGGGCGTCCGTTGCGACGGCTGAGTAGCTTTCCGGAGGCGTCTTTCGTGCACTTCTGTTCAAGGTATTCCCTAAGTTTTTCGGGGTCTAGGTTGTAGGTGCGGTCGTCGACGTCCACGAATTCGGGAAGAGCGCCGGCCTGCGAGATCGCTTCGGTGGTCGCAATGAAGGTGTTTGGAACCGTTACAACGACGTCGCCTGCTCGAACACCTGCTGCCATCAAAGCAAAGCGCAGCGCATCTGTGCCACTGTTGACGGCGACCGCTTGCTTCGTTTCACAAAAGGCTGCGAACGCCTTTTCGAAATTCTCAACCATCGGGCCGCCGATGAACCCGGCGGTACGCAGGGCCTGCTGGAACACCTTGGTCAGCTCCTGCTCAAGCTCAACATGCGGAGTAACGAGATCAAGAAAAGGAATGCTGGAATTACTCACTTTGTAACCTCCGAAGTCTGATCGATGTAGCGAAGAACTCTTGCCGGGTTGCCGGCGACGATGCTGTTGGCGGGGACGTCTTTCGTCACCACGCTGCCAGCTCCGACGAGAGCGTTTTCTCCGATGGTGATATTGGCCAGGATGGTGCTCCCGGAGCCGATGGAAGCACCTTTCTTCACCAGCGTCCGCTCGACTTTCCAGTCGGCTTCGGTCTGCAGTCCGCCTTCGCCGGTGGTCGCGCGCGGATAGGGATCATTGATAAACGCAACGTTGTGACCGACGAAAACGTTATCTTCGATAGTCACGCCTTCACAAACGAACGTGTGGCTGGAAATCTTGCAGCGCTTCCCTACTGTCGCATTCTTTTGGATTTCGACGAAAGCGCCGATTTTCGTTTCGTCGCCGATCTCGCAGCCGTACAGATTGATGAACTGTGAAAGCTTCACATCGCGTCCGAGTCTCACGCTCGGGGCGATACACAAGTAGGTATCCATGACTCTGTTCCTGTTAACTCCTAAGTACTTCCTGGGCCGACAACATGAACAGCGAGATTGCTGTGGAAAACCTCTAAGGAGGTGGCTGGCAAGGACGACAGCGTTCAGGGGGGAGTAACTCGGCGAGAACCACGGCTACAGATAGACCAGCGCTCCGCGCTTGGCAACCGATTCGTTGGTCGCCTCGAGCATCCTAACCACTTTCAGGCCAGCGCGCCCGTCATTGAATGGCGTCGCGTCCTTCTGGATGCACTCCACGAAATAATTCAGTTCCAAGCGGAGTGCCTCTACCTGCTCTACTTGCGGCGCCCACATGTCGCCGGTGCGGTAGCTGACGAGCAGATTGTATAGGCCTTCCTGACTCTTTACGTCGACACCTTTGTCGTAAATCTTGAGCTTTTCGTCAGCTTCCAGGTCGTTCCACACCAGCATTTTCTTCTCGCCACCAATCAACGTGGTACGCACCTTAACGGGCGAGAGCCAGTTCACATTGATGTGAGCAATCAACTTGTCGGGAAAATATGCTGTGATGAAGGCAATATCCTCATGCCCGTTCAAGTGCGTCTGCCCGTTCGCAGAAATTGCCTCGGCGTCCTCGTGAATCAGGTGATTCATGATGGACAAATCATGCGGGGCTAGATCCCAGATCACGTTGCAATCATGCTGGAATAACCCCAGGTTAACTCGCGTCGAATCGTAGTAGTAGAGCTTGCCTAGGACGCCCTCGTCGAGCAACTGCCGGATCTTTCTCACTGCTCCGGTGAACAGAAATGTGTGATCCACCATGATTCTGAGGTTCTTCTGCTCGGCGAGATTAATGAGCTCTTCAGCCTGGGCCACATTACTCGTAAACGGTTTCTCGACGAACACGTGTTTGCCGTTCTCCAGTGCGGCCTTGGCCAGTTCGTAGTGCGTCCAGACGGGAGTAATAACCGCAATGGCATCGACATCGGGCGAACCGGTCAGTTCCGCGGGGCACGAATACACCGGTATTCCGGGATGAGCCGATTGCACCCGTTTTCGGGCGGCGGGACTCTGGTCGCAGACTCCCACGACTTGGCAGCCCTCGAGGCTACGGAGATTCCGAACGATGTTCGGCCCCCAATAGCCATATCCAATCACGCCAAACCTAAGCATAGGAATTCGTCCTGACGTAGGACCTTGTCGGCCCTGGAAAAAAGGAATTAGTTATATAAACGACGATGAACGCGTAGTAGGGACTGTATCGAGGAAAATAACAGCTAATAACCACCGTCCCCTGCGATAACTGCTTTGGGAGTCTGTAAAAGAATTTTCAGGTCGAGCCATGGAGAACTCTGGCGCGCATACCGCAAGTCCAGCCGGACCATGTCGTCGAATCCTACCCGGCTGCGTCCGTACACTTGCCACGGCCCAGTGATTCCCGGCTTTGCTTCGAGCAGTCGGCGGCGGTGCCAGGTCGCGTAAGCTTCCACTTCATACGGTATCGGCGGACGCGGGCCTACCAGCGACATCTCACCGAGTAGCACGTTGAAGAATTGCGGCAACTCATCCAGGCTGGTGCGGCGCAGGAAGCTTCCCACGGGCGTGATTCGTTGATCGTTCGTCAGCTTGAACACGCCATCCCCGTTGCCGTTGGGCGGATGCTTTTCGGCCTGACCGGCAATCAACTGGCGGACATATTCTTTATGTTGGCTGGAATCATTGTTCACGTACATGGAACGAAACTTCAGGAACGTGAAAGGAGTTCCGTGCTCCCCGATTCGTCGCTGGCGGAACAGAACGGGACCACGTGACGTCAATTTGATGGCAGCAGCAATCAAGAAAAATGCCGGTGACAGCAATGCCAGCAGGAGCAAAGTTCCAGTAATGTCCATCATTCGCTTGATACCACGGCTCCCCCAGCGGGAATCGTTGCGCTTACGCAAATCGGGATAAAACAGCGGATTGCTTGGACGCTCCGGATTGTTCGAATCCCATTCTTCCGGGAATAGGTGAAATGAGAACTTGATCTGGCTGAACTGTTCGGTAGTAAGGCGGTCGCGCAAAACTTCGCTGATGCGGGAAAGAATTGTGCTGAGGATCAGGTTGTTATTGAGCGTAATCTCCGTGAACATCACTCCCACCACTGCATTGACCTCGTACCACCCCATGACGTCGGTTTCGCGGGTCGCCGACTGGAGCGCGGAAAGGATGTCCAGCAGGATCCGGCCATTCTTTTCGGTCGGCAGGCTACGCCCGGTGTCCATGAGCAGGAGCACGAAGGGTCGCTGGGTGCGCTCACTGCGCTTGCGTTCCATCGCAATCATCCGGCAAAAGATTTCGTCGGTGAGGACCTCGCTGGAGACGGCAGAATTCTGCGATCGGGACAACCGCTCGGTAGATGGCTGCTTTGTCGTTGTTGGGTCCACGGGTCGCATCTCCTTGCTGAGCCGAGCAGACATGCAGGAACGTCGCTGCCTGACGGCGGGGATCAGATTTGGGGGTGGGCTTACTGGCCTGTTGGGGGGAACGAGGCCGACTAGCTACAAGTCTTCAGCTGGGAGAGCAAGCTTAATCAGGTTCTACCGCATCTTGGGTGTATCGTGAATAGTAGTACTCGTGTTCGCGGTTGCTGCAGCTATTTACAACCACCCCTAACAATGTGGAGCGATCCAACGTTTCCACCGCTCGTTGCAGTAGCGTCCTTTCACTCACGCCCTCGCGGATCACCAGCAAGACCCCGTCCGACAGCCTCATCCAGAACGTCGTATCGGCCAGCGGAAGGAGGGGGGGCGTATCAATAATGATCCAATCAAAAAAAGCACCGAGCTGATCAAGGATTTCCGGAAGGCGTCCGCACTGCATTAGCTCAAGCGGATTCTCTGGCGCCAAACCTGCCGGGAGTAGCCAGAGTCCCGAGCCGTCGAGCTTGTAAACCACGTCCGAAAGTTGGCGCTCGCCCCGTAAGCATTCACTGAGCCCGGGCAACAAAGTTCCGACCCCGAATCGCTTTGCGATGGTGGGGCGCCGAAAGTCTCCGTCCACTAGAAGCGTCTTCAAGACCTTGCTGCGCGCCTGGTTGAGGGCAAGATTGGCGGCGATGAGACTCTTCCCTTCTTCGGGAGCCGTGCCCGTCACCACAATTCGTTTGAGCTTGCGCTTGTCGCGCAGGTTACGTAGCCGCAGTCCGAGTACGCGGAACTTCTCCGCTCCCAGGCTGCCTGGGTCGGTAAGACACACCAGCCGAGCTTCCGGAGAAGGCGCTGGCCGAAGCACCGGCGCCGACCCCAGCACGAAAGTTTCAATGGCCTCGGGCGAGGTCAACGTCTCGACCTGCGGGCTGCGTCGGCCTTCAGCTGCTTGCAGCAGTTCGGTAACCGACTCGGGAGGAGTCAGCAGCTCGCCGCCCCACCGTTCCGCTTCCGAACGCTTGAGTGCGTCAAATATTCGGCTCATGTTCAGTAGGCCCTGCGAGGTACCTCAGTTGTTTCTTTCGAATCCGTCGACTTCATTTCCTGCAGGTAGTCGTGCAGTTCCAAAAGGGTCTTCACGGCGCGCAGAAGCTCATCTTTCTCCTGCTCCTTGGCCACCCGGGAGGCTCCGTTTTTCTTCTCTCCTCGAGTGACGATGACTCCCAGCCGTAGATCGTGGGCGACTTCGTCCACCACTTCCGCAGGAATCACAGCGGCGCGCCGAGCGTATCCGGAAAGCAGCGCATTCTCGCAGATCGTATTTATCAACCGCGGAAAACCGTTGGAGTGCCGGAAAATTGCGCTTGTCGCCGCCTCGGAAAAGATCATGACGTCCGGCGGGCCTCCAGCAATCTGGAGAAGGCGCTGAATGTATCCCTGCGTCTCTTCCAAATTGAGCGGTTCGAGGTGGCAGCGCAATGCAATCCGTTGCTTGATCTGCCGGAGTTCAAACGAGTCGAGCATCTCGTCCAGTTCCGGCTGCCCGGCGAGCACGATTTGCAGCAGCTTTTGCTGCGTGGTCTCCAGATTGGTCAGAAGCCGAACCTCTTCGAGTAACTCCGGGGAGAGATGGTGCGCTTCATCCACGACCAGAAGTGTGGCCAACTTGCGCTGGTGCCTGTCCACCAGAAAAGCGCTCAACGCCAGCACCAGCTCATCTTTGGCCTTGCCGGCGACTGGCAGTCCGAAATCACCGGCGATGTAGCGTATAAATTCCAGTGCCGACAGGCTCGGATTGAAAACGTAGGCAAAAGCTACTCCGGTACGGCGAAGAAGTTCCAGAACACATCGCACCAACATGGTCTTGCCAGTGCCGACCTCGCCGGTTAGTACGACAAAGCCCTTGCGGGCGCGCACACCGTAGTACAGCGAAGCCAGGGCTTCGTTGTGCCGCGAAGTCGAGAACAGGAAAGACGGGTCCGGTGTGATTTCGAATGGATTCAGCCGGAGATTGTAGAAGGTCTTATACACTTTGGTTTTAACCGCGCAAATAGCTTATCGCTGATCCCGCCGCGATGACGAATAGAATCGCAGCGGCTGCTACCCCGGCTAGTATTGCGCTTCTCCGCCCAGCTGCGAGCTCGATTGGCGTCTGCAGGGTCGGAATCTCTGCCAGGATCTCAAACGGGACAAGCTTCTTGATTTCGCGTTCCGTCTGTACTCTTCCACCGATGATCTCCGAACCGGCCGCCGCGACGCTGCCAAAAATCAAGCCCACAACCAACCCCAAGCCACACAACTTCAGACGGTTCGGCTTATCGGGTCTTACGGGGAGGTTCGGCGGATCGAGCATGCGGAAATGCTCGCCCTGCTGAGTTTTTTCCAGATCGGTCGCCATCTCCGATTGGTTTTTCTTGGCGAGCAGCGAATCGTAGTTCGCCTTCGATTGCTCGTAGTCGCGCGTGATGTCGGTGAATTGCTGTTCCATCACGGGAGCGCGGTTGAGTCGGGCCTGGTACTCTCCGATTTTTCCCTCGAACTCGCGCACCGACGCCTGCCGGTTGACAAGCTCCGTGCGGTTCGCTTTCAGTTGGCTCTCGAGATCGAGCAAAGGAGCGCTCTTGACATCTGGGGTTGTTGCTTCCGGAGGAGCCGGGCTGTTACCCGCCGTGCTGATGGCGGCGACCATCCGTTCCCGCGCCTTCTCTGTGTTAGCGATCTGCTCTTTGGTCTTGCGGACATCAGGGTGCTTCTCGGTGTAACGGGCACTGAGATCTGCGAGTTGCGCCCGTAAGCGATCCAGTTCCTTGTCAATCGTCGCCAGGCCCACCGGGCCGACCTCTCCTGATTTTGTGCCTCGATCCAGGGTGCGGTACTGAGTGATTAGAGACTCCAGATAAGTATTTTGCTGCCGGGCACGATTCAGGGCGTCTTCCTGAGCCTGCAATTGAGTCTGCAAGCCGCTTAGGATCTGAAGGTTGCTCTGGGTTTGACTGGGCAGTTCCCCAATGTGTTTGTCCTTGAACTCACGGACCCGCGCCTCCTGCTCGGCGAGCGTGGCACGCGCCTGGTCGAGCTGGTCCTGGAGAAAGCGCGTGGTGTTCTCGGAACGTCCCTGACGCTGTTCCAGATTCTCGGTGATAAAGAGATTGGCAAGTTCGCTAGTCGCCTGTTGTGCCAGGTGCGGGTTGCGATTCGAGTAATAAATATTAAAGGCGGAAAGCTTGCGGTCGTCGCCGCGCGACAGCTCGATTTCGACGTCCTTCCGCATGACTTCTACCAGGTCATCCGGATTTCTGTGCTTGCGTTCCTCGGCATAGAGATTGAGGCTCTCGATAATTTGCAGCAAGCGGGTGCGGCTTAGGATCTGCTGGGAAATGCTGTCGAGCTGACGCTGGATGTCATTGTCGATGTTGGAGGCGACCAGCTTCTCGGGCACCGCCGGTTGTTCCACGAGAATCAAGGTACCCGAGCGGTATACCGACGGTAGGAACCAGCTAATCGACCAGACGAGCAACCAACCGCCGAAGAAGGGCAAGAGAAAGTGCCAGCGCCGGCGGCTGATAATGCCCACTACCTGCTGGAGTTCTGGAAACTCGGTCGGTTTATCCTGGAAATCTTCTTCCATAACTAACGTCCTAGAGGCCGGGCCCACTGGTATCCCAGCGTAACGGAAAAACGGTTCCGGTGTGCGGTACCTTGCAGGTTAGGGTCCGAGACTCCGATCTGCTCCTGAAAATCGTGCTCGTAGCCAACCCGCAAACCGAGGCTCTTACCGAGGTTGCGCTCCAGCGATGCGGCCACCGTCGCCGAATTGATTTTCCCCGCAGTACCCGCAGTGGGAACGGTCAGCGACTGGTTGTTGGCATAGCTAGCTCCGACCCCGACTGCCCATCCCGGCAGTAATTGCTGGCGTACTTCGCCATGCACTCCCTGAAATTGCACCGCCCCGAGCACCCCACCCCCATTGCTGATTTGCCGGGAGTATCGGGCCGCCACGCTGGTGTGTTCCTTCTGCCAACCGACCTCTGCTCCTCCGGAGAGTGACCAATCGGTAAAGTGAGTGGGCAATCCGCTGGCTGGATCCACGCCCTGATTCTCCGAATACTCAGGACCGATAAAACCAGAAACCGTGAATCGCCCTGGGAGGTTGATGGTGTCCACCGCCATGATGCTGTGCGCGCGCGTTTCGCCATTGGGATCGAAGGTTACGCGCTGGAAGCGATAGCTGAGACCAGCCCAGTCGCGCCCGAAGAGACCATGTAACCAGAACACTGAACCTGAGGCAGTGCGAGTGTTGGTCAGATTGAATCCTGGCGAAACATTGCCTGGTACATCGCTGAAGTGCAAATCGGAAAATGAGCCACTGGCGCCGATCACATCCTTCAACGCAAAGTGGTAATTGGCTTCTGCCACCGTCGAAGAGGACCTTTGTTTGGACAACGGTTGAATCAGATTTGCGTTCGGCCCGCCGTTACCGACGACGCCGCCGGTGTTGCCGGAGTCGAAAAATCCCGAGGTTAAGGAAAAATCCTCGGCGATGCGCAGATTCACGTGCGGGCTCAACCGAAATTGCGCATCAAAATTGAGGTCATGCGACCCCTGGTTACGGCTGGAAAGCCTCTCATTCACAGTGAGGCCGGCCGCATAACCGATGGTCCATTTCATTCGGGAGCGCACCAGCTCAATACTGATGTTCGGGAAGACCGAGAAGGTCGTGTTTCCAAGAGTGTTGTGCGGCGTCAGCAAAGCATTGTCGTCGTACGTGCCGCCCACGTTCAGACCGCCTCTAAGGTAGTTGGATCGCTCTTGTTCTGAGCGGAATGCCAATGACATTTTTGGTCCGCCCAACAACGCCGGAATCTGGGGCAGATCACTGTTTGTGTCCTCTTCCGATATCGGCGAGTCCATTCCGATTACACCGGAGAGGGCCGGGGCTGGGGTCGACCGTGACGCATCGTCGCCCTGTGCGGTCGGGTTCTGGCCGCTAGAGAAGACATGCACGCTCATCAAGAGAAATCCAAGGATCGCATGGTTTCGAATGCTCATACGAACCCCTACGGGACCACCACGGTATCGCCTGACTGCAGCTTCACGTTCTGCTCCGGATTGGTTCCTTTGATCACTTCTTTGTAATTAAAGGGAATGCGTTTCTGTGTTCCGTCCGGACTCGCGCGTAAAACATAAATGGATTTTTTCTTGGCGAAGTCCTTGAAGCCGCCGGCCATTGAGATCGCATCGAGAACCGTGGTTGATCCGCTCAGCAAATAGGTGCCGGGCCTCGAGACCATTCCCAAGATATTAACTTTCTGACTCTTGCTCTCCGTCACAATCACCG
>Ga0099830_10000394_pt1 | contig 19167 bp, 19 predicted proteins | sample CZO8metaG_4_FD_79337 | JGI IMG/M metagenome (GOLD analysis project Ga0099830, IMG submission 79337) | Vadose zone soil microbial communities from the Eel River Critical Zone Observatory, Northern California, USA - CZOApr15con2H3.8 metaG | ecosystem: Environmental > Terrestrial > Soil > Vadose...
AAGTAGCGGGCGGCACTGGGGACGTCCACGTTGCGCGACTCGCGCAGCGGCTTGCCGTTATCCAGCGTCTCGAGCTGAGCCAGCTCGTCACGGTGCTCTTCGATGAGCGTGCCGATCTTCCACAGCAGTTCCGACCGCACCATGGACGGCATGTCCCGCCAGTCGTTGCCGCCAAACGCCTGGCGCGCCGCGGCGACCGCCTTATCGACGTCTGCTTTGCCGGCTCTGGCAATGGCGGTCAGCGTGCTCCCGGTGGCCGGATCGATGGCGTCCATCGTCTGGCCGCTCGACGGCGCCACCCACTCACCACCAATGAGCAGCCGCTGCTCGCGATCCAGGAAGCTGCGAACCGGCTCGACTACTTCAACGGCCATGGTTCATAGGATACGGCCCGCCTGTCCCAACCCGGGGAACGCCCGGCAGTCGATTAGACCGGCGTGTCCAAAAAGGGGAGTACCTCGTCCAGGAAGAGCTGCGGGGCGGCACGGACCGCAAGGTGGGTTTGGCCCGGCAGGACAGCCAGTCGAGCGTCCCGCAAGATCGACGCGACGGCCGTCGTCGCCGCCACGTGACGCGCGGAGCTGGCGCCGCCCAGAAGCAGCAGGGTCGGCACATCCACCTGCCGGAAGCGCTCCGGCTCCAGCGCGTAACAGTGCGTGCAGCGCACCTCGCGGATGACCGTGTGAGCCGCCGCGGCGCGGGCTGCCCAACCACGGCTTCGCCGCTGAACTTCTACACGCTCGGTGTCCTGCTCAGCAACTTCGCGCATGAACGTGGCCAGGACTTCATCTCTTCGGCCAACCTCCATAAATTCTTCCAGGCGCGCGATGATGCGCGGTGGGTGGAAGTCCGGGCCGGTGGGGATCGGTGGTTCGTAGAGGACCAGTTTGCGCAGGTTGTTCGTGAGCCGCGCCGCCTCAAGACAGCACAGCGCTCCGAATGAGTGGCCGACCAGTCCACAAGGCTCGTCGACCGCGTCAACCACCGCTGCAACATCCTCGAACTCGCGCTCGGGGCTGTACTCCGGCGGGTCTTCGCTCACTCCCAAGCCCCGGCGATCCATGGCATGGACGGTGTACCGCTGGCGCAGCGCCGGCATAACCGGCGCCCAATCTCGGTGGTCGACACTGGTGCCATGGACCAGCACCAGCGGCCGGCCCTGCCCCGAGCGCCATACCGCGATGCGCGCTCCATCGCGCGACGTGACATGGACAAGCTCCTTGTCAGGCATCGTGCTCACCGGTAGGTCCCGGGATTGCCCCTGCCGTCCGGGCATTGGACCACCATCAAGGTGATCTCAGCCCGTCGACGCAGTCCTCTACCAGCTCTTGCCCTGGAGCACGGCCTCGTCAAGGTCCTCGAAGTAGCGGCGGCGGAGCGCCAGGCTCATGGCCACGGCTCGGCGCGCTCGGCGCTGCGCCTCTGACGTTTCGGCCAGCCTGGCGAGGGCATCCACCGGAAAGCTGCCGTGCTCCTTCTCATCGAGATGGATGGCGCGGTAGGGCTGCTTGAGCCATTCCGGGACGCTCGGCGCCTCCAGTGCTCGCTCGATCAGATAGTCGGCCACGCCCTCACCAGCCAGGGAGAAGGCAGCCACTCGCTCGACGGCGTCCTCCAGAGCGTCAAACGCGTTGAAGAGCGCGATCTGGCCCGGCACCGGCTGATAGTCGAAGGGGTCGCCGCCCCGCTCCCGGATGCGCTCGGCCAGGAGCCGGGAATGCTTGGCCTCTTCACCCACGGCATCCATGAAGTGCAGCTTGACCTCGAGGTCATTGAAGCCCTTGAGCCAGCGGCCAAACACCTCGCCGGCCCGCAGCTCGTTGAAGTAGCGGCTTTTCATGACCTGCAGCCGCTGAGCGTCTGTGACGAGGGGTATGTAGCTGTAGGCTGGCGGCTTGGCGTCCAACGTGCTGCAGAACGCGCGCACCTCCGCGAGCAGCGCCTGGGCCAGCTCACGGCTGGAAGTCAACGTCGTTGCCATGACGGGCTCATTGTAGAGATTACGGCCGGAACGCCCGGCGACTACCAGCCCCTCTTGCTGTCACGCAGACCTGATAGGCATTCGAGACAGCCCACTCCCCTGGCCGCCAGGCTATTCCGGCCGTAACCCTGGTATATGCTAGCCCCCATGGCCCTCGTCGATCTCTCCCACCAGATCTACGCTGGTATGCCGCGCATCCATGTCCTGCCAGAGGTGGAGTTCGGGGCGGTGCGGCGCATCGAGCAGGGGCACCCGCTGAACATCTCCGAGCTCAAGCTGGCGACCCACGTCGGCACGCACGTCGATGCTCCCTGGCACTTCGTCCCCGACGGCCGGACCATCGACCAGATTCCGCTTGACGACCTGTGCGGTCCGGCCGTGGTGGTTCCGGTGCAGCGCGGGGCCGGCGAGGCCATCACCGCCGAGGACCTGGAGCGGTCACCGGAGCCGGTGCAGCAAGGCGACATCGTGGTGCTGTGCACCGGCTGGTCGGACAAGTTCCAATCGGAGGAGTACGATCACCATCCATACATCAGTCAGGACGCTGCGCAATGGCTGGTGGACAGGAATGCCAAGATGCTGGCAGTCGACCTGATCACCGTCGACCTGCCGCAGGCCATGCGTCCCAACCCGTTTCCCTACCCTATCCACCACAAGCTGCTGGAGAACGACGTGCTGATTGCCGAAAACCTGACCAATCTGAGGCCGCTGGCCGGCAGGCGGGTGAAGCTGTTCGCCTGGCCGATCTGCATCAAAGGCAGCGACGCCAGCCAGGCGCGCATCGTGGCGGAGGTATAAGCGGTGGCTCTCACGCAGCCGATTTCTGGCATCATCGGCGCGGCTTTGACGCCATTCAACGAGCGAGGCCGTGTGAATTTCGACGCGTTAGCCAACGAGATCGACTTCCTCGTTGATGACGTGGATGCGATCTCGATCGGTGCAGTCGAGGCGGCCGAGTACACCATGCTTCCCGCGACGGAGCGGGTGGATCTGCTGCGGCGCGGCGCAGAGCTGGTGGCGGGCCGCAAGCCTCTGATTCTGGGAATCTCCAGTCCATCGCCCGCTGAGGCACTGCGGCTGGCCGACGTCGCGGCGGCAGCAGGGGCCGACCTGGTCCAGGCGCTGATGCCGCTGCGGCCCTGGGGCGGGCAGCCGACGACCACCGAGCTGGTGGCCTATTTCAGCGCCATCGCCGAGCGCAGCCCCTTGCCGCTGGTGGCCTACCACAACCCCGGCCCGGGAGCCGACCCGCCAATCGAAGCCTATGTTCGGCTGGCGGAGATCGGCCAGGTGCACTATTTCAAGGAAAGCTCGCGCGACATCACCAAGATCACACGGCTGATCGAGGACATCGAGCGGACCGGCAAGGCTCATTACTTCACCACCATGCAGCCGCTGCTGATGACCCTGGTGATGGGCGGCTCCGGCGCCACTATGCCGCCGCCCGGCACACGCCTGGCAGCGCGAGTGGTCCGGGCATTTCGAGCCGGCGACATGCGGGCAGCCATCGAGGCCCAGCGTGTGTTCTCGACCTTCCCCGGCAAGTGGGGCTCTTACGGCCTGCCGCCGGTCATGAAGTGCGCCATGCGGCACCTGGGTGTCGATCTTGGCGTGCCCGCGCCGCCATATGCGCCCGTCAGCCCGGCCGACGATGCCGCCATCGGCGAGCTGATGCGACAAACGGAGCTCGTGCCGGAGGCGGCCGCCGTCCGCTAGCCGCCTTAACCGCGCTGCTTAGCGCTGCGCCCGTGCCAGCCGCCAGGCGGTGTACCAGGAGATGAAATCCGGGCGAGCCCGGCTGCGCATCATCTCATTGCTGAAGCGTTCGAGCCAGAACGGCAGCGGTTTCAAGTTCTCCACGTTGTAGGGCTGGAACTGGCTCCAGTTGCGCACGTGCTCTTCCGACCGGAAGAGATTCATGCCCGCTCACCTGTAGGCGCGGCCCGGCCCACCTACGCCAATGGGGGTGAGCGAGTAGCCCACGATGGTCTCGGGCTCAACGCTGAGCACCTGCTCGTCGCGCATGACGATAGCCATCGGCTGGCCGCAGTCCAGGCAGGGAGCGTCCATCCTGACGGTCTTTCCGGGGAAGAGCCAGCGAATCGCCAGCGCTTCGAACCCACACTGCGCAAACCACTTCTGCTCGCCGTCGATTGAGATGCGGTACTGGGTGGGCAAGTTGTTGAACGGCGCCACGGACACGATTTGATCCGTCTCGGGGTGGAGGAAGAACGAATATCCCGTGGCCTCGAGATCGTGAAACAGCTGCCGCCCCTGGTCGACTGACACCCTCAGGTGAGCCGCCAGATCTGTAAAGTGCGGTGCCCGGCCCGTCTCCGTGAACATGCCCATGATGAAGTGAAACGCCGCGTCCAGTGTGTCCAGGTCACTCATGTGTGAGTTCCTCCCTGCGTGCTCACAGTGTAGTGACAGGGCGGACGAGGCCGTCGCAGCCATTGCCTCACCCGAATCGACACCTAGTCCCGGATGTCCTGGAGGAACCACTCACCCGGCATAGACTGTCCCAAGCCCCGCTCGCGGGCCAACTGATACACCCGCCCGGCAACGGCGGCGAACTGCAGGCCTTGCGTTCCGGTATTGACGAACAGCGTCACCTGGGCGGGATCCGTACGGCCCTGGGCGCGGCCTGTCTGGATGTCGATCAGGTTCGTCCATTGCCGCTCCTGGCCCGGCTCGCTCCTGGGGATGCGCGCCCGCTCCTCAGGCTGGCCGGTGATATAGGCGGCCATCGCCGAAGACCCCCATTCCAAGCCCGGCAACGGATAGTCCGTGGGGATGGTGTTGATGCCGAGCTGCACGCGCACGTCGGCTCGGTCGACCGTCGCCTTGCCCAGCTCCCGCCGCGTCACGCAGGTCATGTGTGTGCCTGGCTCGACCCAGGCCGGGTCGAAGGTGGGCACCATGGAGTCGGTCGCGGTGGCTACGATGTGACTGCCGCGTACAGCCTGCTCTGGCCCGTCCACCGGAACAACCTCGATCCCCAGCTTCTCGCCCATCGTCTCGGCAAACGCGTAGCGGTGGCTGCGGTCCGGGCTGTAGACCTTTACCAGCCGCAGCCGGCGGACCTGCGCAAACGACTCCAGGTACGTCCGGGCCATGCCACCTGAGCCGATGAGGCCCAGCACGTCGGCATCTTGGGTCGCCAAGACATCAGCCCCGATGCCGGCGCAGCCGCCGACGCGCATGTGCTGCAGGTAGCCGTCGTTCATAAGCGCCAGCGGCTCGCCGTTGTGGATGCTGTAGCACAGGATGATGCCTGAATAGGTACCTGGCTGCATGCAGTACTTTTCCTCGGTCTGCTGCTCGGTCCAGTACACCACGTCGGACTTGATGCGGATGGCCACCACACCGGTGGTGCGGCACACGCCGCTCATGCTGCCCCAGCGGTAGTAGTCCACCTCCCGGCCCGTGGGCGCGTACATGTCGATGCGCGGTATGTACGCTGCATCGCCGCGCCCCAGATCGAGATACCCGGCCCGCAGCGCCTCCAGGCAGGTGGGCATGTCCAGCACCGCCGCCACATCGGCGTTACTCAGATACAACACACAATCACTCCCGCAGTCGTAATGCCATGCTCAGCATAGGTGACCGCCAGGCAGAGGTCCAGTCCGTGCCATTAGGCGACAATGCGCTCATGCGCGTACTCACACTGCAGGACACCTATGATCTGCTCGACATGCCGATGACCCTGGATGCACTGGAGAGTGCTTATCGCGATTTGGGCGAGGGCAACGCGGCCAACGTTGGGCGAGCGGACTTGCTGTCGCCGGGTCCGCTTCCAGGCAGCTTCCACGGGTTCAAGACGATGAGCGGCTCGCTGCCGCGGCGCGGCGTGTCCGCGCTGCGCCTCAATTCGGACATCGTCACCTGGCCGCTGGTCAACGGTCAGGCACGGCGAGTGAAGGTGCCGCGAGCGCCTGGCAATAAGTGGGTTGGCCTGGTAATGCTGTTCAGCCATGACACCGGCGAGCCACTGGCCATCTTCCCGGACGGGTTCATCCAGCGCATGCGGGTCGGTGGCTCCGGTGGGCTGAGCGTGAAGTACATGGCGCGGCCCAACGCCAGCGTCATGGGCCTGATTGGCTCAGGCTGGCAGGCAGGCTCGGCCGTGCTGGCTGCTTGCGCCGTACGACCCATCAAGGAAGTGCGGGTGTACAGCCCTGATCGGGACCACCGCCGGGCTTTTGCCGAGCGCATGACAGAGGAGGCGGGGGTCGAGGTCATCCCGGTGGACAGCCCCGAGGCAGCCTGTCGGGGCGCGGCGGTGGTGAGCTGCACCACCAATGCGTTGGGGCATGTCGCGAAAGCTGACTGGATCGAGCCCGGCATGCACCTCACGTGCGTCCGGCCGCACGAATACGAGCCAGCGGCCTACGCCAGATGTGATCGGATCGTCGTCAACTGCCGGGTGGCCGAGCCGGAGCATGTCATCATCGGCGACGCTGACATTCCCGAGCTGCAGGCCGGCTGGCAGCATCATGGCTACGAGCGGTTTGATTGGAGCACCTACCCCGAGCTGGGTGAGCTCGTAGCCGGCAAAGCGGAAGGCCGCCGCCGGGTCGAGGACGTCACCTGCTTCAACAACACCATCGGCCTGGGGTTCCAGTTCGCGGCCGTCGGCGCCAGCGTCCTGGAGCGGGCCGAGAAGGAAGGCCGCGGTCACCAGCTGCCGGTAGACTGGTTCCTGCAGGACGTGCACCCATAGCCCAGAGTAACGAGCCGCCAATGTACGAGGCCAGAGCGGGACATCGAGAGAGACGGTCACAGCAAGATGGCGTGAGACAACAGGGAACCACCAATCCTGAGCAAAGGAGCAGACATGGCAGAGCAGTTCGTAATTGACTCCGATGGACACGTACGAGAGTCGTTAGGTGACTTGCGCGCGGCTCTCGATCCGAGATGGCGCCGGCCGCTGCTGTTCCCAACTGACAGCTGGGATCGGTCTCTGGGTGGCAAGCTAGGACAGGCGCCCCAGCAGCCGCGCGAGTGGTTGGCGGCCATGGACGAGGATGGGATCGACATCATGGTGCTGTACCCGACCAGCGGCCTGCGGATCGGCAGTTTGCACGAAGCGGATTTCGCGACCGCCCTGGCGCGCGTCTATAACGACTGGATGCGCCGCTTTTGCGATAGTGATCCGGAGCGGCTGAAGTACGTGGCGCTGGTGGCGCCCCAGGACGCGCCGGCGGCGGCCCACGAGCTGCGTCGGGCAACGACAGAGCAGGAGGCGGTCGGGGCAGTCTTGCCCACCAACGTCGCGGGTGGGCCTGATTGGGGCGACGAGGTCTACGACCCGATTTTCGCGGAGGCCCAGCGGCTGGACGTACCACTTGGCTTCCACACCGGGACCGCCCAGGATTCCGTAGGGGCGCTTCGCTTCCGCAGGTTCATGGCGGCGCACACGGTGGACCACCCCATGGAGCAGATGTTTGCTCTGTGCGGCACGATTCTCGGTGGCGTCTTCGAGCGCTTTCCGAGGCTCCGGATCGCCTACCTCGAGTCAGGTATCGGCTGGGTGCCGTACATGATGGACCGCCTGGACGAAGAGTTCGAGAAACGAGGTGAGGTGGAAGCTCCGTCTCTGACGAAGAAACCGAGCGAGTATGTCAAGAGCGGCCGCATCTTCTTCGGCGTGGAGTGCGAAGAGAAGACCATTCCCGACGGCGTGGCCTGGGGACTGGAGGACACGTTACTTTACGCCTCGGACTACCCCCACTGGGACGGTGGTTGGCCCCACACTACTGCGCGTGTGCGGCGGCGCCACGACCTGTCAGACGAGATCAAACGCAAGATGCTTCACCAGAACGCCTTGCGCTTTTACGGCCTTCGGATAGGAACCATATCCGGCAGTACCCAGGAGCCTAACGTACATACGGCTTCCAGCAGGTCAGCGTGACTACGCGGCCAGGTGTTCAGCAGATCTTCAGTCAGCCGGGCCTTGAATGCGCTGCAACCCGGGCCGTCATTGGCAATCTACTGGACATCGTTGCTGTTCGGCCGGTCGATTCGAGCGCGGCTGATGTTGATCTCCATATTCCTCTAGCAAAGCTGGATAAATCATGAATCCTTGGTCGCTAGAAACTCTGGAGACTCGGGGAACACACGAGGACGCTGATTTCCCCACCCGGCTGGTCCACCGGAATTTTCATCTGGCTTACGGTCTGTACCGCGCTGGTCGCTGTTGCCTGTGCCGTTGTGCTCATTGCCAATGAATGCTGCGGCGAGACGCAGTTCCCATCAGCGGCGAATCAGCACATCTTATGGCCGCCCGAGATATCCATGGAGTCGTTGACGCCTCGCGAAATCGTCCTGCTGCTGCATCGGTCCAGTGCGACCAACATGGCCGCATGCAGCGATGAAGCGTTCATCGCCTACGTGATGGCGCTGCGTGGGCAACTGCACAAATGGGAATGTCAGCCGGTAAAGCCCGAGGCGCTCCGGCCCTGAGCGGTTGCTGGCTATCGTCCCGAGTACATGGCAGGTCAGTTGACCAGCAGGGACGAGCGGACGTTCTGCCAATCATGGGCCATTTGCTAACGAGCTGCCACGAGCAGACTGAAACACCATAGCCCCTTACCCAAACGTCTTGGCCGCTGGTCGGGCGCCCCAGAGTCACTGTCGGGCCGGCGCGGTTCCAGCCATGGTGGCTGCATCGGCTTGAACCTCAGCCTGCCGTATCCAGGACCGCAGGGTCGCAGCTCATCGGGAAACGGCACGAATATCCCGTCCCCGAAACGTTCAGCTCCGCGCCGGTCCGACCCGCCACGCCCTGGGCAGAATAAGCTGCTCCTCGCGGGCATGCAGCCAGTCTTCGAGAGCGTAGGTTGCGGTCCAGAAAGCCAGCTCATGCCAGGGGATTTGGTCAGGCGCGAAGGCCCCCACTTGGGTGGCTTCAGCGCCTGGCGTCCAGTCGTCGCGGTCGGCTGCCGCCTGAAACACAATGGTGATGCTGCGTCCGCCTGGCCGGGAGTAGACGCCCAGCAGTCCATCGAGGCGCACCTCCAGGCCTGTTTCTTCACGCGTCTCCCGGATCGCGCCAGCTTCCAGGGTCTCGCCTGCCTCGAGATACCCACCCGGATAGGCCCACTTGCCACGGCCAGGATCTATTGCACGGCGGATCAGAATGACACGCTGCGCGATCACTGGCAATGTGGCCACAACCAGTGACGGTGCGTCATAGACCGTCACCTGACAGGCTGGGCAGGTCCGTCGAACTGCCGCGCTCGATCGCGATGGGCGCAGCATGAGCGCTGTACCGCATCTTACGCAGAAGCCGGATTCCATGCTAGACATTGCCTTGGAGTTTAGGCTGGGCGCCTCACTGACGAGCGCTCAGGTGTGCAGCGTCTGGGTGAACCAGTCGGTGGGGATCTCATGCCCGAGTCCCTGCTGCTTGGCCAGCTCGTAGACCTTGGCCCCCACCGCCGCGAACTGCACCCCGAGACCGTGGCCACGGAACATCGTCACCTGCTGGGGTGATGTCCGCCCGGGGGCTTTGCCCGCGATCACATCGTGCAGCAGTACTAAGTGTTTTCCGTCGGCCTCCTCGCCGAAGCCGCCCTCCCCATGCTCGATCAGTCTCCCGTACTGGCCACTGTCCGGGCCGCCCTGGTAGATCAGGTAGTTCTTCTCGACGTGCGAAACGAGCACGTCACCCTTGGCCAGCGCCTCATCCGACAGCTCGCTCTGCACGGCCGAGACGTGCATGCCTGGGCGCACGAACGGTCCCGGAATGATCCGCTCCCGTGCGTTGGTCACGGACAGCAGGATGTCGACCTCGCGCGCGGCCTCCTCGGCGCTGTCGACCGGCTGGATTTCGACGCCGTACGTTTCGGTCATCTCCTGGGCGAACTGCAACCGGTGCTCGGGGTTGGGGCTGTATACCTTGAACAGCCGTACTTTCCTGGCCAGGCTGGTGGACGCCACCTGAAACCGCGCCTGCCAGCCGGACCCCAGCAGGCCCACCGTGGAGGCCTCAGGACGAGCCAGGTACTTCACCGCCAATCCAAACGTGCCACCCACGCGCATGCCCTGGACCATGCCGTCTGGCATGAAGGCCAGCGGCTCGCCCGTCTCGGTGCTGTACAGCTGGATGAGGCCCACGGTCCCCCCACCCGGCGCCAGATACAGCCGCTCGGCTCGTTCCACCCCGTAGCGTATTGGCCGGTGATTCAGCGTCGAGCTCATCCGCAGCGCGGCCACGCCGGCCTTGGGCAAGATGCCCATCATCGTCTTGAACTCGTAGCGCGCTTGGCGCTCGGGCCGGTCCGGCAACGGCATGTTGGTGTCATAGCGCAGCTGGTTCACGGCCCGCCCAGCCGCAAGCTCGCGGTACGCATCCTCCAAAGCGGCCATGCAGGCGTCCATGCTCAAGACCTGCGCCACGTCGTCGTTGCTGAGCATCAGTGCCATCGGTTGACCTCCTGTGTGCGCGCAGACCTGACATCGCCGGACCCGAGCCCGGAGAGGCGTGACAACTTTACACCGCCCGATGTGACGCGCGGTATGGCAGTGCTCGTCAGTTCACATGCTGCAAGGGCCGGCTGTCCTTACCGATGAGGGTCGATCCAGCTGAATCAGCCTGCTGCCTAGCTGGCATCGATCGTGGGTTGAGGCTGTGTGGCGGGCGTACTCCAGCGCGCCGCCAGCAGCGCCAGGCACACAACCTGGCTGCCGATCATTGTCAAGAACATCGCCCGGTAGCCCGCTGCCTGGATGAGGCCTCCGGCAAGCGCGGCGCCCGCTCCCTGGCCCACCTGGAAGGCGAGCGTGAAGCTCGCCATGGCTGAGCCAAGGCGTTGGGGGTTGCTGCGGTCGATGGCCATAGCTGTTGTATTCACAATGCCAATGGATTGGCCGACTGCCGTGGCAATGCCGCCGAGCGTCAGCAGGACCACGCTTCCCGGGGCGAGTAGAAATCCGAGGCCGGCGATCGACAGGCCAAGTCCCAGAGCCGTCGCCCGGCCGCGGCCAATGCGGTCGAATGTGCGGGCCAAGAAGCTCTGCGTAATGACCACGCCGGCTGCCCGCGCTACGTAGTACCAGGACAGCATTCCCAGGTCGATGCCGCTGCGTTCGAAGTATAGCGGCATGAAGGAAGTCGCCGCCGGGAAGGTCAGATTCATCAGCGCCAGCAGTCCGGCGGGCAGGACCACGCCGCGGTCATACAGCAGGGACCAACGGTCGCGCCGTTCGGGCCTGGCTGGAGCCGATGGCGAACCCTTAGGGCGAAGGAGGTGGGCGAGGATAGCCTGAGACAGCAGTGCGGCGGCTACGCCGCAGCCCGCGGCCGCCAGAAACACCGGCCAGTAGACCGAGCCGCCGCTGCTCTTGATGATCCACAAAGCGGCGATCGGCGTCAGAGCCATGGCGGTGCCCTGGAACAGGCTGTAGTAGGTGGCGCCCTCGGCCCGGCGTTTCGCGGGCGCCAGGTAGGCGAGGATCGTATTCCCGCCCGTGTTGACGCCCGCCCAGCCTGCGCCGCGCACGGCGGATACGAGGCAAATGAGGCCGAAAACAGGGACCAGAAATGCCACGTCGCACACGGATAAGCACAGTGTCCCTAGGACGAACACGAACCTCGGGTTGGCTCGATCTGCCAGCTGGCCGAGGAACGGCCGTATGGTAAAGCCCAGCAGGCTGAACAAGCCGAGGACCAAACCCACGATGGCCGCCGAGCCGGTGAGCGATTGGACGTACAGCGGAATCGTGGGCACCAGCAGTCCTTCGTGCACGTAGGCCAGGCCCATCGAAAGGCAGAGCAGCACATAGCTCCGCGTCCAGAGCGGCTTTCGGGCCACGCGATTTGCGGCCTGATTGGAGATTACGCGCTGCATTGTGGCAGGTCCGGCCAGATCGTCACGAAACGCTACCCGGCCGGCCAGCACTTATTGCTGTCTGGGGATAGGTGTGAGCCGGCGCTCAGCGCCAGGTCAGGATGTCGCGGTGAAACGGCTCGATCTTGCCCTCGTCGATCTCACGCAGCCGTTCCTCGCTCAGCGGATGCCCAAACATCTCATTGCGCATTCGCACCCGCGGGCGTGCGATCTCCCGCGTCATGCCCTTCGCTTTGTCCCACTGCTCGTCCGTCTTGACCACCCGGCGCAGGCCCTCCGCGCCCGTCTTCATGTGGCCGACCTCATCGATCTCGAACGCACCGGCGATGCGCTGCTCCAACTCACCGCCGGTGATGTCCATTCCGGCCTTGTACATGCTGGCCCCGCCGCCCTCGTTGAACTTCCTGACGAAGCCGCCAAGCTCGCCTTCGGTCTTGGCGATGCCCTCGCGGAACTGGGCCAGCTTAAGGCCCTCCGGCGCCTGTTCGAGCTCGTCCGCCGTGATCGGCCGCCCTTCGTCCCAGAACTCCTTCCAGCACTGGAACCGCAGCCAGCGAATGTGCTCTGCCCCTTGCTGCGCGGCCGGCTGAAGAACGTCCGAACCACCTCGTATTCCCCAGCCCAATAGGGGGCGGCGACGGCAACGAGCTCGTCCAGTCTGGCGTCCACGCCAACGTCTTTGAGTCCGGCGACCATTCCTGATTTCCACCTTATGGCGCTAAGACGATACACCAAGCGGTGGCGCAGCCATTGCCACCCGGCAGCCCGTTGATAAGATGGCCGGTACGATGCCCAACCTGCAATTGACGCTCGCTTGCGGGGCGTACGACCGCACGGAAGCGCTGCGTACGGGCGTGATCCAGGCCGAAGGGATTGACCTGACCTATCTCGCCATTCAATCTCCGCCGGAGATCTTCTCGCGGGTCATCAAGAAGCAGGCGTTCGACGTGGCCGAGATGTCCACGTCGGTCTACTTCCAGCTTCGCTCCAGGAATCAGCTGCCGTACCTGGCGCTGCCCATCTTTCCCTCCCGCTTGTTTCGCCATGGCTTCATCTTTGTCAACAGCAAGGCTGGCATCCGCCAGCCCAGTGACCTCACCGGCAAGCGAATAGGCGTCCCGGAGTACCGGCAGACCGCGGCGGTGTGGATACGCGGTCTGCTGCAGCACGAGTACGGTGTGGATCTCCACAGCATCCGCTGGTTCGAGGGTGGAGTTAATTCGCCACGTGAGGCGGACCCGGAGCTCGATCTGCATCCGGCGGGCGAGTACTCGATCGAGTTCATCAGACCGCACAGGACGCTCGACCAGATGCTGGCGATCGGTGAAATCGACGCACTGATTGGCGCTCGAAGTCCCGCGTCGCTTGGCAGGCACCCTGACGTGGCGCGGCTGTTTCCGAATTATCGCGAGGTCGAGCGACAGTATTTCCAGAAAACGGGCATCTTTCCCATGATGCACACGCTGGTGATGCGTGAGGACCTGCATACCGCCAGGCCGTGGGTGTCCGATAGTCTTTACAAGGCATTCGGGCAGGCCAAGGACTGGTGCTGGGAGCAGCTGTCATTCAGCGGCACGATGCGCTGCATGCTGCCCTGGCTGTTCGATGATCTCGAGGAGATGGAGCGAGTCTTCGGCACTGACCCCTGGCCCTACGGGCTGGAACCGAACCGCACCGCGCTCGAGGCTTTGAACCAGTACCTCGTAGATCAGGGATTGATGGCGTCGAAGGCCAAGCTGGAGGACGTGTTCATTCCCATTGTGCTGTCGAACGAGTAGGAGGAGCCGGGTTGAACGTTGACGAAGTGGTAGTCGAGAGCGAGCACGACTTCCGTATCCGCACGGACATCTACACCGACCCCGACATCTTCCAGTTGGAGATGCGACGGATCTTCGAGCGCAGCTGGGTGTATGTGGCCCATGAATCAGAGATCCCCAACCCGGGTGACTATGTCGCCACCACCATCGGCCGCCAGCCGGTGATCGTGGCCCGCGGCGATGACGGCCAGGTGCGCGTCCTGCTGAATCACTGCCGGCACCGTGGGTCTGTCGTGTGCCGTCTCGAGCGAGGCCACGCCGAGCACTTCAGGTGCCCCTACCACGGCTGGACGTATGGCACGGACGGCGCGCTGCTGGGCATTGCGCAGGCTACGGGCTATCCCGAGGATATGCCGCTGGCGGACCTCGGCCTCGCTCCGGCCCCACGGGTGGCCGTGTACAGATGCCTTATCTTCGCCAGCCTGGCCGCGGATGGCGAGTCCCTCGATGAGCGGCTCTCACAGGTCGCTACCTACATCGACCTGTGGGCTGATCGCTCGCCCGTGGGCAGCATGGTACTTACGAGCGCCGCGCACAAGTTCCGCTATGCAGGTAACTGGAAGTTCCAGCTCGACAACGGCGTCGATGGCTATCACGGGAACTATGTGCACGAATCGTTCCTCCAGATTTTGGAGAGGTCGGGCGAAAAGACTGTCCGCGGCTATAAGGACCTTCGTTCGACTGGGTCTGTGGTTGGGCTCAGCCACGGCGACGGATTCATCGACAGGCCATATGGCGGAATGGCCGGACAGTTCGAGTATCATGACTCCAGGCTGAGTCGCTACCACGAGCAGTTGCGCCAGGCCTACGGCCCCGAGCGAATGCAGGCCATCCTGGGCCAGCGGAACCTCCTGGTATTCCCCAACCTGTTCCTGTTCGAGTCGCACATCCGGGTCATCAGGCCACTGTCAGTGAACGACACGATCGTGCTCATGCAGCCCACTCGCCTCAACGGCGTGAACCACGAGCTCAACAGCCAGCGGCTGCGGACGCACGAGCGGTTCTTCGGCCCGGCGGGGTTTGGCGCTCCGGACGACGTGGAGATGTTCGTCAATGGCGAGACGGGCATGAAAGCCCGCGGCGTGGAGTGGGTCATCCTCAGCCGCGGCCTGCACCGGGAGAGTCGCGGCGACGGCGTGTGGCTGGGCGGCCACTCTACCGACGAAGCGCCGCAGCGCTCGGCCTACCGGGAATGGAAGCGATGGATGGCCGGCGCCGAGTCCCTGGCGAGCGCCGGCGAGGCATGACCCGGGCGGAGGCGGAGCTGTTCATCATCCGCGAGCTACGCCTCATCGATGAGCGCCACTTCGACGACTGGCTGGCCCTGTTCACTCCTGACTGCTTGTACTGGCTGCCCATCATCGAGAGCGACCCGGCGGTCGAGCCGTCGTTGATCTACGACGACCGCAAACGGCTCGAGGAGCGCATTTTCCGACTGACCGCCTTCCCGCCAGCTCAGGAGCCGGGCTCGCGCACGGTGCACAACGTGTCCAACGTGGACGTGCTCGAAGCCACCGGCAGTCAGCTGACTGCGCTGTGCAACCTCACGGTCTTCGAGCTGCGACCGGGCGATCCCGTGCAGGTTGGCCTGGCCGACCAGCGCGTGTTTGCGGCGAACGCCGAGTACCATTTGGTCGGCGGCCCGGACTGGCATATCAGGCTCAAGAAGGTCTGGCTGCTGAACCGTAACGAGCCGCTGTACAACCTGACCTTCCTCTTCTGAGCCGCGGACCGGCCCATTGAGAGCTGGCCGCGCCGGACCCAGGCGAATGGGCTTGCTACCATCGCGGAGAACAAAACTGGCCTTAGATCATTCAGGAGGTTGTCATGGCCGTCTCAGCGACACCGACGTATGAAGTGCCTAAGCTCTCACTTTCCGAGCGAGACCAGCGATGGCAAAGAATCCGTGCCCGCATGGAAGCTGACGGGTTGGACTGTCTGGTGGCTTATGCCGCCAGCGGCGGAACAGGAGTCCAGTACCTCACTCAAATAGATATTGAAGGGCTCGCCATCTTCCCTCTGGACCAGAAGGTGACGGCCTTGACGCCAGAACGCTGGCGCCACTGGGCGCAGCGTTCCCAGGACTGGGTGCAGCGCGTGCTCCCGGCTGACGGCTACGCCGGCACACTTCGGGCGGCGCTCAGTGAGGTGCGCGCGCAGAGAATCGGGCTGGTGGACGTCCGAGCCGCCGGGGCGGCGCGTCACCAGGAACTGCTGAGCGCGCTTTCGGTCTATCAGCACCAGGATGCAACGGCGCTGATAGACGACCTGCGGTTGGTCAAGAGCTCGGAGGAGATCGCGATGATGGAGCGAGCCGCCGAGATCGCCGACCGCGCCATCAGCCGGCTGCTGGAGGAAGCGAAAGTCGGCGTGCCCGAGAACGAGTTGCACGCCGACCTGATCCATGCATTGCTGGCGGGTGGCTGCGAGCCGGTGTCCGTCATCTCCTGCGAGGCCAGCTCGAGGCCGTTCCACCCGGTGCGGCGCCCCTCCGAGCACGTGCTCAATCAGGGAGACCTTGTTGTGGCCCATATGAACGCGCGCTATGCAGGCTATTTCGCGCAGCCGCATGTGTGCGTCACCGTGGGCCCGCCGTCACGCGAAGTGAGCGACATGTTCCAGGCGTGCCACGAAGCGTTTGAGACGTTCAGAGAGCACGCGCGCCCCGGAGCCAACCTCGGCGACGTGTGCCGGAAAAGCCTGGCGGTCGTCGAAAAAGCGGGCTACGAGTGGGTGAAAGAGCCGCTCACGCATTCCATCGGCCTGTCCCAGCAGGAGAAACCTGTCGGCGGTAGCCTGCCTGAGCCCTATCCCGATTACGAGCTCCAGCAGGGAAACGTGTTCGTCGTCCATCCCTGGGTGGGGCACATGGCTGATGAGCTCGGGATCGACTCCGGCGGCAACGTGCTGGTGACCAAGGCGGGTGGCAAGCTCATGGGGCGCCGGCCGAGCGTCGAGCTGTTCACGGCAACGGGCGGCTAGCACGCGCTTCGGCAACCGAGTCCTCCCGAGATCGAGTCAGGCCAGGCCGCGATGATTGCGCTCGAGGAAGAGCGCCGCTTCTTTACCGGATGCGCGCACGACTGCGGCGGCAAGTGCCTGCTCGTGGCCCACGTGGTAGATGGCCGCGTCGTGCGGGTGACGGCCGACGAGACCGCTATGAAGCGTTTTCACATCGAGCCGTGCGTACGCGGCCTCACCTACGAGCAGCGGGTCCATCATCCCGAGCGGCTGCTGAAGCCGCTGATTCGGAGCGGGCCACGCGGCCAGGCTGACTTTCGCGAGGCATCGTGGGACGAGGCGCTGGCCCTTGTGGCAGACCGGCTTCTGGAAGCGCGAGAGCAGTACGGTCCGGGCGGTCTGCTGTGCATGGGCCGCAGCGGCTCGCTGGGCGCGTCGCTGCACGAGACCAAGCTCGTGGCGCAGCGGTTCTTCAACTTGTTCGGTGGTTTCCTGGGACTCACCGGCAACTACAGCAATGGCGCCGCCGGACCGGCCAGCCTGTTCACTTACGGCACCGAACGGACCGGCAACAGCCGGAGCGATTGGTTTCGCTCTCGGCTGCTGCTGCTGTGGGGTTGGGACCCGCTGGTCACGGTCCTGGGCTCGCACACTTCTTGGGCTCTCCGGGAATGCAAGCGCCGGGGAATTCCCATGGTGGTGATCGATCCGCGCCGGACGCCCACGGCAGCCATGGCGGACCGCTGGATTCCCATACGGCCGGGCTCCGATGTCGCGCTGCTGAATGCCATGGCCTCCGAGCTGCTGCACAACCGCTGGCATGACGAGAGCTTCCTGAGAGCGCACACCGTGGGGTGGGAAGCCTACGCCGCCTACGTATCCGGCGCGGAGGATGGCGTTCCCAAGACGCCCGAGTGGCAGCAGCCGATCACCGGCGTGCCGGCCGAAACGGCGCGCTGGCTGGCGCGCGAGTATGCGACACGCCGCCCAGCGGCGCTGATGCCGGGTTGGGGTCCGCAGCGCTCGCGGCAAGGCGAGCAGTTTCATCGGGCGGCCACCGCGTTGGCTTGCTTGGCCGGCTTCGTCGGGGTGCCGGGTGGCGGCGCGGCCGGCCTCAATCGCGGGCCTGGCCCCGGCAGCGAGGCGGCCCTCCCTGTCCCGTCCAACCCCTTCAAGGAAACGGTGCCGATCTATCGCTGGGCCGACTGCGTCCTCAACGGCGAGACGGCCGGCTACCCCGCCCGGCCGCGGGCCATGTACGTCGTTGGCGGCAGTCCGCTGGGCCAGCATCCGGCCACCCACAAGACCGCCGCTGCCCTGGAAGCGCTGGACTTCCTGGCGGTGAACGAGCAGTTCATGACGCCCACGGCCAGGTATGCCGACGTCGTCCTGCCAGCGACCACCTTCGTGGAGCGTAACGACATCCTCAAGCCCTACGACAGCATCGGCTGCTTTTACCTGTACCAGCAGCAAGCCATCCGGCCGCAGGGCCAGACCCGCAACGATTTCGACATCTTTGCCGAGCTGGCGGACCGTGTAGGCCTGGGCAGCTCCTACACCGAGGGCCGCGATGAGGACGCCTGGCTGCGCTGGATAGCGGCGCGGGCCGGCATCCCGGACTACGACGCCTTCCGCGAGGCCGGCCTGCACTGGACGGTCGATCCCGGCGAAGACGACCCCGAGGGCGCGGAGCCGTACGTAGCTTTTCGAGAGCAGGTGGAGCAGGGGCTGCCGTTCCCGACGCCGTCGGGCAAGATCGAGCTGTACAGCGAGCGGCTGGCTCAGCGCAATGACCTGCTGGTGCCGCCCATCCCCCGCTACCTGGAGCTGTCCGAAGGACCAACCGATCCGCTGCGCGCCCGTTTCCCTCTGCAACTGCTGTCGCCTAAGCACAAGAACCGTATCAACTCCACCCTGGACAACGTCTTCGACGACGAACAGGCCGTCACGCTGCACCCGAAGGACGCCGCCAGCCGCGGGCTGCGCCCGGGCCACCCGGTGCGGGTATGGAACGAGCGTGGTGAAGTGCGGGTGCCGCTGCGGACCAGCGACAACCTCATGCCGGGCGTGGCCATGCTGCCGTCCGGGGCCTGGACGACCTGGGATGACGACGGCGTGGAGGTGCGCGGCTGCGCCAACGCGCTAACCAGCGATGACGGGACGGCCTGGGGCCGATCATCCATTCAGCAGACGGTCCTGGTGGAGGTCAGCGCCGCGCTGGCGAGCTGATCAGGCTTCAGCCGGCTTCAAGCGGCCGAACAGCAGCGCGACAACGACCGAACACAGGCACAGCCCGGCTTCGACGGCAATCGTCGGCCGGATGCCGGCCGCGCTGGCCAACAGGCCCGTGAATAATGAACCTATCGGCGTCATACCCGCGAAGAACATCGTGTACACGCCCATGACGCGGCCTCGCAAATCGTCGGGAGCGCCCAACTGGAGCATGGTGTTGGCCGAGGCATTGACCGTCTGGCCAGCGTAGCCGGTGACGATCAGCAGCACGAATGTCAAGACGGCCCATGAAGAGAAAGCGATGCCAAACTCCACCGCG
>Ga0099830_10000404_pt1 | contig 19044 bp, 11 predicted proteins | sample CZO8metaG_4_FD_79337 | JGI IMG/M metagenome (GOLD analysis project Ga0099830, IMG submission 79337) | Vadose zone soil microbial communities from the Eel River Critical Zone Observatory, Northern California, USA - CZOApr15con2H3.8 metaG | ecosystem: Environmental > Terrestrial > Soil > Vadose...
GATGATCGCTTCGCCGCGCTGGTTGTCCAGGCGCTCTACAATAGCGATTTCTTGCGTCCCACCGGAGAGCAAGCCTCCGTTCCGAACCTCTTCCACGGAAAGTACCGCGGGGTCGTACTGCACGAGCAGCGGCACGGAAAAGAGGTCCCGCGCACCGAGAACCACTAGGGCAATCTTCCGCGATTCCCCCGTCCGCAGGCTGAGCGTTGGGGGTTCAAATCGCAACTGACCCGGTTGAGAAGTGGGGGTGTTCGCTGTTGCGGCCGAGGGAGCTTCTCGTGCTGCAGGTGTATCGCTTTCCGGTGTCTGTTCTGACTTTTGTGGAGCCTCAATTTTCTCAACGCTCCGAACTTGGACATTGGTCTCCGAGCCGGAGTAGATTCCGCGCAGCCTTTTTTCATCAATCTCCAGGAGCCTGACAACGTGCGGCGTCAGGAGAATCAGAATCTCGTCTTCCTGCCTCTCTGTGTTTTCGCCCGAGAAAAAGCGCCTGAGCAGGGGAACTCTGCCAAGGCCTGGCCAGCCGGAGACTGCGCTGGTTTCGGTATGATCGAATAAACCCCCCAGGATATTGACCTCACCCTCCTTCAGGCGCACCTCATGCTCAATTTTACGCTGACTGATAATCGGCTGGTCGATCGAACCAATTGTAACTTTTCCAGTCACTGAGGAAACTTCGACCGCTACTTTAATGCTGACATCTCCGGACGGATGAATATGGGGAGTGACATCAACATTTACTCCCACATCGATATACGTGAATTGGGTGTTTACGAGAGGATTTACGCTCGATCCGGTCCCTGCCGAAAAGCTGCCGGTGGCCACAGGTACGCGATCACCGATTCGTAACTTGGCCGCCTGTCCGTCCAAGATGCGAATCTGGGGGTCTTGAATGATCTGCGTGGAACTGTCGCTCAAGAGGGCCTGCGCCGTGGCCCCCGGCAGTTGCACGCTATAGTCGCCGCTGGACAGATGCTTCAATTGATTTAGGGGAAGGGTGGTATTGGCAGAAGATTTTGCAGAATTGCTGAATGCCCGCGGCGCGAACGTCAATGACGTACTCGCATCTGGAGAGATACCTAGCTTTCGCAGATGGTCTCGGCGCGCCTGAAGCACCGAAACTTGAATGACTACTTCGGGCTGCGCGGTATCAATGTCGTGGATGAACTTTTCGGCGAGGGCAAGCTTTGCAGGTGTATCCCGTATGACGATCGCGTTTCGACTGTTCACTTGTTGGATTCGTTTCAGGTCAAGCAGCTGGCGGAGTCCCGTGACAACCTCGGTAAGTTCCTGCGGAAGTATGGTGTTATTCAGATAGAAGGTGCGCAAAACCTGATCCTCGAAATCGCGACGCTTCTGCGGTTGGTCGGGAACGAAGATAATGATGCCGCTGGTCAATGGCTCCCAAAAAGACTTCGCTTCCACGCTTACGACTTCAAGCGCCTGCTCGAGGGTGACGTTCGTGAGTTCGATCGAAATGCGACGTGCGGGAAAATCAGGGTCGAAGATCACCGTCAATCCAGCCAACTTCGCGATTGTCTCAATGACGGTCTTGGCATCGTTCGTCATTTTCAGATTGATGGGTGCCTGGGAAAGCGGCCTCAGCTCGGGAGGTTTCTCCGCTAATTTAGGCTCCTTGCTGGAGGATAGATTCGGGAGTGAAGGTGCGGTGGCCGGCCGCGTTGCAGCAATCATGTCGCGGGTCTTCTGAATCTGCTGGGCTGCGATAGGGCTTGCTGGGTCAATGGATTGGGCTTTCTCAAACTCAAACAGAGCACCATCCAGGTCATCCTTCTCTCTCAGCTTTTGCCCGTTTAAGATGTGAGCCTGTGCGGCCTCGAAGGAAATGTCGGCAACTTTAAGCTTGTACAGGGCGTTGGAAGGTTGGGTCCGAAGGGCCTGCTTATAATATTCGAGTGCGCTATCGAAATCCTTCCGATTCTCGGCGATTCGACCAGCCGAAAAGGCATTCTTGCTCTTAGGACATCCACTCAAAACGAGCGCAACGCAAATGAATGATGTCAGCCGGACGGCAAGCTTGACTCTAGCGCTGCGCCCGCTCCGTAGGCCCACACTATTCATCGTAGTCTCTTCGTTGGATGGGTTCTGCATTTCGTTTGGACTCTTCAAGCTCATGCCAACTCCAAACTCCGCAATCGAGAGTGCTGTGCGCGCGTTTTGTGCTTCTTTTCTGAACCCGGCTGGCCGCCGCCGCGAGGAAGTTATGTACAATTTTCTGTCACGCGGTGCATTTCATGGCTTAAGCGCCAATGGTGGAAGGCTTTCAGAAGGAATGGAGCGCCAGTCGGTCTGAACATGCGGAGGCCCATAGGAAGCACGATTTAGGGTGTCTGGCCACGACGTGAGCTGGCGTTTGCTCGCGATCCTCAGGGGGCCCTCCGATCTCAACTGTACAGATGTGGAGTGCAGCGAAAGCAGTGGCCACGCTGGAAAGTCACGCATTAGTTGGCTTGCGCCGTCTCTTCTCGGCGGCTTCACCTAGCTATGAAGGTGTCAGAAGCGTGTGCCGTACTGTTTATACGGCCTCGCATTTGCAGCATGGTCAAGAATCGTGAAGAATTTGTAAAGCCGTGTATGCAAGCTGACAGAAGGAACGCGCGACGAAGGAGACCCGTACGAAGAGCGGTATAGCGGATTTCTACCGTTCGTCGCATCGGCGGGAATAGCGAGTCTCGTCACGTGCAGCGCGGGAGTCAATGGGTGAGTTTGGCTATCTATCGCCTGTCAACTTTTAGGTTGGCTCATCGACGATTTCGCTCTGATCTGGGGCGCACACACCTGTCGTGTAGCCCTATCACCAGATCCGGCCCGGAAGCGGCTTGTCTCGCGAATCCGCGTCCGCAACCCGTCTATCACAGGGGGAATTGGTTCGTGGGAGACATCCCGTACAAGGAAGATCATCAAGGCAGCCTCGCCGGGGCTATCAGCGCTTGATGCGATGCCGAGACCTTGCACTCCCTGCAATTCCATCAAGGTGCTTGCGTGTTTTGCGTGTACAGCACGCGCTCGGACAATTTCCGAGTCAGGAACCGCGCTCAAACCTGCTGCTGATGGTGCGGACTGTTCCAGTGTGGCGGTTTCTGCGACCGATAACACGGCATGTTGAGGAAAATCGTCTCCTTCAATGATGCGCGTTCCGACTCCATCCACCCGTACCGGGAGATTGCGTGGGGCAAAGCCTTTGTTCACAAATAACAAAATCGCCGCCTCACCCGGATGATCGAGGCTTGCGCCGATCCCAAGCGCTTGGATTCCGGGACGCGAGAGCAATTCCGATGCGCGTACATCCCGTATCTCCGTCGCGCGCTGCAATTGCTCCGGCGAAGGCTTTTCTTTCAAGGATGGGAGACTGGCAGCCGCCGCGAGTGCAGCGGCCTGGGGTCCGGGCAATGTGCAGGCAGCTACAGAATGAACTTTGGGAGTCCCGACAAAAATAGGCTGTTCCCCAGTCGTGGGGTCCGCGAGTGCGGCTAGGACATCGGGAATGCTATTGCCTAGCGTGTCTGTGTCCGACGAAGCGAGGAGCAGCGCCACCGGATCGCTCGTATCCTGCGTAACGATCAAGGAGCCGGAGTCGCCTTCGGCGCTGAAGGTCGACTGGTGGATGTCAACGAGATTCTTGAACGTGGCACTGAAGGTAGTGCCTGACCCACAGCCCTTTTGGAACTGAATGGAGGCCGTGAGCAAAACGGTCTCGATCGCCGCCGGCTGTGTAGTACACGTCAGACCGGTGGAACGGCCGCTCTTTGCCACCAGACCATTATGCTGCGTAGCATCCAGGAGCGCAGTGAGAGCGATGCCGACACCATTGTGAGGAGGTGCATCGGTCGGAAGGCCACCGTTTGTCGTTGCGCCAAGTTGGAGAATCGTGCCGAGCGTATCCACCTTCCCTGAAACGACCTGAGCCAGAGCGGCATCCACTAGAGGCTGGCTTGGCGAAGGGTTTTCGAGGTTCACGAACTGGGAGAGATTTGCGACGGCCGTCGCCGTTGCGGCGGAACAACTGGAATCGATGAGACCCGGCTGAATGATGGATTCGCCGATCGAAGCGGAGTCATCCCGAGCGAGGACGTGGCTGCTGCCCAGTATATATTGATGGCCACCGCGGGAAACCAGAGCGCCAAGGGTTCCCCCGCAGCACGTGGTGGACGCCGACGTAGTCGAATCCATGGCGTTACCGCCAGAGACTCCGAGAGGAACGGGAATATTCTGTTGATTTTGATTTGGCGGAACGACAGTCACTACCGCGGAGCCGGAAACGCTCGCATCCGCCTGGGAAACCGCGGTGACCAGCACTGTCGTTATAACCCTGCTTCTCGCCGCGGACGTAGTCGGCACGGCATGAGGCGCATGGTATAAACCGCCAGAGGAAATTGTGCCTGTTATCGAACTTCCGCCGACTACGCCATTCACTTCCCAAGTGACATTCTGACTGGAATTCCCCTGGACTGTTGCCGTGAACTGGAGCGAGCCGAAGGTTTGAACCGAGGCAGGATTTGGCGAAACCGCGACGCTCATATTCGCGTGCAGGGTAACGCCCGCAGAAGCCGATTTGGTCGTGTCCACGGCGGAAATCGCTGTTACGCTCACGGAAGCGGGAAGTGTTCCGCTATAGGTGCTCGGTGCTGTGTACAGCCCCGCGGATGAGATCGTACCCACAGAGGAATTTCCCCCAAGAACGCCTCCGGCCTGCCAGGTGACCGCATGGTTCGTCGTCCCCGTGACGCTTGCAGTGAACTGTTGCGTCTTCCCAAGCTGGAGATTCGCGCCGGCCGGTGAAACGGACACCAACACATCAGAAGTCAGGGTGAGGGCGGCGTTCGCACTGTCTGCGGTATTTGCCTGAGAGACGACCGTAACTGTTACCGTGGGAGGATTTGGCACAGCCGCGGGCGCTTTATAGAGCCCGGTGCTCGAAATTGTTCCGATCGTTGCATTTCCGCCAGTGACGCCATTGACTTCCCACGTCACGTTCGAGTTTGTCGTGCCAGAAATACTCGGAGTGAACTGCTGCTCGCCCCCAAGTCCGAGAGTCACAACCGAAGGAGAGATGGTTATCGTGACGTTAGGGAGAGCCGGGCTGCCCCCTCCGCACCCCATGAGCGAGCTCAAAACCAACACAAAGAAAAGTGCAATGAGCGTGCCACGCGCAGAGCTTTGTTCCGGGGCCCCAAGACCACAATTTGCACCAAGTCTCGGAAACGTGGACGAATCCCCCGGGTCTAGGTGGCCACGGCAGGCAATCGATATGCATCTGAGAAAGAGACTAACGGTCCGGGACGGCACAGGCCCGAAGGGGTTTGGGGGTTCCTTGGGCGGGAGGTCGCTCCGGACCGCTAGCTCTCGTCTTCCTCCTTTCTCTGTCCTAAAAGACAGAGCCGCAAACTCGCAGCCATCCGACGCCGTAGCGTAGCTACAGCCCGTCGTCCTGGCCGTCAAGAACCGTAAGAATTGGTATTGACCTTCGTTGTTTGCCGACCGTGGTTTCACGATTCTCATTTCAGCGTGGCAGTGGCACGATCAGCACGCGATTATGGTTCTGGTCCACGATCACGGCCCGGTTCGTCCTTGGGTGCACAGCGATGCCGAATTGCTGTGAAGCAGCAATGGGCAAGATAGCCTTGACCGTCTTCGTTAGGAAATCCATGACCGAGATCGTCGAGCTGGTGGTGTTTGCCGTTACTAAAGTGCTGCTTCTGTAGTTGTAGTCCAGAGAGGTAGGGTTCATTCCCACGGCGGTAAAGGTTACCGAATAGGTCGCCGACGCGGGGTCAGTTGTACTTGCCGTGATGGTCCCAAAATTGTTGTTCAAACTGGACGTAATCAGGAATGCGTCGGAATCGGGATCGTAGATTCCCCCTGTCGGGAGTTGAAATCCTGTCACCCGATCCAACACCTGTTTCGTATCGAGGCTAACGATGACCACGGTGTTCGCGCCAGCTTCCGCCACGGCTGCAATATTGCGGGTGGGGTCGATGGCTACTGCAGATGGCCCGACATCCAACGCCAGGGTCGTGGCAGTTCCAGGATTCGTGGTGTTAAAGAAGCTGATCTGCTTCGCATTGCTGTCTGCCACCACAGCCAAACCTGTGCCCGGATGGATCGCCACTCCGATCGGCTTTGAAGTGCCCGAACTGGGAGCCACGTTGACGGTAGCGCCCACGGCTCGCTGGTCTAGGTTGATGATCGACACGGTATCGCTATCAGCGTTGGCAACTGCAGCTACCCCAGCGCGTGAAGAAACCGCTACTCCCGTAGGAGTCGTTCCCACGGTCAGCGTCGCCATGATGCTCAGGCTTTTCAGATCGATCAAAGAGACGGTCTTGTCCCCGGAGTTGGTCACCAGCGCTAAATCGCGCTCCGGGTCAATGGCCACAGCTCGCGGCGATTGGCCCACCGGGATGGCCTGCATCACCGTGAAGTCCTCAACGTTTGAAACGGTGCCGTCGGGATTACGGACGTCGACAATGTAACGCCGAGGACCCGACAACAGGGACGAGGGAATCGTCGCGGTGAGCATGCGCGGACTAACATAGATCGTTTGCAGCAGGGTTTCGTTGGCACGCGCAACAGAACCCGAGACAAAGCCATTCCCAACGATGGTTAGTGTTTCGCTCGAAGTGCTCGTGAGCGTGCTGAATGGGCTCATTTGTGTGACTTGCAGGGGGCGGAGCGCGGCCATTTGCAGCACGGATACCGTGTTGCTTCCCTGGTTCACCACGAGTGCGACGTTATTTACCGGATCAATCGCCACGGCGGTAGGCTTCGTGCCCACGGTGACCTGCTTCAGCCGTTGGGGCTGTTGCAGATCGAGAATCGTTGCCTGATTGCCTACGGAATTAACGGTCACGGCGATATTCGTGAGCGGATTCACTGCGCTTGCCGTCGTTCCCGACTCGACCGTAATGGTGTTGCTTACCGTCTGGTTCAGCAGACTCATGAGCGACACGGAGGTGGATGTCGGATCGGTCAGTATGGCCATTTCCGTCTGCGGATTGATGCTCACTCCGCGGACGTTCTGGTTTACGGACACGGTAACCAGCGCTGCGGCCGCGCTTACCGTGCCGTTTCCACTGGTCGCGTCCGATCCCGTCTGCGTATACGTGAAGCTCGTGCTCGAAGGCACTGTTGCGACGGTAAATGTCCCATCAAAGGAAGAATCATCCACGCCCGCGATCTTGACTTGCTCGTTTACAGTTAACCCATGAGCGGCCGTTGTGGTAATCGTCACCGTGTTGCTGCTGCGTTTCGCTCCGTTGGAGGACGGAACCGCGATCAAGCTCACGACTACTTGTCCGCCACCGTTCAAATCGACAAACGATACCCCGCCGTTTCCGCCGGGTGTGACGATGCCCCAATTTAGTCGCGGGTCGACGGCCACTTGCGGGTTCGATCCTGTCAGAGTGATCTGGCTCGTCGCCGAGACCGCTAACTTGTCCAGGTCGATGATCGTCGCCTGTGTCGAATTCTGGTAAACGACAAGAGCTTTTCCGGAGAGAGAATTCACTCCCACGGCATACGGCAGAAGGCCAAGGAACGTGCCACTTCCACTGACGGCAGTAGTCAGAGTGGTTTTCACGACCGGAGGAGAAACGGACAAGTCGACGATCGAGACGTTGTTGCTCCCATTGTTTGTCACCACCGCCAGATTTCTCAGGTTGTCGATCGCCACGGAGGTGGGCGCAGTTCCCGCTGCCACAGTTGCGCCGAGTTGTGCTGGCGCCGTCGGATTCCCGGTTAACTGGATGACCGTCAGCGAGTTCGAATCGTGATTTGCGACCAAGGCAACACCTGTCGCCGTGTTGACTGCGACAGACATAGGATTCTGGCCGACGGAAAGAACTGCCGGAATTGCCGGCGGCGCCGGCGTTGGCTCGACGGCTATGTTGGCCGCGGCAATCTCTTGCGGCAGCAGCGGATTTCTCACCTTGACGGAGAAAAGCCCCGCCGTGGTAAGGTCTTGCGCTGTGAGCGGCACAAGAAGTTGGCGGCTGTTTTCCACCATTAGACTGTGCGACACATCGCTGAACTCCGCAGTGGTGGCGGAGTTGTAGTAGCCTCCGTCGAATGTGAAGTTCACGGCGCTCCCGTTCAAAATCGTGCTGTTCGGCGAAGAACTGATCAGCGTTGGCGGGGCCTGGGTGACGGTCATACGGGCAATACTCGAGAGCGCCAGGTTTTGTTGCGATTGAACATCGATGAAGACTGTTCCCGGTGAAGTCAGGTAGGTCCCCGTGACCCGTGCACGCAACACCCCGGTGGAGATGAAGCTCGTTGGGACGGGAGTGCCATTCGCCCTTACTCTGTCAGTGCCCACGAAATTGCTTCCGGTTAAGTAGATGTCTTCAAACGGCGATCCTTGAGGCACCGTCGTGGGGTTGATTGTGGAAAGAGTCGGCGCATTGGCGGGAACGACGGTCACATTGGCGGTGCCAAAGCTGTTGCTGTCGGCTTGCAAGACGGCCTTCACCACGAAGGTTTGCTGGCTCCCAATCGTTTGCGGCGCAAAGTAGAGCCCCGTCTGGCTTATGGTTCCCGTCGTCGGGTTACCGCCCTGGACGTCACTCACCTTCCAGTTGACCGCCGTGGACGTTGAGTTGCCAACTACGTTGGTAACTGTGTCCGTGAATTGATAGTGATCTCCTGCGTTTATCGTTATGCTGGAGGGTGAGACCGTGACTTTAGCCCCGGAGTCTATGGTCACCGTTCCGGACGCCGACTTTGATGTGTCCGCCGCACTTGTGGCCGTCACACTGACTGAGCTCGGATTGAGCGCGTTCACTGGTGCTGTGTATAGCCCTAGAGTCGACACTGTTCCCACGGAAGTATTTCCCCCGTTGACGCCGTTCACCGTCCACGTCACGCTTGTGTTGCTATTGCCCGTGACGGTAGCCGTGAATTGCTGCGTTTGTCCCAGACGAACCGTCGCCGCGGTGGGGCTGATGGTTACCGCTACGGTTTGTGTGCCTCCGCCGCAGCCGCTCTGCCAAATCATCGTTCCCACAATCGCAGCACCGAACCACAGGCGTCGCATCGTTCTTCCTCCCACGGAACTTAATTTCCCCCTGCACATGACGCTGCCTCCCCCATTTCCCGCCGCCTCGGGCGGGCCGCCCCTAAAATGTCCGGCTCACCGTAAATCGAAACGTGCTGCGTCTTTCGCGAAACTGGATTGTTTGTGGAGTACTTAAGAGATTGTCGAGAGTCGGAACGATGTACTGATTGTAAATATTCGGCGGGAGTGAATTCCTGAAGGCATCGGACAGATAGAACGTCCCACTCGGAGCCGTCACCGTTTGTGAATAGAGAGTCGGATTGAATGCCCAATAGATGCGGAAGGGCGCCTGCAGGATCGGCAACTGCACGATAAACTCAACTCCCGTGGATGTGCGCGGCGCGAAATTTGATCCCGGCGCCAGTTGCAATGAGTCGCCGATGGAGGTGTTAGGAAATGTCGAACGCAACTGCGCCAGGCCGGCGGAATCGAGTTTCAACTGGCTCCGGCGGAGAATTCCGTTGATCCCGGCGTCGAAAAACAGCGACATGGAAACCGGCCCAACCAAGGGAATGCGGTATTCCGCGTTTCCGACGGCTTGGGTATCACCACCGGGGTAAACAATCGTGTAGGTCAAAAGGGGTACGCCAATGGTTCGCGAGACGGGGGATCCGGAGCCATTGAGGATACCGGGAACGTTGAACGTCACCGACGTGTTCGACGCGACGGGAACGAAGGTGATCGGCGAAATGGTACGGATGTCGAAACCCCTCACGCTGTCGTCCCCACCGGTGAAAAACCGTTGATACGGAGATGGCTCGACACCGCCGTAACCCGTGGTAAAGGCGGTCAGGAGGTGGAATCCCAATACATTCCGTTTGTGATTGACAGGCCGAAAGTACTTGGCATCAAAAACCTGGGTAATGGACCTCGCGTTACCTCCCAGCCCCTCAATCCCGACGGAATAGAACAGGCTCTTGCCGTGCGTCGGATTGACCGGATTGTCCACGGTGTTATAGCTGAGAGTTGGAGTGATTTTGCTTGAGCGAATGCCGCGTAACGCTGCTGGTCCGGCAAAGCTGCGATACTGCAGCGTCTGAAACAGCACCTGAGCCGCGTTAGTGGTCGCATCGATGTTGGTGAGCGTGTAGCCATATGTGACTCCGAACCTCGTAAAGGAGAACCGTTTGATCGGGTAACTCGCGAAAACCGTAAACCCCTTGCTATTCTGCGTATAATTCTGTGCGGAGGCCGGGTTGATGCTGAGCTGCTGGTTTTCAAGGATCGACAATTCCTGTTGCTGATTGTATTTATAACGGCTATCGAAGAAAGTGAACCCGCTCGAAATCGGACGGTCGAAAAGATATGGCTCGGTGAATCCGAAAAGAAAATTGGTTTGCCGATCACCCAGTTGAGCGGAGAAATTCAGCGTCTCGCCCAGACCTAGAAAATTGTTGGTTTGATAGGTGAGTCCGACGAAGCCTCCGGCCAGCCCGCTCAATCCTCCCTGCAGTCCAATCGACTGTTTGCCCTTTTCCTTCAGCTTCAAGTGGAGGTCGACGGTGCCGTTTTTGCCGTCTCGATTCATCTCCACAGCCTTGTCTGCTTCGATTTTGTCGAAATAATCCAGCTGATTGAGACGCAGGATGCTGATTTCCCAGGCGCGTTTATTGAAGAGCTGCCCTTCGTCAAGCAGGAGTTCGCGCCGGATTACCTTGTCCCGTGTAGTGGTGTTTCCTAGAAATTCGATGCGCCGGACGTAGTACTGCCTCTGCTCGTCGAACCGTAACGTGAGATTGATGGCCTTACTTGCTTCGTCGATTTCTGTGTCGGGTTCTGGGGTGAAGTCAATGAATCCGTATTCACCGTAGATCTTCCCGTAGGTTTCCAGGGCTTTACGCACTTTTTCTGTCGAGAAGATATCTCCTTGTTTAAGCGGGAAAACACCCTTTAATGCATCAACCTTGAGGGTCAGGGACTTGTCCGGATCGGAGCTTACGATTTTAAGGGTGCCCATATGGTAGCGGTCGCCCTCTTCGACGGGTATGGTGATATTGATGGCCTTGCCGTGCCTGTGCCCAGTCAGAGGGACCCCCAGGCGATAGGATTCGAATTCAATGTTCTCGAGGATGGGCTGGCCGACAGAAACCTTGAAGTAGCCGTTGTCGCGATACAAGCCGCGAACGCCAACTTCGAGATCTTCACTCAATTTTTCGCGATCATAGGTCTTCGTCAGTACGGAGAGGGACCAGAAGTACAGAGGAATCGCATAGGGTCGGTCGTGGCGCATGGCGCGGATCAACTTGCGGTCGCTGAAGGCATGATTTCCGTTGAACCTGATTTTGCCGACTTTCACCTTCGGCCCCTCTTCGACTTTAAAAGTAAGAATGACGGCATTGCTCGACTGAATCCGCTCGTATTGCGGCGTAACTTTGGCGAATTGACGGCCGTGCTCCCCGAGCAGCCCGGCCAAGACGACCTGGGCTTTCTTGATCCTTGTGGGGTCGAACTGACTCTCGACTGTGAGGCCAACCTTGCGCTCCTTGAAGCGGTCAAGGATGTCGGACTCTGAGATGGAATGAACGCCCTCGTACCGCATGCGGCGGATCACCGGCCGCTCTTTCACCTCGAAGATGACGATCTTGGCTCCTGCACGCTCGGTCGAGTCCTCGACGCGCAGCTTCACATCCTCGAAAAACTGCGTGTTCCACAGGGCATGGAAGTCGCGGCGCAATGCCTCCTCGCTGTAGGGATCCCCCTCACGGCTGAAGATGCGCGCCTTCAATGTGTCGCTCCGCAGGCGGCGGTTTCCCAGGAATTCGATGCGCACGATAACCTCTTGCCCCGGGTTGTTTGTCGCTTGCGGCATGGAGCTCTGAGCATTGGGCTTGGCAAGACATGAAAGACACAGCGCATAAGAACCAAAAAAAAGGATCGTCGCGGTGCAGCCCAGACAAAAATGAGATTTGAACCATCTCCGTACGAGCGAAACCTGGAACAGCACCCGTGCGTTTCCCCCCGTGCAACGCTTGAAAAAGGGTGGCCGTCTGGGCATTCGTCGGAGGCTCAGCTACCGAACCTCCACAATACGAAACCTACGACCGCGCTCATTCAAGATCGGTTAAGCGGCAGTAAAGAAGTGTAGGTATCCCAGCAACTCTCTTTACAATCGTTTACAAACAGACTCCCCCGGCGACTCCAGGCTGCCTTTACGGCCGAACACGCATCGCACCTTCTTACGGCGCAGGGGACGCCATTACTACCAAGATGGATCGCGTACTAATCATCGACGACGACCCGGAGCTTTGCGCCCTGGTTCGCGAATGCTTGGGAGAGGAAGGCCTCTTTGTAGAATCCGTCCACGATGGGAAACACGGTCTGGAGCGCTCCCTATCGGGCAAGTACGATATTGTCGTCCTGGACGTGGTGCTTCCAGGTATGGGTGGCATGCATGTCTTACAGAGATTGCGCGCGACCTCACGTGTCGGCGTGTTGATGCTCAGTGCGCGCGGAGATGAGGTAGATCGCATCCTCGGTTTGGAATACGGTGCCGACGATTACCTTCCGAAACCATTTAATCCGCGCGAACTCGTAGCACGGATACGGGCGGTTCTTCGCCGGCTCAAACCTGGGACGCAGGACTACGGCTCCTGGGCTTCGGAACACCTCGAAGTAGGAGACGTCGAGTTAGACAGGGGAACGCGCACGTGCCGCCGGAGCAGTGAGATAGTCGAACTGACAACGATTGAATTTGATCTGCTCGAAGTGCTTATGAAAGCGAGCGGGCGGGTGGTCCCAAGAAAAGACCTTTTCCGTACGGGACTCGACCGCGAATTTTCCGCTTTCGATAGGAGTGTTGACGTTCACATCGGTCATCTGCGCGGCAAACTCGGCCTTTTACCCGATGGCACCCAGCGTATCCGCACGGTGCGAAATGTTGGCTACCTGTACGCCCAACCGGCGATGGCTATCTCCCCGTCGAAATCCGGGCATAGCATGCAAATCCTTCCAGGAAAATCACTCCGTGCTGTTGGTCGGCGCTGACATTGCCTGAATCCGCTTTTGTTGGCGTCCTCGGCGTGCCGCCTCCAGACAAGTAGTTACGCAACCTTGAAAAAAATCTCCATCCATTGCTCGATATCTGCGCGATTGTTGCTAACGCAGTGCATTTAGTGCTTGAGCTGTTTGGAGCGCCACGGCAAAACGTGCGTTTCGACGCGCTCCCGAACGCGATTACCGTGATTTCCTCCGTATACCTCCAACGCATGGGGTTCAACGCGGTAGGCTGCTGGCAGATAAACAGCGACATTCTGGTCCACGGGATCCCCAAGCTGGTTGTGTTCCAATGCCGGCGAATGCACCTTCACCTCCACGACTTGTGATTGCGCTAACGCTATGGTGCCGGCGGCGACCACTAACAGCGGGAGCGTGCTTATTTGTGCGAGGAACCGAAGTCTTCCACCCATATCCACTCCACAGACAAATTTCAGAGGCCACTCATGCGATGCCATGACGCGTGGCGTTCGCGCATGCGGATTTCTCTTCCTTCCTGATCGAAATGGACGTCGCCCATAAACAGTCTTACCAGGGGAATCCCTCGCTCGTTGCGGGATTCGCCGTTCCCGGGCACGCGGGCCGGTATTCCAGGACGATGGGCCGGAGTCGGTCGACGAGTCCGACCTGCATCATGCTCTTCACGAGACTGATGCTGCCAATGGATCGAAGTGGATCTCCAGGATGCTGTTTGAGGGCCCTAAACAGGTCTGCGGTGAGTTCTCTCATAGTGACATCCCTTACAAGAGACATTTAGCGGCGGTAGGGGATCTGAATCGCGACTTGAAGGCCTTTACCATCCGAGCGATTGCGGGCGTTTATGCTTCCGCCGTGTAACTTTAATGCCCGTTCGGCGATGGCCAGCCCAAGTCCCGCTCCTAACGTTCCATTGGCGCGTGCGTGAGCTGCCCTATAGAAGGGCTTGAAAACTTCTTCCAATTCTTCCTCGGAAATGCCTGGGCCCTCGTCTTCCACTTGAATTCGGGCCACTCCGTTTGAAGGGCAAGAAAGAACAATTGAAATTGAGGAATTCTCTCTCGTGTATTGCACGGAGTTGCGCACCACATTCTCCACTGCTCTATGCAATAACTCGTAGTCCGCGGACACGACGCAGTCGGCGATTGTCAAATGCTTGATAGCGCATCCGCGTGGTTCCGCCTCGATCCGTGCGTCTTCAACTACCCGGCAAACCAACTCGGCCAGGTCACACGGTTCTTTGGCAAGAATGTCTTCGATGAGCTCAAGCCGCGAGAAATCGAGCAGCCTCTTGGTTAACGCCTCCATGCGAAGAACATTCTCTTCGATTCGGGCCAGGTAACCGCAAACCTCTTGTGGACTCCGCCGAGCCCGCTCGAGCAAGATTCTGATGCGTGAGATCGGCGCTCTCAGTTCATGCGAAATATCGCCCAAGAATTGTTTCTGCGTGTAGTTGTCCTCTTGGGGGCGCTCGGTGAGTTCATTGAAATTATGGCTCGAGTATCCCGGCTTGCGCGGTTTGTCCACTCCGGAGGCCCTTCCAGATCCCGTTGCTCTGCCAGGGATGTCACCTTCGGAGAGCTCGTGTGCATCTGCTGGCAGGACCGAGGAGGAAGCGCACGGAGGCCCAGATTTAGGATGCATGTGGCGGGCGGATCCTGAAGCATAGTGCTGCGCCGAGGAATGCACCCTCGAGTTCACTGTCTTTGTAACCGTCCGTGTCTCCATCGCTGCTCCACCGGCAGGATTCGCCCCACCGACCAAAATGAACGCGTACAGTGAACGCTTCTGTTTGTAGGATCTGGCCAACATGCACGCCGGGCGAGCGCTGCGATCTAGAAAAAACAGCCCTTCCGCAGGGCGACTACTCATTGCTCTGAGGTGGTCGAGGAAACGGCGGGACTCTCTCGAAATCCTTGATCGCATAGTCCGCTGGAACTGTAAAGAGCGTCGCGGCCGGTTCTGCCCTCTGTATATTCGTAAGACGATACGTTGTTTCTCCCATACGTGCGTCCTTCGTGGTGCTGAGGACGATAGCTTGGAGTTCTGAGGAGAACCATTCCTCAGTGACGGTACTTAGGGGCCGCTGATTGCCCATGGCACCGGCAGGAATGGTGGTGGTGGTTCGCTTACCATCGGCGACCACTCCTTCGATCGTCTGTTGTCCTAAAGATTCAGTAGCTGTCTGAAAGCGAGATTCCGCAGGCATTGGAACGCCCGAACCTGCAGAAACTCGAACCGTTCCTCCCATCCCAAAGACCGTGTTGGTCACGATGCCATCGGGCGGTAGGGACGGTATCTTCCTGGCTATCTTATTCTCCGGCTCCAGGACAAAGTCCGAGCCTGAGACGGGGTCGCTGATGAAAACTACACTGTGCGGCTGACTTCCGTTGATTACCAGATGGCTGAAGCCCTCAAAATTCTCTTCTCGGCGGGTGCGGCCCTGACTGTCGCGATAAATGTTCGACTTCATCTTATGGCTGATCTGATTTCCGTCGCTCAACAGTTGCGTCATTTCCGTACTAGTCACGGCGGAATAGGGAGCGCCCTTGACCACCTTAGCGGGTACGATCGCCCTGAACGACTGAAAGCCGATCTCAACCGGGGCCATAGGTTCAGCGACCTGGCCTCCCTGTATAGTTACCTGTTGATCTAACTGCTGAGGCCTCGCGGAAGCCATTTGTGAAAAAAGGCTGAGGGTCCCAGCAAACGCCACGAGCACACCCGAAACCAGTCGTGGACTCCTTCTATTGCGTTTCATATTGAAACCTCCCTTGAAGTTGATTACTAACATTGCCGCTGAAAAGCACGCCTAACGTACAAAGCGAATCGCCAACGGCAAACCGTTTTCCCCCACAATTAGGTCCGCAGTGAACTGCTCTGCTGCCCTGTCCCCGTTCAGCGCCATGGGAAACCCAATCCCGGGAAGCGCTGATCCTCGCAATTTAACGCGGACAATCTCCCCGCTCATGATGTGCTCGGAGCTCTCCGCATACGGCAGTGCGTAAAACGCGGTCACGAGTTCTTCGCCATCCATGCGCTGCGCCGGGACACGGGGCTTCGCCTTCCTGCGCTTGCGAGTTTCCGGCGCAAGCTTTGCCGCCGATTCAGCCATTTCCGCTTTCGACGCAGTGGCCGGTTGGAGCGGCTGCGGCGTCGCTGCTACCGTCGACTTTCTCTCGGGACCGAAAACCCGGTACCGCGACACGAACCCAATACTCAAAAGCAACGACGCGGCTATTCCTATCGCCGCCCAACCCGCAAACGACCGAGAACGCCGCTTCAATCCCTTCTCTTGTTGAAAAATAGTCCGAAGAACTGGTTCCAGTTGAGCACCGGACGGCTCCGAATCCATGGTGTCTGCAAGGATCCGCAGTGCTCTTTCGAGTGACCTGATGTTGGAAAAACGGGTCTTACAACGTGCGCAGCGTGTGATGTGGTCAAAGGCCTTCGTGCGCAGCTCCTCGTTTGCCACGTCAGCGCGCATGAAATCGTGAATAATGCTGTCGCACTCTCGGCATTCCATGGTCATTCCTTCAACAACAAGCCCGTTTCCTTGCAGCCCTGTGGTTCACGGAACCGCCGGGCTTCAGTTTTTGCAGGAGCAACTCGCGACCGCGATGTAGGCGAGATCGAACGGTGCCAACCGGGCATCGCATTACCGCCGCGGCTTCAACATAACCCATCTCCTGCAAGTCGCAAAGCACCACGGCTTCCCGATATTTTAGCGGGAGTGTCAGAACGGCTTGCCGCAGGTCATTCAACAGCTCAGCGGTTGTTAACCCTGCGAGCGGGTTGTTCATGTCCGGTTGTAAAATCTTTTCTAGAGCCGAGGAGCCGTTTTCAGGTATCTCCCCGTCGTAAGTCACGTAGGGACGCTCCCGTTCAAAGTGCTGGAGCAGACAATTCCGGGCGATCCCGTACAAAAACGAGCGGACCGAACCTCGGGTCGGATCAAATCGTCCCGCGTAGCGGATCAGATTAATGAAAACTTCCTGCGTAACGTCCTCCGTGGCCATCCGGCTATTGCTCATTCCCAATACGAACCTGTAAATGTCGGGCTGTCGCCGACGATAGAGCAAAGCGAAAGCCTCTTCATCGCCCTCCCGCATCCGATCCACCAGGGCCTCGTCACTGAGCTGGGATCTCAAATTCATCCGTTGTTATTCGATGTCACGGCGTTTCTGTCCTATAGTTCAGGCGGGGAAAGCAATTAGTTCCAAAATCTCGCCTGAGCTCTCCGAAGTGATAAAAAGCCGGAAATAAGCGCGGGGACCACGCCAATGGGGACAACCTCGTCTTCCGTGTGGATGAAATCAACTCGGGAAGCCGCTGAGGTACTACTGAACTCGGACGGTCGCGTCGCTTGAGACCATTGGTAGGGAACGTTGTTTCGAGTCGCGGGCATTCACTTGAACGATGGCCAGCTTCGAGGTCCCTGGACCGACACCCTTAATCGAAAGCTCTAGGAGCGTCCCGGTACCGTCTACTCCCGGTGTGCCGGGTTGTCTCGTGGCTGAGATGATCGCTTCGCCGCGCTGGTTGTCCAGGCGCTCTACAATAGCGATTTCTTGCGTCCCACCGGAGAGCAAGCCCCCGTTCCGAACCTCTTCCACGGAAAGTACCGCGGGGTCGTACTGCACAAGCAGCGGCACGGAAAAGAGGTCCCGCGCACCGAGAACCACTAGGGCAATCTTCCGCGATTCCCCCGTCCGCAGGCTGAGCGTTGGGGGTTCAAATCGCAACTGACCCGGTTGAGAAGTGAGGGTGTTCGCTGTTGCGGCCGAGGGAACTTCTCGTGTTGCAGGTGTATCGCCTTCCGCTGCCTCTCAGACTTCTGCGGACTCTCGATTCCTCTCGCCTTTATACGCAGTTTTACAAATTCTTCACGAGTCTTGACCGCGAGGGCCCACAGGTAACGCCATAAACATCTCGGTACATGAGTTGGGTACCGCTCTTTTCGTGTGCATTCAAACCTCCCCGAGGGACGCAAACCTGATGAAATCATTCTTCCGGAATCCCAGTTGCCTTGTCGCTGTAGAACTGTTCCTATTCTGCGCACACCTGAGTGCGCAGACGAATCCTGTGAGTCCGCGGATCGCGCAGTCCGTGGAGGAGACGAATCTGGTACGGCTCGAAGGTAACGTGCATCCGTTAGTGCAGGCGAAGTACGACCAGGGTGCCGTATCGGACGCCAAAATGATTAACCGAATGTTGCTCCTCTTGCGGCGCAGCGAAGAGCAGGAAGCCTCTTTAAAGGACTTGCTGGACGAGCAGCAAATGAAGTCGTCGGCCAATTATCATCACTGGCTGACACCCGAGGAGTTCGGGAAGCGATTTGGCCCAGCTGATGCAGACATTCAGGTAGTGACCGACTGGCTGACGTCCAAGGGATTTGAAGGGATCAAAGTGGGAGTCGGACGTGTAGTGATTGAGTTCAGAGGCAACGCGGGCCAGGTAAGAAGAGCGTTTCACACGGAGATTCACAATTATTTTGTAAACGGCGAGGAGCACTTTGCAAATGCCAGCGATCCACAAATACCAGTGGTTCTGGCTCCGGTGGTCGCAGGAGTGGTGGCTCTGCACAACTTTCCGAAGCAATCGCAGATTCACCACCTAGGAACATTCAAGAGGACGAAGGGCACAGGAGAAGTGCAACCAGAGTTTACCTATATCAGTTGCGGATCGACGGGAACGCGGCCGTGTTATGCGCTCGGTCCGAGCGACTTTGCAACGATTTATGGTGTCCAGAAGCTGTGGGACACGGGGATAGACGGGACAGGGCAGACGATTGCGATTGTCGGTGAAACAAACCTTAATATTCAAGATGTGCGAGATTTTAGAAAAATATTCGGATTGCCGGCGAACGATCCTCAGGTCATCCTCAACGGACCGGATCCGGGGATCACGTCCAAAAGCGAGGAAACGGAAGCGGATTTGGACGTGGAGTGGTCAGGGGCAGTCGCGAAGAACGCGACGATCAAGTTTGTGGTCTCGGA
>Ga0099830_10000408_pt1 | contig 18928 bp, 17 predicted proteins | sample CZO8metaG_4_FD_79337 | JGI IMG/M metagenome (GOLD analysis project Ga0099830, IMG submission 79337) | Vadose zone soil microbial communities from the Eel River Critical Zone Observatory, Northern California, USA - CZOApr15con2H3.8 metaG | ecosystem: Environmental > Terrestrial > Soil > Vadose...
GCGATCACTTTAGGAGGCTCCGCTGGCCGTTGCTTGCGAACCGAGGCTGCCGACGACAATGGTCCATGGGCGAACCTCCCAGTGCTTGACCAGGCCGTTCACAACATAAGGATCTTCGCGGGCGAAAGACTCGGCGACAGTGCGGTCGTGCGCGTGAAAGATGATCAAGGCGCGGTCGGCGGGGTCGGCAAGGGCCCCGGCCAGAACGACTTCGCCGCGAGCGTGGGCCTCGCGGGCGAGGCGGAGATGTTCGTCGCGATAAAGTGCGCGGCGAGCGACGAAGTCGTCGACGACTTCATAGAAGAGAGCAAAGTAGGCCATAGGATCTCACCTCAAGGGAATCCATCATATGACAACTTGACACATCGTTGGAGGGAGCGAAGAGTTTTCGCGGCAGGGACGTACGAGCGGTTTCTGAGTGTATCCAGGCCTCTGAGCGCCGCGGCGAGCGATCTCCCGCTGGAAGTTACGATGTGAGGCCAGAGCCGCCGGCGATGGAGGGGACGAGAAGGACGCGATCGCCTTCCTTCAGCGAGCAGGCTTCGCCGCCGAGGAAGCGGATATCCTCTTCGTTGAGGTAAACGTTGAGGAATTGGCGGATTTGGCCACTCTCGTCGCGGACGTGGCGAGACAGCGCAGGGAATCGCGCTATCAACTCGCTCAGCGCCTCGGCGATCGTTGCGGCAGAACAGTCCACCTTGGGGGCGCCGTCCGTGAACCGGCGGAAGGCCGTTGGTATTTCGATGGTTACGGGCATTTCTCTTTCTCCTAGATAAGTGACTCATTCCTTGTGAAATTCAAAACCATGACCGGGAACACCAGAGTCTTGGCCGAGCTGGGGCGCAGCATGCTGCGCCCCTACACTCTCGCGGCTGAAGCCGCGACTGTAAGTTGATTATCGAGATAGGCTTCGAAGGCGTCGAGCCGAGGTGCGATGGCCTCGGTGGCCGGGAATTCGGCGGCGATGGCGTCGGTAGTTTTTAGGCCGTTGCCGGTGATAGAGACGACGGTCGTTTCGTCCGGATGGATGCGGCCTTGCTGAATGAGTTTTTGAGTAACGCCCACGGTGACTCCGCCGGCGGTTTCCGTAAAAATGCCTTCGGTTTCGGCGAGGAGCTTGATCGCAGAGACAATCTCCGGGTCGGAGATATCTTCGGCCCAGCCGCCGCTCTCGCGGATGAGCTTCATGGCAAACGGTCCGTCCGCGGGATTGCCGATAGCGAGGGATCGCGCGATGGTATTGGGCTTTTGCGGCTCGAAGCGCTGGAGGCCGCGCTTTACTCCGTCTGAGATGGGCGAGCATCCGGTGGCTTGCGCGCCGAAGAAGCGCACCGGTTTTTCCTCGACCCATCCGAGCGTGACCAGCTCTTTGAAAGCCTTGGCGATTTTTCCTATCAGCGATCCGCCGGCCATGGGCACTACCACGTTGTCGGGCAAGCGCCAGCCAAGCTGCTCAGCGATTTCGTAACCGTGAGTTTTTGAGCCTTCGGAATAGTAGGGGCGCAAGTTGACGTTGACGAGGCCCCACTGGAAGCGGTCGGCGATCTGCGCGCAAAGGCGATTGACGTGATCATAGTTGCCGTTGATGCGCACGATGCGCGCCCCGTACACAGCAGTGTTGAGAACCTTGGCTGGCTCGAGGTCGGCTGGGATGAACACGCAGGCGTCGAAACCTTGCTGCGCGGACTGGGCAGCGACGGCGTTGGCCAGGTTGCCGGTAGAAGAGCAGCCGACGGTCTGGAAGCCAAAGCGCCGCGCGGCCACAAGAGCCGTCCCAACGACGCGATCCTTGAACGAAAGAGAGGGGAAGCAGACGCCGTCGTTCTTCAGGAAGAGATTCTTCACTTTCCATCGCTCCGCCAGCTTGCGGGAAGCGACCAGCGGCGTGCCGCCGGCTGCATTGGGGGCGGCGAAATTTTCGGGGAGTGGCAGGAGCTCGGCATACCGCCACATGTTGAAGGCGCGGCCCGCCAGATTTTCGCGGCGAACTTTCTTCTTCAGCGCGTCGTAGTCGTAGGTGACCTCGAGGGGTGAGAAGCATTCTTCGCAGAACGAGCGGGGAAAGTTGCCGCAAGTCTTGCAACATTCCTTACATCGCAGTTCGTACAGGTCAGACATTTTGCAACCTTTCATGGCAGAGCCAGGCTCTAAGAGCAGAACACTCTCGCCCCGCCAATAAGCCGGCTTCCCGGCGAAGGCGGGCTCAATTCTGGCGGGCGCTACATCTGCCGGGACGAGACCCGGTGCAATCGACCACGTGGGATTCGATTTGGGCAGCGCGGAGGGAAACGAAAAACCCTCCGTGCCAAAGTGCTCGGAGGGTCTCAGAAAGCTTCTGGGAAACTCTACCAGCCTTTAGCAGTTTTTTACGTGGAGCAAGTTGCCCTAAATCGCCACGTCACGCCGCAACCGCGGCTGGCTCCTTTATGCTTGATTAGGAAGAAGATGTCAAGAGGCAAAGTCACCGTGGGGGTTAAATGCGAGGGGATGACAACAAAATGACCAGTTCCTGCGTCCAAGTAGTAGAGAGTATGATTACATTGGCAGGACCCGTCCTTTGGGCCAGTGCTTTTCCGGGCGCATCGTTTGCGCCGTGCAACTGTCCGAAAACTGCGGTGTTATACTTTTCAGATGCGACCGCCCGGCGGCCGCACGGTGTGCTGCGCTCCTGCTGGGGCTGGACCGCACGCAGCCGCGAGCCGGCTGGTTCAGCGGACCAGGGATGAAGGACCGAAAAATAGAGGAGCAAGCGAAATGGGCGAGCAAGTAAAAGAGCTTCTTAATTGGGCGAAGCGCCGCAAAATTTTGACGGCTGTCTTTGTGGCGTTCACACTCGGCGTGGGGATCATGATTGGCACGGTGGTGTCTGGGCGCGTCTCGGCGACGAAGCTGCTGACGGGCGCGGGTACCAGCGCCAAGGCTTTGGCGGTGCCGGATCCTATTCCCGCATCGAATTCATTTTCCGGCATCGTCAACCGCGTCGAGCCGGCGGTGGTGAACATTGCGACCACGCAGGTGCTGGAGCGTCGTTCGAAAAAGCGCCGCTCGCAGCCCTCTGAGGAAGACGACCCAATGCAGGATTTCTTTGACCGGTTCTTCGATGGCCGGCAGGACGGTCTGCCGCAGGCGGAACGCAGCCTGGGCTCCGGTGTGATTGTGGATAAGCGCGGCTACATCCTGACGAACAATCACGTTGTGGAACAGGCCACGAAGATTCAAGTTCAATTGAACGGTGAGAACACCAGGTACACCGCGAAAGTGGTTGGCACCGACGACGATACTGACCTGGCAGTGATCAAAATTGAAGCCAATAAAGAATTGCCCACCGCCAAGTTGGGGAATTCCGACGGCGTGCAGGTGGGCGATTGGGTTCTGGCCATTGGGAGCCCGTTTGGCCTTCAAGCAACCGTGACAGCAGGCATCGTCAGCGCCAAAGATCGCGGCGGAATCGGGCGGCAATTCCAGCGGTTCCTCCAGACCGATGCGGCCATCAACCCCGGTAATTCAGGCGGGCCGCTGGTCGATCTCGCAGGGCAAGTCATCGGGATCAACACGGCGATTATCACCGGAAGCCGCGGTTACGAAGGCGTGGGCTTCGCCCTCCCATCCAATGCGGCGATCACCGTTTACAACCAGATTGTCTCCAACGGGCGCGTGACGCGCGGGTCGATTGGCGTGAGCTTTACGGAGGAGCGAGGAACCAATCCGATCACGCTCAAAGAGCTGGGCGCGCCATACGGCGTGGTGATTGAAGACGTAGCGCCGGGAAGCCCGGCGGAGAAGGCCGGGCTGAAAGCAGGCGACATCATTACCGGGGTGAACGGCCAGCCGGTCAAGACGGGGAACGACCTCGTGAATCCCATTGCCCAAGCTCCCATTGGCAGCAAGGTGAAGCTGACCTATGTTCGCGACCACAATCAGAAAGAAGCCACCGCGTCGGTCGAGGACCGCACGCGCGTGTTTCCCAATTCCGCAGGCCGTCTAGGCGAGCAGCCCGGCGAGACCACCCCTGCGGAGTTTGGCTTGCGCGTGGATAGCCTCACGACCGAGCGTGCGCAGCGTATCGGCGCGGAAGGGCAGAAGGGCGTGGTTGTGACCGAAGTCGAGCCGGCCAGTTTTGCCGATGACCTGGGTTTTGCGCGCGGCGACGTAATCGCCGAAATCAATCACGAAGTGATTAATTCCGTTGCCGATTACCGCAAGACAGTGGCGAAGCTGAAGCCGGGCGTAAACGTAGTGTTCAAAGTCCTGCGCCGACAGGACAGCGACCGTATACTGACGGTCTTCCTATCGGGTGTCGTTCCGGCGGAGAGCGCGCGGTAGGCTCGTTGCCGGGGCGGTAGAATCCCGCGAGAACGCAAGAACCGACGATGCGATTGAACAGAGCGACTCACCTGGCCCTGGCGCTGCTTGTTGCGGCAGGGCTGGGCGCGGCCGTAAGTTCGGCGAAAGCGCAAACTTCTGCGCACAAGAAAACACCCTCCGCCAAAGCCAGTAGCAGCGGGCATCGCGCCAGATCAAGCAGGAAGTCGAGTCGGCGCCCGCGCGGACAGAAGGCCCCCACCCCCGACCGCATCTCCGAAATTCAGCAGGCACTGGCAAAAGATGGCTCTTTCGGCGGCAAGCCCAATGGTAAATGGGACGATGCCACCGCCGAGGCCTTGAAGAATTTTCAGACCACCCATGGACTGAACCCCACGGGGAAGCTCGACGCGAAATCCTTACAGCAACTCGGGCTGGGGTCGCAAACGGCGGGCGTTGCTGCGCCAATGCCATCAGTGAGTTCTTCTTCTGCTACTGTCGCACGGCCACCGGCGACGCATCGCCGTCAGTAATCCCGGGGCGATTCGCGGTTGCTTTCCTTTGCCAAGTGAATTAGAAGTCAGGCACGGCACACCGCGGAGAAGTGTGCCTCGGAAAGGAAATTTTGATGCGCCTGATGCGGATTCTCGGCGGATTTATCCTCGCGGGTCTTGCTTTTGCCAATCTTGGGGCCCAGGAGAAGCAGGTTGCGAAGCCGGTGAAGGCCGTGCGGTTCGGCAAGCTGTGGGACGCCAAGGGGAAAGTATGGAACAACGCCATCGTGATTGTGGAGGGCGACCGGATACGCGCCGTAACCACGGATGCCTCCGCAATTCCCGCCGCTGCTGAGGTCATCGATCTTTCCCGTTACACCGGCTTGCCCGGCCTGATCGACGTCCACACGCACATGACCATGTACACGGACGAGACGTCCGGCGAGCCCATGCTCAAGCAACTGACCATCAGCCCACCCGCTGTGGAAGTTTTTCTCGCGCGCAAAGGCGCGCTGCGCACTCTGGAATCGGGCGTCACGACAGTCCGCGACCTGGGAGCAGACCAGTACATGGATATCGCCATGCGCGACCTCATCAACCGCGGCGAAATGATCGGACCGCGGATGTTTGTCTGCGGCTACGGGCTGTACATCACGGCGACGCCCTTCAAGAAAGAGGGAACGCCGCCCGCAGGGGGGATAGCTGATGGCGTACCCGAAGTGCTCAAGGCCGTTCGTCAGCAGATTGCCGCGGGCGCGGACGTCATCAAGATGTACGGTTCCACAGGCACCGATGATGATGTAACGGGCTTCGAAACCTACACCTACGAGGAGATGAAAGCGGCCGTGGAAACGGCGCATCAGTTTGGGAAGAAGATCGCGATTCACTCCTACGGTCCGGATGGCGCGCGTGACGCTGTTCGCGCTGGCGCGGATTCTGTGGAGCATGCGACGGACATGGACGACGCCACAATCCAGGACATGGTGAAGCGCGGCACCTTCTATGTGCCGACCATCGATCACAACCGCTATTACCTCGACAACGGGGACAAGATCGGTTACGCCCCTGGATACAAAGAGAAGCTACAGGCGTTCATCCCGCGAAATCTGGAAACGGCGCAGCGGGCGTTCAGAGCCGGCGTGAAAATCGCCATGGGTTCGGATGCGATTTACACCATGTTCGGGCAAAACACGCGCGAGTTGGGCTGGTTCGTGAAGGCGGGAATGACGCCGGAACAGGCGCTGCAAACCGCCACGGTTAACGGCGCGGCCCTCCTCGGCAAAGAAAAGGAATTGGGCGCCGTAGCGGCGGGATACTTCGCCGATTTGGTGGCTGTGCAGGGCGACCCGCTTGCGGACATAAGCGTCACGCTGAATAACGTGAAGTGGGTGATGAAGGGTGGAGAGGTCCTCGTGAACAAGTCAGGCCACTAAGGGTTGGTCTTTGCGTTGGAGCGTGCAGACTCGCGTACATGCGTTGCGGCAGAGCGTAGTTTGACGATACGCAGAAGCGACGGTAAGATTTCGTCTCCAAACAGTTGAGCGCCGCATCTAATCCGCACCGGGCAAAAAGGCTTACAAAGCGCTGAGATGCTTGCAGTTCAGGAGGAAGTATGGCCACGGCAGTAGCGCCCAGGGTATTCAAGAATTTCATCAACGGCGAATGGGTGGATTCCCGGTCCGGCAAGGCCTATGAGAACCGCAACCCCGCGAACACGGATGAGCTGATCGGCATTTTTGCCGCCTCGGAGACGGAGGACGTGGACGCAGCCGTCGATGCCGCGAAAGAGGCTTACAACAAGTGGCGGCTGGTGCCTGCGCCGAAGCGCGCGGAGATTTTGTTCCGCGCCGCCGAGCTGCTTTTGCAGCGCAAGGAAGAGTACTCGAAAGACATGACGCGGGAGATGGGCAAGGTCCTGGCAGAGACGCACGGCGACGTTCAGGAAGCCATCGACATGACGTATTACATGGCGGGAGAGGGACGGCGTTTGTTTGGACAGACCACGCCTTCCGAGCTGCCGAACAAATTTGCCATGAGTGTGCGACAGTCCATTGGCGTGTGCGGAATGATCACGCCGTGGAATTTTCCGATGGCCATCCCTTCGTGGAAGATGACACCGGCGCTGGTGAGTGGAAATACCGTGGTGTTGAAGCCCGCGGAGGACACGCCGCTTTCTTCCTACCACCTGGTGCAGGCTTTGACGGAAGCGGGCATCCCGCGCGGCGTGGTGAATCTCGTGAGTGGGGATGGCCCGAATGCAGGCGCGCCGTTGTCACGGCATGAAGATGTCCCGGTGGTGAGCTTCACGGGCTCAACCGCAGTGGGGCGGCTCATCGCGGAGGCTTGCGCACCGGACTTCAAGCATTACAGCTTGGAAATGGGCGGGAAAAACATCATCATCGTGATGGACGATGCGAACCTGGATTTGGCCGTGGACGGAGCGATCTGGGGTGGATTCGGAACTACCGGACAACGCTGCACGGCGGCAAGCCGGCTCGGAGTGCACAAAAAGGTCTACAAAGAATTCATCGAGCGATTTGTGGAGCGCGCAAAATCGTTGAAGGTGGGAGACGGCCTCGATCCCTCAACCGACATGGGGCCATGCATCAACGAGCAGCAGCTCAAGACCGTGATGCGGTACGTGGAAATCGGGAAGTATGAAGGCGCGAAGCTCCTGGCGGGCGGGAATCGCCTGGCGAGCGGAGCGTACGCAAAGGGCTGGTTCCATGAGCCGACCGTGTTTGGCGATTGCTCGCCGCAGATGCGCATCGCTCAGGAGGAGATTTTCGGCCCGGTTGTTTCGGTCATTCCCGTCGAAGGGCTGGAGCAGGCCATCGAGGTGGCGAACGGAGTCCCGTATGGATTGTCGGCGTCAATTTACACGCGAAACGTCAATCAGGCGTTTGCTGCGATGCGCGATCTGTACACGGGCATCGTTTACATAAACGCTCCGACGATTGGCGCTGAAACGCATCTGCCCTTCGGCGGCACCAAGAAGACCGGCAACGGCCATCGCGAAGCCGCGATTGCCGCGATCGACTTCTTCACAGAGTGGAAGACCCTGTACATCGACTACTCCGACAAGCTCCAGCGCGCCCAAATCGACAACAATTAGCTGGGCATATCTCTTCGTCGCAAGATTCGACGAATACGCTGCCGTTGCGCAGAGTGCAATTCCTCACCACGAATAGTGCACTTGGTAGTTCAGCGTCTTTTCTCCGTCTGCGGGCACCTGCACGACAAACTCCACCGTTTGGCTCTCCTGCTTCTGGTACGGATCGGAATTTTTCCGGATCTCCCAGGTGATCCAGCGGTACAAGTGCTCGACGATGTGGACTTCCACAGGTGCGCTCTTATGATTGCGCACCTTGATTTCAAAGCTTTCGTCGATCCAGCGCGCATTGTAGTCGGCCTGGAAAGAAGTCCGGCGGCGTTCGCCGGTCAGGTCGAAGGCGCTTCCCGTATAGATACGGAGGGTTTCGTCTTTGGGTGTGTGATCGATGTCATTTTCGCCGGTGAATTCCAATTGGCCGTCGTCATCCCGCCGGTAAAAGCGCACCCGGCCTTTCGGAAGCGGCATTCCCAGGTGATTCTCCTTGCTGTTCTTGAATTCCTGCATCACCCAGATTCTGGGATTGGAGAGCGCGCCGAAACTTTCCTGCTGGCGAATGCTTTCCATCGGCCAGTTGCGGTAATTCGGGTCCACCTTTAAGCCATCGTAAATGTATACCGTTCGCGAACCGATTCCCGACGCGCGGACGAACTCCACCTGCTTGGTCTCCCGGTCGTGCAGTGTCGTGCGATTCTCGAGTGTGTAAAGATGGTATTCGTCGAAAGCCTTTTCCGTGACGCCTGGACGCAACATCAGTGCGCCGCCGGACCCACTGAAGGACGCAGAATCATAAACACCGCTGGGCGGTTGGACTTTGTTTACGTCTCCGGCCATGAGCTTGATGTTCGCGTCGCGGAAAACTTTTCCTGTTTGGTTGTCGAGCGTTACCCAGCCGATCAGCTCGAGAATATCTCCTTTGGGTGGAGCAATCACGTTGTAGCTCGCTTCCCAGCTCATACCTCCGGTAACGTAGCTAAACTCCGCCAGCATACCTCCGGGGCGGTCGCCGCGAAGTTCCCAGGAGAGCGTTGGCTTCAACACCGTATCGTCAGCTATGGCCGGAAAGAGCGGCTGACCGGGGAGCGAGAATCTCAACTTGCCGTCAACTTCAACGATCGGCTGTTCAGCGCCTCCCTGAATGACAGCGGCCTGCGCCTGGTAGTACGCCGGTCCATAACGCGAATAGGCGGCGTTGTGCGGAACGTAACCGCTGCGAACAATTCTTCCCGGAACAACAGTTTCCTTGCCATCCGGGCCCCTCGCCAGGAACTCGATGGTCTTACCTTCGAATAGAGAAAGAAGCAGTTCCTGCGAGACCGGATCGTTGCGGTAGTTCTGTTCGAGAATCTGCAGTTGGCGGCCCGGATCGAGCGGCCGGAGGATCACCGAATCGGGCTCCACGTGCCCTGTAATGTCGGTGATCTGGACATGGTTCGGCCCGGGTTTCAACTCCAGCGAGAGCTTTTGCCGCACCACGGCAAATTTCTGGTTGTAGATCGTCAGGCTCGGTGCATCCGTGCTCGAACTCACTTTGGCGGGCGCTGACTGCGCGTCTGCAGTTGGTGCGATCAAGCCTGCGAAAAACATGCCCGTCAAACATGTCAAGAATCGCTTCCACTGGCTGGTCATTGTGGGTTTCCTCCTGTCGGACCGTTCACCGGTAATAGAGGCCAAGACAGCCCGTTCTGTTGCCCGCCGCTTTCGCCAATCCAAACTGCCGGCGCTCTGGCTCCGTACAGCGGAGGACGCAATTCCCAGTTTGTGCGGAAGCGCACTGCGGGACTGGCCGGTGCGGCCTCGCACCCCAAAGACATGCGGTCGTTGACGCTGCTTGACACGGTTTCTACAATAGAGGTAGCGCTCTTTGGCACCAGGAGTAGAGTGCTGCTATGAGGAATTCAGCCCTTCAGGAACGGCGTAACCGCCAGATTCTGGCAGACCTTGTCCGCACGTATATCGAGACCGGGGAGCCGGTATCCTCGCGCGCGATCTCGAAAACCTACGAGGAAACGCTTAGCACGGCTACGATTCGCAACGTGATGGCGGATCTTGAGGACGGCGGGTTCCTTTACCAACCGCACACTTCTGCGGGACGCGTACCCACTGCGGCGGCCTATCGCTTCTTTGCGCAGGAGATTGCCTCGCAGGCGACGATTAGCGTCGATGACCGGAACTGGATCCAGCGGGAAATGGGCGGAGCGAAGACCGCCGTGGAGATCACCGAGCGAGCCGGACACGTATTGGCGGAAGTATCGAACGGCCTCGGCATCATCGTGTCGCCGCCGCTCGGCAAGACCGTGCTCGAGCATGCGCGTATGTGGCTGCTCCCTGACGGCCGCGTAGTCGTGGTGCTGATTTCATCGGGTGGAAACACGCGCGACAAGGTTTTGCGGCCGGCGCGGCCGTTTACGCAAGCCGAACTCGACGCTACCGCAGAATTCCTGAACCGGCACTACTCCGGATGGACGCTGGAAGCCATTCGCAGCGACCTGCTGCAAAAGCTGGCGACGGATCGCGAGCAGTATGAAGGGATCATAGGACGCGCACTGTCTTTGTGTGACCCAGCGGTCCTGGGTGAAGGCGAGGCCAGTCAGGTGCACGTCGAAGGAACGGCGCAGATTGTCGGCGCCGCGGAATTCGCGAATCAGGCGCAACTGCGGGAATTGCTGGCGGCCATCGAAGAAAAGCACCGCCTGGTGACTGTGCTCAACGCCTGCATCGAAACGCCGGAACCCGTGCACGTACAAATCGGCGTTAAAGAAATCTCGCAAGGCGGAGAGAATTTCGCGATCATCAGCGCGCCTTATACGCGGAGCGATCTCGTGCAGGGCTCGCTCGGCGTGCTGGGCCCCACGCGCATGCACTACGAGCGCGCCATGACCGCGGTCGCTTATGTCGCGCAGCTTTTCAGCGAAGCGCTGAGCAAGATATGAAGCGCTTCTTCCACGAGAAAGGAATGAAAGCGGTGGACAAAGAAATCAAGATAAACGTTCAAGGCAACGTGTCCAATCCGGACGCGGAGCCGGCCCCAGAAGCGGATGCGGTTGCTGCGGATTCCGCAAAGGCCGACGCGGAAGTCGCGAAACTGGCCGCCGACCTGGACGAACTGCGCCAGACGCTCATGCGGCGGCAAGCGGATTTTGACAACTTCCGTAAGCGGCTGGAGAAGGAGCGGGCGGAGGATTCAAGGCGCGCGACGGCTCGCGTGATCGAGGGACTCATTCCGGTCGTAGATGGGTTCGAGCACGCTTTGGCGGCGCATCGCGAAGCGGAATACGAGAATTACCGCAGAGGATTCGAGCTCATCTACAAGCAGCTCGCGGATCACTTGGCGCGCCTTGGAGTTGAGAGGGTCGATCCGGTCGGAAAGCAATTCGATCCCCATCTGCATCAGGCCATGGACCGCACGGAAACCACCGACTACGAAGACGGCAAAATCCTGCAGGTGTTTCAGCCGGGCTACGTTTTTCACGGACGGGTCCTGCGGCCCGCGATGGTCCGCGTAGCCGTGCACCCGAATCCGGCATCAAAACAAGCGGTCAACTAAGAGTCAATCTGAGGAGATTTGATGGCCAGGGGAAACCAGAGAGATTTTTATGAAGTGCTCGGCGTCTCACGCACGGCTTCGGTCGATGAAATCAAATCGGCTTACCGCAAGGCCGCGCTGAAATGGCACCCGGACCGCAACCCGGAAAACAAACATGACGCCGATGTGAAATTCCGCGAGTGCACCGAAGCGTACAGCGTCCTCAGTGACGGCCAGAAGCGCCAGGTCTACGACACCTACGGCCACGCGGGGCTCTCCGGCAGCGGCGGCGTGGACTTCAACAGCACCGTCTTCCAGGATTTCCACGACATCTTTGGCGACTTTTTCGGCTTCGAGGATATTTTTGGAGGCGGGCGCCGCGGGCGCAGCCGCAGCCAGCGCGGCGCCGATCTTCGCTATGACATGACGCTGACATTTGAGGAAGCATCAACCGGCGTCACGACCAAGATCAAGCTACCGCGCCAGGAATACTGCGAAGCTTGCAATGGCACCGGCGCGAAAAAAGGAACGGGAGTCGTGGCCTGCCAGACCTGCCGCGGGCGCGGGCAGCTCGCATACCAACAAGGATTCTTTACCATCACGCGCACGTGTCCGGCCTGCCAGGGCGCGGGACAGATGGTTCGCGAGCGCTGCCCGGAATGCCGCGGACAGGGCCGCATCGAGCGCGAGAAGATCATCGAGCTGCGCATTCCGCCCGGCGTCGATACCGGCACGCGGCTGCGCGTGGCCGGCGAAGGCGAGCACGGGCCGAATGGCGGATCTCCCGGCGATTTGTTCGTTGTGCTGGACGTGAAAGAACACGCGTTTTTTGAGCGGCGCGGCGCCGATTTGTATTGCACGATTCCCGTGAGCCTGACGCAAGCCGCCCTCGGCGCGGATTTGCAAGTTCCGGGGTTGCAAGGCGACGAAAAACTGAAAATCCCAGAAGGCACCCAGAGCGGCGCGGTATTTCGCATCAAAGGAAAAGGTCTCGCCGATCCGCGCGGAGGCGGCAAGGGCGACTTGTACTATCACGTTCGCGTCCTGACGCCGACCAAGCTCACGCGCGAGCAAAGAAAAATGCTCGAGCAACTAGGCGCCACGCTCAAGGTTGATAACAAGCCCGCCGACCGCAATTCCTCAATCTTCGACAAGGTCAAAGACATCTTCGGGTAATACATTGCTCCTGCGATAGAATCTTCAGCGTGCGCAGGCGATTTTTCGTCGAACAATTCTCAGGCGATGGCGCGGTTATTGAAGGCGAGACCGCGCACCACTTGGGCCGCGTCTTGCGCGCTCAGCCAGGCCAGCTCTACGAGTTGAGCGACGGCCAGCAGGTCCGGCTCGGCCGCATTGAAAAAGTCGCACGAGACCGCGTGGAGTTTGCTCTTATCGAAAAGTTGCCCGCGCATCACCCTGCCGTCGATGTCACGTTGCTCTTGTCGATCGTGAAATTTGACGCTTTCGAATGGGCGCTGGAGAAGGCCACCGAGCTCGGCGTCAGCACGATTGTTCCGTTGGCAGCGGGGCGCAGCGAAAAGGCCCTGCTCGCAGCGGCCAAGAATCGCTCCGCGCGGTGGAACAAGATTCTTCTCGAAGCCTCCCAGCAGTCGCGGCGCGTTCGGGTGCCAATCCTTGAGCCGTTGATCCTGCCCGAACAAGCGTTCGGCGCGCACAAAGATGGCTTGCGCGTCATGCTTTCCGAGCGTGGCGATGCTCCTCCTATGCGGGAAGTCCTGGAAGGCGCCCATTCCGCGAAAGCGGTGCTAGCCATTGGGCCGGAAGGTGGCTGGACGGATTCAGAGTTCGAGGCCGCGCGCACAGCCGGATTTCGGGAGGCTTCGCTGGGTCGGCTCATCCTGCGCACCGAAACAGCAGTCATGGCTGCGCTCGCTTCGATCAACTACGCGCTCGAAGGCTAGAGGCAACGACCTTTGGCCTGCTTGGAATCCAATTGAAGAGTTTGCACAACCCGCGAAAATGCCGAGTGGGGTTGACTCGCAGCGCAATTCCAATCTGGCGCCGCCCGTGACGCCCGTGTTATAAATAGAAGGCAGCAAAAAATGCAAAACCCGGACGAAAACAAAATCTCCATCATGCGGGCGCCGGAAACCCCCGCTCCGGCATCGTCCCCGGTGCATTCCTTGCGCAACGAAATTCGTGTCTGGACGCGCGACCTTCTCATCGCCATCGGCCTTGCCCTGGTCATCATCGTTTTCCTCTACCAGCCGGTGAAAGTCGAGGGCACGAGCATGGCGCCACTCCTTTCCGACCAGGAGCGCATTTTCATCAATAAATTTGTCTATCGCTTCGAACCCATCGAGCGCGGCGATGTGGTTGTATTTTGGTATCCGCTGGACCGTTCGAAATCCTTCATTAAGCGCGTGATTGGTTTGCCCGGCGAAACCGTGGAGATTCGCCACGGCGTGGTCTACGTCAACGCCCAGTCCATCGCCGAGCCCTACGTCCCTCCTCAGTATGAGGATATGGGCGACTACGGCCCGGTGCGCGTCCCGAGCGACAGCTATTTTGTTATGGGCGACCACCGCATCAGCTCCAACGACTCGCGCGTGTTCGGCCCGGTTTCCAACCGCTACATTTACGGCCGCGCGGTCTTCGCCTACTGGCCCGTGGACCATTTCGGCTCGCTCTCGACCACGGAAGCGAAAACTAAATGAGCGGCAGACCCTGATGAGACTCATGGGAGGACACGCTGACGGAAGTTCCGCACCGACCTGCAACCCTTGCGCTGGAAGACGGCCGCGTCTTTAATGGCCGCGCCGCTGGCGCCATCACGCGCCACGGTGGCGAAGTCGTTTTCAACACCAGCCTCACCGGATATCAGGAAGTTTTCACCGACCCCAGCTACGCCGGCCAGATCGTCTGTTTGACTTATCCGCATATCGGAAACGTGGGTGCAAACCTCGACGACGAGGAGTCCTCGAAGCCTTACATCCAATCGCTCGTGGTGCGCGAATTCTCCGAGGTTTCTTCGAACTGGCGCTCGGCGGAAACCGCGCAGCTTTATTTGAATCGCCACAAGATTCCGGTGATCTGGGACATTGATACGCGGGCGCTGGTCCGGCACATTCGCAGGGTCGGCGCTCTGCGCGGCGTCGTTGCGACCGACGGCACACCCGTCGACCAATTGATTCATGAAGCCAAGCAGTTGCCGCCCATGTCCGGACAGGAATTGGCTAGCAGTGTAACTTGCGGAAAGTCGTATCTCTGGGAAAAGAGCTCCATCGACCTGGCCACCTCTCCCTGGTCGGAAGCGATGGGCGAGTCCGGAGCCAACACCGGGAAGCGAAAGTACCGCGTGGTGGCCTACGACTTCGGAATTAAGCAAAATATTCTAAGGCTGCTGGTGGATCATCATTGCGAAGTAGCCGTTGTCCCCGCGCAGACCTCCGCCGAGGATGTTCTCGGCATGGGCGCGGATGGCGTATTCCTCTCCAATGGCCCCGGTGATCCGGAGCCCATCGGCTACGCGGTGGAAAACATTCGAAAGCTGGCGGGCAAAGTGCCGATTTTTGGGATTTGCCTCGGGCATCAACTCTGCGGCCTCGCGCTGGGCGGCAAAACGTTTAAGCTGAAGTTTGGACATCACGGCACGAATCACCCGGTGATGAACTTGCTGACGAATCAAGTGGAAATCACCGCTCAGAATCACGGCTTTTGCGTCGACCCCGATTCGCTCCCTTCCAGCGACGTCAAAATCACCCACGTCAATTTGAACGACCAGACCAATGAGGGCATGCGCCACAAGAAGCTGCCGCTCTTCAGCGTGCAGTATCATCCGGAAGCGTCGCCGGGGCCGCACGACTCGCATTACCTCTTCAACGATTTCGTGAAAATGATGGACGAATTCAACCAGCCGGGAAGTTCACGGCGATGAGAGCCTTGGCGGCTGTTGCTGGGTGTCTGTTTTTCGCCAGTTGCCCGGCCAGCGCGTGCTCCGTGATTGTAGTCCTCAACGTTCAGCCGTCTTCTCAACATGTTCGAATCACTGCATTGCAGAACGGAGAACCGTTCAGAGATGCGAAGATTGCTGTCTTCACGATGGACGAGCAACTGAGTCTTTCGATTTCGACCAACGATCACGGCGTCGCCGTTTTGCCGCCACTGTCTCCAGGACGCTACCACATTGCTGCTACGGCTGTGGGCGGCTTGGTTGCCGACTTGATACTTGATGTCTCCAAACGTAGCGGACACAAAACGAGTTCGTTTTCAATGAATCTTGCCGTCAAGCCGCCTCCACCTCCCACGCTTGAAGACCTGTTGGCAGCAGCCGAAAAAGGTCCTGTAGATAGGGACGCGCAAGCCTTTGCAGGTGTCGTTTTAGATCCGGTCGGCGGCGTCATTTCTCATGCCCAGATAGCCGTCTACCAGCATGAATCAACCGGCAAGATTCAGCCTGTGAAGTTAACGGCGGATGAGAAGGGACGATTTTCAGCGCCGCTTGGGCCGGCAACCTACACCGCGGTCTTCCAGTCGAGTGGTTTTAGGACTAAGTTCTTCAATTTCACGATTTCGCCTGAGGGAAGCGCCGAAGAATTGCTCGTGAAATTGCAGTTGAGATCAACGTGCGGATGAACAACAAGCAGAAATCCTTGTGCCTGATAGTAATCCCTCTTGTGCTCGCGGCCACGCTGCTATCGGCAAACGCCGAAACTCCCAAGCTGAACATCAAGACCAAGCACAACCTCCCCGCGGAAGAGCAGCGTAAGGATCAGATGGAACGCCTGGCAAAGGAATACGACCTGAAGAAATACACGATCACGCGTGACATCCTGATCGAGCGCGGCGCAATGAATCATTCCCATCCCACGCTGACCCTAAACCTGCGCTTCCTCGACAACGACGACTTGGCGCTTTCCGCTTACTTACACGAGCAAGGCCACTGGGTTCTGACGGACCGGACGCGCTCCGAGAATCCGCGCCTCTTCGAGGATCTCCAGCGGACCTTTCCAAACCTGGAAATTCGGATTCCGGAGGGCGACGGCGAGTTGCGTAGCAGCTACTTGCACATCGCAGTCTGCATGCTCGAGTGGCAGGCAATGGAAAACCTGGTCGGCCCCGAGCGCGCGCGCAAAGTCATCGAATGGAAGCAGAGGGACCACTACAAAGCGATTTACTCAATCTTGTTGAATCAGCGCGAGCAGGTCGAGGGCGCCTTGCGCCGCCACGGCGTGAAGTGGTGACAACTCGCCCGGCACGAAAGCGATACTGAGGAAAGATGCCGAAACGCAAGGACATCAAGAAGATTCTGATCATCGGCTCCGGGCCGATCATTATCGGCCAGGCCTGCGAATTCGATTATTCGGGGGCCCAGGCGTGCAAGGCGCTGCACGCCGAAGGGTACAAGGTCGTGCTGGTGAATTCCAACCCGGCGACGATCATGACCGATCCCGAGCTGGCTGACCGGACCTACATCGAGCCGCTGACAAAGGAATATCTCGCGGAAATCATCGCGAAGGAGAGACCCGATGCGCTCCTGCCCACCGTTGGGGGGCAAACGGCCCTGAATCTGGCCGTCGAATTGGCCGAGGGCGGTATTTTGGAAAAATACAAGGTGGAAATGATCGGAGCATCGCTGCGAGCCATCAAAGTGGCGGAAGACCGCCTATGGTTCAAGGACGCATGCCGCAAGATCGGCCTTGAGGTGCCGGCCTCGGCGCTGGTGAACAATGCCAAGGACGCCATGCGCCTGTGCGACCAGCTTGGGTTTCCCCTGGTGATCCGGCCGTCGTTTACCCTGGGCGGAACCGGCGGCTCGATTGCCTACAACAAGGAAGAGTTCGGCGAGGCCATCGCTCACGCGCTGGATATGAGCCCGGTGCACGAAGCCCTCGTGGAAGAGTCCGTCCTCGGCTGGAAAGAGTACGAACTCGAAGTGATGCGCGATTTCCGCGACAACTTCGTGGTGATTTGCTCTATCGAGAATTTCGACCCGATGGGGATTCACACCGGCGATTCGATCACCGTCGCCCCGGCGCAGACCCTCACGGACAAGGAATATCAGCGCATGCGGGACGCCGCAGCCGCGATCATCCGCGAAGTGGGGGTCGAAACGGGCGGCTCGAACGTGCAGTTCGCCATCAACCCGGAAAACGGCCGCATGGTCGTTATCGAAATGAATCCGCGCGTTTCGCGGAGCTCGGCGCTGGCGAGCAAAGCCACCGGGTTCCCAATTGCGAAAATTGCGGCGCGGCTGGCCGTGGGGATGTCGCTGGATGAAATTCCAAACGACATCACGAAGAAAACGCCGGCCTGTTTTGAGCCGACGATTGACTACGTGGTGGTGAAAATTCCGAAATGGCAGTTCGAGAAGTTTCCTGGCGCGGACAGCACGCTCGGCACGCAGATGAAATCGGTCGGCGAGGTCATGTCCATTGGCCGGACCTTCAAAGAGGCGTTGCAAAAAGGGATTCGCTCGCTCGAACCCAGCACGCCCTGGCGGGCGCCCACCGACGCACCCCACTCGCTCCTGCGAGAAAAGCTGGCGACGTCGCGGCCAGACCGGATTCATTGGCTCTTGACGGCGATCGAGAAAGGCCTGCACGCCGAAGAAGTTTGCGAACTGACCAAGATTGATCCGTGGTTCATCCATCAGCTCGTTGAGCTGGCGGCCATGAACCGTCGCGCGGCCGGCGTAACGGTGGAGACGGCTTCCAAAGATTTGTTGCGCGAAGTGAAACGCCACGGCGCAAGCGACGAGCAACTCGCGCAAATCTGGAAAACCACGCCCGCAGTCGTGCGGCTCCAGCGCGCGCGCTATGGAGTCTCACCCGTATTCAAGCGCGTGGATACCTGCGCGGCAGAGTTTGAATCGTTTACTCCCTACCTCTATTCCACGTATGAGGAAGAAGACGAATCGGACGTGCAGTCGCGGCCGAAAATCATGATCCTCGGCAGCGGGCCCAACCGCATCGGGCAGGGTATCGAGTTCGATTATTGTTGTTGCCACGCCTCCTTCGCGCTGCGCGAAGACGGCTTCGAGACCATCATGGTGAATTGCAACCCGGAGACGGTTTCGACGGATTACGACACTTCGGATCGGCTGTATTTCGAGCCGTTGACACTCGAAGATGTGCTGGCGATTGTCGAGCGCGAAAAACCCCAGGGCGTGATCGTTCAGTTCGGCGGTCAGACGCCGTTGAATCTGGCGCAGGAGCTCAAGCGCAACGGCGTGCCCATTATCGGGACGGCGCCGGAATCGATCGACCTCGCGGAAGACCGCCGGCGCTTCGGCGGCTTGCTCGATAAACTGAAAATACCTCAACCTCGCAACGGCACCGCGCTAGTACCGGAAGAGGCCGCGCGCTTGGCCGGCGAGATTGGTTTGCCGGTTCTGGTGCGGCCGAGCTACGTGCTCGGCGGGCGCGCCATGGTGATCGCTTACGATGTGAACACCGTTCAGGAATACGTCGCACAAGCGGCATTGATGGGCCCGGCGCGGCCCGTGCTGATCGATCAGTTCCTGGAAGAAGC
>Ga0099830_10000415_pt1 | contig 18840 bp, 18 predicted proteins | sample CZO8metaG_4_FD_79337 | JGI IMG/M metagenome (GOLD analysis project Ga0099830, IMG submission 79337) | Vadose zone soil microbial communities from the Eel River Critical Zone Observatory, Northern California, USA - CZOApr15con2H3.8 metaG | ecosystem: Environmental > Terrestrial > Soil > Vadose...
CGCTACAGAACGAAGCGCTTCACCCACTCCACGTAAGCGCGCTCGGTGCGAATGTTGTAATGCTTGTAGCGAATACGCTCGCGCACTTGGTCAAGCAAGCGCGGACTGCCGGGTTGGGAAGAAGTGTGCGCCATGTCAGTATTAGAAAACGTCTTTAATTCAAGACGTTAATGTTGACCGACCAGACTTATGCGGCGTAAAGTGCCAAAATATCAATCAAATTTGAAGTCTACTTTTAGTTGGGCTTCATAGAGAAATGGCAAAGTACCTTCGTCCCACAAATGACTTTTGGGTTACAGATCTCAAGTCCACGTTGGAGATCGTTGCGCGCCATACACAAGCTGGCTTTTCGCCTTTGCCAGAAAGCACTGTTCGGCTACACGAGTTCCTGCTTTTTGAGTTTCTCTACCAAAAAGGGCTGATCGCACAGCGCTTAGCGGAAAACCCACAGGAACTCCAACCCAATATTGCGCTGAGGAATCGCCATCTCACCGACAAAGGCTATTATTTTCTACAGAAGTATTTGCCACGGTGGCAGGAACGCCTCTACAAACATACCAATGAAGCCAAAGAGTGGGGTTATCTTGAAAAGTGGTATCAACAATTTTGCGATCAGCAGCCCAACCGGGCGGTCAACCCGGACGCTACGCGATAAAGCCGCGCAGCGCCGGTTACCTCTACGTTGGGCAGCAAAGAAATGGAACCACTAATCAGCTTTCTTCGTCGCGCCCTAGATTCGGAGCTTGAGGTGGGCTGGCTCTACTTGCCAGGAGACCAAGAATGGGGCTTGGAAACACGCGGCAAGTTACTAAATCTCGATGAAATGGACAGCCAAGAACTCGACAATGAAGGTACGCCGCTTATCGCAATTCGGCAGAATCTTGTTGAATCATTAGACAACCAAACGATCGAAGACATAGTGCGAGGCGCTAAGCAAATTGAAAATCCGCCGTCTGATGACCTGTTGCTTGAAGTTTTTCTCTACTACTACAAATACGATGCGTTCCTTCCTAAAAGAGGGTATGTGCCGCCCTCGCGGGAAGAAGTAATGGCGAAATTGGATCGAGACTTCTTCGATTCGCTGGGTAGTGAATCGCCAAGTGAAAAATGCAGGAAAGAAGGCTGTAACAGGGGGAAAGTTACATCGAGCGTATTCTGCCGGGTACACCATTTCGAGATGGTCAAACGGAAGCCATGTCCTTTCACAGATTAGTTGCTGCCCAACTCACGCCCTGAGGTCGACAGTCAAGTATTTTAGGCAACCTCCACGATCGAATTGAGTAACGACGAACCGCTGCGCTCAACCGGACGCGCGCAGACGACGCGCGCTACGGTTAGTTTGGTCGGTTAGAAGTCACAGATTCATATGAGTGAGCCCTGGCCCTTCGACCAAGCGGAAAATGTTGCCACCATTACCACGAAACAGGTATTGGAACAGGGGTTTCCGATCCTTCGAGTTGTTCACTACACCGATGACAACTCATGGGCTTTTACCTGTGGAACCACTGACGATCCTAAGGATGCAACGATCGTTGGTATGGGTAGTATTGTGGCCATGGATCAAACATTGAGGAAAATCGCTAATCTCCCTCCCGGTTGGGGAGCGTGGCGAGAAAACGTAGGTGGGGTATAGGGAAGCAGGAGGCGCGGTCCTTGATGGCCCGGTATTCCATTTGTGTTCCCTCGCAAAGAACGCCGCCGCTTGTTTTAAAAAATCCCGCTCCTTGGTGATCCGCTCAAGCTCGCGCCTAAGTCGCATGAGATCTTCGCGTTCAGCTTTAAGCGAGCGCACCGTCGTGCCCGAGGGCGCCGCTTGCCGGTGCTGTGTCATCCAGCGGTATAGCACGTTCTCGGCAATTCCAAGCTCGCGTGCCACTTGCGCCACCGGCCGATCGGATTTCTGCGCCAATCGCACCGCCTCGGCCTTGAATTCTTGGGTATATTTACGTCGTTTGGTTTCTGACATTGCTTCCTCCGATTGCACGATTATCCACCTTAGTGAGGTGTCCTGGAATCGGGGGAAGATCAGAGTCCATTCCATTACCCTACGCTTGCTGGGCGCAAATTCACTCGCAGGGAAGTGCTTCAGTCGGTAGGACTTGTCTTAATTATGGTGGGACCACTTCACTCCATATGCACACGAGTATGGATCTAATTTAGAAAAGGTAGTGCATTGATCGCTGGTTGGCCACCACGTGTAATAGGATAAACATTGCCCTCCGTCTTGCTTTCACCGTCTCTGCCGTACGCATGAAAATTCAGCTCACAATCATTACCATCGACGACACAACCGTACCACGCCACGGCAAATCCGCCATCTGCCAGCCCTGCAACGGCTGATTGATCTGCTCGTAAAGATCTATTCACAACAAACTCTCTTCCTACTTTGTTACCATTTTTGTCGAATCGTAGACCCCTAATCACTGACCGTGTATTTAGTTCAGGCCCGATCCCATTCCTTCCAATTCCTAGGCTTGTCCACGTAACAACGAAACCACCATCCCTAAGCGCCGCAATAGATGAATCCTGTTCGAGGCGATACCGCGTCAGCTCGTTAACCCGAAATGTTTTTTTTACTGTGCGAGCTCTTCTGTCAACAATATGTGCCATTATCTCTTCCGTTTCCGCCAATGTACCGTCCCCATCTCTCCATGTGACCACCGCTTTGTCTTGAGCCAGTACGGCTATCTCCGGACCAGTACGACGCGCTGCCGGATGACAACCGCAGTTTGTATAGTCTGCAATCACTGTTGGCTGCCCTATAGGTTCGTTGGATGCATTAAATGTCAAGATAAACACAGTGTTATTTCGTTCACGCGAGCATGTGTTTGTATCGCCGGTTCTCCATGCAAGGATGAAACCTCCGTCTGAAAAGGACGCTATTGCGAGATGTTTGGGATTAGTGCCAGGTTTAAGATTGAAGTGCGCGTTATCGGAAATCGGCTGCAGTTCGCTATTGAGCTTGCGGCTAAGAATCAATTCTCCCTTTGTCCATAGCAGTAAGTAACCATTCGATAAGGCCGCGATCGCAAATTCCGAGATCTCGTTTAATGTGTCGGCAGTGATCACAGTGATCTCGGATCCTTTTGGATTGCCGTCTGCGCCATATATCCGGGCCTTAATATCAGAGTACCTAAAGTTACGATCCCTTTTCTGCCACACGGCAGCGCTAGTTCCATCATGACGCACGGCAATCTTTGGGTCTCCCCGATCTTCTTGTACTTGAAACGAATTGCTCCAAGGTCGCGGGTTGATTGCTCGATGGTGATCGTCGAATGTGTGAATCCAAGTGCCGTCATCAGGGCCCTTCCAGGCGATCACAAATGAAAGCTGAGGTGACAACTTCGCGGAGGCATGATCCGCTGTTGAATTCTGTGCATTCAGTTCATCTGATCCAGCCTGACTCGACAGGGTGGAACAGACTATCGCGGACATCAACCGCAGAATTACTCGTGAATGTGACGACATTTTTCCTCCTGCGCACGGGCACCCTACGCTGACATGCCGTTGTTACTCTCCATATTGTCCACCATTCATGATTGTTTTGTCGACACCGCCCCAACCTTTTGGATATACACCATTCGTGACAAATCGGTAAAAGGTGGAGTGGCGCGTAGGGCGGAAAAGCGCAGCGCCTTCCGCCGCTAGACTTTGCTCTCTTTGGGCTCCCCTGCCTGTAAATCGGGAACCTTACCTGCCCAGTCCTTAGGGTAAAGCCCCACATCGACATCGCGATGAAAGGTCGAATATGGCCAGTCGATTACGCGTGCCACTAAACCATGCTTGATGGGATTAATATGCACATAGTCCATGTGAGCCGCGTAATCCCGTTCGTCCCGGATCGTGTGTTCCCAAAAACGGCGTTGCCAAATACCGCGCTCGCCGTTAGCCCGGCGTACGCACGAGCGGTATTCTTGTCGCCGGGTTCGCTTTGGCGAAACGGATTTTGATGGCCTTCCAACAAGAAGAATCATCGGCATCGTCCGGGGTAGTGTCCAGATACAATGCAGATGATCGGGTAATACCACCCAAGCGTCGATGTGGAACGGACGCGCGCGGCGAACCGCGCGTACCGCCGCGCGCAAAAGCGCGATGTGCCGGGTCAGCAGATCGCTTCGGCGTTCCAGCAGATTGGCGGTGAAAAAATAGGTGCCACCCGGTAAACGATGTCGGCGATAATCGGGCATTGTGCCATCATGGCATGTGTCGACTTTTGGCGGAAGGCGCTGCGCTTTTCCGCCCTACGTGCTAAAGAGAGTTCAAAGCTTTCGCGGTAGAGATAAACAAACGGAGAAAAGCTAATGTTTGGTAGTCCTGCCAGGCTTATCCTCACCATGGCTTTTATGCCGCTGGTACTACTGTTCCCAGCGAGGGCGAATGAGATTGAGCTTTTCGGGAGATCGGAAGTGGCTGTGGAGGTAAAACATCGTGCCCCGGCGCATAGGCGCACTTACGAATTTCGTCCGACACTCATACTGATCGATGACAGCGGCTGGACGCAAAAACTATTGATTGATGCCTCAACTTATAGCACGGAGATTCTCAGCCAATGCGGGATCGGCGTGCCGGCAATCAATTTAATCACTCTCAAAACTTCCGAAAAATACAAACACCCTGGCAGAAGTCAACGCGTCGATCTCGCCCGCAGTGTTTTCCCGGCGGCGAAACCCCTGGTTTTTTTTATTCGATCAGCCGGCGATGTAATGAATGATGCCTTTTCCTTCGGCAGATCGAACACCAAATCAGCCGAATTAAAAGACACGGTATGGGTGAAAAACGCACTTACCGATATTGCCGGCGTTGCCCTCGCCCATGAATTGGTTCATATACTTAGCAATAGTGGCGAGCATATAAACGAACCCAATAATCTGATGAATGAAGACGCGGATACGATCACGGTCAAGCTGAAGCCGGATCAGTGCAACAATATAATAAAGCGTGGCATAGAAAACGGTTTTTTGAACCGCAAGACTAATTAGACCGATACGCTTCCCTAGGTAGTAAATGAGATGAGGCTAATGCTGGCTATGGCTGCGTGCCCAGGCGATTTGTCCAAGCGGAACCTATTGCAGAATAAACGACTATACTTTGATAATGGAAAATTGAATATACACGTTTAAGCGATGGAAATGAGTATATTCGCGTACTACTCCAATTTATTGGTGCGTGAATTTGCTCTGCAACAGCAATTAAAATACACGGGGGCCGTATTATGATTACTTGTTTATTTCGCAGCAGTCTCGCCGGCGTCATGATGCTGTTAGTAACCCTGGCCACTTCGGCCGCGGCGGCCGATCTTCCCTGCGGCACCGCCAAGCTCGTGGTCCCGTGGCCGGCCGGCGGCGATACCGATATCATTTTCCGAGCCATTGTCGCCGCGGCAAATCGTGCCGGCGCAAAACCGCAACTCCAGGTGGTGAGTTCGGCGGGCCAAGGCGGAGTAAAAGGCTCTAAGGAGGTGCGTGGCGCAAAACCTGACGGTTGCACTCTCTTGGCCCTCCATGAAAGCGTATTCATTAGCCATCTCTCCGGCCGTGCCGATTTTACCTGGGACGCCTTCCAGCCGGTCGCGCTGATGACTTTTTCGCCTTCCGTCATTAGCGCGAACAACGCGACGCCTTTTAACGATATGAAGGGCTTGATTGCCGAAGCCAAGAAAAAACCCGAGACCGTCACCGCCGGTGTAACGCTCGGTTCCACCACTCAATTCATTTTCCTGCTGATCGAGGATGCCGCCGGTATTAAGTTAAAATATGTCCCCTACGATGGAACGCGCGAAAGAATAGCAGCGCTTTTGACGAAAAATATCCAGCTCGGCGACATAAGCATCATCGTCGCCAAACAGTACATTACCAAAGGCGCCATTAAGGCCCTTGCTATCGCCACCGAGGAGCGCGATCCTTCCCTACCGAATCTTCCGACGCTCAAGGAACAAGGAATTAATCTCATTTACGGAACAAATCGCGGTATCGTATTACCGAAGGGAGCCAAACCCGAGATTATCGCCCATTGGCAAGGTATTCTCGCGAAAGCGGCCAGAGACCCGTCGCTTAAGAAGTCGCTGGAAGGACAGGGCACTTACGTTTTGTTCCTGGGCAGCGCCGATTACACCGCGTTGCTGAAAAAAAATTACAGCGAGCATGAAAAAGTAGCTATAAGTATCGGCATGTTCAAAAAATAAATTTGACTGTGATTGGGGTATACGCGCGCGTGATGCTATCGCAACATCCCATCTTAAATAATCGCTAAATCAATATAGAGGCGAGCCGGACGATGTCCGGCAACGCGTCATTCGTCCATCACACCCCAGATTTTTACCTGCTCATGATCGATGGCGGAAGGCGGGCGTATCACTTTAAAACGCTCGATAATACCGTCCTCGCCGAACTCGCGCTCAACGGTAAGCAAGGTATTCACCCTGTATTCACACATGCCGGCGGCGGAAACCGCCTCGTCGCGCGCCACCGGCAACGCCGCAGCCAAGTCCGGAGCGCCGTAATGCGCAACGAAGTGATGGGCAAGGCGATCGATCACCTGCTCAAAATCCGTTTCGCTGATCTCACTGATGATGACCAGCGTGCTCCAACCAAAACTAACCGTGCCCAGAAACCCATGCGCAAAAGCTTGCAAGCGCTTTCCGGTCAATGCATTTGGATCGCAGTCCAGGAAAGCAAACGCGCCGGGCACGGCTAATTCTCCGGATTCAGCCGCACGCTCATAGATCCGGGTATCGGAACCGTCAAGGCGCAAGGTACGAGGAAAAAGCATACAGATTGATCGAGTTACTTGCCTTTGCGCAACACTTCGGCGAGCTTACCGATCAATTCGTCGATTTGGCGTTTCTCAATAATCAGCGGCGGCGACAGCGCAATGATGTCGCCGGTCGTGCGAATCAATACACCCTGCTCGAAACAACGCACAAAGCAATCGAACGCGCGCGCGGAGGGTTTTCCGGGAATCGATTCCAACTCAATACCGGCAACGAGGCCGAGGTTGCGGATGTCGATCACGTGCGGCAGGCCGCGTAGCGAGTGGACAGCGTCGGCGAAGTAATCGGCTAAATCGGCGGCGCGTTGAAACAATCCTTCTTCGGCATAAAGATCGAGCGTGGCAATGGCTGCCGCCGCCGCCAGCGGGTGTCCCGAATAAGTATACCCGTGGTAAAACTCGATGGTGTTTTCCGGCGCATTCATGAGCGCATCGTAAATGCCTTGGCGCACAATCACCGCACCCATCGGTACCGTGCCGTTGGTAATGCCTTTGGCGCAGGTAATCACGTCGGGAACGATATTGAAATAGTCGCTGGCAAACGCGCTACCCAAGCGCCCAAAACCGGTAATCACTTCATCGAAGATCAGCAGCAACCCGTATTTGTCACAAATCTGGCGTAGCCGCTGCAAATAACCTTTGGGCGGCACCAGCACGCCGGTTGACCCGGCCACGGGCTCGATAATAACGGCGGCGATCGTGGAGGCGTCGTGCAGCGTGATAATCCGCTCCTCCAGTTCGTCGGCAAGATGCGCTCCCCATGCCGGCTGATTCCGGCTGAAGGCATTATGCTCCAGGCTGTGCGTGTGCTTAAGATGATCGATGCCCATTAACAAATTCCCGAAGGCCTTGCGGTTGGGAGCAATGCCGCCTACGGAGGTGCCGCCGAAACCGACGCCATGGTAGGCGCGCTCACGCCCGATGAAGCGTTGCCGCTGGCCTTCGCCGCGGGCGCGATGATAAGCGAGGGCGATTTTTAAGGCCGTGTCCACCGCTTCGGACCCGGAGTTGGTGAAAAATACAGAATCGAGATCGCCCGGCGCCATCGCCGCCAGGCGCTCGGCGGCGGCGAACGCGGCGGGATGCCCCATTTGAAATGTCGGGGCAAAATCCATAGCTTCCGCCTGGCTTTGGATTGCGCGCACGATTTTTTCGCGACAATGCCCGGCGTTCACGCACCAAAGTCCCGCGGTACCGTCGAGGATAGTGCGTCCATCGTCAGTGGTATAGTGCATATCCTTGGCCGCGACCAACATCCGTGGCGCCGATTTAAATTGCCGGTTGGCGGTAAACGGCATCCAAAAAGCGTTTAAATTATCGCGAGATATATCCATACCCAGGTATAAAAGAGAATTGTGGAGAAGCTGCGAATAATACTACAACATGCTGCGAACCGTTACATCGGCGCAGGGGCTGCGAGCGGAGGCTAAAACCGCCTGCCGTTTGACAAGCTCGATGGTTTTAGAAACCATGTAAGCCTTAAATAATGTGCCTGTTGGGACCTAAATTATGTTTCACTATGCTTGGTGATGGTATGACGAATAGAAAAATTCACTGGGATCAGGTCTACACGAACAAATCCCCGCTTGAAGTAAGCTGGTACCAAAGTGAACCGGCGGTCTCCCTGAAGCTCATCCACAATGCCCGGCTTGCGAAGGACGCGCCGATCATCGACGTCGGCGGCGGTGCTTCTGTTCTAGTCGATCGCCTCAGCGATGAAGGCTTTCAGCATTTGGCTGTCCTCGATATCTCCGGCAAGGCCCTTGCTTATACAAAAGAGCGGCTGGGCCATAAGGCGCAAGAGGTGGAGTGGTATGAGGCCGATATCACCAAGTTTATCGCACCGCATGCGTTTACGCTTTGGCATGATCGCGCGGTTTTTCATTTTCTGACTGATCCAGCCGACCGAGGAAAGTATGTAGAGGTGCTCAAACAAACGTTAACGCCGGGCGGTCATTTAATTATCGCTGCATTCGCCATCGGCGGGCCGACCAAGTGCAGCGGCCTTGATATCGTACAGTACGATTCCGACAAATTGGGCGCGGAGTTGGGAGAGGAGTTTCTGCTGGTGGAGCAAACCCAAGAAATGCATATCACGCCGACTGGCAAGGAACAGAAATTCGGCTATTTCCGATTGATCAGGCAAGGCCGGAACGGAAGAACCTAACAGACACTTGTAGCCGGTGAATCCGGATAATATCTACTTAAGGAAGCTTTGATCAAGTTTATTGCTGTCAGATTCCGCGCTCGGAATGACAAATACGACTTAATAGAGCTTTCTTAATGGAAATAAATGCTTAAAACCAGGTTTAGTTTGACAAGCACCACCGTTTTAGAAACCATGTAGACGTTAAAATAACGACTTCGATTAAGGAGTCTGCTTTTATTTGGCCCAATGACAGCACGCTTTACTTTGGCATGAAGTTACATAAATGAATTTTATGGAGAAATAGCAATGAAGATTTCCATGTACCAAGCATCCGTACCGACGTTTATCCGCATGTTGAATAACCTCGCCGCCATTCTCGAAAAGGGCGCGGCACACGCCGAAACCAAGAAAATCGACCCGGCGGTGTTGGTCAATAGCCGTCTATACCCCGATATGCTTCCTCTGGCGCAACAAATTCAGATTGCCTCAGACGGGGCGAAGGGCAGCACCGCGCGGCTGGCGGGGCTCGATGCGCCCAAGTTCGAGGATAATGAGAAAACCTTTCCCGAGCTAATCGCCCGTACCCAAAAAACGATCTCTTATCTCAACACGCTGAAGCCTGAGCAGATTGACGGTTCGGAGGAGAGAACGATCACTTTGCAGATGCGAAGCGGCACCCAGACCTTTCAGGGTATGCCGTATCTCTTAAATGTTGCTTTGCCCAATTTCTACTTCCACGTCACGACCGCGTACGACATCCTTCGGCACTGCGGCGTCGAACTCGGCAAACGCGATTTTCTTGGGAAATCTTAACTGACTGCGTCAGTAAGGCAGTTCATTTTCTTAAAGGGAGGTTTTATGAAATCGATATTGCGTTTCACCAGCCTGGCGTTGTTTGGCGTCTTGTTTGCCGGGATGGCTGACAATGCTTTCCCCCAGGCCTATCCGAATAAGCCGGTGCGTATCATCGTACCGTTTCCAGCGGGTGGCTCCGCGGATACGCTAGCCCGCACTATCGGGCAAAAGCTCACCGAAAGCTTCGGGCAACAGGTATTGATCGACAACCGCCCCGGGGCCGGGGGCAATATCGGCACGGACGCGGCCGCTAAATCCGCGCCTGACGGGTATACCCTCCTCATGACGCCGAGCTCTATCATCAGCAATCCGAGCCTCTATAGTAAGCTATCCTACGATCCGATGAAGGACCTCATGCCGGTGACCGAGGTCGCGTGGACGCCGAATATCCTGGTCGTGCATCCCTCGGTGCCGGCCAACTCGGTCAAGGAGTTGATCGCATTGGCCAAATCCAAGCCGGGCCAGCTCAGTTATGCCTCCGGCGGCAATGGCGCCACCAACCACCTCGCCGGCGAATTGTTCAAAAGCATGACCGGAATCGATATGGTGCATATCCCGTACAAAGGCAATCCTGTCGCGGTGCTCGACGTCTTGAACGGACAGGTGGGAGTGATGTTCGATTTCATGATTACGTCGCTGCCGCACGTCAAAGCCGGCAAATTAAGGGCCCTGGCTGTGACCGGCGCGAAACGTTCACCGCAACTGCCGGACTTGCCCACCGTGGCCGAGGCCGGTGTGCCCGGCTTCGAGGCCGGCACCTGGTTCGCTGTGCTCGCGCCTGCCGGTACCCCGGCGGCAATTGTGAAGCAATTGAACAATGAAATCGTCAAGATTCTCAATCTGCCGGATGTCAAGGAACGTCTCTACCAACTGGGGGCCGAACCGCGCGGTGGTACGCCGGAGCAACTCGCCACGCTCATGAAACAGGACATGGCGAAATGGGCGAAGGTGATTAAGGATGCCAACATACACATCGATTAATCCCCTTACCCTGTTTATGGCCGCCGGGTCGTCAGCGTGCGCCGGCGGCGTTTCTTAAGGGGCGGCATTCATAACACACCTTCCTCAAGGCAGCTAAATGATTCCTTTTGACTGGCAATTTCCTTATCCCTCCCAGCGCATGCCGGTATTGGCCCGGAACGTGGTCGCCACCTCGCAGCCGTTGGCAGCGCAAGCCGGTGTGCGCATGCTGTTAAAGGGAGGGAATGCCGTCGATGCGGCACTGGCCACCGCCATCGCGCTCACCGTGCTCGAACCCGTGAGCAATGGTATCGGCAGCGACGCGTTCGCGATTATTTGGGACGGACAGAAACTGCATGGTCTTAATGGCTCCGGCCGCTCTCCGGCCGCGTGGAGTCCGGCGCGCTTTGCCGGGTTGGATGTTATGCCCGCGACCGGGTGGGACAGCGTTACGGTACCGGGTGCGGTCTCGGCGTGGGTGATGCTTTCAGAGAAATTCGGCAAGCTGCCGTTTGCCGAGTTGTTTGCGCCCGCCATTGACTATGCCGCCAACGGATTCCGCGTCTCCCCCACTATCGCCCGCCAATGGGCCAACCAAATCCCTACTTTCAAGGGGGCCCCGGGTTTTGCCGACGCGTTCATGCCTCAGGGCCGTGCGCCGGCACCCGGCGAGCAGTTCGCGTTCCCGGACCAGGCAAAGACCTTAATGCGCATCGCCGAAACCCGCGGCGAGGCTTTTTACCGCGGCGAGCTGGCGGAAAAAATAGCGGCCTATGCAACGAGCTGCGGTGGCGCGATGACCGTGCAGGATCTCGCGCGGCACCAGGCGGATTGGGTGGAACCCATTAGCCATCCCTACCGCGATTTCAGGTTGCATGAACTTCCTCCCAACGGCCAGGGGCTGGCGGCGTTGATTGCGTTGGGCATTCTTGAATACTGCCATCTCTACGACCACGCGGTGGATTCCGCCGACAGCCTGCATCTTCAAATTGAAGCGATGAAGCTCGCGTTTGCCGACGTCTATCAACATGTCGCGGATCCCGCCGGCATGCGTTTTAATGCGGCGGATTTTCTGGACAGCGGCTATCTTAAGCGGAGAACAAAGCGGATCAATATGAAACAAGCGCAGTATCCGCGCCATGGCGTCCCCAAAAACGAGGGGACCGTGTATTTAACCGCCGCCGATGCGGCCGGCATGATGGTCTCTTATATTCAATCGAACTATAAAGGATTCGGCTCCGGCGTCGTGGTCCCCGGCACCGGCATCAGCCTGCAAAACCGCGGCTCCGGCTTCAGCCTGCAACCCGGCCACGCCAATGTAGTTGCCGGCGGAAAGCGCCCGTTCCATACCATTATCCCGGCGTTTGTTACCCGGCAAGGCCGGCCGGTCATGAGTTTCGGCGTCATGGGCGGGACCATGCAGCCGCAGGGCCATCTGCAAATGATGGTGCGTTTCGCCGACTATCAGCAAAACCCACAGGCCGCTTCTGATGCACCGCGCTGGCGGCTTGATGAAGGATCAAACGTGATGGTGGAACCGGGCTTCGCGCCGGACGTGCTGAAAGAACTCAGCCGGCGCGGACATCGCATTATGCTGATGGAAAAAGACCATACCGAATTCGGCAGCGCGCAACTTATTTACAACATGCAGCCGGGTTATCTGGCGGCGTCGGATCACCGCCGGGATGGTCAGGCGGTGGGGTTTTAAAAAATAATTTAACGATTCCTTTAATTCGACTGTTGTATGAATTAAAATTTTTTGCTAAAAATTTTAAAATGACAAACAACTCTAACCTTCCGGAGAAAACAATCATGGATCAAAAAATCATCGATCTTTACGATAGGTACACCCACGAGCCGCTCGACCGTCGCGTGTTCCTGACGCGGCTGGCCGAGATGACGGGAAGCGTGACGGCGGCGCTGTCCCTGGTACCGCTGCTTGAGGCCAACCAGGCGCGCGCCGCGATGGTGCCGGCCGACGACCAACGGCTCGAGGCCGGCCACCTCACCTATCCGGGGGCCGCGGGCGACATCAAAGCCTATATGGCGCGCCCCAAAGGCGCTTCGAAGCTGCCGGCCGTGATCGTCATCCACGAGAACCGCGGTCTCAACGCCCATATCGAGGACGTTACGCGGCGCGTGGCGCTGGCAGGATTCCTCGCGCTCAGTCCGGATCTCCTGTCGCCGATGGGGGGCACGCCCGCGAACGAGGACACCGCGCGCGACATGATCGCTAAGCTCGACGCCAAGCAGACCGTCCAAAACCTGGTTACCACTGTCGCCTTCCTCAAAAAACATCCGAATTCCAATAAGAAAGTCGGCGTCATGGGCTTTTGCTGGGGCGGCGGCATGGTGAACGAGCTGGCGGTCAACGCGCCTGACCTCGATGCCGCCGTGGCCTATTACGGCCGGCAGCCGAAGGCGGCGGACGTGAATAAGATCAAAGCGCCGCTGCTTCTGCACTATGCCGGACTGGACACGCGCATCAACGAAGGCATCCCAGGGTTCGAAGACGCATTGAAAAAGGCGAACAAGAAATACACCCTCTATATTTACCAAGGCGCCAATCACGCCTTTAATAACGACACGTCGGAGGCGCGCTACCACAAGCAGGCGGCCGAACTGGCGTGGTCGCGCACCATCGCCTTTCTCAAGGGAAACCTGTAAGTACGCCGCGGCGCAAGGCCCGTCAAGCCTCCGCCGATCTGAGCGGTAATTAATGCCCTCTATGAGTTAGGCATGATCGGCTCCTGTCAGGAATTCGGTCAGGAGTTGCAGTTTCTATAGGATTTAAAACGGGTCGCGATTAGGCGCGGTCAGCGTGGCCCACAGGTACGATGGGCAAATAGTCCTTCCGTGGACTATTCACATAAGAACAACAGCGTTCAACTAGTCTCTATCGTGGTTTCTATCATGGTCATCGTGGTTTATATCACGGTCTCTATCGCTACTGCCGCTGCTCGTGAAAATCGGAGCCGGGTTCAAGGTCGCGCCCCGCAACGGTTGTATCACCTTAAAGCCCGCCGGTGCGATTGGCAGCGGCTGCAACAACCTGATGCGATTCAGCTGCGTATCAACGGTTCGGCCAGGCAGTGACGCAAGGTAGCGAACCACGACTTCCGTTCCATCCAACGGTGAGCCGTCGGTGTCCTTCAAAACCGTGATGTTTGTCGCAGGCAGCACGTTGATCAGGTGAGAATCCCTAGCGTACCAGTAGGACGCGTAGGTGTAGTTTTTCCTGACATCCAACGGCACGCCATTTACCCGGATACTCGACGCACGGAAGTTGAGCGGCTGATAGGGGTCGATATCCATCGTGACGCCACTGAAGTTGAACAACCAACCGCCAGTCCACTTCGAGACATCCGGGTTGAGCGAGCCATCGGCTGCGTTTTCAATCTGATTCTTAAGTTGCTGACCTATGATTGTGCCTTTTGCAATCTGAGGTCCGATGGCTACGAAGTGGTACAGGTCCGCAAGCGTGATCGGACCGGCGGCAAGTTGCGTACCGTAGCGGAACCCGCGAATGGCGCCGACGTCGGCGCCGGTCATCGCGCGGAACGCGTCGGTGAGAAAGTCATGCGAGGATCCCTCGATGACGGCCGGCATATCTTCATCCGAGAAGTTCGACCGATAGAGGGGCTTCGTGGTGTAGCCGACCACTGTGTCGATGGGACGTTTCAGTAGCGACCCGTTCAACGGGTTGACCTGATGAGTAAAATCCGGGCCACTCACGAAGGTCTTACGGACCTCCTCTACTTTTCGCGCGATCGCCCGATCCTCTTCGATTTCGTCCGTAATGATATGGGCCCTCCATCTCCATTGGGCGACATGGCGGTCCTCTAGCTTCAACGTTATTTCTCCGATCATCGTCCCGTCTTCTCCCTCTTCGACAATAATCGTCTTTCCGCCGGTCTGGGGACTGGTCACCACCACCGCTTTCCGGGTCCTCTCATGCATATCGGACGACAGTATGACGTCGATGCCCGGTTGGAGCTCGGCAAGCCGGATGTTGTTGGCAAGACCGAGCTCAGATATCATGACAATGAGGTCCACATGTTCGACATCGCGTAACACGGGCACGAAATGCTTGACCTCGCTGTCACCGCCGGTAAACTTAAAGCCCTTGGTCACTGTTGTGCCCACGACCTGGGGGCCGCGGTTGTTGGTAAATCCGAGCACGCCAATTTTGAGCTCGCCGACCTGCTTGATTAAATATGGCGGCATCACGAGTTGGCCGGCCTTAGCGGGGAAAGGTGTCGAAGGGTCCTCCGCAAGCGTCGAGTAGTACGCATTCGCGGCGATCGCGTTCCATGGGGCCTTTGCCGGATGATTGACAAACAGTTCGAGGAAACGTTGTGTGCCGTACACGTAATCCCAATTACCCGGGGCAAAAGCATCAATACCAAACTCGTTCACGACATCGACGATCGCCTGACCGCGTGTGTAGAGGACTTCGGCCGAACCCTGGACCGTGTCCCCGGTATTGAACAACAGTGTTCGCCCCTTCTCGTTCTTGTGGCGGATCAGCTCGATTTTTTTGAAAACGCGGGCGAGACCGCCCTCCATATGCCCCGAGCTGTCGCTTCGCACGTTCTTCCTCGGCATCAAGTGGCCGTGGAGGTCGCCTATATGAATGAGAGTGATCTCGTCGTGTTCGGCGGATATAGCAGGTACCGCAAACGCTATCCCAACTAAAGCGACAGCAAAGCTAATACCAACGCAACGCTTGTGCCCAATCATAAATATCTCCCCAAATCGCTATACTAGATTAAGACCTTGCGGCCGTTTACGGGCGATGGCTTGGTCTGTACGTGGTGTAAAGGCACAGAACAAATAAACAAGCCAATCACTTGCCTGGTGTATAGAACCTCCGCAGATTTTTCTTGTTTTTCAACTGCAGGTGTGCAGGTGGAAGTATAGGCAAGATTTTGCGTACCGCTTTGGCGCCCCTGGCGAAAACCAAGTAGTTACTTAGTCCGCTCCCGACAAGTGGCTGGGCTTACGCGACTGACGGATGGGCTTGCTTACAGGGCGATCGGAAGGAATAAGACCATAAGGCGCTTTGCAAACTTATTTGAAGTGCCCGTACTCTTTGATATGCCGCCTCCGTTTGCCAGCAACGGTACTGGGAGCACGCCACCTGCGACAAGAGGGACCTTCGTAGGTACATCGACTACATCCATCGTAACCCAGTCAAACACGGGTATGTTAAGACGGACAATTTGGAGAATAATAATGATACTATTGGGTGCGTGGAACGCACCCCAACGCTTACTAGGCTAGCGAATAAGAGTAAGGCAGCGCCCTGTTCGCCTGCGGACAAGGTGCTTTCACTACCACAGTCAACCATAAGGAGGAGAATCATGTTATTGAAATCCATAGCTCAGGCGGCCGTGGCCGCGATCCTTGCAGTGTTTGCCTGGGGGGCGGCGGCACAAACGCCCGCTCCGCCGGCACCAGGGCCCATCTTCTACGGTGCGCCGATTTCCCTGGACAACGCGAAAAAAGCGGCGGCGGTGGCCGCCGCCGAGGCGCGCAAAAACCATTGGGCCATGGCGCTGGCCGTCACCGACCCTGCCGGCGACCTCGTGTATTTTGAAAAGATCGACGGCACGCAGACCGCGAGCGTCAACATCGCCATCGCCAAGTCGCGCTCGGCTGCGATCTTCAAGCGGGCGACCAAGGTGATGTTCGACGACCTGGCGTCCGGCGGGGGCGGCCTCCGTTTCCTGGCCCTGGAAGGCGCGGTACCGGTCGAAGGCGGCGTTCCGATCGTGATGGATGGCAAGATCGTCGGCGCCATCGGCGCATCCGGCGGCACCGGCCAGCAGGACGGCATCACCGCCAAGGCGGGCGCCGAAGCGCTGAAATAACTGTTCAGCTTTACGGTGAAAAGGGCCGCATCGCGGCCCTTTTTTCTTGGCACGAATATCGGTGCCGCCAACTCACAACAGAGCAGTTTCCCCTGTGAGTAACCGGACAAGGGCGCCGGTCAAAGAAGCGGGGTCATGGCCGGCACGCGGGAGCACTGCGGGTCAGAAACCCGGAACCGCGCTGTTCACACCCCGATAGCGCGAAGTACGGCGTCGGGTATCCATAAAAAGCTCACCTTGGTCGCCGACGTCACCGTGTATTTGCGCGGCTTAAGGAACGCAATCGGGTTAGCGGCCTGCACGCTGCCGCCCTCTATCGTCATTGTCCGACCGTCTTCCGCGGTCAGGGTCAACTTGCCCTCAAGCAGGTAAAGATTCCAATGGTCGGTCATACCGTGCTCAAGCAGGCGTGCGCGGGCGGGGGCGGTATAGATCAACGTCTTCGACGCAAGCAATTCCAAACTTTGGCGATCGAGTTCGTGAAAGGGCGTGAACCGGCTCAAATCGCCGGGTATAACCAGACGGCGCGGATTCTCCTGGTAACTATCGATGTGCTTGAAGCTTCGCCCGGTATATAACTCGTCGAGGGAAGCGGCAGACAGGTAGAGCGTGCGCCGCGCTTCTTTCCGTTGCTCAACATGTGGCTTTTCCACAATCGGAGGCGCGCTTGTGCGCCGCGCTTCTTTCTGTTGCCCAGCATGTGGCTTTTCTACAACGGGAGGCGCGCCAGGGCCTTCCCTGGCATACGGCTTTTCGAGGTTGTCGCCCGCCGCGCGCGTCTCACCATAAAAATCCGTCATACCCGCGCTCGGCTCGCCCGGGGCTGTGGCATCGACGACGGCAAGCTCCCCCGGCCGTCGCTTGTCTTTGCGAACGATGCTGACACGTAACTTCTCTTCCAGAGCGTCCATCGTCGGCGTATTTCGTTCGGACAAGGACAGGCCCGCGATGAGATTAATCACCTCGATAACCGGGGTGGCCGCGTCTCCATCCTCTTCGACGCGACCGAGGCAATGCAGGTATTGGTTGAGCATCCGCCCGCGATCGAACAACACGGGGCAGTAGAACCGGACCGGCGCCTCTTTAGTGCGATATTGGAGCAGGAGCTCCAGCCCGCGATAAATGCTTTTCTCTTGATTTTTCTTCTGGAACGCCGTAAACGGAGCGTCCACGACGCCGGTGGGATAAAGCCGGCGCACCGCTCTGTCTTCGAGAAACAGGGTCACCAGTCCCCACGGCTGCGGCTTACGGGCCGGGTAAACGAACCCGATGCGGATAGATTCCGTCTCGTCGTCGCGCAAATACGACTCCAGGAGCCGCAGGTTATGCGTCTTGAACACGGAGGTGAGTTCGGCGTCGAGACGACACCGCTTTTGCTCGTCGTAAACCCCGAGCTCGCCGTCCTTTGTCAGCACATACAGACCGCGTGGGTCCGATAAGAAATCTATGCGCACTGTTTGTCTCTTTTGTTGAGTTACATACCCCTATTTTGTATTACATTACCCCTATTCTGCTAGAGACGCCTGCCCACTGCAAGAACTCGTTGGCCTGCGCCGCTCCCGGCACCGACGCTACCGCCATGATATCCTATGGGTCTTGAAAATGATGGGTTACGCTAACGCTTCATCCATCCTACCGGCTTATGAGACAGGGCGCTCATGCACGAAGAAACCGTTATTTAGGTTTGTGCTTTTCCTGGTAATTATTTCTCGCAACCTGCTTGCTTAGACTAGAGTTAATCTATCGCAAGCCTCGAAAAAAAGGGGGGATAACCCCGCGAACTAGATCGAAGTGGTTACTACACCGTCAGGCGGCGGACATCGAGTCTGAGGTACCCGCTTCCTTTCCTTTACGTGACGAAAACCGATGCGATCCAATACATATCAGCGCATTTGGCGCACTGTGCACCGTATCCCTCACGGCCGTGTGGCCACCTACGGCCAAATCGCGCTGATCGCCGGCTACCCGCGTCACGCCCGCCTGGTCGGCTACGCACTGCACCACACACCGGATCGCCTTGATATTCCATGGCATCGTGTCATCAACGCGCGTGGCGAGATCTCGTTTCCCAAGGGCAGCAGCCACTATGAAATGCAGTTGAATCGGTTACTCGAAGAGGGCGTGGAGTTCGTTCGTGATCGCGTGGACCTGGATCGCTACGGTTGGCGGTCCAGCACGCGTAGCCGGGCAAGGCGCGAAGCGTAACCCGGGTCTACCGCCGCACATCGGCTC
>Ga0099830_10000417_pt1 | contig 18822 bp, 16 predicted proteins | sample CZO8metaG_4_FD_79337 | JGI IMG/M metagenome (GOLD analysis project Ga0099830, IMG submission 79337) | Vadose zone soil microbial communities from the Eel River Critical Zone Observatory, Northern California, USA - CZOApr15con2H3.8 metaG | ecosystem: Environmental > Terrestrial > Soil > Vadose...
GGCGCTGGCGGCGGCCATGAACACATTCATCAGCGACCGCGATGGCCAGGTCAGCAGGTATCAAAAGGCGCGGGCCGCGCTGCTCGACATATTCGATGTAGGCGCGACCGCCGATCGCTACCTCGCCGCCATCGAGTCCGGGTGACACGGCTCCGGCTGGGAGAGCCTTCGGAGCGGCTGTCCGCGGTTCTACTCGGTGTCATCGTAGTGGTGTCGGTCACGGTGGCCCTCGCCTGGGTTTTCTACGTCCCCATGTTCGAGGCGCCCGACGAGACGGTTCACTTCGAGTATTCGGCTGCGCTGTACAGCGGGGGTGGGCTGGTCGCATCGCGGGATGTGCCGCGCATGACGTTGCCGGCGGGCCGCACCATCCCTTATCCCACCTACCTCGAGGACCAGTCCGGCGTGGCTGTGATCACCGAGAAGCCCGACGTGAAAGCCCCCCCAGGCTACGGGAGCGACGCGTACTACTCGACGGTCGACTTCGGAGTTCACCCGACCGAGACGGCGCAACAGCTGCTCGATCCGCCGCTCCTTCGCTATTACCCGTTCGGCTATTACCTACTGGATGCGGCGGCCATGGGGATCACGTCCCGCTTCACGAATAGCCCGACGTCCCTGTACTTCGCCGCGCGCGCGCTGTCCGCCGCGCTTCTCGCGCTGAGCCTCGTGCTGACGTTCCTGGTGCTGAGGCGCCTTGGCTGTGGTCGTGCGCTTGCGCTCACATTGACCGGCGTGGTCGGTCTGTTTCCGATGAGCACGATGATGAGCGCGTCAGTTCAGTCGGACAGCCTCAGCTTCACCCTGGCGACCCTGGCGCTGCTGGCTGCCCTCGAGCTCAGGCGGCGTCCCCACGACCTGCGCTGGACGGCTGTGCTGGGGATGGCCCTTGGCTTGCTGCTGGTCACGAAGGTGCACTTCTTCGCAATCGTGGGGGCGGCGGCGCTCGCGATGCTGGTCACCCAGCGGGTCGACATGCGCGACTCGCGACGCTGGCCGATCGTGGCTCTTCTGCTGGTGGCGCCCTCCGTCGCGCTCGAAGCCATCCAGGTGTGGACTCAGTGGGGCTCGCCCGCGCTGATCACCGCCGGACAGCTCGGCAATGTATCCGACTTCCGGTCAGCCCTAGGCGGCGGTATTGCCACGACTGTGCAATACGTGGGAGGCCTGGTCGGATTCACCTTTCTCGACCACACGTTCGGGCGCGAGTTCGGCAGTTTCTGGGGCGCGTTCGGTTGGGTGGACACGCCGCTTGTGCTCGGCTCGCCGGCCGTCACTGCGGTCGTCTGGTTGTTTATCGCCGGCATGTCGATCGGCCTGTTTGTATGCACCGTGGTCCGGCTTGGCCAGGTTGGCTATCGGCTGTTTCGGGTCGCGCGCAACGGCCGTACAAGTCGCGCGCTGCGGATGGCGTTCTCGAATCCAGTGGCCATCTCCTACTTCTTGCTAGGCGTCTTCCTGCTGAGCGTCGAGGGTTATCCCGGCATCCAGGGCCGCTACTACTTCCCGCTGTTGCCGGGAGTCTTCTGGGTCGCGCTCAAGTACGCGCCGCGCGCGCTGCCAGGAAAATTCGGGCCCGCGCTGTTTCGGATGCAGGCGGCGGGCCTCGTCCTCTATACCGTGGCAGGCGCGATCTTCGCGTTCCCGACCCTCACGGCTCGCTACTACGCCCACGGCCGCGACCTCGTCCCGGTGGCTCGCGACGTGTTGGCCGGCGATGCCCGAACGGGCCGTTATGAGGTGACGCAGCTCCGGCTGCCTGAGGCCACGCTTGGCGTGGGGCGCCTGGAGCCCGACCGCGTCGCCGTGGTCGGATGGGCGATCGACGAGCCCGCGGCAGCGCCGGCCAAGACCGTGTTCATCGACGTGGACGGCCGGCCGTTTCAACAGGCGGTGTATGGAGACGACAGCCCGCTGGCGGCATCGGCGCTAGGCAGCATGCGTTACGACCGCTGCGGCTTCGACGCGATTCTCGACACCACCAGGCTGACGCGAGGCCTTCATCTGCTGGCCGTGCGCGTGGTCAGCGCCGACGGGCGGCGCCTGTACGCTCCCGGACCGCCGATCCAGTTCGTCGTCGGCGCCTCGGTGGGGCCGGGTTCGGCCTGACCGCATTTCGTCACACCACGGAAGTGCACGTCACCACCGGGTGAAGACCTGGCAGCGAACCGCCGCCGCAGGCCCACGCGCGCCCCTGGAACATCGCCAGCTCGAACCCATGCCGCGGCACGAGCATCGCCCCGGCGGAGCTCCAGCCATCGGTATTCAGCAGCCGCGCGAACTGGTCGTTGATCGTCGTCTCCCCGGCGTCCTGCCCACCCAGGATGACGGCGCTGCCATCGTCCAACGTCGTCGCGCCCGCGCCGCTCGTCGGTCGCGGCAGGTCCGGCAGGCGCGCCCAGGCCGAGCTCTCGAAGTTGAAGCAGTCGACACGGGTGGTCGCAGGCGAACGGCCGCCGGCGACACAGACGTTGGCGCCGAAGACGAAACCCGAAACGTGGTTGCGGGGCGTGGGCAGCGAGGGAAGGTCGGACCACACGCCAGAGGCGGGGTCGTATACCTCGGCTGGCGCGACGTTCGCGGACGCTGTGTTCCCGCCGATCGCGTAGAGCCGGCCCGCGGCCGCCAGCAGGGCATGGCCCCCGCGCGCGTGATGCATCGCGGCCAGCTCGATCCAAGACCCACCGTCGAGACGGAAAACTCGCGGCGAGTCCCGGCCGAAGTTGTGACCGCCGGCCACGTAAACGTGGTCGTCCATGACCGCGGCGGACGAATGATCAAGCCCGAGGGGAAGGCGAGGGCCCGCGCCCCAGCTGTTGCCGTCGAACACCCACACGGTCTGCAGGCTGTTGCCGGCGGCGTCGAAGCCGCCGATCACGTAGAGCTTGTCGCCGGCGGTAGCGGCGGCGGCCTCCTCCAGCGCCACGGGCAACGACGCTTCCGCGCGCTGGGCGGGCAGGGGAGGGGGAGACGGAGAAGGCGACGGTGACTGGACCACGGGGCTCGGACTGGGCGAAGGCGAGGGGGACGGCGTTGCCGCGGCATGCTGTGGCGCCGCCGTGCACGAGACCATCAGCAGGGCGATGAAAATGCCGGCTGGCCGGCGGAGGCTGTAAACCAAGACCGTGTGAGCCTATCGTGGTCGGCGTGGAGAGTTTCGGCGCCGATCTGCTCGAGGCTTCGAAACGCGAGCGTGAGGTCAAGCTCACCGCCTTCGGCCGCAAGTCCGGGAAGCCACACCAGGTGACCATCTGGATCACGACCGACGGCAAGCATTTATACGTGCGCTCAGGACAGGGTCTTCGGCGAAACTGGCCCCAAAACCTGGTTGCGCGCGGCGAGGGCGTGTTGCATGTCGGCAAAACCGAAGTCAAGGTCAAGCCGCGCCACGTCACCGATCCGGCCGAGGCCCGCATGGTTTCCGGCCTCTACAAGCCCAAGTACGGCCCATTCGTGAAAGCGTCCAGACCGAACCAGCCGCTCACCCCCGGGGAGCAGGCGACGTTCGAGTTGCTGCCGGCGTCGTCCTAGCCTTTCCACCATTCGGGCCCAATTGTTGGCATGGGGAGCCCTTGATTGAGCCGTTCGGGCCGACTTGGTCGTATCCAGGGAAGGGGGAAGCCCCGTTGCGGGGGGCCTCCCCGGGGGTCGGGGCAGGCCAGTGGGGGCCTGCAATCTCTGATACCGGCGCGAGTTACGGCTGCGGCCTACTCGCCCAGCTTGCAGATGAACCGGATCACCGCCTCGATCCCGCGGTAGTAGTTGTCGACGACGAGACGCTCGTTTGGTGAGTGGATTGCGGTGTCGGACTGAGCGATGCCGCTGATCACGAGGGGCGCGCCGACCGCCTCCTGGAAGTCGATCGACACCGGGATCGAGCCGCCGACACGAACCAGCGCCGTCTCCTTGCCGAACGCTTCCTTGTAGGCGGCGCGCATTGCCTGCGCCGCGCGGTGGTCGACCCCGCACAGCACCGGCGGGGCGGCGCCCAGCATCTCGACGGTGATCTTCACTCCCGGAGTCGTCAGCTCTTCGACCTGCTTTTCCAGGGCGGCCAGGATCGCTTTCCAGTCCTGGTTCGGAACCAGCCGCATGCTCACTTTGGCGGAGGCGCGAGCCGGGATCACGGTCTTCTTGCCTTCTCCGACGAAGCCGCCCACAATCCCGTTCGCGTCAAGGGTCGGCCGGCTGCCGGTCCGCTCCAGCGCGAGGAACCCTTCCTCGCCCTCGAGCACCTTCGCTCCAGACATGCGCTTCACCGTCTCCGCGTACCCCGCGTCCTTCTTCTTCCAGCTCGCGAGCTCCTCAGGACTCGGCCTTACCACCGCGTCGTAGAAGTGCGGAATCGTGATGTGTCCGTGGCGGTCCTTCAGATCGCCCACGATGCGGGCCAAGGTGTTGATCGGGTTGGGTGCGACTCCGCCGTACATGCCCGAGTGCAGGTCGACCGCCGCGCCTCGTGCGTGAAGCTCGACGTAGAGCAACCCGCGGAGGGCGGTCGCCAGGGTCGGGTGGCCGTCCTCATCGAAGCCGCTGTCCCAGACGAGCACGGCGTCGGTCTTTAGTCGTGACCCGTTCGCCCGGATGTAGCGCGGCAGCGATTCGCCGCTGATCTCTTCCTCGCCCTCGATCACGAACCGCAGGTTGATCGGAGGCCCACCCGCGGCGACGAGGTGCTCGACCGCCTTGAGCGTCGCCATGTGGTTGCCCTTGTTGTCGGCGCAGCCTCGGGCGTAGATGCGCCCCTCGCGGATCTCCGGCTCAAACGGCGGCGACTGCCATTCGTCGAGAGGATCCGGTGGCTGCACGTCGTAGTGGCCGTAGATGGTGAGGTGTGGTTTGCCCGGCCGGCCGTTCCACTCGGCGACCACCACCGGCAGGCCGTCCTTGATCACGTCGACGACCTCGGTTTTGAAACCGATCCGCTCCAGTCGCGCCTTCAACCATTCGGCGTTGCGAAGGCAGTCCTGCCGCCGTTCGGGCAACGTGCTGACGGACGGGATGCGGAGCTCCTCGAAGAGGTCCGCCAGGTCGGCCTCCCTGGCCGCGGCGGCCCTGGTCAGCGCCGCCTCCATCACGACCTGGGTCGTCGCCATCGCCGTTCCTACTTCGAGCCGCGCGAGCGCTTGATCTGCGCGGCGTGGTCGTGCCCGTGGGCGGCGTGGATCGTGAGCCAATCCTCGACCGAATACGGCCCGCTTTCGCTGTGCGTCCCCGCGCGCTGCCAATCAGATTCCGTCAGGCGGTCCAGGATCTGGGCGGACGACTCGCGCACGTAGCGCATGACCTCGAGGGACGGTGCGATCGGTCGGTCGGACGTGAGCTTCATCGCAAACTCGGCCTCGTCATAGCCCTGGATGACGGGGCTCTCTTCAACGATGAGGCGGCGCAGCCTGACTCCTGATGTCATCTCGCTGTCGGCCAGGTGGTGGGCGATCTGGCGCGGCGTCCACTCGCCGCCGGCCGACCGGTCGAGCTCTCCGTCATCGATGCCGCGCAGGGCGTCCATCACAGCGCGGTGGCGTTCTTTGTAGCGCTTGATGAGCGCAGCCCGTTCGTCGGCGTTCATCCCTTCTGCACTTCCGGGTTTAGAGTAGCGGCTGAGCGCACCGGCCGACTTGAACACGTGGAGCGATGGACCATGAGCGAACGTACGACGCCATCCAAAAGCACCCGTAGGGATCTCCTCAAGCTGGCCGGCGCTGCGGCGCTGGGCGCCGCTGGGTCGGCCGCGCTGGGCGCGACCAGCGTGCGGGCCGCCGGGAGCGGCGCCACAATCGCGTGGGTTGCCAACCCGCAGCATTTGACGAGCGGCCACCTGGCGGCGGGGGCGGAGGTCGTGATCGGCCCGTTCCTGTTCCCGGGGTCGCTGTTTGACTCGACGAACTACTACGGCATAGTTGGCAACCTGACCGCCATGCGCTGGAAGGGCCAGGGATGGATGTCGGTGAGGCCGTTCGGCATGCCGTTCGTGGCGGGCAGCCAGGCCATCAACCTGAATTTCGCCGGCCATTTCAGGGCGTGGTCGAATTTCTTCATGTGCCAGTTCGGGTTCGACAACCCGGGCCATACGAGCGACGGAAAGTTCATCATCCGCAACGGCCCCGTTCCGGCCGGCTACCTGGTCGACCTGCATGGGTTCATGAACATCGACCAGTAAGAGTTCGCGCCCGGCCAGGGCGCAGCTGGAGCCGGCGAACGGAATCGAACCGATAACCTGCTGTTTACAAAACAGCTGCTCTGCCAATTGAGCTACGCCGGCGTCCTCCAGAGGGTAGCTCAAGCGTTCTCTCTGTAAGCCCCAGTGGCTACGACCTCGCGCTCTTCCGCCAGAGCCTGATTGCAGACTTCTCCGTGCCGATTCTGCTATTGGTGCAGGTCAGGAGATTCTTCGGCGCGGGTGTTCAGTAGGGGTGAGCAGTCTCGTCATTTGCGCGCCCACCCGCATCGCGTCTAACTACGTGTTGTCGGGCGCGGAGTTGGCAACAAACCGCGACGGACTTCGAGCATCCACTGGCCATCCGCACCGCCCAGTTCAGGGTGGCGGGCCGTCGTGTTAAGTCGATTTCCGACGATGGTGGTCTGCCGCCGGCGGAGTGAGTCGCAGCGTTGACGCGCGGACAACAAGATGTCCCGGCACGTTTGGCGGTTGCGTAGGCTTCCCTTCGAGTATTCCCGCCAGCAGGTCGACGAGGCGAGCGCCAAGCAGGCGAGGCTGGAGATCGATTGCAGTGATCGTCGGCTGAGACATCTGTAGGCTGCGGCTATCCACGCACGACGCAACGAGCAGGTCCTCCGGTACTCGCAAGCCGCGTCGGTGCGCTGCCAGCACAGTGCCGTGAGCGCCCTCCTCCGGCACGCTGATGATGCAATCGACTACGGACCCCTCTGCCAGGAGGCTATCGACCGCCCTCTCAACATCGGCAATTGGGCGGCCGACAAAGAATGGCAGCTCACGTATTTGTGGTGAAAGGGAGCGGTCCCCGCACCATCCTTCGAAAGCGCTACGAGTATCGGCGACCCACGCTTCATCCGGAGGCGGAACGACTAGGGCTAAATTACGGCCGCCTTGCTCATAGATATGGTCGAGCAGGGCCCTGAACGCAGCCAGGTGGTCGGTCTCGACGGCGCCCGCCCAATGGGCTCCGGGAGTGACGTCGCGCTCGCCTGTGACGATCGGGACTTCTAGGCGGGCGAGCTCAACTAGGAGAGGGTCGCCGACCTGGGGATCGACCACCATGATGCCGTCCACCCCGAAGGTCGCGATCCTCGATGGATCGTCGAGGGCTGGGATGAGCGTCAAGGCGAGACGGTGTGAGAGTGCCTGCTTGGCGGCGCCGAGAGCTAGCTCGAGGTAATAGGGCAGAGTGAGGTTGCTGTCAGGCAGGCTGAGGCCGATCGCGCCGACCCGTCCTTTGCGCAGGTGCAGAGCGGCAGGATTTGCCCGGTAGCCGAGCGTGCTTGCGGCCTGGGACACTCGGTTCCGGGTGGCCGCGCTAACCCGGCCGTGGCCGGATAGCGCGTGAGACACGGTGGTGGGTGAGACCCCGGCCTTCTTCGCCACATCGTGGATGGTGGTCCTGAAGCTACCCGCAGACCGAGCGTCCACCGATGCCAAGCGTACATATTGACAAATCGTTTTGGCTGTCGGTGACCACATTGGTCCTCCCTGCATCGTGCCAAAGGACTTTGGCTTTGCAGCCAAAAGGTTTTGGCATTACGTTGGTCGCCATTGATGACAGAACGGAACACGAGCGCATCGCTGGCATTGATCAACGGCCTCATCCTTTCGCCGGAGGCGGCGAGCGGGTTTGCGGAAGCTATGGCCGTCGAAGGCGACAGGATCATGGCCATCGGTCGTGACGCCGACATTCGCCCTTTGATCAGAGCAGGCGCTCGCGTTATCGACCTCAAAGGGCGGCTTGCGATTCCCGCGTTCGCCGACGCTCACATCCACGCCGTCTGCGGCGGCCTGGAGCACCTCCAGTGCAACCTTTACGGCCTTCTTACCCGCGATGACTGCCTGGCGGCAGTGGCGGCCAACGCCCGCATGCTTCCGGACGACGCATGGATCGTTGGGGGAGGTTGGACCTTTGAAAGCTTCGGGATCGGCGGCCCGACCGCCGCCGAACTCGACGCGGTGAGCCAGGGGCGGCCCGCGTTTCTCCTCAACACCTATCACCACAGCGCCTGGGTCAATGGCGCAGCCCTGGCGCGCGCCCGGATCGACCGGGATACCGGCGACCCGACGGACGGGCGTATCGAGCGCGACGCCGGAGGCGAGCCGACGGGGACTCTTCACGACGGCGCCATCCGTCTCGTCGGCGAGCTGGTCCCCACGCCCAGCCAAGCCGTCCTGGTCAGGGCGCTGCGAACCGCCCAGGCGCACTTGCATTCACTCGGCGTCACGAGCTGGCAAGACGCCGCCGTAGGTGCCGCGCCCGAGCTTGGCATGCCCGACACCTTCGACACCTACTGTGAAGTGGCCGACGGAGGTCTCATGACGGCGCGGGTGGTAGGAGCCCTTTGGTGGGATCGCCGGCGCCACATCGACCAACTAGACGACCTTCTGGCGCGAAGGCAGGCGGCGTCGGATGGACGCTTCCGCGCCACGACGGTGAAGGTGATGGTCGATGGCGTTTGCGAAACCCGAACCGCCGCCATGAGTCGCGCTTACAGAGTGAATGGCGGAGGGAATCCCGACTTCGACCGCGGCACGTTGTTCATCGAACCAGATCGACTCGCCGATGCCGTCAGCCGCTTGGACGCAGAAGGCTTTCAAATCCACTTTCACGCGATCGGCGACGCCGCGGTCACCGCGACGCTAGACGCGTTGGCGCGGCTCAAGGCACCAGCGGCACACCGGCACCATCTCGCCCACCTTCAGTTCGTGAAACCTGAAGACCTGGACCGTTTCGTGAGCCTCGGTGCGGTTGCCAACTGCCAGCCGCTGTGGGCCTGTAACGATTTCACGATGCTGGACCTCACGCTGCCGATCATCGATTCCGAGCAGGCGAGTTGGCAATTTCCAATCGGCTCCCTCAAATCACGTGGAGTGCCCTTGGCCTTTGGCAGCGACTGGCCGATATCGAGCTGTGACCCTTTACAGCAGATTCACGTCGCTGTGAACCGCCGACTCTCGAGGCGACTAGGCCGGTCTGGGAGTGCCGAAACAGACCAGCCATTCTTGCTCGAGGAGGCCGTGAGCGTGACGGACGCGGTATCGGCTTTCACGAAGGGCACGGCCTTCGTCAATCACGAAGACCACATTGCAGGCGTTCTCGCCACCGGGCGGTTGGCCGATGTCGCGGTGCTCGACCAGAACATCTTTGACATACCTGCGGATGGCATCGGTAATACCTCGGTCGTGCTTACGGTAGCCGGCGGGCAGGTGGTCTATGGCGATGAGTGACCCAGCGGCAGTTCCCGAGAGATCGCACCAGGACGGAAAAGGAGGCCCCATGCAAAAGGCAGAGACCAACACATCTGCGCGCGTATCCATACCAGCGGAGCGCGTCGCCAACCTCATCGAACATGAGGTAGACCGCTTCCGCCAGCAGCACCGACGTTCAGATGACTTGCGCAATCAAGCTCGTCGCTTCAGTCCGGGTGGAGTCCCTTCCTCGTTCCAGGACGTCGACCCGCACCCGATCTTCATCGACTACGGCAGAGGGAGCCGAATCTGGGATGTGGACGGAAACGAATACGTCGACTTCCACAACGGATTCGGTGTGATGGTGGTCGGGCACGCGCATCCGCGGATCGTGGCGGCCGTTTCTGAGCGCGTGGCGAGAGGATCGCATTTCGCCCAGCCTGTCGCTGAAGGGATGGTCGTGGCCGAAGAACTGGCGCGTCGGTTCGGCCTTCCTCAATGGAGATTCACCAATAGCGGGACGGAATCGACGCTCGACGCGGTTAGGATCGCGCGGGCATTCACCAAGCGCGATCGTCTGGTGAAGATCGAGGCCTCGTACCACGGTCATCACGACGCTTTGATGGTTTCCGTGGAGCCATCGGCGGATCTGATGGGCCCAGCTGATGCCCCGGCATCGGTCCCACAGAGCGAAGGCATACCGGCCGCTGTTGTGGGCCTCACCACCGTCGTGCCGTTCAACGACATACAGGCGATGGAAAGCGCTTTCAAACGCCATCCGGACGACATCGCTGCGGTGATAGTCGAGCCGGCGATGATGAACGTGGGGATCGTGCTGCCCGATCCCGGCTACCTCGAAGCGGTGCAATTGGTCGCGCACCATCACGGCGCGTTGCTCATCTTCGACGAGGTCAAGACCGGCCTCACGATCGCGCCCGGTGGTGCCACCGAGCGCTTCGGTGTCCGCCCAGACGTCATCGCTCTGGCCAAGGCGATCGGAGGCGGGCTGCCATGCGGGGCGGTCGGAGGTCGGGCCGACATCATGGCCCTGATCGAGACGAAGCGGGTGGCCCAGCAGGGCACCTTCAACGGCAATCCGCTGACAATGGCAGCCGCCCGCGTCACCCTCCAAGAGATCCTGACGGCGCAGGCGTATGCGCATCTCGATGCGCTGGCGGAAGTCCTTCAGGGCGGCCTGGATGGCCTGATAGTCCGGCATGCGCTCCCGTTCCATGTGATCAGCATGGCCGCTCGAGGCGGGGTCACCTACCGCGCCGAACGGGTGCGCAACTATCGTGACTATCTCGAGATCGACAAGCGGCTGGCCTATCTGTCCTGGCTCTACCAGTGCAACCGCGGGGTCCTCATGGCGCCCGGAGCTGAGGAGAACTGGACCATCTCTGTCCAACACTCGGAGACCGACGTTCAGCGCTACGTCGACAACTTCGGGGAGATGGCTGGAGAACTGCGCGCTTGATATACGGAACGCCGGACCTAGCCGAGCTAGACGCCCGTGGCAGGTGGTAGGAGGGAGACGATGAAAGCGACGTTTCGACGTCATCAAATGTTCATCGGCGGCTGCTGGGTGGACAGCTCCGGCGGCGACGTCCAGGAGATCACGAACCCTGCCAACGGCGAGGTCATCGCCACCGTTCCGAAAGGGACTGCCGAAGACGTCGATCGCGCTGTCGCAGCGGGGCGGAAGGCTTATGACGAGGTCTGGTTCGACAGCACGCCACGCGACCGCAGCGAGCGGCTGCTCAGGCTGGCCCTTGCCGTCGAAGAGCACGGCGAGGAGCTCACGCGCCTCGAATCCGAGAACGTCGGCAAGCCGCTGGGCGTGACCATCTCTGAGGAGATCCCGCCCATCGTCGACTGCCTACGCTTCTTTGCGGGCGCGGCACGCATGCTCGAAGGCCGCGCGGCGGGTGAGTACATGAAGGGCTTCACGAGCATCATCCGTCGCGAGTCGGTCGGCGTTGTGGGATCAATCGCGCCCTGGAACTACCCATTGATGATGGCCGCGTGGAAGCTCGGACCGGCTCTGGCCGCGGGCAATACGGTCGTCCTGAAGCCGTCCGAGTGGACGCCATTGACCGCGCTGCGGCTCGCTGAGCTGGCGGCGGACATCCTTCCCGAAGGCGTACTCAACGTCATCACCGGCGACGGCGAGCCTGTGGGCGCGGGCCTCGTGCGCCATCCGGGGGTCGCCATGGTCTCGCTTACGGGCGACGTGGCCACCGGCAAGGAGGTTGCGAAGGCGGCGGCTTCGACGCTCAAGCGCGTGCACCTGGAGCTTGGCGGCAAGGCACCGGTGGTTGTCTTCGACGACGCCGACCTCGATGCCGTGATTGAGGGAATCAAGATTGGCGGCTTCTTCAACGCCGGTCAGGACTGCACGGCGGCGACGCGCGTTCTCGCCGGCCCGCAGATCTACGAGGGCGTGTTGCGAGACCTGGTGCCCGTGGTGAGTTCGCTCAAGGTCGGTGACCCGCTGGCCGACGACACCGAAATGGGGCCGGTCGTCTCAGACGAGCACTTGCAGCGAGTGAGCGGATTCATCGAGCGTGCGCGCAACGACGGCGCCGAGGTGCTGACCGGCGGTGGGCCAATCAAGCGCAAGGGATCTTGGTATTCGCCCACGGTTCTGGTGCCGGATGGGCCGAACGCAGAGATCGTGAAGCGTGAGGTCTTCGGTCCGGTGGTCACGGTGCAGCGCTTCAGGGACGAAGAACAGGCTCTGGGCTGGGCCAACGGCGTCGACTACGGGCTCGCCGCCTCGGTGTGGACTCGCGATGTCGGGCGGGCCTTGCGGATGGCGCGTCGCCTCCAGTTCGGGACCGTCTGGATCAACGCCCACATCCCGCTCGTCAACGAGATGCCGCATGGAGGCTATAAGCAGAGTGGGTACGGCAAGGATATGTCGATCTACTCGTTCGAGGAGTACACGCAGGTCAAGCACGTCATGGCGTCGCTCGCGTAGCACGATTTTCTAATGCTTGGCCAGCACGCCACTTCTGCCAAATAATTTTGGCGTTGCAGCCAAAACGTTTTGGCATTAATTTGCTCGATGGGGGAACCAGAGCGGAGCTGCGACAAGTCATTGGCCTTTAGGAGGTAGAGGTGGCAGGCGAATCATTCACTCAGCGCCAGGTGACTCGGCGGTCCGTTCTTGCGGGGGCCGCCGGAGCCGTCGGCGGGCTTGTGGTCGGCGGACTGGCGGGCAACGCGCTTGGTCCCAAGGCATCCACCTCTGGTGGAGCCGGCTCGAGGGGCAGCATCAAGGTCGTAGGTATCTATCCGATCAGCGGGGTGGTCGCCGCCGACGGTAAGGAGATGTCGAACGGCGTCAAGATGGCCGTCGACGAGATCAACGCGCGGGGCGGGCTCATTGGCTACCACCTCGACTATGTCGAGATCGATGACAAGGATTCCAATACCGACCAGATCACATCAGCGTTCAACCGGGCGGTAAGCGTGGAGAAGGCAGATGTGATCTTCTCCGGCTACCACCTCGCCTCCGGCCCCGAATTCGATATCGTCGCGAATGCCGGCATCCTGTACTACAACGTCAATACGCGGCTCGCGTGGCTGCAGCGCTATACCGGCAACCCGAGCAAGTACTGGGGCAGCTTTCAGGCCGATCCCACGGAGGCGTGGTATGGACAGGGCTTTGCCTTCTGGGTTGACAGCGCCCTCAAACAGGGCCTGCTCAACGTGAGCGCCAAGACGTGTTCGATCATCAGTGGACAGAGTGCGTATGGCACTGTGATCGCGAGTGGTTTTGAGACCCAGATCAAGCAACTGGGCTGGACCGTCGTCACCAAGGATGGCATTACCGAAGGTTCGGTGCCGGACTGGGGACCCGTACTGTCCAAAGTCAAGCAGGCGGCGCCGAGCGTGCTGTTCACCAGCGACTTCTTGACGTCCGATGACGCGGCGATGGCCAAGGCTTGGGCGGCCACTCCGACCAAGACGCTGCTCTACCAACAGTACGGCCCCTCAGTGCCCGAGTACCTTAGCCTCGCAGGTGGCGCCGCGAACGGAATCGTGTGGGCAACGGTGCTCGGCCTGCTCCCGGACAGGATCGGCAACGACTTCCGGTCGCGATACGCGGCGAAGTACGGCGCCCAGCCCGGCTGGGCAAATGCCGGCGGCTGCTTTGACCAGGTGAACGTTTGGGCTGCCGCGGTCGCTGCGACGGGTGACCCCAAGAACTACAAGGCGGTCGCCAAGGCCACGGAATCCGTGATCTGGCGCGGCACGACCGGTTCGATCTCCTTCGAGAATCACACCGGCCGGCAGTTTCCGGCGCAGACGGCCGACGCGTCGCTCGGTCAGCCCCACATCATCGTCCAGATCCAGGACGGCGTTCAGAAGGTCGTGTCGCCGGCGCCCTTCACCAGTGGCACCTTTGTGCTTCCCAGTTGGATGAGGTAGGGAGGTCGGTAGAGGCCGCCACAATAAGCTCGACAAGTGGCGATCCTGGAGTGCCAGAAGGTCAGCAAGGCGTATGGAGGCCTGCTCGCGGTCAGCGACCTGAGCTTTGCTGTTGAGGCCGGTGAGGTTTACGCCATCGTTGGGCCCAACGGCGCCGGGAAGACGTCTCTCTTCGACTGCATCTCGGGGGTAAACCCGGCCAGCAGCGGGGCCATAAGGTTCCGCGACCGCGACATCCAGCGTCTACGTGCGCACGACATCTGCCGTCTAGGATTGGCACGAACCTTTCAGACCACGGTAGCGTTCGACAGCCAGACCGTCCTGACGAATGTTCTCGTCGGCGGTACCTTCGGCCGCGAGGGCGAGAACCCGTTCCTCTTGTTCAAGAACTCGGCGATCGAGGCCGCGCTGGACGCGCTGGCTCTATGCGGGCTGGCTGACAATCAACGGGTGTCGGCCGGCAGCCTTCCCGTTCTGGCGCGCAAGCGCTTGATGCTGGCGACCGCTTTGGCAACCCGCCCGCAGCTGCTTCTCCTCGACGAGCCCTTCGGCGGGCTCAACCCGTCTGAACGCCTCGAGATGATCGACCTGATCCGCGTGGTTGCCCGGAGCGGGCTGACCATCCTGATGATCGAGCACGTGATGAAGGCGGTCCAGGCACTGGCCAACCGCATCCTTGTCATCCATCACGGCCAGCAGATCGCGGAAGGCCCGCCGTCGCAGGTCCTTCGCGATCCACGCGTCATCGAGGTCTATCTCGGCACGCTCCGGCCCTTGGGAGCAGACGCTGAGCATCAGCATGCTTGAGGTCAAGGGCCTCGTCGCGGGGTACGCGGGGAGCGAGGTGCTCCACGGTATTGACCTGGTGGTCAACGATGGCGAGGGCGTCGTCGTCCTGGGCCCCAACGGGCATGGCAAGACGACCCTGCTACGCGCCATCACCGGTCTGCTTCCTCCACTGGCTGGCCAGGTCCTTCTCAACGGCGAGGACATCACCCGCTGGCGCGCCGACGTCATCGCCGCGGCGGGTGTCGTTCACATCCCGCAGGGCGACCTGCTCTTCCCGGAGATGACTGTGCTCGAGAACCTGCTGATGGGCGCTTATCACGGCCCGACGTGGGCCGAGCGCAACGTGCGCCTCGGCCGGGTTTACGAGCTCTTTCCTTGGCTCAAGGAGCGCGGCGGCCAGCTGGCGCGCAGTCTTTCTGGCGGTGAGCGGCGAATGCTGGCGCTTGGACGCGGCCTGATGGCGAAGGCGAAGATCCTCCTGATCGACGAGCCGTCCCTGGGGCTCGCGCCCCTGACCACCCAGCAGATCTACGCGAGCATCCTGACGGTCAAGGAAGGTGGGATGGCGCTCCTGCTCGCCGACGAGAACGCGAACCATGTGGCCAGCCTCGCCGACCGCGTCTACCTCTTGGAGACGGGAATGCTCGTGCGCGTGGGCCCGGCCGAAGAGCTGCTCCACGACAAGGCACTGCTCGAGAGCTACCTCGGGTGAGTGACTGATGTACGACACCCAGATTGTCCAGGCGGTGTGGGGAGGGGTTCTCTTCGGCTCCGTGTATGGACTGATGGCCCTCGGCTTGACGCTGGTCTGGGGCGCAGTCAGGCTTCTCAACCTGGCCCATGGCGCGATCTTTATCGTCGGCGCGTACGCCGCGTACTGGGTGGTGTCGAGCCTGCATCTGCCGATCCTGGTCGCGCTTCCGTTCGGGGTGCTGGCCGCGGCTGTTTTTGCTTATGCGATGCACCTGGTCTTCATCCGCCCCGTGATCGGCAAGCCGGGGTTCGACAACGCGACGCTGGTCGCCACCGTCGGTATCTCGATCTCGGTCTCGGCGGCCGCGCTCCTCATCTTCAATCCCGAGTACAAAGTCGTCCCGCCGGAACTTACGGGCTCGTACATCGTGGCCGGCGTCCAGATCAACTACCAGGGCCTGCTCGTGATCGGGACGTCGCTGGCGCTGTTCGCCATCCTCTACCTATTTCTCACCTACACGCGTTATGGGATGGCGATCCGCGCCGTCTCGCAGCAAATGGAAGCGGCGAGCCTGATGACGATCCCAGTCGTCCAGACCTACGGCCTGGTCATCGCCATCAGCGGCGGCCTCGCTGGGTTGGCGGGAGTGCTGCTCTCGCCCCTCTTCTTCCTCAATCCACAGTCTGGCTTCAACCCAATGATCCAGGCGCTGATTGTGACCATATTCGGTGGCCTCGGCAGCGTTCGGGGAGCGCTGGTGGCGGGGTTTGTGCTCGGCGTCTTCGAATCTTTCGTGGAGGTCTTCTACGGCGTGGCTTGGGCGCTGCCGGGCGTGTTCATCCTGATCATCGTGATGCTGATCGTCCGGCCCAACGGTCTGTTCGGCATCAGTGAGGTGAGGCGGCTGTGAGCGTCGGCGTAGTCTCACAGATCGCATCAGCCCGACCCGCAATCGACCAGGCGGCTGCACCTTGGCGCCGGGTGTCTCTTCTGACTGTCGGCGGGACTGTGCTGGCCGGAATCCTCATTCCATGGCTGCTGGTCCGGCTCCCTATCGGTGACTACCTGGTCACGCTGCTGATCCTGTTCTTCATGCAGGCTGTGATCGCCCAGTCGTGGAACCTCATCATGGGTTACGGGGGCATCTATTCATTCGCCCAGGTCGCGCTTTTCGCTGTGGGCGGCTGGACCGCTGCAGTGCTGGTGAGCAGCCTGGGCTGGAACCCCTTCGTCGCGGTCCTGTTTTCGCCGGTGATCGCCGTGGTCGCTGCCGTAGGGATTGGCCTCCCGACCCTCCGCCTTCGCGGCGTATACGTCGTGCTGATGACGCTGGCCTTTCATGAGCTCGCGCGGGTGTTCGCGGTTACCGGGCCGCGTTTTATCAGCGGCGGTGGCTACGGCCTTGTCAACGTGCCTACGTTCCAGTTCGGCAACGTCATCGGCGAGCAGCGCACCATCTACCTCTACTACCTGGCAATGGTCATATTCGCCATCGCAAGCTTCGTGATATGGCGCGTGATCCATTCGCCGCTCGGCATGGCGGTCACCGCCCTTCGCGATTCTGAAACCTACGCGGTCAGCAGGGGCATTAACCAGCTTCGCGTCCGGCTGATCCTCTTCGCGATCAGCGCCTTCTTCACCGGGCTTGCCGGCGGTTACATGACCCATTACAACGGCGGCATTTCGACCTCGGTGTTCGACTTTCCGATCCTTATCGACCTGCTGGCAATGATCGTGATCGGAGGCTGGGGCACGTTCGGAGGCCCTATCCTCGGCGCCGCGATCATCATCGCCCTCGACCAATATTTGGTCGCGATTGGAGACTACAGGGCTTTGTTCGAAGGCTTGATCATCGCCGGGATCGCGGTCTTCGCTCCCCAAGGCATGTGGCCGTTGATCCGCAACGCCTACGACAGGTACCTTGGTCCGGAACCGCCTGCGCGACCGACTCCAGAGTCCCAGCGTGGGGGTGTACCGAGCTGACCACAGGACTCGTATGGCACGAGCTCTACATGTGGCACGACACCGGAACAGGCGCCTGGGTGACGCCGGCGAGCCTGACCGTCGAGCCGCTTGGGCATATCGAGAACGCCGACGGCAAGCGCAGGATCCGCAACCTGGTCGAGGTCAGTGGGCTGATCGATCATCTGGTGCAGCTGAAACCACGAATGGCGACCGAGGACGAGATTCTGCGCCTGCACACGTCCGAATACGTCGATCGCATCAAGAAGGCGAGCTCCGAGATGGGTGGCGATGCGGGCGAGCTGACCCCGTTTGGTCCCGGGTCTTACGAGATCGCGCTGCTGGCGGCGGGCGGATGCATGACAGCGGTCGACGCGGTGCTGGACGGAAAGGTCGACAACGCATACGCGCTGGTGAGGCCGCCGGGCCACCACGCCGAGAAGGACCAGGGGCGCGGGTTCTGCATCTTCGCCAACACAGCAATCGCGGCCGCACATGCGCGGAAGGTGCGGGACCTATCGCGGGTGGCGATCGTCGATTGGGACGTGCATCACGGCAACGGCACAGAGCATGCCTTTTACTCGGACCCTACCGTGCTCACCATTTCGATCCACCAGGACAACAACTACCCGCCCCGCTCGGGCGCCATTGAAGACACCGGCTCCGGCGCGGGGGCGGGATACAACATCAATGTGCCGCTGCCACCCGGGTCGGGCGTAGGCGCATACACCGCCACCTTCGACCGCGTGGTCACGCCTGCGCTCAGGTCCTTCCGTCCGGATCTGATCCTGATTGCCTCAGGGCTGGACGCCAGCGCAATGGATCCGCTGGGCTCGATGATGATGACAAGCGACGGGTACCGGATGCTGACGCGGACCATGCTCGCGGTCGCGCGCGATGTGTGTGGCGGTCGACTGGTCGCTTGTCACGAAGGCGGCTACTCGCCGGCATACGTGCCCTATTGCGGGCTCGCCATACTCGAGGAGATGGCCGGGGTGCGGACCGGGCTGGAGGATCCTCTCCTATCTCTTTTGGCCGGGTTTGGTGGCCAGGAGATTCAACCGCACCAGGAGGCGGTCGTGCGGGAGGCGGCCAAACTGGCGGCCCGTCTCCTCGCCTGAGCACTTCCGCTGCCCGTCTTCAAAGGTGATCCCGAGTGAACAACGCGCGGCTTGTTCGCTAGAGCGCGGCCGATATCGCGAGCCTTCGCGGGGTCGGCGTAACTCGTAGGGTGGCGTGACGTTGGCTGCTTCGATGGCGCTCTCGATCAGCAGGCTTGGATGGGTTGCACTTGTTGCCGTCGCCCTGACGGCATGCGGGAAGCTAGCTCCCGGGAACGCGACCGCCAGCGCCTCGGGCGCGCGCAGTCTGTCGGGGTGCTACGCGCCGGCGGTCAATGGGGGATCGCCCCAAACGCGCTCGAACGCAGCGTTTGCCTTCGACATCGACCGGCGCGTGATGGTGCTGTTCGGCGGCGGGACCACCCAGCAGGTAGGCGGCGGCTTCGCAGACACATGGACCTGGGACGTCCAGGGCTGGACGAAACAGGATCCCTCGCAGAGCC
>Ga0099830_10000422_pt1 | contig 18774 bp, 18 predicted proteins | sample CZO8metaG_4_FD_79337 | JGI IMG/M metagenome (GOLD analysis project Ga0099830, IMG submission 79337) | Vadose zone soil microbial communities from the Eel River Critical Zone Observatory, Northern California, USA - CZOApr15con2H3.8 metaG | ecosystem: Environmental > Terrestrial > Soil > Vadose...
CGACCTCTCCACGGGCGTCGAATCCGGCGGCGTCTCACGCCCCTACGAATTCGGCGACACCCTCAACATGGACATCTCCGCCACGCTCTTCAACGCCGTCCGCCGCGAGGGACCCAAAGTTCCCATCGAGATGACCTACTCCGACCTCATGGTCCACCAGTGCGAATACCACAGCTCTTGCGCCACCGTCGTCCTTCTCGATTGCAGCCACAGCATGATTCTCTACGGCGAAGACCGCTTTACGCCCGCCAAGCGCGTGGCCATGGCCCTCTCCCATCTCATTCGAACGCAATATCCTGGCGACACGCTCAATCTCGTTCTCTTCCACGACTCCGCCGAAGAGGTTCCCCTCAGCGAACTCGCCCGCGTCCAGGTCGGCCCGTATTACACCAACACGCGCGAAGGCCTTCGCATGGCCCAGCGCATTCTCCTCCGCCAGAAAAAAGATATGCGCCAAATTGTCATGATCACCGACGGCAAGCCCTCCGCCCTAACGCTTGAAGACGGCCGCATCTACAAAAACGCTTTCGGCCTCGATCCCTTCGTCGTCGGCCAAACTCTCGAAGAAGTCAACAAGTGCAAGCGCGCCGGCATCATGATCAACACCTTCATGCTAGCCAGTGACTATTCCCTCGTGCACTTTGTCCAGAAAATCACCGAGATGTGCCGCGGCAAAGCATATTTCACCACGCCCTACACCCTCGGCCAGTATCTCCTCATGGACTACATGTCCCGCAAAACCAAACAAATCCACTGAAGGCCTCTTCGATTTTGTAGTGGCGGGTCTTTAGACCCGTGTTTTTTTCTTCGCCTTCCTCTGTGATCTCTGCGTTCCAGGTTTTTCGAAGCGGGTGGGCCTGAAGTTTCTACACTTGGACTAAACGCGACAACTTTCTCGGAGTCACTTTCTTGGATGTGAAGGATTCTGAGCGGCGGGCGCGGCGTTGGCCCCATCCTTCGCCGCCAGAAATGTTTCTTTCTTCAGGTGCACATTTCCATCCACGTACGCCGTAAAGTCGCTTCCTTCCGCGAATACGATGTCTTTGCCGTGCCCTTGCGAAATCGATTCTGATGTCTCCTGGAAGGAACGCACTGCCGCCTTCTCATTGTTGCCGAGCCGCAAAAAATTGATGCTCAATGCCAGCTTTCCGCCGCGGCCCAACCGCTTTTTGGGTTCGACCTCCGTCACAATTCCGGTGGCGGTTGCCCCGATCGGAATCACCGTGATTCCATCCACGACCACTTCCACCGCTGCATGTAACTCCACCGCGTCTCCCACGTGCGCGCTCGCCGTGGAAATCGTCTTGCCAAGTTTCAAGTGCACCGGTGTGCCGTTCGCCAGTGTGAGGTCGAAACCAGCCGGCAAGGTTTTCACGGGAGGCGGCGGAGCAGCATGTTCGTCGTACGGAGTAAGCTCTCTCGCAGGCTTTTGCGGCAGCGGCTTTGGCTGGTTCGCTCCCGGCCTGTCTTTAATCAATAGAACGCTATCCAACGGCACATAACCAACTTCGCCTTTGGCGGTTCGAACGCCAAAATACGTGTCGTACCGGCCCGTGATCTGCACTTGTTCGCCACACTGCAGCGTCCCGCGCACGTCCATCGTAATCATCGAGCTGTAGAGATAGACGTAACCACCGGAGCGCGGACATTCCACTTGCCCTACGCTCTGCGCTTCAGCCATCGCTGGCATCGCGACCGCAAAGACCAACACCAAATATTTGGCGCTTAGTTTCATGTTCCACCTGATGGGTCTGAAGCCTGCGAATCGCAAGCGCGTGACGCATTGGTCGTGCGGCATTCACGCTTCGGGCCGGCTTCTTATCCCGTACCTTCCATCCAAACCTACGGCAGCGCGCCTGACAAGCGCGGACCTTGTGCCTCTCATCCAAAAAGGTACGCCCCGCGCCTGCCCACCCCCCGCTCTCGTTGTCCCTTTTCGCATCGCCCTCTCGACACATCCGCCGAATTTGAGGTATGAATTGTGTAGCCTTTCCAGCCCTCGGAGAGACAAACATGAGAGGTTACTCGATCGTTTTTTCATCGGCCGTGCTGTGTTTTCTCCTTTGTTCGTTTTCCGTCACAGCGCAAGATGCGAAGGATACGCCAGACGGGCAGTCTCCTCGCTGGTACAATCCCAAGAGATACAATCCGCTAAAACTGATCAATCGCGGCCCAAAATCCGCAAACGATCAGCTCGCCTCGACTGGCGATCTGGAAGCAAAACTGACCCATCAGTTGCAAGTGCAAGGAATCTTGCCGCGGGACAAAAACTTGCAGGATGTCTGCTCGTCGTTTAAGTATTTGGACGAGTGTGTCGCTTCCCTCCGCGTCAGCCGCACTCTAGCGATCGATTTCAGTTGCGTGAAATGGGATGTGACCGGCGTGAAGCCCAAGCCGGTCTCCGATTCGTGCGCTGGTCCCTCGGGCGGGAAAGCCATGGCCCTTCACAGCGCCATCGATCTCCTGAAACCGGATTCCGACGCCAGAAGCGAAGCAAATAACTCTCTGAGGAGAGCTCGCGAAAACATTAAGGACGCAGGCGGATAAGCCGAGGCGAGACAAGTAACCGCAACAGGAAGCAGCTTTGCTTTGAAGTAGCAAGGAAATACGCTTCCCCAAAAAGACTGGTAATTTCGCAGGCCAGTTTCGAGCGGCCGCGTATCCCCTTGGCTGGCAAGCACTTAGGGTGATCCGCGCGCCGAGGCGCCATCAAGGCGCATCAATTTTGGTTTGCAATGCAAACTAGTTTGCGGCTTTGAATATTCCTTGACACACATATACGTTTTGGGGCATATTCGCACTCGCCATGATGGAAACACTCCGAGCGCTGGCCGAGCCCCACCGTTTTCAGATCGTCGATCTGTTGCTGGACGGACCACGGCCCGTTGGGGACATGGTCACACAGTTGGGCCTCCGCCAGCCGCAAGTTTCCAAACATTTGCGGGTGCTCAGTGATGCCGGACTGGTGGACGTTCGCGTGGACGCGCAGCGCCGGATTTATGCGTTGCGGCCCATGCGATTTCAGGAGCTAGAGGTCTGGCTGGAGAAGTACCGGCGTCTCTGGGAGGGCAACTTCCAGCGCCTGGATGCCCTGCTGGACGAGATGAAAACCGACGAGAAAAAACGTGGACCCACAAAACGATAAAGGAGAGCACCGATGACGAACCCAGGAACATCGAAAGTGAAATTGCAAATAACTACGCCCAGCGACCGCGAGATCGCGATGACGCGCGTGTTCGATGCGCCGCGCAGACTGGTCTTCGACGCTTTCACGAAGCCCGAACTGGTCAAGCAGTGGTTACTCGGGCCGCCGGGCTGGACAATGCCGGTCTGCGAGATCGATCTGCGAGTGGGAGGCCAGTATCGTTACGTGTGGCGGCGTGAGAGTAACGGAAAAGAAATGGGAATGGGCGGCGTCTACCGCGAGATCGTGCCGCAAGAACGGCTCGTCTGTACCGAGTTGTTCGACGAAGCCTGGTACGCAGGCGAGTCGCTGATCACGACCACGCTCGTCGAGCAGGGCGGCAGGACCACGATGACGAGCACGATGGTCTACGTATCGCAAGAGGTCCGCGACGGTGTCCTGAAGTCCGGCATGGAGGGCGGGGTCGCTGCGAGCTACGACCGGCTTGCGGATCTGTTGGCGTCTCTCGCATGACGCAGGAAGTGATTGCTGATATGTCGGGGCAATTCTTTCTAGAACGAAAGTAACACTGGGAACGTTGACAATAACGATGCTCACGAAGCCCGGGCCCGCTGACACGCGTCTTTGCTGCCACGCGAGCCCGGGATTATCACTTGCATTTTGCAAGTAACATATTCACACTCATGTAATACCGACAATGGTAAATTGAAAAACGAGGCGGAGAGCTCTATGCAAAAAATCAACCCGTTCCTGTGGTTCGACGGCAAAGCCGAAGAAGCGATGAATTTCTATGTTTCGATCTTCAAGAACTCAAAGGTCGTGAGCGTTAGCCGATATGGAGAGGGCGGGCCCGGACCGAAGGGGACGGTCATGTCCGCGACATTCGAGCTCGAAGGACAGAGATTCCTTGCGCTAAACGGCGGCCCGCAATTCACCTTTTCGCCGGCTATCTCGTTCTTCGTGAACTGCGAGACCCAGCAGGAAGTAGACGAGCTGTGGGAGAAACTTTCTGAAGGCGGAGAAAAACAAAGATGCGGCTGGCTGAAGGACAAATACGGCCTGTCGTGGCAAATCATTCCCTCTGCTTTAGGCAGGCTTTAGGCAGAATGTTGCAAGACAAAGATCCTGGGAAAGCAAAAAGAGTCATGAAGGCCATGCTTCAAATGGATAAAATTGACATACAACGATTGAAGCAGGCATACGACGGAGAATAGTTCAACAAAAGCACAACGATGGACAAGAACGAAGTAATGCAGTGGCTCGAACGGCGCGGGACCCGGCGTACCGTCGAAGGGCTGCCCCGTTACGGCATTGAAGCCAAGCACGCATTCGGCGTGACGATGGGAGCGCTGCGGTCGCTGAGGAAGCGACTGGGAAAGGACCACGCCCTGTCGCTGGCCTTGTGGGAGAGCGGGTGGTACGAGGCACGCCTGCTGGCCGCGCTGATAGGCGACCCGCAACGCGTAACACGCAGGCAGATGAACGCGTGGGCCACCAGCTTCGAGAACTGGGGCGACTGCGACACGGTCTGCTTCCATCTCTTTGACCGCACGCCGTTCGCGTGGGAGAAGGTCCGCCAGTGGTCGGCTTCGCCCCGGCCCTTCGTCAAGCGCGGCGCCTTCGCCCTGATGGCATGCCTGGCGCCCCACGACAAGGCCGCTCCGGACAAGAGCTTTCTGGCCTTGCTGCCCCTTATTGAGAAGGGCGCGCGCGACGAGCGCAATTTCGTTAAGAAGGGCGTGAACTGGGCCCTTCGCGCCATCGGAAGGCGCAACGCCGCGCTCCACGCAGCCGCGGTGACGGTGGCCCGGCGGTTGGCGGACTCACCGCAGGCTGCGGAGCGGTGGGTGGGAAAGGACGCGCTCTGGGAGCTCACGAGTCCCGCGGTGATTCGGCGGCTGGTGGCGAAACGTTCAAAAGAAAAACTTTGAGCGTTCGAAGCGTGATAGGAAAACGCCGATGACAAACACTGGAACATTGCAGTTGGACGGAACGGTAGGTTCGCGATACTGTCCTCAAGCCTGGCATGGAACGCCGCGCGGCCGAAAGCTTCGACAATCTCGCTGAACTCCTGGAGAAAGCATGAACAATAACATTTGGAAAAGTATCGGCGCCGTGCTCGCAGGCATTCTCGTGGGCGCCATTCTCTCAATCGTCACCGACGTGGTGCTGCACGCAGCCCGCGTTTTCCCGCCATGGGACCAGCCCGCGTCCAATGCCCTCTTGCTGCTTGCAACAGCCTATCGCACGGTCTACAGCGTTGCAGGAAGCTACGTCACGGCGCGGCTCGCGCCCAATCGGCCCATGCTGCACGCCCTGGTGCTTGGGGTCCTGGGCCTTGCCGTGAGTATTGTGGGCACCGTGGTGACGTGGAACAAGGGACCGGCCTTCGGGCCCCACTGGTATCCAATCGCGCTCGTGGTGCTCGCGATGCCGCAATGCTGGGCGGGCGGCAAACTCTACGAAATGCAGTTGCGCGCACGCGCTGTCGCCTGAAACCAAGGCGCGCGAGAACGCCTTCGCCGCTAGTTGTGCGATGGATGCCGAGTGGGCACGCGTGACAAACGCTGTGGCGGCCGGAATGCAATGGTGACGTCCTGTTGAGCTTGGACAGGCCTGCTGTTCAAGAGAGTGGGCTTGTAACGCCACAGGCGAATGGCGCTCATTGCAGCAGGAAGAAGAGAGACCGAGCCGCTCACGCGCTTTACATCCAGCACTTGGCCGAGCTCTCCGATGGTGGTACGGACCTTTACGGTTTCCGACGATCCATGTCGGTCCCCCGGCCTTGGATAACGAGGCCAAACAAAGGAGACAAGCTCACCGGCTTGCAATCGAGCGGGTTGATGAGCCGGTGCAGGTCCGGGCTCAGGAGAAACAAGAACGGAAAGTTGCGAGGTCATCGCAAACGAAGAGGAGGCGGCGATCGGTTCTTGCGGGAGAACCAGCCTGAACGGTTTGCTGCCGTCGCCTGGACCAGTGACAAGGATTGCGGAAGGCGATGACAGGTGCGGCGCTGCGCGCGGCGCAGGCGTTACTCTGCGTGGGGCGGGATTTCTCGGTGCGCCACTTATCGGGCCGACAGCCTTGGGTGAATGGGCAGGTTTGGGACTCGCGCGTGGCGGCGCGTTTCGTGCGATTAGCGCGGTCGAGCCCTTGCGCTCAGGATCGGCTTCGGGATTAGCAGATGGTTTGGATTCCATTGTCGGATAGGAATTTGAATCTGTGGAGGGCACTTTCGCGAAAGATTCAGAGTCCCGGGTGCTTTCCTTGGACTTTTTTTTGGAAGGCGCGGGCTCATCGAGTTTATTGGTACCCGCCGAGGAGTTACCGGAATCAATGAGGGATTCTTCCGTCTCCAGCGCCGGCGGATTTGCTGCAGGCGTATTGAAGGTATTTGCCGCCGGTGGAGTGGAAGTTCGCGAAGTCGTTTCGCCTGGGCGATCAGGCAGTGCCGGTGACGTGGCATCAAGAGCCAGTATTGATTTCTGGGCGTCTCGGAGGCGTATTCCGAGCGGGCTGCGACCCACGGTGAGCCCAAGGGCAAGACTGATCACCGCGAACAAAAACATTAATGCGGCGACCTGAAATCCGGATATTTCAAGAACATAAAAGTGTGAGGGCGAGTCCTCGATACGATCCGCTGACGAGTCGACTTTGTCTGTTCGAACTTGCGGTGCAAAACCGGCGACTGGAGTGTGGCGGTGCACTTTTTCCTGGAGATCTTCGACAAGCGATAGAGGGCTCGCATCCAGAATCTCAGGCGCACCGATCTCAGATGCTTGAGACGCAGTGTATGCAATCCGTTCTGGCGAGGAGGGTTGGTCTTGCTCAGGGAAAACACTTCCAATCGGCTCCGCTGGGAAGTTTTCGAGGGTTGCAAGGATGAGGCTCTCAACAGGCGCCGGCGTTAAGCCTTCAACTTCCGGGGCTGACTTTTCGGACGCGATCCAATTTGAAATTTGATTCCGGGCGTCGGCGGTGAGATCAACAAATCGGATGCCTGCGCTTTTTTTCGATTCCGCCAGCCACACTATCTGCGCGGAGATTTCGATGCTCTGCCCGGAGCCGGGCAATTGAAAGCGAATGCGTGGGAGGTAGTCATCTGCTACAAGGGGGTCGGCTGCGGCAACGGCCATGCCCGTCTCACTTATGTTGAGGACCATGCCGCTATTGGTATCGCCGAGCTCGACGTACGCGCGGGAAGCAGGAGTGGTGCGCATCTGAAGGCGGCGGTCGGGCGCGGGGTGAATCACTTCAACCGACACCTGGCGTTCGGGGCCGGGTGAGGCTGCTTCCGCTTTTGCCGGTACGTCCGCTCCCTGCTCCGCCTTGTTCCGCTGCGCGATTTCTATGAGTGTTGCCAGCTTACCGCCCGCCTTCGAAAGTGCGTCAAAGACGAACGCAACATTCTTCGGGTTGAACTGAAGCTGCCGGGCAGTAAGAGTCAGCCGGATGCTGTCGTCGATTTCCTCTTGCTGGCTTTCGGAAAGATAGTCCTGCAGACCAGAATAGAGTGCGCCGTTCGCGTAATTCTCTCTCCACTCAAGAATGGCCTGGAGTCGACGACTGGCGTCCTTCTCCAATTCTTGTTCTTGATGTTCTGCGGCGGCACATTCGCCGAACACTTCTGCTTGACGGTGGGGCAATGCCATGGTTATTTCTGTCAATCCACCACGCAGCTCCTCAGCCTTGTTGGACGGTAAAGATATTTTGCGACAGACCCACTCTCCGCGGGTCTTGTCGAAATCAATCGAGGCGCGATACTCATCTGTTTCATACTTGAATACCGGCAACGGCTTGAGCGGTGGCCACCTACCGGCCAGGAGTAATTTCATTTCGGCCTGTTGCACTGGAGACGTGAGTCCAGCAATGTTGGGCCGGATGCTGTTGTACTTAGGGCAGGGCACGTCCATGTCGTCACCCCTTGCAGCCCCACTTCCGTGTGGGAAGAATCCTTTCTAATCAACTTCCCTGGTCCGCTGTCGTAACTTTTCTGAGTGTAGTCAATTCCAAACCCCGTCCGGCGGGATTAGTTGCTTGCCCCGTCCACGAAAGACATTTGCACAACTTTGGCAGACTCCTGACCTTACTGGAAAAATGGACCCTGGAGATCGAAGGTGACCTCCCATCGGTTTCGACCGTAAGTACCGCCGCATCTTGGAGTTAGCTCGGCCTTGGAACCTTGAGGCTCGTGCTCCGTGCCTGGCATGAAATATGCACATCCATTCATTGCGGGCTACTTGGTCGGACATCTCCATTCCCCCAAGTCTCCTGATTCCTGGATGAAGTCATTGAAGTGGACCCGGTAGTCCGCGCCAGTTCGATCTTCCGAATCGAGCCAACCTGCTATTCCGCCAGCCCAGGAGAGCAGCCATGAGTCCGGATAGTGCGAGAGAACGAATACTCGAGCTTTCAGCGGAAGCCCAAATCAAGAGACGCGAAGCCGCTGACGCCGGGCTACTCGATTCTTAGCGCGTTCATGGGGGAAATCGATGCAGCGCGGTTTGCGGGAATGATGGCCGCGAAAAAGGAGCAGATCGCAAGCGCGCCAGCGGCCACGGTCAGGGCGAACGGATCCCACGAGGAAACGCCATAGAGTTGGGCGGAGATCAAGCGGCCGGCGCCGACTGCCAGAGGCAAGCCCAGGATCAGGCCAAGTAAGACGCGCTTGAAGGCGCCGCGCAGCACGAGGCGAATCACTTTCGGGCGGTCGGCACCGAGGGCCATGCGAATGCCGATTTCGTTGGTTCGCTGGGCAACAGAGTAGGCGGTGACACCGTACAGTCCGATCGCAGCCAATACCAGAGCCACGATCCCGAACAAGCCGGCGAGACTAGCTACCGCTCGCTCCTGATCAAAAGAGAGCTCAATCTGCTGCTGCATGGTCCTGATGCTGTTGATCGTCAGGTTGGGATCCAGGTCTGCCAGCATCCTGGTAAGCAGGGCCTCCAGCGCGCCGGGAGACATATTCGTTACCAACAACATTCCGCCGATAAAATGGGAGCGCAGCTCGATCATCTTCATCAACTCGTCGGGATAGGCGACATTTTGGGCCAGGGGCACGAAGAACATCGGGCGCGCGGGCCTGCTCAGGCCCCAGCCCGCAAACTTGGCATCGCGCACGACGCCGACGATACGAAACGTACCGGCGTACTCGGGCACGTCGAGGCCGAAATGCTGATCCAGAGGGTTTTCGTCGCTTTTGAAAAAGCGCTTCACGAAAGCCTCGTTGACGATGGCCACCGGCGCCGTGGTTTCGTTGTCCGCCGCGGTAAACGCTCGTCCGCGCAAAATCGGCATGCCGAGATTCTGTAGATAGTTGGCGCTCACACGGTCCCAGGACGCGCCCGCTTCCTCATGGAATTGGGCCGGAGGATGGCCGGCGACCATGATGAGTTCGCCCCAGTTGTTGGTGAGCGGATTATAGAGCGCCAGCCCGGAGCCCTGCACCCCCGGGAGGCGATTGAGTCGTTCTTCCAGTTGGTGGTAGAGCGAGGCTAACTGGGGTTGCGTGTAAGTCGCCGGAGGATTGTTCATGTCCACCTCCACGCGCTCTTGTACCTGGTATCCGAAATCCTGATGCTCGAGCTTGTTCAGGCTTCGCGCTAGCATGGTGGCACCGGCGACCAGGACAACCGACAAGGTGGCCTGCACGACCAGCAGAGCTTTACGCGCGAAAGAAGAACGATCTCTGGTGCCGCGCCCCGATCCGCGCAGCGCTTCCGCCGGATCGGTACGCGTGGCCAGCCAAGCGGGAGCCGCCCCGAAAATGATTCCCGTCACCAGCGCCAAGCCGAAGGCAAACGCCAGTACCATGAGCGATGGCGCGGTGCTGATCGGCAGAAAATGGGAGCTGTGGAACGCGAGGGCCAGTAGCAGCCGCGCGGCTGCCGCGGCCACGAGAAGCCCCACAATCCCGCCGGCAATGGCGAGCAGGACGCTTTCCGTGAGCGCTTGCATAACGATCTGACCGGGAGTGGCACCAAGTGCCAAGCGCACCGCCGTTTGGCCACGACGCGCTACCCCTCGAGCGAGCAGCAGGTTCGCCACGTTGGAACACGCGATCAGCAGCACCAAGCCGCACACCGACAGCAGGATCTGCAGGCTGCGCCCGTACTCCTCTTTCATTACTCCCACGCCCGCTCCGGCTGGCACCACGCCGATCACTTGCTTGGGAAGCAGGCGGATCACGTCGGGCATCCAGTTGGAAGGGTACCCGGAATCGTTCTGCATCCATTGGCGAAGCACTCCCGTAAGGCGCGGAGCCATTCCGTCAATCGAAGTTCCCGGACGCAATCGGCCGATCATGCGCAGCCATGCAGAGACAGGCTGCCGCAACAGACTACCTTCCCGATTAATCATGGGTTCCAGTTGCAGCGGAACCCACAAATCAGGAGGGTCGCTTTCCAGAGTTTCGCCGAAAAATCCGGGGGGCGCGACGCCGATCACGGTCACGGGATGGCCCTCCACGACAAATGTTGAACCCACTACCGAAGGATCGGAGGCATAGGTGGTCTGCCAGACACGGTGGCTGAGCACGGCAACCGGCGAAGCGCCCGGCTTGTCGTCATCCGGGGTAAACACCCAGCCACCGAAGGCTCGCACTCCAAGAGTCGAGAAATAGGTACCAGTTACGTACTCCGAGCGCAGCGACCGTGCAGCTGATTCAACGCCCTGACGCCGCACACTCAAGCGGGCACGACCGGCCTGGAAAGCAGTAACGTCCTCGAATTCCGGCGTTTCTGTTTTCAGCCGCTCGTACAAAGGGAAGGAATACATTCCCCAGCGGTCCTGAGGCCCTCCTTCCACGCAGCAATCGTCGCCTTCGCCAACCCGGTACAGCCTGCCGGGATCGGAAACCGGCAAAGAGCGGAGCATCACCGCATGGATCAAGGTGAATATTGCCGTGGTGCCGCCAATCCCCAAGGCCAATGTGAGTACCGCCGCAGCGGTAAAAACAGGCGATAACCGAAACTGTCGGAGGGCGTACCGAAAATTGCCGGGCAGATTTGGCATGGAACACCTCTCCAAACAGTACGCAGCCCAGACTGTGGGGGTTCCCGCCTCCAGTAAATATGGGAGCGTTGCCCGCAGTCCGGCACAATTCCACTTGCTGCTGTTCTATTGACGCTTGAGGGGCTCGGTTGTCGCGGAGCTGGCACGATTTGGACAATCCGATGTGCGGGCCACATACGTGGGTAACGTGCGCGAAAACCGGAAGGGAGATGCCCGGTAAGCCGACCACGCGGTCAAAACCTAGTCTCTTGCCGGAAACGTGATCGAGGCCTTCCGTGCGCGGAATTGGAACGCATACGGTTTCAACTTGTGTCCTTCTGCTCACTTCTGGTTAGCGAATTACTCTGCGGCGCTAGGCGCGGAGATGATCCCGTGGCGACAAGATCCTAACAATGCGTCCGTACCACTTAACGAGGTTTCCCTGCTCGTCGCGCAGCGGCACGGTGCGAACCAAAAACCAGCGATACTCTCCGTCAGCCCGCCGCAAGCGCATTTCATCCTCGGAGGGTTCCCCAGCGGCCAGGTCCACGAGCCACTTTTCCATGACTCTTGGAAGATCTTCGGGATGAACTGGGCCCGTCGGGTCTTCGATTTCCTCTTCCAAAGTGAGACCCGTATAGTCCAGCCAACGCTGATTGACGAAATCAACGGCGCCATCAGGTTGAAGGGTCCAAACCATCGTCGGAATTGTGTTGATAACAAGCCGAGCGCGATCTTCGTCCCTTTTCAGATCTTCGATGTCGATGGACGTTCCATACCAATTGACGATGTTTCCCGGCTCGTCTCGCAACGGCACGGCGCGAATTAGGAACCAGCGATACTGCCCGTCGGCCCGGCGGAGACGCGCCTCCTTCTCAAAGGGTTTCCCGGCCGCCAAAGCCGCGCGCCATTCCTCCATCAAACGGTCGTCAGGATGAAACGCGTTCATCCAGCCCCAGCCCAGCCCGTCCTCTAAGGAAAGGCCCGTATATTCCCGAAAATGTTGGTTGAGGAAATCAGCTGAGCCGTCAGGCAACTTGCCTCAGATTATTGCGGGAATTGCGTCAATGATCAACCGCAGGCGCTCTTCGATAGCATTCGACGCTCCGTCAGCATCGTTGTGGCGCGTATTAGCCCCGGTTTGGCTCATGGCACCCTCCTCCAGACGGTGCGCGAGATGCAGATTGGCCGGCCAGCGCTTGAACAAGGCCCATCTTTTTCCGAGTGGCTACAAACAGTGGGGCGGCAGAGGTTAGAATCGCTATGAGAAGCGGCAGGAATGTAGTGAGCCAGCGGTAGCCCACGGGGACAGGCAGCCGTCACGCGCACTGCTACATCGAGCCCTACGTAGGAAGCCAAAATGGCGATTAGAATGGAGAGCACGACGAGGCAATAATCATGAAAACCTAGAAAAGGTACCCCTATCTGGCCCATGGTGCCCACCTCCAGACGGTGTGCAGAGTGCACATCGGCCGGCAACTGTATTCGGGACACGAGGGAACGATTCCTCTAACCGGCTTAGGATAGCTAAACAAATCCAAAGTTATTATACGCAGACTTACGTACATAGTTTTGCGCACGAGTAATAGCCCACCCTATCAGACCGTTTTCGCAAGGAATGGCGCTAGGCATTCAGCAGCATTGAATTTATCTAATTGTTTTAGTAAACACAGTGCCAGTTGTCCCTCCGAGAAAAGAAAACTGGAAAAAATGGAAGACCCCGCGGACCTCTCGCGCGCGGCATTGTCCTCGTGCACGCCCTGTGTGAAATCGGAGGAGATACACTCGCCGCCGCACTCCTCGGAGGCTAATCGGGAAGCACTGCAGGGTTTTTCACTTCGAACGGCTGCGTGGCAGTCCGATGCTAGACTCGAGAGGAACGCCCTTGTAATATTGCCCGCATGAAAAAAGTGAATTCCGATGATCGTGGCTCGAGCGCGAAAAGCAGCGTAGCTCCGAAGAACGTTGAAGAATACCTCGCAGGCGTCCCGGAACCCGCCCGCGGCACTTTGAAGAAGATTCGCGCGGCGATTCGGTCCGCTGTGCCACGGGAAGCCACCGAGTGTATCAGCTATGGGATGCCCGCGTTCAAGAACAAAGGAGTGCTGGTGTGGTTCGCCGCGTTCTCTAACCACTGCAGTTTGTTCCCCACTGCGGCGGTTATCGAAGCGTTTAAGAAGGAACTTAAGGGCTTCTCCACATCCAAAGGGACCATCCAATTCCCTGCGGGCAAGCCACTCCCGGCCGCACTGGTTAAGAAACTGGTGAAGGCGCGGGTCGCGCAGAACGAACGCAAGAAACAGCGCTGATCGGCTGCCTACCGCTCCGGTGAAACGACGTCTGCCAAACCCGGCGAAACGGGATCCTGCACCGCAATCGGTGTGTCGAACACCTGGTTGAACCGAATCAGATTGCCGACAGAGCCCGTCTCTTTGAGAATGCCAACGGCTGCCTCCGTAATTTTGTTGTGCTCCACCACGTTATTATTGCCGGCGATAAAAATCCCAGCTTGCGCGCCGTTGAAGACGTGGTTGTGACGCACCCGGTTGTCATCGCCTTCGAGACGAATCCCGTCGAAGACGCTGCTCGCAAACGTCTCGTTCCGCGTCAGGAGCCCGTGGTTCCCGTGAAGGAAAATCCCCACCTGACTGATCCCCACGCCGTTGTCGGTCACCTCTACTCCATCGGACTGCGTGACCAGAATGTTCGTCGCCACCGCCGTGCATGTGTCCACAGCCGCGCACGGAGACCACAAATTATTCGTCACCGTGTTCCTGGAAATCGCGCCTCCTGCGCCGAAGCCGATCTGGATGCCGTTCTGAGCCGCTCCCGTGGTCGGTCCAATGCCCGTGACGACGTTGCCGTGGACCGATACGTGAGTTCCTACTTCATTGGCGGTAATTCCGTTTTTCTGGAAATCGTGGATGGTGGACTTTTCAATTTCCACGTTGGAGATGCCGCCCCGTCCGCTCTGCACAAAGATCCCCGTGCCGCTCTGGCAGCCTCCCAGACCTGTGCCTAACTTGAAGTTGCGAATGGCCACATGGCTGATCTCGCCCGACGCGTTTTGGAAAGCGATCCCGAAGAGTCGCGGCGAGCATTGCGGCACGCCGTTGTTCGCGCCGTCCACGATGAGGCCCTCGATGGTGACGTCGGTGGTGTCGGCCACAAGAATCGCCGCAGCGAATGGCGAGCTGTCGAGCAAACTCGTCGTGTTCTGCTGCATCGTGCCGGGCATCAGCGTCGCGCCGCTGTCTGCATCAATGGTCAAGGGTTTGTGGATCGCCACCTGCTCCGCGTAGGTCCCTTTGCAAACGCGAATCGTTGCGCCAGAAGCCGCCGCATCTACGGCGTCCTGAATCCGGCTGAATGTTGCATTCGGACATTCCACTTTGTCATCGTCCACGACGAGCTGTGGTTTGTCTCCACCGATCAAAGAAAAGGGCAAAAGCAAGACCAGCAACAAGGCCGAAGCGCAAAAAAGTCCAAGTGAGAATCGAATTTTCATCGGGGTCTCCCTTCAGAAACGACGCTCCGCGAGATCCCACGCAATGTAGGCAGGCACTCGCTGCGTCCTCAGGGATTGAGGCTGGAAGTTAGGTTGCCGGCGAATGTACCAACCCCCATTGGCACATGCAATAGTACCTCTCTCCCTGCCCGGCAATGTCCAAGGGTCAGTTCAAGCCGACAATCGTGGATGGAAAACCGGTAGAAGTGGAAACAGAATTCTCCATCCAGCCCTAATCGCCGGGAGGCTGGCGCGGAGGCAAACGCTAAAGATGAATTTGGCAGAGCCCTAGTTGGCTCTTGAGGGCCGGGGCCCTGCATCTTGCAGTATGTGAACCCGAGTCTTGTCCACCGACGGACATACGCCCTTGGCTAAATCGCACATCGGAATCCAACCGAAAAGTGAGCTGCCCCTCTACTGGCCGATAGGCCGGTGCCGGGAAGGACACGCAGCGCAGCTGCGTCTACGGAATCCTATACGATTAATACAAGCAGGGAATACCTATCGTTCGCAGGTTTTGTAGTTTTACCCGACGAAGGGGACAAACCAGCACCTCCTTCGATTCACCCTAAGGGTACTCCCTTTGGAGGATCGAAATGTTCGACTCTCAGGTCCGTCGCAAACTTTGGCTTGCTGCGGCAGCGGCAGGCTTCTTGACTGTAGCAGGCTGCTCGAACCAGGCCACCAACAAGGCTGCCGCCACTACGAAGAAAGCCGAGACACCGAAGGCTGTCAGCGTCTCAAGCAAAGCACCGCAGCCAGCCACGATGGTTACCGTGCCGAAGGGCACAGCCATCAGCGCGACGGTAGGCCAAACCCTCGCCAGCAACAAGAACCACGTCGGTGATACCTTTGCCGCGAAGCTCTCCACGCCCGTCCAGGTCGAGGGAAAGACCGTGATTCCCAAGGGCACGAAAGTGGTGGGCCGCGTCGTGAAGGTCAAGAACAAGGAAATGAAGGTAACTCTCGCTTCGGTTGAACTACACGGAAAATCCTACGAGTTGGAAACCAACTCGGTGGCGCAATCCGCGAAAAACCAGACCAAAAACAATTCCAAAGACAGTGCTCAGGCCAAGGGCAAAACGGACACAAAGGACAAAAAGGACGTAACCACCCTCCCGGCCCAGAGTCAACTGTCGTTCAAGCTCGCCAAGTCCGTCACCATTCCCGTGAAGGGATAAACAAGCAGTTTTTGACTGCCGGGCCCCAGCCAGCACCACCTGGCTGGGGTCGCTGTCTTTAGGGCTCGTGTGTTAGTAGGCCTGTGATGAATACAGCGAAACGAATCGTGTCCGTGGCATGGCTATCTCCCCTGCTCTCGCTGGTGACCGGCGCATCGCTGCGTGCCGCCGAGAAATCGGATTAGGGCAACTTGAAGCAGGTGGCTCTGGGGCCAAACGATCAAGGTCGTAGCCACAGACTGGAATCGTCTCATGGCGATTTTCCAACCTGTCAGAACGATGCGCTGGTGCTGCGCTTAGCTGGCCGGCGGAAGCTGTGTCTCCGCAATTGCTCCGATTTAGCTCGAAGCCCTGAACACTCTGAGAGCAGCGTATTCGACGGGTTCCAATGAGTTGTAATAAACCGTGCTACGGCACCAATCCCATTTTGAAAGACTTGATCGTTGCCGTGGATTTTGACAAAACGATTTTGGCGTTTATTCCGGTTAAGGTCGAAGGAAACATCACCCTGCTGACTTGGAAGATCGCCGGCGCTCCCACTGCCGTGTTGTTCGTGCCAACCAGGACAACTTGAAACGTCAACGGATCGGGCTGCGTGAGGTCAATGTTCACTGTTCCGCTGGCGCTGCCTGAGGAATTTATCGCAAACGTGCCGAGTTGGATCGGTGAGCCCAGCCCGGTAAGTTGGGAAAGATTCAGGCTGCCTGCAACCGGCGTGCCGTCGTCCCACGTCAGAGTAGCCGATAGGTTCAGCATACCCGGCGTCCGTGACACGCTTCCTGTTTGGTACATGATATTGTCCAGCTCGATAGTTCGGCCCCCCGGAAACTTCACCGTAATTATCGAAGCAGCTTTCGTGAAACCTGTCAGCAGCGTTTGAAACGTGGTGTTGATCGAGTGCGAAAAGCTCTCTCCGGCATCGGTTGAAATCGTAAGCGTTCCTGAGCCGCTGGGCGTTGCCGCGTTCAGCGAAAGCAGCGTCCCCGGCGTCTGCAGCTTGAACTGTCCGCTGTTGCTGTGACGGTACCAAGCTATGCTTGTCCCCGTTTGCGCCGCCAGCCCGGGATTTTCGCAACCCCACAGGCTGAAGTCGATTCCTTGATAGACGCCGATTGCGTTCCCGCTGCACGCGGGGTTGTTGAAGTCGGCGACTGTCGTTTGGGCTGAAGCTTCCGCTGTGGCAAGCGCGAATACTAGCGCTAGAAAAAAATACTTTTTCACTTATCCCTCCAGGATTGCGTCGGATGCACTCTTTAGCACCTCTCGCGCGCAGGTCAGGGAGCTGGAAGGGGGGCTGCCTACTCGTCGGACCATCTGTTAACAAGATAGAGAGCCCTGCAGGGCAACGCTAGTGTTCAGGGAGACAGATTCGGTTCAGATGTCCTTTCTGTTCCTTGTTGGTCGAGCGACTGTACTTCCGGGTCAGGAGTCACCGGGCGATGAAACCGTGAGGTTGCGCAACCCCACCCACAGTTCCTGCAAATTCCCGATGAACCCATTTAGCGATGGCTGTGCTCTATCTCTACTCACGGGTCACCGGCCACCAGTCACCGGTCACGAATCACCAGTCACCATTCACCAGTCACCGCACTTACGCTACACTCAACCGATGGGAATTCTGCGGCGGCTTAGACGCTGGATGGGAACAGACGAACCAATGACGCATATTGTTGCTGGGAACATGGCTCCAGGATTTTCACTCAAATCGCTCGATGGCAAGGAGTATTCGCTCAACGACCTCTTGCAACGCGGCCCGGTCGTCGCCGCTTTCTTCAAGATCTCCTGTCCCGTCTGCCAATTCACGCTTCCCTTCCTCGAACGCCTCTATAAACGCTATGGCGGCAACGGCGTCACGTTCCTGGGCATCTCGCAGGACGACGCGCGCGACACCAGGGATTTCGCCAAGGAATTCGGCGTCACTTTCCCGATGCTGATCGACGACGAAGATGGCTACATCGTCTCGAATACCTACGCCCTCACCAGTGTGCCCACGATTTTTCTAATCGATACCGGGGGGACTGTGAAAGTCAGCTCGATGGGTTTCGACAAGAAAGATTTGGAAACCATCGCCGCGGAACTGGCTCAGCGCCGCAAAATCGCGCTCGCGCCGCTCTTCCGTCCGGACGAAGTCGTCCCCATCAACAAACCCGGATGAGGCTCCAAAAACTAGGTCCGGTCGGACCTGACAATTTTGAAGTGCGGGAGCCTGGCTCCCACTTTTGAAGAGGAAGGGGCCGCGGCAAAAATTTGATCCAGGATTATTCGAGTTCGGTTTCCTGCAGCTGCTTCTTGTGTTTCGCGGGCCGTTTCCGTTTGTCGGGAATCACGCGCGTGACGGCCGGTGCCAGGCCGGACTTCCGGGCGGCGCGCCGCGCTTCCACGCCCTTGTCGATGTTCTTCCGTTTCCGCTTCATGGGAAGCCTATTTCACGGTCAATTCCCGAACGGCGCGCCAGGCTTGATCGATTGCTTCATTCGTATAAGCAAATGCACCGGCATCCGAATTCGCAATGTGGACGCGGCCAAACGGCTGGCGGCCGATTTCGCAGGGTGATTGTCCCGCAGGCCACTCCCGGTCGTACAGCGAATTGTATTCGTAAGCATAACCGTGGGGCCAGCGATTGACAGTGATGGCCTGAATGTCACGCGCCGGATCAAATCCGCCGGAGGCGAGCATCCGCGCAAGCTGATCGCGCACATTGTATTCGAATGTTTCGAATTTCGTGGTGTAGAGCTTCCCACGGCCGGCACGCTGTTGATCACGAGCGGGCAACCCCGGTGAGCACGGAACATGCTGCAGGTGAACGAGGCAGGGTTCTTCGGCTTTTTCCGAGTAGCGGTAACCTCCCATGCTGACCGGAAAGTCGAGTTCGACATTGCTGAAATAGCTGCCGGGGCACGACGCGCCGTGAATTTTCAGTTTTTCGAATGCAGCACGGTTTCGAA
>Ga0099830_10000424_pt1 | contig 18743 bp, 16 predicted proteins | sample CZO8metaG_4_FD_79337 | JGI IMG/M metagenome (GOLD analysis project Ga0099830, IMG submission 79337) | Vadose zone soil microbial communities from the Eel River Critical Zone Observatory, Northern California, USA - CZOApr15con2H3.8 metaG | ecosystem: Environmental > Terrestrial > Soil > Vadose...
CGCGTGCTGTGTACGTCACGCCATCACACCAATATCCCCTGGGCATGACGATGAGTGCCACACGCCGTATGCTTCTCCTTCATTGGGCAGTGCGCTCCGGTGCTTGGATCATTGAAGACGATTACGACAGCGAGTACAGGTTTGAAAGCCACCCGATCGCGTCGCTGCAAGGCCTGGACACGGATGGGAGAGTCATTTATATCGGGACATTCAGCAAGGTCATGTTTCCAGCTTTGCGCTTGGGCTACGTGGTTGTTCCCAAGGATTTGGTACCCGCTTTCTCCGCCGCTCGGGATGCCGCCGACATCTTTTCATCGACTCTCTATCAGGCTGTCTTGACCGATTTCATCCGAGCGGGACACTTCGCTCGCCATATACGTCGGATGCGAATGCTCTATATGGATCGGCGAAGGGCGCTCGTAAACGCAATCCAAATCCAGATGGGACATATGCTCGAGGTGATTGGTGCCGAAGCAGGGATGCATCTGGTCGCACTGCTGCCGCGTGGCACCAACGATGTGGCGGTTTCGAGGAAGGCTGCCCAGAGGGGTATTTCCGCAATGCCCTTGTCCACTTGCTACTTAACACCACCGACGAGGGGTGGCCTGATTCTTGGCTACGGGGGCGCCAACCTACATCAAATTCACGACGGCATAAGCAAACTCAGGATGAGCGTACAGAGTGCGCGCTGAACCAGTAAGTGATGCAGCCTGAACTCACGGCGGCTAGCACTTTTGATAATATACGTATTAATGAACTGCGCCAAAATCTTGCGGTTGTCTCCTCACTTGTGTACACGCTCGCTCAAGAAGGCGGAGACGGCAACAGCGCAACTACGCCGAAGTGATCCCGCTTTCTGATGTGCAAGAGCCTATGAATGTTCCGGCGATGCGGCGATTTATTTTGATTTGGACTGCGGCTGTGCATTCGATGTTTCAGCGAAGATTTGATTCATGATGTGTTCGAGGATGTGTAGTTGCGGAGCGACAGGGCAGACACGGATCGTGCGACCGAGATCTAAGTATTGATCTACATGCGCGTCGTAGGCGGGCCAGTTGGGGACACCCGGGGCATTTGGGTTGCCAGTTTTCGCGAACTGCGTCCAGTAAGTGCGCATGGCCTGGCTTAGTTTTTCATCATCTTGGTTGTGTTCCCAATCACTCGGGAACGAATCACTCAGAAAGTTGAGTTCTTCACCGTGGTATGCACCGAGTGACGCGCGCTTGCCTGTTTCAACGTAGGAAAAATCATACAAATATGCTTTTTGCCCCACGCGTGTCATGGCTCGCGCCATCGAGTAGGCGCCGTAAGCAAAAGAATCGGCCTGAAGCTGCAAGTATCTCGCCGGGACCTCGGCATCCGAGGCGGCAGGGTAGGCCTGAAATTCCTGATCGGCGTACTTGCCAGTGTCCCCCAGAAGATACTTCTCATATTCGCCGACGGTTTTCGGACCTCCGTGGCCAAACACCGTCGCTTCATTGGCATTGCTGCCGACAAGAACATGGACGTGGGTTTCCCGGCCTTCGGCAAAAATCTTTGCAGGTTGTTCTGGAACTACCCAGCCATCGACGATGGCGTCAAAATGAACTTGCCGATCTTGGCTCCAGGTCTTCAGAATTTCGGCGGCGCAAATGCTGCGGAGTTTTTGTAACGCGCCCGGACTATTTGAAACTCCTAAGTCGTTCGCTAGGCGATCTCCGACACCTTCTCCGGTGCCCGAGATCGAGTTATACCGCTGAGGCGTGCGGATGTCTTCGTTGAAGACGCTCTGGCAATCTCCGCTTTCCATGATCGCTCGCTGGAACAACCCTGCCGCCATCGGAGAGGCCATGAGCAGGCAGATATCAACCGCGCCGGCAGACTGGGCCATGACCGTGACCCGGGCGGGATCGCCTCCGAATCGTGAGATATTGTCGTGCACCCATTTAAGAGCCTGCAATTGGTCGAGAAGTCCATAATTTCCGGAAGAATGATGTTCGGACTCTGCCGTAAGCGCCGGATGCGCGAAGAATCCCAGGGGACCGAGGCGATAGTTGGCGCTCACCACGACAACGCCGAGACGCGAAAGGGCGGGGCCAAGCGGGGTCATTTGGCTATAGCCGGCGGTGTTTGATCCCCCGTGAAAATAGACGATGACAGGTAGCTTCGCGCTTGCAGAGAATTGGGTCGTCCAGACATTCAGGTAGAGGCAATCTTCGTTCCAGCCAATATACGGGAACCACTTTGCGGGAAGCTGCGGACAGGCGGGACCGAATTCCGTCGCCTTGCGCGTGCCGGTCCACGGGCTTGCCGGCTGCGGCGGTTTCCAGCGCAGATCACCGACGGGTGGGGCGGCATAGGGCACGCCGAGAAATGCCACTTCACTTTGCGCCGAACTGAAACGCATGCCTTCGAGGACGCCAGCTTCCAGCGTGACCGTCGGCGAAGAAGAGTTCCGCGAGACAGATGTGTAACTTCCGCTGCTGAAAATCAAGGCGAGAAAACATGTTACAGGCCAACGGGAATGGCCGCGCATAAATGCTACCTTTCTTTGCTGCGGATAGTTCTACTTCACGGGCTCGTGCGCGAATATTGGCCGTGGAATTCCATCGTCCAAGTGGCACCGTTGTCCGTTGATTTCTCCCATGACTGCTCAACTTTATTCGCAGTCACGCGCACCACCTTGATTCGATTCAGAACTGTTTGCCCATCGGGACCACGGCTGGGTCCGGTAAACTCGGCGGAGCCCTGTGCAACTTTCCCTTCAAATACGTGCACGCGACCCTTGTTATCCGCGAACATGCCGTGCCAACTCTTATCGTCCGAGCTGTAGGCGAACATGTTTTTGCCACTATGACCCTTTCCCCCATCCCAGCTTTCGGTGAGCAGGCATTTGTCGAGCGCGAGGGAAACTTTGCTGGCAGCGCTACCCGGCATGCCGGGATACGTCACAGTCCAATCGCCGAGCCAGAAATCCAGCTGCCGACTCTCCGATTTTGCGGAACACGGTCCTGAATCGACCGCAGCCAAAGTAGATGTCGCCGCCAGGGAAAACCATCCTCCGATGACAACGAGAAAGAGAACGCTTCTGAACCACCTCGAACTTCGAACAAGTACGTCTTGCTTCATGACTGTATTCCTCCTGAGACCAACCATCGCCCACTAGTTTTTGTTCTTACCTACAACCGTGCTGCCGGTCTGCGCGCGTGGAACCGAAATGCGTCAGAGTTCTTTTCTATTTCCAAGACCTGGAATCCTGCGGCCTCCAGTCGCACACCGAACGTATCTGGATCAACAGGCACAAGCGTGTCACCGAGGTGGATCAGTCGCATGAGCAAGCTTTGTAGGCTGTCACTGCCCACGAAAACTCCTCCCGGCTCTATGACGCGCCACACCTCGCGGAGTAGTTTGTCCTGCAGTTCTGGAGAGGGCACATGATGGAGCATGGTGAAGGAAACTCCGCCCGAAAACTGGGCGTCCGAAAACGGCATGGCAGTCGCATCACCTCTGACTACCTCAATATTGCTGCCGCGCAGACGCGAATTCAGTGACTCCGCCAACTTAGGGTCAACTTCGATAGCCGTGATGCGCTTCACCCTGAGCCGCAGCAGATCCGTTGTGAGACCCGGTCCCGGTCCAAGCTCAAGGACATTCTGTCCAAGGTCAGCGCCAGAGAGGACCCACGGCACACGCTTCTCGATGGTCTTTTGCCATCGGGCGGACCGGCACAACCAGTGGTGCAGGCGGTTCACGAATTCCCCTTCCATGGTCAATTTCAGACTGGCTCAGTTTAGTGGTTGCCCAGTTTGCGTACTTTCGATATTGTGACAATGAATGTTCCAAAAGCGGCAACCTGTGATTTTCGATCGTTTGGGAGATAGCCACTCCGAGATTACAACTCTCTCGCACGACTACCCTGCAGGACACGTGATCCCGTTGCATTTCCACGATCGAGACCAACTTGTCTACGCCTCCCGCGGAGTGATGACCGTGCGCACCAGCGACGGCGCCTGGGTCGTCCCGACCCACAGGGCGGTTTGGATACCTGCGGCGGTTCCGCACACCATCACCATGTCAGGCACGGTAGCGATGCGAACTCTGTACCTCAGGCCGCGGCTCGCGAGAGCTCTGCCGCGAGACTGTTGTGTAGTAAATGTGTCGCCGCTGCTGAAGGAACTCATTCTCAAAGCTTGCACCTTCGCCGCCTTGAAGAAGACGATTAAGTGGCAGGGTCATGTGATACACGTGATCATCGACCAGTTGGAAGCCATCCAAATGGTTCCATTGCAGCTTCCAAATCCATCCGATCCAAGAGCGCTCCGAGTCGCCGAAGTACTCTTAGGCGATCCGAGCGACCGTCGGCCGCTCATGCACATCTGCAAAGTAGCCGGTGCTAGCAGGAGGACAGTGGAGAGACTCTTCCAAGAAGACGTGGGAATGACCTTCGGCAAGTGGCGGCAGCAACTTCGTCTCATGCAAGCGATGCGGCTTTTGGCGGAAGGAGCGAAGGTCACGCACGCCGCTCTGGAATCGGGCTACAGCACACCGAGTGGATTCATTTCCATGTTCAGGAAAATGTTGGGGACCACACCAACCTTGTACTTCAGAACAGATGCAAAGACCAAATAGCGCCTTCTATCCGTAGAATCGCGGCTGAAAAACTATCTTCCGATCATCTTTTCTCGGCCCATTTTCCATATGATCCGTTCGTCGGATTCAACCGCTGACGTTCTTTTTGATCATGAACGTGGATGAATAACGGGACTTCTTGCGTTTGCGCAATCACAAGCTCTAGAACGTATAGATTCGGATGTTTGCAGGGTGTCGGGAAGTTGCTGAACGGAAACAAAATTTGGTTGCGGGGGTCAGATTTGAACTGACTACCTTCGGGTTATGAGCTTGAAGGTCACACTGTAAGTCCCATTGATTCGGTTGCCCTTATAGCGATGAGACCCCCGAAAGAGATGAAAAAAGGCCGAGTTTTGGACCCCAGTCGGACCCTGAAAGAAAAGACACGGGAATTGGAAAGCCCGCAGGCAGCGCGATTTCAATTCCACAGACCGTCAAGATGCGCTCTTAAGGAGACGGCCTTCTTGGTAGAGGCTAAGCGTTGATTGTGAGCGTCTAGGCGGGCCACACGCTGCCGTGGCAGGCTGCGAACGGACGTCGCGTGCAGGTCGTTCCGCAGAGTCTGAGGCCTGCCTCCGTGCGGTTCACATCAGGGAGGACGCCGAGAGATGAATCTCGATCGAGTCATGATGTATGTGAGTTCGACTGCAGACCAGGGAGTGGTCGGCCCAGGGACACGCTTCGGCTTATGGAGAAAGGCTCAAAGGTCAGGGGTCGATACAGCGGCGTTGCGGTCCCGCGGGACTGCCTCGTGGGCACGCTCTCGGGATCACAACTCGTTTTTCGGTATGCGCAAGTCGAGGCATCCAGTGAGATACACGGGGGTCGTTCCGTTCGTTAGGTAGAGCGCCGACCCGACCGTCGCATTCGCATCGTTGAACACTTTGCGTGGCGCGCTCGACCTGGATCTGGCACCAACGTGTTCGAGGAAATCGAAACGCCGCGTGACGCTGACTGGATCTGGCCCGGCGCCTCGTCGGGCCCAAGACCTTCCGAAATAGAAAAACGCCGGATGGAGCATCCTAGTCTTATGCGCTGGGACGAAGGCACGCAACACCCGAACCGCACGCAATATGTGTTTTGCAAGGGACCTTTGGTCAGGCCGAAAATCTCGGGTGGCCTTCAAGAATCTGGACCTCCAGTTTTGGTGCTTTGTCTTTTTCCCACAGGACCGCGCGAAACTTAACGCGATAATTGAGCACACCTCCATCCTGGCGGTCGCTGCGCTCGAGCGGACGAGGAATGCAAACGAATTCAGTTTCGACTAATTCGCTTGTGACGCGAACGACCGAGTAGCCGTGGCCACCCATATCCACAAACGAAACGTGGGGCGACAGGTCTGGATTGGACAGGGCGTGCGCCTTGTCGATGTCGCCGCTCTGCGCATATTCGAGACATGACCGCACTCCATGGCGAAGCAACATGTTTACGGTTGGTTGAGGGCCGTCATCGTTCGGCCCTTGTCCGAGGTAGAGTGATCGAAGCGGATGATTTTTCGGCAAGCCGTGCTCAAGTGCTTCGACCATACCTGGGGCCGAGATCGAGCCCGTGACAAAAGCGACGCCGACCGGTGCAAATGGCTTCGGTGGAAGCGACTTCGCGGCCAATCCTGCCCAGAAGCTATGGCGATCTCCAGCCACAGTAACGAAGCCAGTGATCCCGTGGGCTTGGACGAAATCGTATATTTCGCTGCGCTCTGCATACGCGGTGCTGTGATCTCCGCCGCCGAAGCCGGCATAACCGGCCCCAGGCCAAGGCTTGGTCATTCCTTGTGGGAGGTTTTGCGGATCGGCGCGCATATCGAGAGTCGCGGTTGTGTTGCCCCAAATCTTCCAGGTCGCTTGTGAGCTACGCAATCGTTCGAGAAACCACGCCTTCTGCTCGGCACCGAGAATGGTCTGAGGAGGTCGGTCTTTGCAGAAATTTGTTATTTCGACGTTGCCGAAACGGATCGACGATGGGGGTTGGCCGCCGTTGTAGGTACGCCCCGCATCAAGGATCTCCATCGCCTCCTGCGGGATGAATTCTGGGAAATCGTCGCTCAAAAGAGGTTTTGCCTCGGCCCGATCGGTGGGCTCTTCGGAACGATAGCTTCGCTGATCGGTGATCAGTAAGTCAATGTTGCGCCCCCAGCGCAACGCTCGATAGCCCCGGAGACTGCCAATTGCGGCGAGATTATTCGGTTCTTGACCGAGGCCATGTTCGTCAAAGTGAGTGATCGGCGTATCGACCACCTGCGGCGGATCGAAGCGGTCCAGCGAGCGCCCCATCGGCTTAGCCATCCTTGCCGGCTGGTATTCGAAAAACGCCTGGTTGGCAGCCACTTTGCGCGTCTGCGCGGGGCGCGTCTTTCCTTCAAATTTCTGCAAGGCTTGCCAGCCAAGCCAACTAAATTCGTGGTTGTCCCACATGTTGACGAAAGGCCAGCGCGCGCGTGCGTCCTGGAGATCAGGGTCACTGAGATACGCTCGATAAACGGCGCGATAGTCCTCAACTGTCGTTGGGATGTGAAAGTCGCGGATTTTCTCGCCGTGCGGATAACGGACGATGTCTCGCAGACGGCGATCGTACATACCTTGCGGCCGATCTTCGGGGTACCAGACAATCTCATAGATGAAGTCGCCCAGGTGCAGCACGAAACCGAGCCGGTCCGCTTTGGGAGCGCGCTCGTCCTCGAAAATCATTTTGCGGTAGGCGTTCTGCGCTCCTTGGTTGGCATTCTGGCAACTCACAAAAGCGAAGCGAACGGATCTGGTGTTGTCAACTGCAGGCGCCGTGATGGTCCGACCGGTGCGGCTGCCAAAACCCTCGGGATCTGTAAAGCGGTACCAATACACACGGTCCGGCTTCAGCCCACCGACCAACACGCGACACGTCCAGTCCGATGCCGCGGAAACCGGAGCCACGGCGGTCGCTACAACAAGCGTGAACAAATCATCCTCGGCGACCTCGACGTTCAACTTCACAACAGAGTGTTCGCCGGATGGCGGACGGCGGGTCCACAACAAGACGCTGTTGCTGTCGGAGTCTCCCGAAGCAACTCCTTCCGGGAAAAGATCGCGGCGCTCGCGCCATTGAGTGCGGGACTTCGTTCCAAACGGATCGCCCCAAGCTGCCGTGGCGCCAATGGCTACGGCCATTTCCAGGAATGAGCGTCGACTGACGGGAGCCATCGAATAGTCCTTTCTTCGTGAGGCCTAACGAATCTCTTGCACGCGCTGCCAGATTCCTTCGTAGTCGAGAACCAGTTCGTCTTCATCCACATCGATTCTGGCTTTGAAAGACCCGCCGCCGCTTGTATAAAGATAGCTTCGTTCTGAAACGCGCTCATATTGCTGTGGGAGAGGCTCGAGCGTCAGCTCTGGGAAGCGCACCCAAGCCATGACCAGTGCGTTGCTTCGCTCGCCAGCCCTGAGACCAAGCCGCCGGATCGGAAGTGTGTTGGACGAAGGACTCCATCCAAGGTCCATATCAACGCAGCCCGCGAGTTCCTTCTTCTCTCGCCCATTTTCGAACCACCGACCCTTGTCGGCAACGAGGCGCAGCCAGTGGTCTCCGAATTTATCGCGAAGCCGAATGTATCCATGTTGTGTGCGCCACGCGGCATCGCAAGACAAAGTATAGGTGACTTCCGCCGGGCCTTGCTCGCCGAGGGCGAGAATCGTGCCGCGCAAAGTCCAGCCATTTGGTTCGCGACGCAGTTCGAAACGCTCGAGACCGGTGCCCTTGACCCATCGCCACAGGCCGGAATGAATAAGGCGCGAAGAAGAGGCGGAGTTCATATCCGCAGTCTGGAGTGACAACGCAAGCGCCCCGAAAGCCATAGACAAAAAGTGTCGGCGAGAATGGCTATCGAATTCACACATAATCCGTCTCAGAGTGTATTGTGATATCAAGACGCCCGCTTGAAGAAAGTTGCGCAGCGGAAATGTCCCCGTGCTTGACCGGAGCGAAAGGTGCCGATTCCTCTTCGTCGATCAGACATGAGTTGCCCTAATCTCGCAGATCGCGCCACGCCACATTCCAGACGCATTCTCCACGACTCCATGGGGATCTCCGTCATTGATTTCCGCTGCCGGGCACACATAGAACCAGAAGGGCCGGAGGAACCCAACGCGACCCACAGTATCGTGTTCGTTCGCCGGGGACTTTTCCAGCGCACACAATACCGCGAAACGCTGATTGCCGATCCGAATCACATTCTTTTCTTCAATGCGGCCCAACCCTACCGCTATTCGCATCCGCTACCAGGCGGTGACGACTGTACGATCCTGGCGGTTGCCACCAAAGCTGCGCTCGAGCTGGTTTCGCGGCACTCACCCCGGGACGCCGACCGGCCAGACAAGCCCTTCCGCCTGGCTCATGGCCTCAGCTCGCCGCGAACTGCACGGCTCCACTACGAACTACTGGCTCTTCTCCAACGGCCCGTGCCAGGGCTCTCCATAGAGGATGCCCTCGCGGAACTAGCGGAGGAAACCGTCCGCACGGCATACGCTTTGCGCGGCAACCGCACGGAACAAGTGGGTCCCGTGGCGAGCGCAAGGCGCCGGCACCGCGACTTGGTCGAGGCAACTAAGCTCGCGATCAACGAGAGCATGGAGGCGCTTCCGAGTCTCGGCCAGCTCGCGCTCGGCTTCGATTGCTCGCCGTTTCATCTTTCGCGAATCTTTCACCGCGTCGCCGGAATGAGCCTGAGGCGCTACGTTGGCCGTTTGCGCGCGAGCATGGCCGCGGAACGCCTGTCAGCCGGCGCGCCGGACCTCACCGAGCTTGCTCTGGACCTGGGTTTCGCCGATCACAGCCATTTCACGAACACGTTTCGGCGTGAGTGGGGCATCTCTCCCTCTCGCTTTCGTTGCCGTTTCCATCCTTTGTAGACTGCGCAAGAACTTCCAAGCCCTTTCAAACGATTTCTCGTACATTTTATGGCGGGCCCACGCTGAGCGGGCACGGGAGGCAACATGTGGATCACCGGGATACTGTCCTTCCTTCTTTGGGTAGGAGGTGCGCCAGTGTCGCAATCGACGAGAACGGCGACTTTTGTGGACGCTCTTCGTTCCGAGGGACCTCCACAAAATCACAAGGAGAAGATGACGCTGTACAATCCTCTCCTGGGAGATTGGGATGTCGACGTGTTCGACTACGCGCCGGACGGAACACGCGAGAGGAGTAAGGGTGAGTGGTATTTCTCCTGGGTGCTCGAAGGACGCGCGATCCAGGACGTCTTTATCGTGCCGTCACGCGCGAATCAGCACGCGGCTCAGCCCGCCAAAACTACCCGCTATGGAACATCCCTCCGCATCTACGATCTTGCAGCCGACGTCTGGCACATAACCTGGATCAATCCGGTCAGCGGCGCACACAACATGTTGATCGGCCGGAAGCGAGGAAACGAAATTTATCAAGAAGGGAAAAATCCCGACGGTTCGCTGATCCGCTGGATTTTTTCTGAAATCACGCAGAATTCATTTCACTGGCGGGGAGAAGTCTCCACCGACGAAGGCAAGACATGGAACTTGGCTGCCGAGTTTTACGGGCACCGCATGGTGGCGGCGAGCACTCGAAACTAGACGGTTGCTGCGCGGGAGATCGTTGAGTGATGGGCACGGTTTTCACGGTGCTCGCCGCCAGCGTGACGACGTTCGCGGCCACCAACCTGGATGACTTCTTTCTGCTGACCGTATTCTTCGCCCGGCGTGTAGCAACGCGAAGGATCGTGGCCGGTCAATACCTCGGTTTCGCGGCGATTGTCCTTGTCAGTCTTGCCGGGGTTTGGGCGGCGGGGGCTGCGGTTCCCCAGGGTTGGATTCGGCTGCTCGGCATCTTCCCTTTGGCCATCGGGGTCAAAGACCTTGTTCAGCTACATCATTCCAAATCCACACGCGCGGCGGAACGCAACGGCTCATGGAGCATGTTCTCCATCGCCGCGGTCACGCTCGCCAACGGAGCGGACAACGTTGGAGTATACGTGCCGTTCTTTTTCGCCAGCCGATCGCACCTGTGGTTGGTTCTGGCCACCTATGGCCTGCTGGTCATGGTGTGGTGTGCGGGCGGGAAATGGATTGGAAGCCACCCGCTGATTCTGAAGGCGCTCGACCGTTGGGGTCATTGGATTGGGCCATTCGTGCTGGATATGCTCACGATCTCTCTAGCTGTCGTGTAATTTCCTTGCAGCACAGCGCGACCCAACGTTGACCGCTGCCGGGAGAGCTTTGAAATCGATTGTAACTGATTGAAAACTGGCGATACGGGTGGCACCAAAAGTCAGTTTTGGAGCGGCTGGGAAGAATTGGTGGACCATAATCGGACCATAAACTTCGATTGAGGACTATCGAAAGGTTCAGGTCGTTTAACCTGCCTCATTAGAAGGGCCCATATGCGTAAGCCACTCGGTTCGTGCGAGAAAGTGTCGATAGCGAAATAAGTTTCGGCCGTGGAACGTTGGTGCGTCATGATCGTTCTCTAGAGATTCAGTTAAGATGAATGATTCCACGGGCAAGTGCAATCACAACGGCCTCTGTTCTGTCGCCAGCCCCCAATTTTTCAAGAATATGTTGGACGTGAACCTTAACCGTAGCTTCAGTTCTGCAAATTACTTTCGCAATTTCGTGGTTTCTTAGACCCTTTGCCATCAGCTCCAGCACTTCAATTTCCCGGTCGGTCAGCTCTATACGCGGAACGAACTCAGCTAGTCGTCGAGCGACAGCATCCGGAATAAACCAACCCCGAAAATGGACCGTTCGAATGGCATCAGCAACCTCATGGCGCACTGAGTCCTTCAACAGATAACCGCGGGCTCCTGCCTCTAAGGCCCGATGTATATCCGTATCGCCGCCATAGGTGGTGAGTGCGATAATTCGCGCCGATGGGAACTCACCAATGATTTTTGAGATCGCTTCGACGCCTCCCATGGTTGGCATACTCAAGTCCATCAATGTCACATCTGGTTTTTCGCTTCGAAAGAGATTGATTGCGGCAATTCCGTCTCCAGCTTCTCCCACGAGCCGCAGGTCCTCATGAATGGCGAGCAGGGCCGCCAATCCATCTCGATAAATAGGATGGTCGTCAATCGTGATGACGCGAATTGGAGCGGTCTCGGACTTCCTACGAGACGACGGCTCGGGCGACGCCATTGCAGGATACTCACATAAGATGGAGGAGCGAACAATACGTCGTTTGGCTAGTTTTACCATGCGACCCGCGCGGCGCACGTATCAACTGCCGCCCATGTGCGAGGAGAACCAACGCCGGATTGGAATCATGAGCTGAACTTCTGTTCCGTGTCCTGGACTACTGAGTATGGAGATGTCGGCGTTGATTCGGCCTGCTCGTTCCCGCATTCCCTTCAATCCCCAGTGCCTAGGCTTGTGTTCGGCTTCTGGCAGATCGAAGCCGGCCCCGTCGTCCTTAACCGAAACGAGCACCTTGCTCCATTCATATTGAACGTTAATTGCGACATTCTTGGCTCTAGCATGGAGCCGGGTATTGATCAGAGCTTCATCGACAATCCGAAGGGACTCCACCTGAATTTCCAGCGGCAGGTCTCGGCGTGTCCCCTTGCTTGTCACGATAATTTGCGTCTCAGTATCAGAGAAAATGCGCCGCGCAGCTTCTTCATATGTCGAGGTAATGCTTTGACTCGCATCTTCCAGTTGGCGGAGATCCCACACGACCCGGCGTGCGTTCGTTAGAGCTCGGTCTATTAATGCCAGAACTCGACGTAGATGTTGTTGTTGGGACTCCGGCAGCGCTAATCGTTCGGTTGCAGCATGTAGATGCAGTGCGATTCCTCCAAACTCTTGCAAGAGTGAATCATGGATTTCACGGGCGAGGCGGGATCTCTCGTCGAAGATCGCAGTTGTCCGAGTGCGAAGCCACGCACGTTGAGTCGCCCAGAGTACAAGGATCAGGAGAGAGCAGGCAGACACGATGAACCAGCTTTGACGGTAAAAGGGTGCAAGAACGACAACCTTGAGTGTCGCTTCGGTCGGGCTCCAATCTCCCTGGCGTCGCTTTGCAATTACACGAAACAAGTAGTGTCCGGGAGCTAAACCGGTGTATGGGGCGGTCCTTTGAGTCCGGGCGTCAACCCAGGAGTTGTCAAAGCCATCTAGTCGGTAGCGGAACTGCACCTCCGGCCCTTCAGAGAGATCGGCGCCCGTATAACGGATCTCTAATCGCCGCGCTCCATACGGCAGCGCAATCTCACTCCCGCGCACCGCGACGCCGTCTACAGTAATTTGATCGATGTGCGGAGTTGGATTATTGCTCTCTACTGCCAGCTTCGATGGATCAACTACTACGATTCCATGACCCATAGCGAACCAAAGTTTGCCGGATTCATCCTGAAATGACCAAGGATGCGGCCAAGAGGCCGGATCACCTCCGGGCAGTCCGTCCAATGCTTGGAAGGCAGTCACATCGGTTAGAGATCGTGCTCGGCCGTCCGCGACTTTTATCAGCTCTTCTACTTTTAGTCTTGTCAGACCGCCAAGCTGACCGAGCCACAAATAGCCTGCCCTATCCTGCTCACCTGCGCCAACCCAGTTATCCGGCAGCCCTTGAGATAGCGCTACGAAAGCGAGCTCGTCGCCCGTCACCCTCATTAGACCTTCGTCCGAACCGATCCAGACACTGCCCTTTGGCGCTTCAAAGAACGTTACTGCACGCGTCGCGTGGTTTTCGGGCCATCGCCGTCCGATGAAATGTTCACTCTCGGGGCCAACTACCTGTGCAACACCGGTTAGAGTCGCGATCCAAATCCTGCCGGAACCATCTTGAAACAGCCGAAGAACATAGTCATCCGGTAAGCCATCTGATGCCCCGAACATTCGTTGTTTGCCATTACGAACTCGGAATAAGCCTTGCCAGGTCGCGATCCAGAGCATCCCGTTTGCGTCTTCAAGAATGTCTGTCACTGGAGGGAGATTAGATTGAACAATCTTTCGCCTACCAGTTGCCGAGACAGCCAAGACGACCCCAGCGCCCTGCCCGATCCAAACTCCGCCGTCCTTCGCGCTTGCAATCGCAATAATTCGGTCACTAAGTAATCCATCTATACCAACAAAATTTGACTGAGACGCATAAGGCTTGCCGTGGTACAGACCACCGGTAGGAGGGGCAAGCCATATATTTTGTGAGATGTCGCGTACCATCCCTCCCGGGAGACTCGCAGGAAGGCCTGTGCGGTCCGTAAATACATCGAACGGCAGCCGCCGAAAGCGATTCAGCCCGTCTCTCGTTGCGACCCAAATGTTCTCCAAGTGATCCACGAAAATATCAATTACCCGATCGTCGGAAAGCCCGTCCGTTCGCGTGAAAGGAACGAGGTGACGACCGTCGTATCTGTACAAGCCGTTACCATGTGTTCCAACCCAAATGGTTCCGTCGGACGACTCTGCAAGAGCAGATACTCCTTGCAGCCCGGTGCTGGGCGGCAACAAAACCGTTTCGGACTTTCCACCAATCAAGTGCACGACCGAAGTTGTAGTTCCATACCAGATCGAATTGTCGCGTGCCGCAAGGACTCTGTTCGGAGTGTCTTGACTGTTTCGGCTGGGGAGTTTGACTATTGAAGACTGTCCTTTGTGTATGCGGAGCAGCGCGCCCTTGTCTCCTGCAATCCAAATGTCTCCGGAGGGATCTTTGGACATATTCCCACCGTACCCAAGTTTGCCCGGAATCTCTTGCAAAGTGGCATCACGCGAGATTCTAAAGACCCGACCACTTCTCGTGATCGTCCAGGTAGTACCATCATTTTCCTCGGCTGCTGCATTTACTAAGTCGTTCTGGAAAGTGGGGTCGCTTGAGACAAGGTGTACCTTGCCTTTCAGGCATTTCAATATCCCGTAGCTTCCAACCCACAGAGCGCCTTCACTGTCTCCAAACAGCGGATACGTCAGTAAACGAGGTCGGCCTTCTAGTCCGGGTGAATTGCTCCCATCGAATACGGTGAATCTAACGCCATCGAATCTCGTCAGCCCTGATTGGCTTGAGAGCCAAAGATAGCCGTCGCGAGTCTCCACAACGTTTGAAGTAAACGCTAGCCTTACCCCATCCTGATCCCGCCAAGAATCGACTTGATACCTACCAACTACTCGGCGTTGCGCGTTGAGCTCGGTAGGGAAAATCGCACCAGCCGCGACGAGAGCCACACCGAAGAGAACCGGGAACGCCGCTTTCGCGATTGCCGTGACGCAATTGTGCAAGCCGTCCCGGCCGGCTATTAGCCGAAAGGAGTAGAGACGGATTCGACTTTTGAATGAACGCAGCATGATCCTAACAGCCGTCGCAGTCGGGCAACGCTGAAGCGCAATATGGTACCTGAATGGCGCAGCGTGAGACGAGACAGTTGAAAGTGGATGCTGGGAGACTTTACGTCTCTCCAATATATATCGGATCTGTTCGTGGGAAAAGCAGATGCAGGAGGAATGCATGTCAACGCAAGAAGGCATAGCCGTCGTCCGCCGCAACACTGAAGAAGTTCAAGGTCGCGGGAACTTCGAAGTATTCGAAGAACTGTTTGCCTCTGATTTCGTCGATCACACCCCTCAACCCGGTGGCTTCTCAGCGGATCGAGATGGGGCCCGCAATCTCTATCGGGTCCTTCGAACCGCATTTCCTGACTTTCACGCGGAGATTCACTGGCAGATCTCCGATGGGGACAGAGTAACAACGTACAAGACATATCGCGGCACGCACAAGGGAGAGTTTTGGGGAGTAGCCCCAACCGGCAAGCAAATTCAATTCGAGACCGTCGACGTGATGCGAGTGCGAAACGGAAAAATCACGGACCACTGGGGTGTTGCGAACCTCTTTAATCTCGCGCAACAGCTCGGTCTCTTGCCGGCGATAGCGAAGAAATGACACGAATTCATTGCTCTGGGTGACTTAAACATGACAGTAGGAATCATTGGGGCAGGACGAATTGGGCGAGCGGTGGCAATTCTGTCTCTTCGAGCGGGCCGCTCTGTAGTGATCAGCAACAGCCAGGGACCAGATTCGCTTGCGTCCTTGGTTAGAGAACTGGGGTCTGGAGTGCGTGCGAGCACGGTTCAAGACGCAGCCGCTCAAGAGTTAGTTGTCCTAGCTGTTCCTTGGATCAACGTCCCTGAAGCTATTGCCGATGTACCGCCGTGGAATGGACGGATCTTGGTTGACGCAACGAATGCTGCAATTATGCCCGACGTTCGCCCAGCTGATCTTGGTGGAAAGGCTTCAAGCGAAGTCGTGGCGCAGTTGGCACTCGGAGCTCGAGTGGTTAAAGGTTTCAATACTTTGCTCGCCGCAGTCCTAGCGTCAGGCCCGCGCGTCTCAGGAGGTCAGCGCGTCCTGTTCTTTAGCGGCGATGATGCGCTGGCAAAGAAAGCTTTTCTTGAATTCATTTCTAGCGCCGGCTTCGCCGGGATTGATCTTGGCATGCTGGCGAATTCACACGTCCAACAATTCCCCGGCGGGCCTCTTGCAGCGATCAACTTCATAAGACTGCCTTAGAGAAAGCCCAAAGGAGAACTCATGGCGAATGTAAACAAAGTGAACATAGTCATAGCCTTCTATTCGCGGGGCGGAGTTACTGAGAGGCGTTGAAGAGTCTTCGTAATACATAGTCTTTGCAACCATCGCCTAGCGTTTCTCCGAATTTGGATGGGACAAGACATGACAAGACGTGCATTTGTTTTGACTGCTTTGGCGCTGTGTGGGTCTGCGGCCGTAGGGGAGGACATGGAAAAGCAGAAGAACATCGCGATGCTTTGGTACGACGCATTCAATCACACCGATCCGGGGCTGATCGAGAAGATTCTGGCTCCAAACTGGGTCGATATTCCGGCCGCGAAAGGACAGCCCTCGGGTCCCCAAGGAGCCAAACAAGCTGTCATTTTCCTCACTACGACTTTCAAGGATTTCCATGTAAAGGTCGAAGACATTCTGGAAGACGGCGATAGGGTCGTTGTTCGTTCAACCATAACAGGGACTCAGGTGAAAACATTTATGGGGATTCCTCCCAATAACGGACGGCTAGCAATTCAAGCTGTCGACATTCACCAGTTCTATAACGGAAAGATAGTTAGGACCTGGCATACAGAAGACTGGATGTCCGGACTTCGGCAACTAGGTGCATTTGAAAACAAGTAAACGTGGCAAAAGTGAGAGAGGCATGTCGAAAAATAGCTTACTGATGATCACTTGGCTCCTGGTTCTAACTGCGTCCTTGGAAGCCCAAGGGCCATCCCAGAATAAGTTGAATAATGCCGCGAAGGACACAGACTGGCTCTACGTAGATCACGACTATCTTGGAACCCGTTACAGTCCTCTCAGTGAAATCAATAGCAAGAACGTCGCTCGCCTGGATCAAGTGTGCTCCCATACTTTTCCTGAGAAGTCTCCTTCGCAAACAGCACCCATCGTCTATGGTGGCACTATTTATGCAACGAGTTCCCACTTTACTGTGGCAATGGATGGAGCCACATGCAAAGTTTTCTGGCAACACCAGTGGCAACCGAGATCGCGCGAAGTTTTTAAGACTCAGCGAGGCGTAGGACTCAAAGACGGCAAGGTGATCCGGGGGACACCAGACGGTTATTTGATCGCGTTGGATGCGAGGACAGGTAAGGAACTCTGGAGTCGCCAAATTGCCGATCCTGTTGACGGCTATTTCATAAGCGCTCCTCCACTCATTGTCGGCGATCTGATCTTCATAGGGCCTGCAGGTTCTGAATCGGCTGGTAAGGGATGGGTAGGCGCCTTCAAGCTTTCCAATGGAGAACGGATTTGGAAATTCAACACCGTTCCAGATTTAGGCGAGCCTGGCGCGGAAACCTGGGGCAACAATCCGAAAGGCCTCAAGACCGGTGGCGGCGCGATCTGGACCGCGATGTCCTACGATGCAGAGAAACATCTTCTGTACGTGCCCGTGGGAAACCCGGCACCGGATTTTTATGACAAGAATCGACCAGGCGCAAACCTATACACGAGTTCAGTAGTGGCGCTGGATGCCGCCACGGGAAAGTTGGCCTGGTATTTTCAGGCGACCCCACACGATCAGCGTGACTACGATCTGACCCACGCGTCACCGATTTTCACCGCAACGTTTTCAGGTGCATCAAAGCAAGTCATGTCGGTGACTGGTAAAGATGGACTTCTTCGACTATTCGACTTGAATACGCATTCCACGGTTTACAGCGTTCCGTTCACGAGCCGTAAGAACAGCGAAGGGCCAGTTGGACTAGAGACCCTTGAAATTTGCCCAGGCATACTAGGCGGCCAAGAGTGGAGCGGTTCGGCATACAGCCCCGCACGCAATTCTCTCTTTGTTCCGGCGACGGATTGGTGCGGCCATGTACGAATGGTCGACAAGGAACCCGAACTCCAAGAAGACAATACCAAGGGACCTTACTACTTCGGAGGCGAAGCGGGATTTTCGCCTTGGAGCGAAGCTTCCGGCTGGCTTACGGCTTTTGACGCCTCCACCGGCAAAGAAAGATGGAAGTACCACGCCGCGAAGCCCATGATCGGGGGCGTCGTTGCCACTGCGGGCGACTTAGTCTTTGCTGGCGAATTGAATGGCACTTTCAAAGCATTCGACGCCAATACAGGAAAAATTCTTTACTCCCATGTCGTGGCCGGCCCGGTTGGCGGGGGCGTTGTCACCTATCAGGTTGAGGGCAAGCAGTACATCGCTGTGGTCTCCGGTTACATCGGCTCCTACAACGACTTTGCTCCAGAACTAGGCGGGGACAATCCGACAATCACTATCTTCAGCTTGAAGTAGGCAGGTTACTTTTCGAGAGGGAATCACCGATGAATTTCATGAAGACAAACGCAATCTTCCTTGTCACATTTCTTAGCCTGCAGGCGTTCTCGCAATCGAGTGGGCCTACCCAGAAAGAACTCGATAATGCGCTCCGAGATGACCACAACTGGCTCTACGTCGATCACGACTACCACGGCACGCGCTTCAGCGGCCTTTCTGAGATTAACGTCGCCAACGTCGGAAAACTTGAAGCGATTTGCAGCCACACATTTCCCGACAAGGAACCCTCGCAGACAGCCCCGCTGGTATATGGCGGAATCATCTACGCGACGACTGCACATTACACAGTCGCACTGGATGGCGCGAGCTGCAAGGTTGTCTGGCA
>Ga0099830_10000427_pt1 | contig 18717 bp, 17 predicted proteins | sample CZO8metaG_4_FD_79337 | JGI IMG/M metagenome (GOLD analysis project Ga0099830, IMG submission 79337) | Vadose zone soil microbial communities from the Eel River Critical Zone Observatory, Northern California, USA - CZOApr15con2H3.8 metaG | ecosystem: Environmental > Terrestrial > Soil > Vadose...
ACGCTCCAGTACGCGCAGCAGCGGATCCAGTTCGGCAAGCCGATCGCGTCGTTCCAGCTCGTCCAACAGAAGCTCGTCTGGATGATCACGGAGATCACCAAGGCGCAGCTCCTGTGTCTGCAGCTCGGTCGGCTCAAGGACGAGGGCCACGTCCGGGCGCAGCAGGTCTCGCTGGCGAAGATGAACAACGTCCAGATGGCGCTTGACAGCGCTCGGCTGGCGCGCGATGTCCTGGGCGCCGCCGGCATCGTGGACGAGCACCCGGTGATCCGCCACATGATGAATCTCGAGACCGTCAACACCTACGAGGGCACGCACGACATCCACACGCTCATCATCGGCCGCGACATCACGGGCCTCGACGCGTTCGGGATGTGACTATGAGCACCGGACGGGATCGACGGCCCTGGAGGGGTTCTTCATGCGAGTGCTGATTGCGGATGACGACCAGGACGTCCGGGAGGTGCTCGTCGAGACCTTCCGGGTGGCCGGCTTCGACGTGCTCGAAGCGGCGAACGGGCTCGAGGCCCTGCTGTACGTCAAGCGGGACCGCCCCGACGCCGTGGTGCTCGACCTCATGATGCCGCGGCTCGGCGGGGTCGAGGCGCTCAAGCGGATCCACGCCTTCAACCCGGGCATCAGGGTGCTCGTGGTCACCGGCGCCATCGATCCCGAGCTCCAGCGACAAGCGACCGCGGCCGGCGCGGCCGGCGTGTTCACCAAGCCCGTGCCTGCGGCGACGCTGGTGGCGGCGCTGACCGGCCCCCCGCCGCCGGCGCCCCCGCCGGCGCCGACCTCCAAGGCGCCCGTCCCGGCCGTCGGCGCGCCGACGGGACGGGTCCTCGTGGTCGACGACAACCCCGAGGTGCGCGCGATGCTCGAGGACGTGCTGACCTCGCTGGGTTACGGGACGAGCACGGCGGCCGACGGCGCCGCGGCGGTGCGCGCGGTCCTCGCCGAGGCACCTGACGTCGTGCTGCTCGATGTCTACATGCCCGGGCTCAGCGGGGTCGGCGCGCTGCCGACGATCGTGGCGCTCGCCCCGCACGCCAAGGTCATCATGATCAGCGGAGTCGCGAACGAGGACGTCCTGAAGCGAGCGCTCGCCTTCGGCGCTCACGATTACGTCACCAAGCCGTTCGAGATCTCGAACCTCTCGCGGGCCATCGAGACAGCCCTGGCGATGCGGCGGCTCGAGACGGGCTCGGAACGCGCCACCTGATCCGCTGAACCCGGCCGGCTCACACCACGCCAGGCTCAGCCTGGCCATTGCGGCCTCATGTCCTTCGCCGTTCTCTGCCTCCCGCTGGTCGCCGAGTTCGGCGGCTCGCGCGGTGAGGTCGCGGCCGCGCAGTCGGTGTCGCTTCTGCTCGGCGGCTTCACGGGTCCGCTCGTCGGGGCGGCGTTCGACCGGTTCGGGCCGCGGAGACCCTTCCAGGGGAGCGCCTGGGGCCGCGGCCGCGCTCGTCGTGGCGAGCCGTGTCACGTCGCTGCCGCTGCTGGTCCTGACCTATGGGCTGTGGGGCGGGCTCGCGCTCGCCCCGCTCGGCAGCCAGACGAACATGCCCGTCGCGGCGTTCTGGTATCCGTCGGCGCGAGGGCGTGCGATTGCGCCGCGGACCTCTTCGCGGGGGCGTCGTTCGGCGCGATCTGGGGTTGGCTCACGCTCGCCGTGAGGCCGGGGGAGGCGCTCGGAGGGCGGCTCGGCGGGAAAGTCTTCGACGTGTGGGGAAGCTATTTCCCGGCGTTCGGCTTCGTCTGGCTGACGCTGGCGGCGGGCGTCGTCTCGATGTGGCGCGTGCGCCCGGCGCCGCGGGATCCCGGATCAGCCCGCGTTCGCTGATCGGGCGGCCGAGGCGACGTATAGCTCGACCTCGTGGCCGTCGGGATCGCGCACGGAGAACGAGGTCGGCGTCTCGCCGAACGGCTCGAGGCCGTGCGTCTCCGCCCAGTGGCGCGCCGCCACGAGGTCGTCGAGGGCGGCGCCGACGTCGAACGCGATGTGGTAGAGCCCCGGGACGCCCGAGGGTTGCGGCCCCGGCCCCTCGGCGCGCGCCAGCTCGCACGACAGATCGTGGTGATGAACGCCGGCGGAGAAGAAGACGATGCGCCCCGCCTTGCCGGTCCCGGTCTCCGCGAGCCCGAGGGTGTCGCGGTAGAAGCGACGGGTCGCGTCGAGGTCGCGCACGAAGAGCGCGACGTGACCCAGCTCGCGGATCGTCACTCGCTCCGATCGTGCGTCCATCGCGGAGTAGTGTAACATTGGGAGGTCATGGCTGATTCCAAGCCGGCGGCCTACATCGCGCCCGCCGCGCAGGCTCTCGTCGCGTCGACCACGGATCGCGTCCGACCCAACGCGAAGCTGATCGCGCTCTTGTCGCTCGGACATTTCGTCGTCGATCTCAACCAGGGATCGCTGCCGGCGGTGCTGCCGTTTCTAAAATCGGCGCATCAGCTGTCGTACGCCTCAGCGGCGACGATCGTGCTCGCGGCGAACGTCGCCTCGTCGCTCGTGCAGCCCCTCTTCGGCTACTTCGCCGACCAGACGGCGCGGCGCTGGATGCTGCCGGCCTCGGTGTTCCTGACCGGCGTCGGGTTCGCGCTGATGGGGTTGGCGCCCGGGTACGCGGCCCTGCTCGCGCTCGTGATCGTGATGGGACTCGGCGTCGCCGCATACCATCCGGAGGCCTACAAGACGGCGACGAGCGTCGCCGGTGAGCGCACGGCGACAGCGCTCTCGTGGTTCTCGCTCGGAGGCAACGTCGGCGTGGCGCTGGGCCCGCCCGTGATCACCGCGCTCGTCGCCGCTCTCGGCCTCGCGGGCAGCCTCGGCATGCTGGCGCCGACCCTCGTGGTCACCGCGCTACTGCTCGCCGCGCTGCCCGCGCTCTCGCCGACCACCGCGCCCCGGGCCACCGCCGCGGCCGCGATGCGCGGCGTCAACATGCCCGGCGCGATGGCGCTGCTGATCCTCGTCGTCACGATCCGCTCGTGGGCGAGCCTCGGCTTCACGACGTTCGTGCCGTTCTACTACATCGATGAGCTCGGCGCCGATCCGCGGCTGGTCGGCCCGTTGCTCTTCGTCTTCCTCGGTGCCGGCGCGGTCGGCACCGTCGTGGCCGGGCCGCTCGCCGACCGCTGGGGCCATCGCGTCTTCATGAAGTGGGTGCTCCTCGCGGCGCTGCCGTTCGGCATGCTCTTCCTGACGGCGAGAGGCGTTCTCGCGTTCGTCATGCTCGGCCTGTTCGGCGCGATCCTGACGTCGAGCTTCTCCGTGTCCATCGTCCTCGGGCAGGCGTACCTGCCGCGCAACTCGGGCACGGCCTCGGGCCTGATCGTCGGCTTCGCAATCGGCGCCGGCGGCCTCGGCGTGGCGGCGCTCGGCTGGGTCGCGGACCGGCACGGATTGCCCGCGGCGCTCTGGATCAGCGCCCTGATGCCGCTCGCGGCGTTCGTGGCGACCCGTTTCCTGCCGGCCCCGAGCGTCCACGACGCCAGGTGAACGACGGGCTTCCCTTCCAGGACGGTGAGCAGGTCCTGCTCACCGATCAGCGCGGCAAGCGCCATCTGATCTTTCTCCGCAAGTCGGAGACCTTCCACTCCGACCGCGGCTGGGTGCCGCACGACGCGGTGATCGGTCAGCCCGAGGGCACCTGGGTGCGGAGCTCGATGGGGCTTCGCTATCTGGCGCTGCGCCCGACGCTGGCGGAGTACGTGCTGGAGATGCCGCGCGGCGCCCAGGTCATCTACCCGAAAGACCTGGCCATGATCCTCTTCTGGGCCGACATCTACCCGGGGTGCCGAGTCCTGGAAGCTGGCACCGGCTCCGGTGCCTTGACGCTCGCCCTTCTGCGGGCGGTGGGCCCCGAGGGCCGGGTCATCACCTACGAGCAGCGGGACGAGTTCGCGCGCCGTGCGCTGGCCAACATTCACATGCGGCTCGGTGAGGTGGCGAACCTGGCGGTCCGGCTCCGGCCCGTCGAAGACGGCCTCGGGGAGGAGCAGCCGGTCGACCGGGTGTTGCTCGACCTGCCCGAGCCCTGGAAGCTCACGAGCCTCGTTGCGGCGGCGTTGCGACCGGGCGGGATCTTTCTGTGCTACGTGCCGACCATCGTGCAGTCGCACCAGATCGCCGAGGCGCTCCAGCGCGAGCCCCACTGGGCGCTCGTCGAGACATTCGAAACGCTCTACCGGCCGTGGAACATCGAAGGCCAGTCGGTGCGGCCCTTCCACCGCATGGTCGCACACACGGGATTCATCACCGTCGCGCGACGGGTCGTGCCGGAGGAGAGCGGCGCGCCGGATGCGCGTCTGCGCCGCCTCGCGCCCGAGGACTGAGAGCGAGAGCGATGATCACGCTGATGCGGCGGTACCGGAAATCGCTTCAACTCGGTCTTCTGGTCGTGATCGCGGCGTTCGTGGCCTCGCTGTTCGTGTTGGGTACGACCGGGTCGCGCGATGGCGCCGAGCCCCGCGACCGGGTCGCGACGGTCAACGGCGAGACCATCCCGCTCGAGCGCTTTCAGCGGCGCTACCAGTTGTACCTGGAGGCGTACGCGCAGACGTACCGCGACCGCTTCTCGACGGAGATGGCCGAGCGTCTCGGGCTGCCGCAGCAGGTCGTCGGCGACCTCGTCCAGGAGGCCCTGATCGTGCAGCGCGCCCGCGCCGAGGGACTGGCCGTCACGGACGAGGAGTTGAACGCTCGGATCCATGCGATCCCGGCGTTCCAGGAGAACGGGCGCTTCGTGCTCAACCGCTACCAGGAGGCCCTCAAACGGCGTGGGTTCACCGCCGCGGGGTTCGAGGGCGAGATCCGCCGCGAGCTTACGCGCGCGAAGGTGGAATCCACGGTCCGGAGCGGCGTCAAGGTGTCAGAGGCCGAGCTCGAGCAGCAATTCCGTCTCCGGCGCGAAGAGGTGCGTGCGGCGTGGGCCTTGGTCGAGCTGGCGCCGATCGTCGCCGCCACCAGCGCCACCGACGAGGAGCTCGCCGCGTATCTCGCTCAGCACCCCGACGAGTTCCGCCAGCCCGACCGACGGCGCGTGCAGTACGTGACGCTGAGCCGGAAGGATTTCGAGACGGCGGCGACGGACGCGGAGGTCGAGAAGTTCTACCACGAGCACATCAAGGAGTTCGAGAGCCCGCGTCAGGTCCGCGCCGCGCACGTGCTCGTCCGCGTCCCCGAAACGGGGGGGAGCGAGGCGGAGGATAGGGCGCGGGCCAAGGTCGCCGACGTCATCCGCCGGACGAAGGCGGGCGGGGACTTCGGCAAGCTCGCGCAGGAGGTCTCGGAGGATCCCGGGACGGCGCCGCGCGGCGGCGATCTCGGGCTCGTGAGCCGTGGCGAGATGGTGCCGCAGTTCGAGCAGGCGCTGTTCGCGTTGAAGAAGGGTGAAGTGTCGCCCGAGCCGATCCGAACGCCGTTCGGCTTCCATGCGATCAAGGTGTTCGAGATTCAGGAGAGCGGGCGCAAGCCCCTGAAGGACGTCGCGCCCCAGATCCGGAGCCGGCTCTCGGGCGAAGCTGCGGACCGGGCGGCGAAAGCGAGGGCCGACCAGATCCGGCCGGAGCTGCAGGGCGCCAAGGACTTCATGGCCGAGGCGAAGAAGCTCGGACTCCAGCCGATCGAGACGACCATGGCGCGCCTCGACCGAGTGGCGGGGCTCACCGCTCCCGATTCGCTCGAGGAGGCGGCGTTCGCGCTCGCCCTGGGCGGCGTCTCGACTCCGGTGCAGACGCCGGCGGGGCTCGTCGTCCTCAAGTCCGTGGAGGCCATCGGCGCTGGTGTCCCCCCGCTCACCGAGATCAAAGACAAGGTGGCCACGTCGGTCAAGCGCCAGAAGGCGGAGACGGCCGCCCTGGAGCGGGCGAAACGGCTCGCCGCCGACGCCCAGACGGGCGACCTGGCCGGCGCCGGGAAGAAGCTGGGCGCGGTCACGGGCGAGACGGCGCGCTTCTCGCGCGCCAAGCCGGCCGAGCGACTGCCGGGTGACGCGATGGTGGCGGCGCTGCAGACCCCCGCCGGCCAGCTGAGCGCACCGGTCAAGGCCCAGCAGGGCTACTACCTGGTGAAAGTGCTCGAGCGCGTGCCGCCCGACATGGCCGGGCTCGCGGCGGAGCGCGACAAGATCCTGAAAGAGGTGCTCGCGCAGAAGCAGAGCCTCGCGTGGGAGTCCTGGCTCAACGGAGCTCGCGCGAACGCGAAGATCGAGACACACCTGCCCGCGTCGCGCCGGGGGTGAGTCCTTCAGATCCCTTGGGTGTGTCGCCCCGGAGCCGTGTACACTATGTGCCGCCTGGTGAATCGTCGGTTCAACTGAACCCGGCCTTCACTGGTAGGCCGCGACCCGAGCTTCTTCCGAGTTCTGGTCGTGCACGGGGCGGAAGTCGGTAAAGGACAATCCCCATGACTGTCAAGCTCTTCGTCGGTGGCCTCTCTTTCTCGACCTCCAGTGAGCGCCTGCGCGAAGCCTTCGCCGGCTTCGGCGAGGTCCAATCGGCGACCGTCGTGATGGATCGCGACACCGGGCGGTCGCGCGGCTTCGGGTTCGTCGAGATGGCGACCGGCGAAGACGCGAACACCGCCGTCTCCCGCCTCAACGGCACCGAGCTCGATGGTCGTCAGATCAAGGTCGAGATCGCGAAGCCGGCCGGCTCGGGCGGCGGCGGTGGCCAGCGCCGCGGCGGCGGCGGCGGGTGGCGCGGCGACCGGTGAGACCGTCGTGCATGTAATGGCGCTCTCGACGCCGAGCCGGCCCGGCTGGCGGTGGCGTATCGTCAATTACGCGGGCGAGCTCGTCGAGGAGTCGCGCGATGTGTTCGGCACGATCGCAATCGCCGTCGCCGAAGGGACACGACGGCTCGAGCAAATGAACACGGTGGATCGGTCCGAGCCCCCGCGGCCGTATCGCTCCACCTCGCACTTGCGTGGCCGATGGCGAGTCTGACCCGGGCGAAGGTCGAGGTTTCGGACAACCAGATCGAAGCCGCCCTGAAGACCCTCAAGAAGGTGATGCTCAAGGGGGGACTCTTCCAGGAGATGAAGCGGCGAGCGTACTACGAGAAGCCGTCGGTCAAGCGCAAGCGGAAGCAGGCGCAAGCTCGCAAGAAGCGGCGGCGAGCCCTCAAGCGGTCGCGAGTCGAGGACGAGGATTAGTTGAAGATCGGGGGGAGCGAGCGCCGCTCCCTCCGATTTCCCCCACCGGGATCACTCGCCGACGAGTGAATCATCGTGGCGCCGGCGCAGCCGGCGCTCGAACGTCCGGCACCCTCCCCTTCAGCAAACCATACGGGGGCTCGTGCTAAGTTAAGGGGCCATGGCCGTCCAGCGCACGCCGATGACCCGTCCCGGTTACGACCGGCTCCGCGACGAGCTCGACCGGCTCAAGCGCGTCGACCGCCACGCCATCACCAAGGCGATCGCCGAAGCGCGGGCGCACGGGGACCTCTCCGAGAACGCCGAGTACCACGCCGCGCGCGAGAAGCAGAGCTTCATCGAGGGACGGATCGCGGAGCTCGAGACGAAGGTTGGAAGCGCCGAGGTCATCGATCCGCCGACCTCGGGTGATCGCATCACGTTCGCCTCGACGGTGCTGCTCGAGGACGCGAGCGGGAAGGAGATCCGCTATCAGATCGTGGGTTCCGACGAGACCGAGCCCGCCCGGGGCCGCATCTCGATCCTGTCGCCGCTGGCGCGCACGCTCATCGGCAAGAGCGTGGGCGACCGGGTGACGGCGCAGCTGCCCGGCGGCACGAAGACGTTCGACATCGTCAAGGCGAATTTCCCCTGGGCGGACTGAGGCGGTAGCATGCCGACCGTGCGCGTCGACGACGGGGTCAACCTCTTCTACGAAGAGTCGGGTCAGGGGATGCCGCTGGTCTTCGTCCACGAGTTCGCGGGTGATCACCGGAGCTGGCACCTGCAGATGCGCTTCTTCTCGCGCCGCTACCGGACGATCGCCTTCAACGCCCGCGGCTATCCGCCGTCCGATGTTCCCCCCGACGTGAAAGCGTACTCGCAGGATCGCGCCGCCGAGGATATCCGGAACCTGCTCGACGGCCTGAAGATTCCGAAGGCGCACGTCTGCGGCCTCTCGATGGGCGGCTACGCGACGCTGCACTTCGGTCTCCGGCACCCGGACCGCGCCCTCTCACTGGTCGTCGCCGGCGCCGGCTACGGCAGCGTGCCGGGCGATCGCGAGAAATTCCGCCGGGATACCGAGGTGGTCGCCCGGCGCTTCGAGGAGGACGGGATGGTGCGGACGGCCGAGATGTACGCGAAGGGCCCGACGCGCGTCCAGTTCATGGAGAAGGACCCGTTCGGCTGGCGCGAGTTCCACGCGCAGCTCGCGGACGGATCGGCCCGCGGTCACGCCCTCACGCAGCGGGGCGTGCAGATGATGCGGCCATCGATCCTCGACCTCGGGCGCGAGCTCGAGCGGCTCGAGGTGCCGACGCTGATCATGACCGGCGACGAGGACGACCCGTGTCTCGAGGCGGCGATCTTCATGAAGCGTAAGATCCCGACGGCGGGGCTCGTCGTCCTCCCCAAGTCGGGCCACACGATCAACCTGGAGGAGCCCGAGGTGTTCAACCGGGCCGTGCTCGATTTCCTCACGGCGGTGGACGCGGGCAAATGGACGCGACGCAATCCCGCCTCCCAGACGGGCTCGGCCATCCTGCCCGCGGAGACACGCTGATGTCACTACCTCTCGAAGGCTACACGGTCCTGGATCTCACCCGCGCGCGCTCCGGCCCGACCGCGGTGCGCCAGCTCGCCGACATGGGAGCGAACGTCATCAAGGTGGAGGCGCGCGAGGAGATGGAGGGCGACTCCACCGCGCTCGGCTTCGACTTCCTGAACCTCCACCGGAACAAGCGCGCGATGACGCTCGACCTCAAGCACCCGCGCGGGGTCGAGATCATCAAGAAGATCGCCGCGCGCGCCGACGTCGTCGTCGAGAACTTCCGGCCGGACGTCAAGAAGCGGCTCGGCATCGACTACGAGGCGCTGTCGAAGATCAATCCGCGCCTCGTCTACGGCTCGATCTCGGGCTTCGGCCAGACAGGCCCGTACGCCGACCGGCCGGGCTACGACCAGATCGCCCAGGGTATGGGCGGGCTCATGTCCATCACCGGGCTGCCCGGTCAGGGGCCCGTGCGCGTGGGCATCCCGGTGGCGGATCTCACCTCCGGGCTCTATCTCGCGCAAGGTATTCTGGTCGCGCTGCTCGAGCGCGAGCGCTCCGGGAAGGGCCAGTGGGTGCACACATCGCTCCTGCAGGCGATGGTGACGATGCTCGACTTCCAGGCGGCGCGCTGGCTCATCGACCGCGAGATCCCGCCCCAGGCGGGCAACGATCACCCGACCGGCATCCCGACGGGTGTGTTCACCACCGCCGACGGCCACATCAACATCGCCGCGTCCGGACAGACGATGTACCGCCGGCTCTGCACGGCGATCGGCGCCACCGAGCTGATCGACGACCCGCGCTTCAAGACGCTGGCCGGCCGGTCGAAGAACCGTAAGGCGATGAACGCCGAGCTGGACCAGGTGCTCGTGAAGAAGTCGAGCGCCGAGTGGATCGAGGCGCTCAATCGTGCGGGGGTGCCCTCGGGCCCGATCCTCAACGTGAAAGAGGTCTTCGAGAACGAGCAGATCCGGCACCTGGGCATGGCCCAGCCCGTGCGTCATCCCGAGCGCGGCGAGATGCTGGTCCAGGGGCTCCCGGCCACGCTCTCGCGCACGCCCGGCGCGATTCGCCGCGCCGCGCCCACCCACGGCGAGCACACCGACGAGATCCTGCGCGAGCTGGGGTACACCGCCGAGGAGATTGCCGCCCTCCGGAAGGACGGCGTGGTCTAAGGAGAGAGCATGAACAGCCAACGAATCCTCGCCCGCGCGCTCATGCGGGCCTTCATGGTCGTAGCGCTGTGCCTTCTGCTCGCCGGCGGCCTCGTCGGGCGAGCCGACGCCCAGGCGAAGCCCGAGGGCGAGATGCGCTGGGCGCTCTACGTGACGGTCGCCCCGGCCTGGCTCGATCCGGGAGAGGTGCAGGGGTTCATCACCCCGTTCTGGATCCAGTATGCGCTCCACGATGCGCTCGTGAAGCCCATGCCCGGCAACATCATGACGCCGAGCCTGGCCGAGTCGTGGACGCTCAGCCCCGATCAGCGGACCTACGAGTTCAAGCTGCGCCAGGGTCTCAAGTTCCACAACGGCGACCCCTTCACCGCCGAGGACGTGAAGTTCAGCTTCTATCGCGCCAAGAGCTCCCGGGTCCTCAAGGAGAAGGTCCGCGACGTGGAGATCCTGGATCCCTACCGCGTGCGGTTCCATCTCCACGAGCCTTTCCCCGACTTCATGGCGTTCTACGGGACCCTGGCGACCGCGTCGAGCTGGATCGTGCCCAAGAAGTACGTCGAGAAGGTCGGCGACGACGGGTTCATGAAGCAACCCGTCGGCCTCGGGCCGTACAAGTTCGTGAGCAACACCCCCGGCATCGAAATAGTCATGGAAGCCAACGAGAGCTACTGGCGCAAGATGCCCTCGGTGAAGCGTCTCGTCTTCAAGAGCGTGCCGGAGCCGACCACGCGGGCGGCGATGCTGAAGAAGGGCGAAGTGGATATCGCCTACCTCCTGGACACGCCGGCGGCGATGGAGCTGCGGCGGGATCCCAACCTCAAGGTGGTGTTTTCCGGTGCGATCGGGATCCACTTCCTCGACTTCTTCGACCAGTGGGACCCGAAATCTCCGTGGCACGACCGGCGGGTGCGGCTGGCCGCCAACTATGCGATCGACCGTCGATCGCTGAACGAGGCCGAGAACCTCGGCGCCTCCCGTCTCACGGGCGGCATGGTCCCCCGCAAGTTCGAGTTCGCGCTCGCGCTGGAGCCCTATCCCTACGATCCTGCGAAGGCGAAACAGCTGCTGGCCGAGGCGGGCTACCCGAACGGCTTCGATGCCGGGGACCTCTATCCCTATCCCCCCTATTTCTCGATGGGGGAGGCGGTCGCCACCAATCTCGCGACGGTGGGCATCAAGACGAAGATCCTCACGATGGAGCGCGGGGCGTTCCAGAAGGCGTGGCTGTCGAAGAAGCTGAAGGGGGTCTGTTTCTGCGTCCACGCGCCGTACGGCAACGCGGCCTCGCGGATGGCCGAGTTCGTGCCAATCGAAGGATCGTTCGCGCGCGGCGCCGATCCCGACGTCGAGGCGCTCTACAGGCAGCAGGCGCGGGAGACGGACCGGAAGAAGCGCGAGGTGATGCTCCACCAGATCCAGCAGCTCCTCCACGAGCGGGTGCGGTTCGGGCCGATCTGGGAATATATCTGGCCGAGCGGGATCGGGCCGCGCGTGGGGGACCCGGCCTTGATGAAGATCGACCCGTACCCCTGGTCGGCGCCTTACGAGGACGTGACGCTCAAGAAGTAGCGATCGGGCCGACGGCGGCGCCGCCGCTCAGCGGAGCGCGTCGCGCAGCTCGCGCGTGAGGACCTCGACGGTCCCGCGCGTGCCGCCGGCGAGCTTCAGCTTCCACTCGCCCTCGGTCTCGAAGCGCCGGTCGCGCAGCCGCTCGCCCCAGGGCTTGATCGCCTCGCGGATCGCGTTGAGGTCGAATGGGTCGCGGCGCAGCTCGCGGGCGCGCGCCATCACGTCGGGCGCCGCCCGGATGAACGCGCGGAGCGCGGCGCCTGTCTTGATCGAGTACTTGCGGCCCGCCCACGCGGAGGGGAAGGTGGTCGAGAGGGCCTTGATGTAGTTCAGGAAGAAGCGCTTGGCGCCACCCCGCAGCTCCTGGAGCTTGCCGCTGCTGCCGACCTTCTCGACGGTCTCGAGGAAGTCCACGATCTCCTCGGCCAGCGGCGCCTGGCTCACGCGCCCGCGTCCGGTGCCGAGCATCTTGATCTCGCCGTGGAGCGGCGAAGTGTCGTCCTCGTTGAGCGAGCGGATCACGTCGTGGGCGAGCGCCTGGTTCGCGTCGGGGTAGAGCTTGCGGCCGGCCAGGCTGATGATGTGCGATGGGTTCAGGCGCGTGTGCTTCGCGTTGATCGTGACGAAGAGCTCGACGATCTGGCGGGCGTCGAGCGAGTCGAACAGCACCGCCGGCACTTCGATGTTCATGTTCTCGCCCGCCTGGGAGAGAGCGTGGAGGGCGAGGAGGCGGTGCTGGCCGTCCAGCACGCGCAACACCCCGTGCTCCTCGGGAATCTGGAGCAGGCCGAGGTCGTGCTGGCCGGCGACGGGCGTGAAGGTGAAGCGCTTCTCCGAGGTGATGATGACGGCGCCAGGAATGGCGGGGAGCGTCGCCGCGTCCTTGCACTCGCGATAGTACGCGACCAGCTCGTCGATCTTGCGGCGGATCACCGGCCGCTGGTAGGCCGCCTCGCTCTCGCCGATCCGCTTCTCGAGACTGTCCCAGTTGACGCGCGACCGGTTCATCCGGCTCTTCTTTGCCGGCTCGTTCTGCGGGCCGCCCGAATAGCCGAGGACCTCGAACTTCACTAACCGATCGATATCCTTGGCGGAAAGGCCGGCCTGGTAGAACTCCACCCCAAACTGTTTCACGCGGCGGGTCGGGACGGTGATCATGGGCCTTGGAGTCTAACTGATCGGCCAAACCCCTGTCAATAGAGGGGTTTTCACCCGTTCAGACACCTGAAGTTCGGTAAGATCACCCCGTGAGCGGCCCGGCCATCGCCCTCGTCGTCTGCGCCGCGGTGCTGCACGCCATCTGGAACGCTCTGGCCAAGCGCGCGGACAACCAGTTCGTCTTCCTCTGGTCCTCCGTGTCGCTGGCGACTCTGCTCTTGCTGCCGGTCGGCCTCGTGCGATTCCCCTTCGAGGGCACAGCGGCGGCCGGCCTACCGTTCGTCGCCGCGAGCGTCGCCATCCACGCCCTGTACTTCTACGCACTCGGCCGCTCATACCGGCACGGTGACTTCTCGCGCGTCTACCCGATGGCGCGGGGGCTCGGCGTCGCGCTGGTGCCGCTCATCGCGCTGCCCGTGTTCGGCGAGCGGCTGTCGTGGCTCGGCGCGCTCGGGGTGGGCCTCGTCGTCCTCGGGATCGCCGCGTTGAGCGTCACTCCCTCGGCGATGCCCGCGTCGGCGGCCAAAGGGATGGGCGCGGGGACCGTGTGGGCGCTCGTGACAGGCCTGACCATCGCGACCTACTCGCTCGTCGACAAGGCCGGCGTCGCCCGCCTCCATCCGATGCCCTACATCGCGCTTATGGGGCTCGGCCTGAGCGCGCTGCTCGCGCCCGTCGTCCTCGCGGATCGCCCCGCGCTCGCCCACGAGTGGCGCCGCCACTGGCGGACGATCCTCGTCGCCTCCGCGATGAACCTGACGAGCTATCTGCTCGTACTCTTCGCCTTCCGGCTCTCGAAGGTCGGCTACGTGGTGGCGTCGCGCGAGCTGTCGATCCTGTTCTCGGCGTTCATCGGGAGTCTCTGGCTCCGCGAGGGCCGGCTCGCGCCCCGGCTCGCCGGTGCTTCAGTCGTGCTCGCCGGCGTGGTCTGCATCGCGGTGGCGCGTGACTAGAGCGGAGGGGGCGTCGGACCGACGGGGGCCTTACTTGAGGTCGAACGTCTCGACGGCCAGGCCGGCGATGTGGCGGCCGATCGCGAGCGAGGCGGTGGCCCCGGGAGACGGCGCGTTCAACACGTGGATCGCGTCCGCCTCGGCGACGATACGGAAATCGTCGACCAGCGAGCCGTCCGGGCTCACGGCCTGAGCGCGGACGCCGGCACCGCCGCGCGTGACGTCCTCGGGGCGCAGCGCGGGCACGAGCCGCTGGAGCGCCTGCACGAAGGCGCCCTTGCTGAGCGAGCGGTACATCTCGTAGCTGCCCATGCGCCAGTAGCGGCGGGCCATCCGCCAGAAGCCGCGGTAGGCGAGCGTCCCGGCCAGCTCGCTCGGGCTCACGCGGCCGAAGCGATAGCCCTCCCGCGCGAACGCGAGCACGGCGTTCGGGCCGGCCTCGACCTCGCCGTGCACGGTCCGCGTCAGATGGACGCCGAGGAACGGAAATTCGGGATCGGGGACCGGATAGATGAGCCCGCGGACGATGTCCTGGCGCTCCGGCCGGATCATGTAGTACTCGCCGCGGAACGGGATGATCCGCACGTCGACCCGCGCGCCCGCCATCCGCGCGACGACATCCGAGTAGAGGCCGGCGCAGTTCACGAGTCGTCGCGCCCGGACGACGGTGCGCGGTGTGGCGATGTCGATCGCGCCGGCGGTGCGCGCGATCGACGTCACGCGGGCGCTCGTCTCGATCACGACGCCGCGCGCGGTCAGCTCGCGCGTCATCGCCGCGGCCACCTCTTTGTAGTCGACGATCGCGGTCGAGGGGGACCGGATCGCGCGGAGCGCGCTGGCGTGCGGCTCGATCTCCCTGAGCTGTGTCGGCTCCATCATCTCGACCGGCACCCCGTTGGCGACCCCGCGATCGTAGAGGGTCTGCAGACGCGGCAGCTCGGCCTGGCTGGTCGCGACGATCACCTTGCCGACGTGATCGACGCGGATCCCGTGCTTGGCGCAGAAGTCGAGCATCAGCCCCTTGCCCTCGCCGCAGAGCTTCGCCTTGTAGGAGCCCGGCTTGTAGTAGATGCCGGAGTGGATGACGCCCGAGTTGTTGCCGGTCTGGTGTGTGGCGAGCTTGGCTTCCTTCTCGAGGATGACGAGCCGCGCCCGCGGCGCCCGCTCGCCGAGCGCGCGCGCGGTGGCGAGGCCGACGATGCCGCCGCCGATGATCGCGATGTCGTAGGAGTTGTCCATGGCCCATCATTGATAGAATCTGCCACGACCGCTGTCAAGCCTGGACGCCGACAACCACGGGGAGGTGCGTCGTGGCCGGGAAATACTTCGAGGAGCTCGAGATCGGACAGACCTTCCGGCACCAGCCCGGACGCACCGTCACCGAGGCGGACAACGTCTGGTTCTCCTGCCTCACGATGAACCCGCAGCCCCTCCACGTGGACTTCCACGCGGCGTCGAAGGCCGAGTTCGGCAAGCCGCTGGTGAACAGTCTCTTCACGCTCGGCGTCGCCGTCGGCCTTTCGGTCGGCGAGACGACACTCGGAACGACCGTCGGGAATCTTGGGTTCGAGAAGGTCGAGTTTCCGAAGCCGGTGTTCCACGGCGACACGATCTACTCGGAGACCGAGGTGGTGGACAAGCGTGAGTCTCGCTCGCGGCCGCAATGGGGCATCGTGACGTTCGTGCACCGCGCCCGGAACCAGCACGACGAGGTCGTGATGGTGGCGCGGCGCAACGCGATGATGCGCAAGAGGAGCGCCTGACGTGGCGCGCCGGCGCCGGTCGCTCCACTTCGTGCCGGGCGGCAACGACCGGATGCTCGCCAAGGCCCTCACGCTGCCGGCGGACGGTCTCATCCTCGACCTCGAGGACGCGGTGGCGCCCGACCGCAAGGCGGTGACCCGCGGGGCGGTCCGCGAGTGGCTCGATCGGAAGGATTTCGGCGGCCGCGAGCGCTGGGTGCGGATGAATCCGATCGCGACGGGGCTCGGGCAGGCCGACCTCGAAGAGACGATCGCGGCGCGACCCGACGGCTACGTGGTGCCGAAGCCCGGGTGCGCCGCCGACATCCGCGAGATCGTCCGGATTCTGGATCGGCTCGAGCAGCGTCACGGAATCCCGAACGGGGCGACGCAGCTCACGCTGATCGCGACGGAGACGCCGGAGGGTTTGCTGAACATCCGCGAGATTGCGACGGCCACGCCCCGGACCGTGGCGATCTCCTGGGGCGTCGAGGACCTCGGCGCCGCGATGGGGCTCGGCCGAGTCCGCGACGCCGAGGGACGCTACCTCGACATCCCGCGGTACGCGCGCGTCATGTGCGCGGTGGTCGCCGCCGCCGCCAACGTCGAGGCGATCGACACGGTCTACACGGACATCGCGGACCTCGACGGCCTCCGGCGGGAGTGCGAGGACGGCGTGGCGATGGGTTTCACCGGCAAGATCTCCATCCATCCAGGCCAGATCCCCGTGATCAACGAGGTGTTCACGCCGCCGAAGGAGACCGTCGCGGAAGCTCGCGAGCTGATCGCGGCGTTCGAGGAACACGCGCGGCGCGGCGTCTACGCGTTCACCTTCAAGGGCCAGATGGTGGATGCCCCGCATCTCACGCGCGCGCGGAAATTACTGGCCCGCGCCGGCGAGTAGCCCGTGAGGGCGGTCGTGCTCTCGGTCCCGGCCCCGGTCGAGAGCGCGCCGCTCCGCTGTGAGACCCGCCCGGTCCCGTCGCCCGCGAACGACGAGATCCTCGTGCGCGTGAGCGCGTGCGGCGTGTGCCGGACCGACCTGCACCTCGTCGAGGGCGAGCTGCCGCTCGTCAGCGCGCCGATCGTTCCGGGCCACCAGGTCGTCGGCCGCGTGGAGCGCGGCGGTTCGGACGCCCGGCGCTTCCGGCCCGGCGAGCGCGTGGGCATCGCATGGCTCCGCCGGACGTGCGGGGCCTGCGACCCGTGCCGGACCGGGCGCGAAAACCTCTGCGCGCGCGCCGCGTTCACGGGCTATCACGCCGACGGAGGCTTCGCCGACTACGCGGTGGCGCCCGAGCGGTTCGCCTACGCGATTCCGCCCGTATTCGGCGACGCCGAGGCGGCGCCGCTCCTCTGCGCCGGCATCATCGGGTACCGGGCGCTGAAGCGCTCTGCGGTGCCGGCGGGCGGCCGGCTCGGCATCTATGGATTTGGCTCTTCCGCGCACGTGACGCTCCAGATCGCACGCGCCCGGGGCCTGGAAGTGTTCGTGTGCACGCGCGGGCCTGCGCACCGGGAGCTGGCCGGCCGGCTCGGCGCGGCGTGGGTCGGTGACGTCGGCGACGCGATGCCGGTGAAGATGGACGGCTCGATCCTCTTCGCTCCCGTCGGCGACCTGGTGCCCCTCGCGCTCCGGAACCTCGCGCGCGGGGGCACCCTGGCCCTCGCCGGCATCTACATGACGCCGGTGCCGTCGCTCGAATACGAGCGTGATCTCTTTTATGAGCGCAGCATCACGAGCGTCACCGCGAGCACCCGCGCCGACGGCGAGGAGCTCCTGGCGGAAGCGGCGAGGATTCCGATCCGGCCCGAGACAACGGTGTTCCCGCTCGAGGACGCCAACCGGGCGCTCGCATTGCTCAAGCGCGGCGGGTTCGCGGGCTCGGGAGTGCTCTTGACCGGCTCGGGTTCTCGAGTATGATCACCGCGTTGTTGTAACGGGCTGTTGGAGCGGGCACCGAGAGGCCGGAGCACACCGAGGGTGGCCTGACACAGGCACGTCCACGTGAGGATACGATGAGCGATCAAGACGATCTCCTGCGACGGGCCGAGGACGTGTTGCCGGGCGGCGTGCTCGGCAGTCACCGCAGCGGTCCTGGACTCGAGTTCGTCGTCCGGGAAGGCCGAGGCGCGTACCTCTGGGACATGAGCGGTCGGCGGTATCTCGACTACCTCCTCGGCTCCGGCCCGATGCTCCTTGGCCACGCCCATCCCGCCGTCGTCGAGGCGGTCGAGCGGCAGCTGGCCCGCGGCACCTCGTACTTTCTCCTGAACGAGCCCGCGATCCAGCTCGCCGAGGAGATCGTGCGGGCGGTCCCGTGCGCCGAGCAGGTGCGCTACACGTCGAGCGGCTCGGAGGCGACGTTCTTCGCCCTCCGCGTCGCGCGGGCTTTTCGCAAACGGGACAAGATCATGAAGTTCGAGGGCGGCTTCCATGGCACGCACGACTACGCGCTCATGAGCGTCGTGCCTCGCTCGCCCAAGGCGTTCCCGGCGCCCATGACCGATTCGGCCGGCGTGCCGCACGCGATCGAGGGCGAAGTGCTGGTCGCGCCGTACAACGACCTGGCGACGGCGGAGGCACTGATCGCCGCGCACCATGACGAGCTGGCCGCGGTGCTCATCGAGCCGTACCAGCGGACGATCGTGCCGGCGCCGGGCTTCCTCCAGGGGTTGCGTGCCGCGACGCGCCGCTACGAGGTGCCGCTCGTCTTCGACGAGATCGTCACGGGCTTCCGCTTCGCCTACGGCGGGGCCCAGGAGTACTACGGGGTCGTGCCGGACCTCGCGGCCTACGGCAAGGTGGTCGCCGGCGGGTTCCCGCTGGCGTGCATCGCCGGGCCGAAGGCGATCATGCGGCACTTCGACGCCGCGCTCGAGGGCACGCCGGAGTACGTCTGGCAGGCCGGGACCTTCAACGGCAACGCCATCGCGTGCGCCGCGGGTCTCGCGACCCTCGCCGAGCTCCGGAAGCCGGATGCGTATCCGCGACTCTTCCGGACCGGCACGCGGCTGCGCGACGGCCTGGCGGCCGCGGTGCGCAAGCACGACCTCGCCGCGCGGGTGACCGGAGAGCCCCCGGTCTTCGACATCTTCTTCACTGACCGCGAGATCGTCGACTATCGCGCGACGCTCACGGCGGACCGTGAGCGCATCAAGCGATTCAACCGGGAGCTCGTGCGGCGCCGTGTCGTCAAGGCCGTGAACAAGATCTACGTGTCGCTCGCCCACACCGACGCGGACGTCGAGGAAACCCTCGAAATTTTCGACCAGGCGCTGGCAGCCATCGCCGCGCAGGCCTGAGGCCGAGGGGCATTCGGTGCACCTCAGCCGTCGACACCTGCTCAGGCTGGGCGGCGCCGCGCTCGCCGGCGCCTCGGTGGCGCCCGTCGTCGCGCGCGCCCAGACGCCCAGGCGCGGCGGC
>Ga0099830_10000430_pt1 | contig 18665 bp, 18 predicted proteins | sample CZO8metaG_4_FD_79337 | JGI IMG/M metagenome (GOLD analysis project Ga0099830, IMG submission 79337) | Vadose zone soil microbial communities from the Eel River Critical Zone Observatory, Northern California, USA - CZOApr15con2H3.8 metaG | ecosystem: Environmental > Terrestrial > Soil > Vadose...
ATCGAAACCGGGTCCGAGGCGCGCGCCTTGCGAAAAGCGTCGGCAAGAGACTTTTGCGAAACCGCTACCCCGCAAGGGTTATTATGCTTGATCACGACAGTCGCCGTTTGCGGAAATTCCAATACGGTGCGCAAGGCCGCATCGGCGTCAAGAATATTGTTATAGGAAAGCTCTTTCCCCTGGATTTGTTTCGCTCGCGCGATGGAGGGGCCGCGGCGCTCCCCGCTGGAGTAGAAAGCGCCGCGCTGGTGCGGGTTCTCACCGTAGCGGAGATCCTGAAGCTTGGTAAATTGGAGACTCAGCGTCTGCCCGAAAGGCATCGGCTTTTTGTTTTCGTCCAACGAGTCGAGATAATTGGAGATAGCGCCGTCGTAATGAGCGGTATGGCGAAAGGCTTTGCGCGCCAGCGCAAAGAGAGTTTTTTGAGACAGCTCGCCGGCGGCCTTAAGCTCGGATAAAACCGTCTCGTAGTCCGCCGGATCCACGATCACACCGACGTGGGCGAAATTCTTCGCCGCCGCGCGGACCATCGACGGGCCGCCGATGTCGATCTGCTCTACGATCTCCGCAAACGGCGCCCCGCGCGCCACCGTCGCCTCAAAGGGATAAAGATTCACCACCACCAAATCGATGGGCGCAATCCCATGGGCTTTCATCTGGGCCACGTGGTCCGGATTCTCCCTCAACGCGAGAATCCCACCGTGGACTTTCGGGTGAAGCGTCTTGACGCGTCCATCCATCATCTCCGGAAAACCGGTCACCTCGGAAACGTCTCTGACCGCAATTCCATTCTGCCGCAGCAAAGACGCGGTGCCGCCGGTCGAGACCAGCTCCACGCCGAGCTGCGTCAGGCTGCGACAAAATTCGACGATGCCCTGCTTGTTGGAAACGCTGACGAGGGCTCTCTGGATCTTGCCCACTCTTCCTATTCCTCCTGTGAATTATAATAAACGCGCGAGACCCGGGAGCTGATAGAAGTGAAGATTTCGTACGAGATGGTCTCTGCCCATCGGCCCATCTCTTCCGCCGAGATGGTTTCCGTTCCCTGCCGACCCAGCAGGACGACTTCATCCCCCTGCTCGACTCGTGCTATATCGGTAACATCAATCATAGTCAAATCCATGCAGATCCGACCGACGATAGGCGCCCGTTTTCCGCGGACCAGCACAACTCCTCGATTGGACAGAAGACGATGGTAACCATCGGCATAACCCAATGGGAGCGTTGCGATGAGGCTCTCCCTTTGCGTCACAAAGCTTCGCCCGTAACTTATACTCGAGCCTTTGGGCAGTCTCTTAACCTGAAGAACCTGTGTCTTCCAGGAAAGGACCGGTTTGAGGCTTACCCGACTCGCCATCTCGGGCGCAGGGTAGGACCCGTAGAGCATCAGACCGGGACGCACCATGGTGAAGTAAGAAGAAGGGAGCGTGATCACCGCAGCGCTGTTGGCAAGATGAACCAAGGGGAGGCGACAGCCTGCTTTACGCAATTTCTCTATCACACGTTTAAATATCTCAAGTTGCTTCTGAGTATAACTTTCCTCCGGACTATCGGCGTGGGAAAAGATCGACAGGAGACCTTTCAGTTTGAGCGACTTTAGCCGCGCGATTTCGGGAAGCCAGGAATCGATCTCCCCGGGCAAGAAGCCGATCCTTCCCATTCCAGTATCTACTTTGAGGTGAAATTCGAGATTCGCCCGCCGCCGCTGCGCCAGAGATTCCAGCTTGCGCATGACCTCCAGCTCGCCAGTGACCGGAGTTAGGTGGTGCTCGAGGAGCTCGTCGAGCTGCTCCGGATAGATTCCCGCTAAAACAAGAATGGCCGAGCGAATCTTCCCGCGTCTCAGCTCTATCCCTTCCTCTAACGTAGCCACTCCGAAGCCATCGCTCCCTTTATCCTCTAAAACCCTTGCAACTGGCACGGCACCATGGCCGTAGGCATTGGCCTTGATCACGGAGAGAATCTTGACTCCCGGACCGACTTTTTTTCTTATCTGGTCAAAGTTATGACGCAGAGCGCGAAGGTCGACAGCACAGCATGTGGGGCGTCCTTTAGGAAGAGGCGTCATTAAATGGGGCGGGGGCAGTTGAGACGTACACTACGGCCATAACAAATCCATGCTGGGTTGTAAAGAATAACGGTCAAACGGACTCAGGAAAGATCTCCTATGAAACCTTTGCTCCTGCAGGGACCTTCTTTTCCGGAGTCAAGATCACCACCCGATCGGCGTCCGAAGCCGCCAGGAGCATCCCTTGACTTTCCACGCCGCGCAGCTTGGCCGCCTCAAGATTCGCAACCACGACGATCTGCGTGCCCACCAGTTGTTCCGGAGCATAGTGGTTCCTGATCCCGGCGACAATTTGGCGTTGCTCTGATCCAAGGTCGATCTGGAGAATTACGAGTCTATCCGCATTGGGGTGAGGCTCCGCTTTTTCGATGGTTGCTACCCTAAGTTCTAATCTTCTGAATTCTTCAATAGTGATCATGTTCTATTCCTCGCAAGCGAAACTTTTTTCACGATACCAGAAGGCGCTGCTGCAAGAAAGTTCTTTCTTGGCTTTATCAGATTGTGAGAACTAACTCGCTCTGGGTTCAGTATGATGAGTTGACATGTCTATCGTGGCATGCTTAACAGTAACTATTATTATTAATTAAAAGGAGGGTACCTATGGCTAAGCCATTGAAAGGAACCAAAAGCCACGACAACTTAAAGAACGCCTTCGCTGGCGAATCGCAAGCGAACCGCCGTTACCTGTATTTTGCCAGAGTAGCGGATATCGAGGGCTACCCTGACGTTGGCGGGCTATTTAGAGATACCTCGGAGGCGGAAACCGGACACGCCTTCGGCCATTTAGATTTTCTCAAAGAGGTTGGCGACCCGGTTACGGATGTCCCCATTGGCAACACCGAGAAGAATCTCAAATCTGCTATCGAAGGGGAAACCTACGAATACACGGAGATGTATCCGGGAATGGCCAAAACGGCTCGCTCGGAAGGCCTTGCGGAACTCGCCGAGTGGTTTGAAACCCTGGCCAAGGCTGAAAAGTCGCACGCGGGACGTTTCACCAAGGGGCTGGAGAAGATTGCCGGCAAAGAGCCTGCTGACGCTGCCAGCTAATCACACCGTTCGTGTTAGGGCTGGGGTGACCCAGCCCTAACATAAGGGACTCCAAAACCAGAGCATGCTCATGTCCTTTGACTTAAACGACAAATCGTTCTGGGACGCCGCTCAGCTCGAGACCGAGCTCAAGCGCGTCTCGGATATCTGCAATGGCTGCAGGCGCTGTTACAACCTCTGTCCTTCCTTCAATGATCTGATCGACCGCCTCGACAAAGAGTCCGTTGATGGCGATGCCGAGAAGCTAACCGCGGAGAATTTCAAGAGCGTTACGGATCTCTGCTACCAATGTAAGCTCTGTTACAATCACTGTCCCTACACTCCGCCGCACCGATGGAAAATCGATTTTCCCCGGCTCATGCTTCGATCCAAGGCGGTTGAGACAAAGAACAAAGGCCAGTCGCGCCAGGACCGTTTTCTCGGTCAAGTGGACCGCTTAGGCAAACTCGGCAGCATGTTTGCGCCGATGGTGAATTGGATTAATCGAAATCGACTGAACCGCTGGATGATGGAAAAATTTCTCGGCATTCACCGCGACCGGATCCTGCCTTCGTATGCAGCCGAAACCTTTCGCTCTTGGTTTGACAAGAGAAGAGCCGCAAGCGGGTCGAGCAGCGAAAACAAGATCGCGTTGTTCTATACCTGCACTGTAAATTACCACGAGCCTGAAGTGGGCCGAGCCTGCGTGCGCGTTCTGGAAAAAAACGGCATTCAGGTCGCCTCTCCAGAGCAGCGCTGCTGCGGCATGCCTTTTCTCGACGGCGGAGACATCGAATCGACGAAGAACAACGCCAGGGCCAACGTCCAATCTCTCTACTGTCTGGTCCAACGGGGCTACGAGATCGTCGTACCCGGGCCGACCTGCAGCTACATGCTCAAGCGCGAGTACCCGATGCTGATCGAAGGCGAAGCGGTTCAGAAGGTCGCCGCAAAGACTCTGGATATCTGCGAGTATCTGATGCGGCTGCACAACGAAGGCAAGCTCGTCACCTCGTTTGCTAAAGGCATGGGGCGCATCGCGTACCAGATTCCTTGTCACCTGCGGGCGCAAAACATCGGTTACAAGTCGCGCGACCTGATGCAGCTCATCCCCGACACAACCGTTCAGCTCATCGAAAAGTGCGCGGCCATCGACGGCACCTGGGGCTTGAAGCAACAGTACTTCGATCTTTCTCTCAAAGTGGCGGAGCCGCTGCTGCGGGAGATCCACGACGGCAGACCGGACTTTGTCGTCTCGGACTGCTCCTTAGCCGGCTTGCAGATTCAACAGGGAATGGGCCAGAAGCCACTGCATCCAGTCCAGATCCTGGAGCGAGCCTACGGTTTGGAGGCGGAAACCCGAGAATGATGAAGGTCGGCCTGGACGACATTACGGGCTTCTCAACCTATGAAAAAGTGCGCGACGATTTCCGCCGGCGCATCATCGAGCTCAAAAAAAGAAGGCGGGTCTCTGTCGGAGATAAAGTCTCTCTGGTCTTTGAAAACCGGGACACGGTCATTTTTCAGATCCAGGAGATGCTGAGAGCGGAAAGAATCACCGATCTCGACAAGATCAGGGAAGAGATCGAGGTTTACAACAGTCTCGTCCCAGAACCCGGCGAGCTCAGCGCGACTCTCTTTTTGGAAATCGAAGACCAGAGTCACCTGCGCGAGGAGCTGCTGAAATTCCTCGGCATCGACGAGGTCGCTTTTATCAAGATCGGCGAGCGACACTCGATCCATGCAAAGTTCGAAGACGGACACAGTAGAGAGGATAAAATCAGCGCCGTCCAGTACGTCAAGTTCCCCTTCGCTCAGGAGCAGATTCAGGCGTTTGCCAAAGGTGAAGAAGCTGCTGTGGTATTGATTGATCACCCGAACTATCGGGCCATGACGACTCTGGAACCCGAAGTGAGGAAATCCTTGGCGGGAGATCTTTTGAGTTAGGAGACCAAAAGTGGAAAACGAGCGAAGGTCAACCAGGCAGTTGGAAGCTGTTTGGGAAGCAATCAAGGATGAGGCATCCCACCCGACTGCAGATCAGATTTACGAGAAGGTGCGCTCGGTCATGCCTAATATCAGCCTCGGAACCGTCTATCGCAACCTACAGAAGCTGGTGACCGAGGGAAGGCTCCAAGTCCTTACCCTGGGCCGCACGCAACGTTTTGATCCTACGCTCAAGCGCCACGAGCATTTTATCTGCGAGAAATGCAGCCGGGTTTATGATGTCTTTGTGAACCCCAAAGACGAAATTCTCTCCTCTTCTCTGCCCCACGAGGGTTTTACCGTAACTTCCCATCAGCTATCTCTTTACGGCACTTGTCGTGAGTGCTCGAGCTGGATCCTCCAAAAACGCTTGACCCCCTGAAAACAGCGGATTATCATCCCGCTGCCTAGAGTCCAGAAAGGAGACAAGCATGATCAAGAGAGTTGTCGCATCGGTCTTTGCCCTGGGATTCATGTGGACACTTTTCCGGGGTAAGGTAGCTACTTTCGATCCGGAGAAGAGTGGCCTGGGATTTTTGCTGATGAACCAGGATACCAAGTTTTCCCCCAATTTTTGGGAGCTGGCCAAAGCCTTAGGTAGTGTGGAAGTCAAAGTCTACACCAGCACAGGGGCGATGCTCGAACGCGTCAGCTGAAGATAGGCTTTAAGAGTTGCGGGGAGAACGAGATGGGAGAGATTCATATTCCTCCTGATTCCCAGAAGAGACTTATCCATCTGTCTCGCCAAACACTGGAGGGTTTTGTTCTCAGGATGAAAAGGCCCCACGTAGAAATCAACGATCCCTATCTCCAGACGACGGAGTATGGAGCCTTTGTGAGCCTGCATAAAGGAGGAGAGCTGAGAGGGTGCGTGGGAACTTGCTCCCCTACACAAAGACTATTCGAGACCGTCATCGAGATGACAGAGGCGGCTGCTTCCAGAGATCATCGGGTTCCACCGATTATCGAGGGAGAACTGTCCGACATTCACATCGACATTTCGGTTCTGTCTCCCTTAGAGTTACCTTTTGATCCCCTTGCTCTCGAAGTGGGCAAGCAGGGTCTCCACGTATCGAGAGGAGAAAAACACGGCGTGTTGCTTCCCCAAGTGGCCGGCCAATACGGCTGGGACATCGAAACCTTTTTGTTTCAGACCTGCGTCAAGGCAGGCCTGGCCAAGGATGCCTGGAAATGGCCGGGAACAAAAATATCGAGCTTCACTGCCCTGATCATTGAAGAAGAGAAATGAAGCGACGCGGGTTCATAGCTCTGCTCACGGGATTTTTTCTATTACGGTTGCGCCACCTGGTCTATGCCATCTGCAACCCCTCCTTGGTCCATCTCCTCGGACAGGAACGCCATCTCGTCCAGACCCGATCCGGGCGTACCCCGCGCCTGGGAAACTACTTTGTGCAGTGGCATGGCCATTCAAGCTTCCTCATCCAATCCGGGAGCCAAACCAAGATTGTCACGGACCCAAACTTCAACGTGACTCCCGGCACCGCGGCGGATGCGGTCACAGTGAGCAACGACCACGTTACGCATAACAATGTCGGGGCGGTCTCGGGCAATCCGATCATCCTCCGAGGAATCACCCTGAGACAGGCTTGGAATCCTATACGGACCAGCGTCAGAGACATTGTCATTGTCAATATCCCGAGCCAACGCGGCGCGCTCTGGGGCGGGATCGCCAACTCGATCTTCATCTACGAGATGGGGAGCCTCTGTCTGGCCCACCTCGGCAATATGGGTCACCTCTTGACCCCTGAACAGGAGAAGGTCTTGCAGAGGGTGGATGTGATGATGACGCCGATCGATGCTATGACCAATCTCGGCTTCGAAGACGTCCTTAAAGTCGTCGATCAGGTGCGCCCCCCGATCGTGATCCCGATGCACTACGATGTGCCGCGTCAAGCCGACCTCTTCGCTCAATTTGTCGATGGCCGCTATCCTGTTCGCCGAATTAAAAACTCTCAGCTTGTGCTGAGCCGCTCGATGCTCCCCAAATCTACCGAGATCTTCATTCTCAGCCACCCCAAACCGCTATTCTCCGACGAGTAATTTCCCGAATCGCCTCACCGGAGCAACCTGAAAACGCCACCCCCGGCGGCAACTGGTAGTTTTACAACCAAACCTATTGGTGTTATAAAATTTGGGTTGAGTTTAGCTCTATTAGACGGCTGTATGAACCAGAGAGAAGTCAATTTTTTCCGTCGTTTGCTAAAGCGGCGGATGCAGGAAATTATCTCCGAGGCCGGAAAGACAGTAGAAACAATGGACGATGACGAAAACTTTCCCGACCCGACAGACCGCGCCTCCCTGGAGGAGAACCGAAATTTTTTGCTGCGGATCCGTGACCGCGAGCGAAAACTCCTCCTCAAGATCCAAGAGGCGCTGCGGCGCCTGGACCAGGGAGAATATGGAATCTGCGAGGTATGCGGCGAAAAGATCACTATAGCTCGCCTGAAGGCCCGTCCTGTCACTACCCTTTGTATCGACTGCAAATCGAATCAGGAAGTTGAAGAGAGAAGAGACAAGCGCCTCGGCTAGTTTTCGCCTTTCGGATGAAGATTAAAAAGGCTGTTATCCCGGTAGCAGGTTTAGGCACTCGTTTCCTCCCGGCCACGAAGACTGTGCCGAAGGAACTCTTGCCTATCGTCGATGTCCCGGCTGTGCAATACGTTGTCCAGGAGGCCGTGGCAGCGGGAATCACAGAGGTCATATTTGTTACAAGCAGGGGAAAAGACAGTATCGAGGATCATTTCGACGAAGCGCCCGAGCTGGAGCAAGTGTTGGAGGAACGCGGGCAGAAGGCGATGAGAGAAACCCTCAGGCGAATCGCCGAGATGGTCGAGATTGTTTCCGTGAGGCAGAAGCGCCCCTTGGGTCTCGGGCACGCGATCCTGAGCGCGCGGGATTTGGTAGGGGAGGAACCGTTCGCCGTGCTGCTGTCGGACGACCTGATCGACGCTTCGGTTCCCTGCGTCCAGCAGCTCGTGAAAGTCTTTGAAGAAAAGGGAGAATCGGTCATCGCCCTGCGACGAGTGCCCAAGCAGGCCGTGAATAAATATGGCATCGTCGGGGGCGAGAAAATCACCGACCGGCTCTACGAAATAAGAAAAATGGTCGAGAAGCCGCAACCTGATGAGGCGCCATCGCAGATGGCTATTATTGGCCGTTATCTACTCAGACCTGAAATCTTCTCCTTCCTCGCGAAAGTTGCTCCGGGAAGGGGCGGGGAAATCCAGCTAACCGATGGACTATTGCAACTAGCGTGTCACCGGAAAGTCTATGGATACGAATTTGACGGGACGCACTATGATGTGGGAGACAAATTAGGATTTGTTCAGGCAACCGTCGCGTATGCGCTCAAAAGAGCCGATCTCCGGGATCAAGTCGAGGAGTATCTTCGAAACCTGATAGGTAAACTGTGAGTGGGGCCGTAGCTCAGTTGGGAGAGCGTCGCGTTCGCAACGCGAAGGCCGGGGGTTCAACTCCCCTCGGCTCCACCAAACTTCATAGATACAGGCGGAGATCATTTTGTTTTATACGCCTTTAGCGGTCTATCCTTACAGTGATCTGCGCCGTGGGATTCTTCACAGAACCCAGCAAGTAACTGAAAGATAGGTCTGGGTTCTGCATTTTTCCTCTGGGTGGGTAGCCCTGAGCACGGGTCTGGCTACCTTTGGCGTTGCGTTTCTTCTCTCCTGGACCGCTGAGTTCGCACAAGTTGAAATTCCGCAGGCCGAGGCACTGGCTTTTCTGGTCTCATCGCGGTTGTGCCCGAGTAGGCCATTCCGCCTGGATAATTACATGGACTTTCAATTGGATCTTGAGTTTTGGGCTCGCTGGCTCGGCATTGTCCTCATAGACCTGAGTCTCGCCGGCGATAATGCTCTCGTCATCGCCATGGCGGTGCGCACCCTCCCACAAAGACAGCAATTCGTGGGTCGGATCGGCGGGACATTCGGTGCTGTGGCGCTTCGACTTGTCTTTATCGCTATCATCACTCAGCTGTTGCGCATCCCCTTTCTCGAAGCGATCGGAGGTCTAGTCCTCATCTGGATTGCGATCAAGCTGGTCCGTCAACAAGAAGGCGAAAAAGACAGAAAGGTGCGGCATGGGACTACGCTGGGAGAAGCCATCTGGGTCATTATTGTGGCGGACCTGATCATGAGCCTCGATAATGTCTTAGCAGTGGCGGCTGCTGCCCGCGGGGACCTTGTCTTAGTGATTTTTGGTATCGGCCTTTCAATCCCAATTGTGATCTGGGGAAGCGGGCTCCTGGCTCGCCTCATGAACCGCTTCCAATGGATCGTTTGGATTGGCGGAGGGGTCCTTGGCTGGGTGGCGGGAGAAATGATCGTTAAAGACAAGATAGTCCATGCATGGATCGAACCATGGGCCTTTCTCCTCCATTGGCTCGTACCGGCGCTGCTGGCGTTGGCACTCACGTTATTGGGATGGTGGCTAGCCCGCCGATCTCAAGAGCAGGTCTCGGAACACTGCTCTCCTTCAAGGTGAACCAGTGAACCCTGCTGAAGTAAAAACAGCTAGATTCTGTTAGTGCGACAGTTCTGGAATTCCGAAATGAGAGACTTTAGAACAGATCGGGATGAGTCATTAGTGGGACAGGCGCAAAGATACTGAAAACATATTGATCAGCTGCTAGCGCCACCTGAGTTTTGTCTGAATATTCTCCACCGCTTGTTGTGGGATTGCCAGGCCTCTTTTTCTTTTCCCGCAAGGAGGAGTTTCTTTTCATGAAGCTCGGCGTTGAGCTTTTTAATCTCCGCCGACACTTGCTCGCGAAACCTGTCGAGCTCCCGTTCGTGTGCTTCAAGCAAGGCGGTTTTTTCTGCCAGTTGCATCTCGCGGCTCTCTACCTGCACCCGCTTCTCCTGCAATTGATTCTCCAGCTCCTGAACCCTCACGCTAAGAACTCCTTCCAGCGCCCTCGTGGTTGAGTTCTTAGCCTCGAGATGCTGTTCCTTCTCTCTAAGCTGAGCCTCTAATGCGGCGATCTCCGTCCTGAGATCCTCCCGCACCCGCTCCGACTGCTCCGCGACCTCCGTCTCAATCGCAACCCTGGCCTCCAGATGCTGTTCCTTCTCTCTAAGCTTGGCCTGAAGCCCAGCCACCTCTGTCTCAAGACTCTCCCGGGCCCGCTCTACTTGCTTCGCTCGCTCTGATTCGCTCACAACTCTGATCTCAGCTTGGTTGGCCAAAGCCTCCATCTGAGCCATGCGCTGCGCAAGCTGACCCATTTCAGACCGAACATCGCTCAGCTCAACTTCACGCTCTTTCAGAGCTCCCCGCTTCTCCCCCAACTCGTTCTCTAATTCCCTCACCCTGCCATTGAGCTTCCCCTCAAGCTCCCGCACTCGAGAGTCCTTTGCGCCAAAACTCTCCTCTTTCTCCCGAAGCTGAGCTTGTAGAGCAGCAACCTCCGCCCTGAGTTCCTCCCGCACTCGCTCCGCCTGCTCCGCATGTTTCGTCTCAACCCCAACTCTGGCCTCGAGATGGCGTTCCTTCTCTTTAAGCTGATTCTGCAGCGCGGTCAGCTCCGCTCCCAAGCTCTCTTTATTCCGCTCCTCTCGTTCAGCTCGTTCGGATTCACTGACAGCTCTGCCTTCCGCCTGCTTGGCCAAAGCCTCCATTTGGGCCATACGCTGCGCAAGTTGACCCATCTCAGATCGAACATCCCCCAGCTGAGTTTCCCGCTCTTTCAGAGCCTCCCGCTTCTCCGCCAACTCATTCTCTAATTCCCTGACCTTCGCGTTGAGGTTCTCCTCAAGCCCTCTCAACAAAGAGTTCTTTGCCTGGAGATTCTGTTCTTTCTCCCTCAGCTGACCTTCTAAATCACGAACTATAGTGGCAAGATTTTCCTGCAGCTGTTTGGTCGAAGAGTCCTTGACCTCAAGATATTGCTCTTTCTCTCTAACCCGAGCCTCTAGTGCGACAACCTCCGCCCTGAGACCCTCCCGCGCCCGCTCCGCTTGCTCCGCGCGCTCCGCCTCACTCGCAACCCTGGTCTCCAGATGGCGTTCTTGCTCTCTGAGCTTTGCCTGCAGCGCAACTACTTCTGCCCCAAGATTCTCTCGGGTTCGCTCCAGTTGCGCCGCGCGCTCTGCCTCGCTTGCGACTCTGACCTCAGCCTGCTTGGCCAAAGCCTCCATCTGGGCCATCCGCTGCCCCAGATGGTCCATCTCAGACCCGACATCCCTCAGCTGAGCTTCACGGGACTCTAGGATCTCTTGCTTCTCCCGCAACTGGCTTTCTAAGTCCTGAATCTTTACGTTGAGCTTCTCCTCAAGCTCCCGCACCAGAGAAGTCTTTACGCCAAAATTCTCCTCCTTCTCCTTAAGCTGAATTTGCAGCTTGGCGATCTCTCCCTGAAGACTCTCACGGGCCCACTCCGCCTGCTCTGCTAGCGCAGCCTCACTCGCAACTCTGGCCTGTAGATGCTGCTCTTGCTCTCTAAGCTTTGCCTGCAGCGCAGCCACTTCTGCCCCAAGACTCTCCCGGGCTCGCTCCAGTTGTCCAGCCCGTTCGGATTCGCGGACGGCGCTGCTTTCCGCCTGCTTGGCTAAAGCTTCCGTCTGGGCCATTCGCTGCCCCAGATGGTCCATCTCAGACCGGACATCCCTCAGCCGAGCTTCGCGGCTCTCTAGTAAACCTCCTTTGTCTCGTAGCTGACTCTCTAAATCACGAACTCTACTGGCAAGACCCTGTTCCAGCTCCTTGGTTGAGAAATCCCTGGCCTGCAGCTGTTGTTCTCTCTCCTTGAGCTGAGTCTGCAGCGCGACCACCTCGGCTCTCAGACTCTCCTTAATCCGGTCTCCTTGCTCCGCTCGCGCACCCTCACCCGCGGCCCTGACCTCTGCTTGCTTGACCAAAACCTCCATCTCAGCCATCCGCCGCGCAAGACGATTCGTCTCAGATTGAACATCTCTCAACTCAACCCCACGGGTCTCCAAAATCTCCTGTTTTTCCTGTAATTGGTCTTCTAATTGCCGAATCTTCGCATGGAGGCTCTCCTCAAGCTCCCGTACCAGAGAACTCTTTACGCCAGAACTCTCCTCTTTCTCCTTAAGTTGAGCCTGCAGCTTGGTGATCTCTCCGTGAAGACTCTCGCGATCACGCTCCGCACGCTCTGTTCGCTCAACCCCACTCGCGACTTTGCCCTCGACTTCTTTGACCAGGGCTTCCAACCGGCCTATGACATTAGTGAGCAGGTCTATCTTGGACCTGAGATCTTTTACCTGCCTTTCCCGACTTTCCAGAGCCTCCCGCTTCTCCCGCAATTGGGCTTCTAGATCCCGATTCTTTGCGTTGAGATTCTCCTCAAGCTTCCGCACTAGAGAGCTTTCAGCCTGGAGCTTCTGTTCTTTCTCCTTCAGCTGACCTTCGAGAGAAGCGACCCTTGCCTTCAGGTCCTCCTGGATCCTCTCAACCCGCTCAGCCTCAACGCCACTGATCACTCTTGCCTCGTTGAGCGCCGATTGGAATTCGGAGACTCGGCTCAAAAGAGTCTCTTTGAGCCTTGTTATCTCACTATTGAGGATACCAAACGATTGACTCTGATCAGGAGTAAAAGACGCCATAAAAAATGGCCTTCCTATTCAACTAAAACGAAAATGACTGTGCAATGAATAATCCCCACCAACTCTATAAGAGCTGGCAAGCTAAAAACGTGCCACTACAAAAAGCGGAAAATCTGGTTGGTTATTGAGGTATTGGATATATAGACGTGTGACAATATGTGGTATTTTTGGAATTCGTGGACAAAAATGTCACTTTTTTTCTCTAATTGGCACCGCCCTCTGAGTTAGGAGGGGGGCTATATTTCTCACCATGGATTTCAACCAATCTCCAACCTTCACCCCGAGTGTAGCTAATCTGGTCGACTCTGCACGGATCAATACGAAAGGACCGGTATCGATTAAGGGGGATTCCTGAAATGTGACAGAGAATAGCTAGGATGGGAAAGTTATGGCTTACCATGACCACAGTGGCGTTGGATCGTTGGCCTTGGACAATCCGGTCCATTCCGTCCCATACCCTCTTCGCAACATCAACTAATCTTTCGCCACCGGGGATAAGAAGCTCCGCCGGTGCTTCGCGCCACTTCTGAATAAAATCAGGGTAGGCTGCCTGAATCTCAGGAAACGTCAACCCTTCGAACTCTCCATGGTGGAGTTCGCGAAAGCTATCTTCAATGGTGACTGTCAAACCGTGATGCCGGCAGATGACCTGGGCCGTTTGGAGAGCCCTTTGCAGATTGCTTGAATAGACGGCGTGAATTCGCTCTTTGCCGAGATGCGCAGCGACCTCCTCGGCCTGCCGAATCCCGGTTCGGTTGAGATCTAGATCTGCGGTTCCCTGGCACCGACCCTGTTGGTTCCAATCGGTTTCACCGTGACGCACTAAAAGAATCCGCATGATTTCGTTCGGCAGTACGGCTTGGAGTGCCGCGGCAAACTTCTTTCGGCGAGCTTCATCTAGCTCTCTTCCAGAAACTTAGGTTGGATTTCAATCTGCGCTCTCGTCTTGAGGCTTTCGACAAATCCTTGGAGCGCTCTTTGTCTCTTTTCCCTCAGCGCCACGTCCTGAAGCCGATCCTTCTCCTTTTCAAATTGCTCCATGTCGGCCCCCTGGCTTTCCTTAAATCCAAACAGGTAGAGATCGCCCTTTTCGGCATAAACTCGATCGGGGATGGAGCGCTGCGCCGAGATGGGAATTTCCCCCGGCTTGATTTCCTGCATGGCACCCATCTTTGGGATCTGCGCTGCGCTGCGAAGAAACCAGCCCGTTTCTTCCACCGAGAGATTATGCCCCATGGCCACCTTCTTAATATCCTTTTCCTTTTTTAACTCTTGCAAGAGAGAATTGGCGCTTTGGGTGGCCTTTTCAAAGGCTTTCGTTGCCCGCATCCTCTCCTCTATCTTCGAGCGCACGGCCTCCAGAGGTGGCACAGCGGCTTCCTTTCTCTGCTTCATCCGAATGATGTAAGAGGCAACGGGTCCATCGATGGACGGACTGATCTCGTTTGAACCGAGAGAAAAAGCTGCCTTGGAGAATTGCTCCACGGGACCGACGTCGGGCACGGGCTCTGAACTGGAAAAGAAAGGGCTCACTTTAAAAGGGATTCCCCTCTCTTTGGCCAAAACGGCAAGATCGGTTCCCGACACGGCCTTTTCTCGATCCGCATCAGCCGCCTTGGCGGCATCGCCCCGGCCCCGTTCCACCTTAAGGGCGCGAACGATTTCCTCCCTCGCCTCCTTAAGGGTTTTGGTCTTCTCCTCTCTGTTCTCCACGACCTTAAAAATATGATAGCCCAAAGAGGTCTCTATTAGAGAACTCGTCTCATCCTTTTTCAACGCAAAGGCGGCCTGATCCAAGGGAGGCGGGAGTTCCCCCGGAGAAAGCCATCCGAGATCTCCCCCTTGGGCAGAGCTGGGATCCTCGGAGTACTCCTGAGCCAGTTGAGCAAAATCCTTACCGGCCCGCGCTTCTCGAAACACGCCTTCGGCTTTGGCGTGAATCATCTCTTTTTGCTTGGGATCCGCATTAGGGGTCACACGGATGAGAATTTGACGCAGGTGAATTGCTTGAGGTTGGTGAAATTTCGTCCCCCGGTTGGCTTGGTAATAGTTCTCGACATCCTTCTCGTCGACCTGCGCTTTGGAAGAGAATTGATCGAACGGGTACACCAGATACTCGACCTGGACTCTCAAGGGCTCCTTCAGAGCTTCCTTGTTCCGTTCGTAATAATCTTTGATCTCTTCTTCTTTGACCTCGACTTGGGACGTGAATTTACTGGAAGACAACCGGATAAAATAAAAGTTAACCCTCTCTTGTGACAAGCGATACCGCTCCCGAACTTCCTCTTCTGTAACGCGAACGGCATCCACAATAATAGCGTAAAGTTTTTGGATGGCGAGTTGTTCTCTGTGCTCTTCCTCGAATTGAGCAGGGCTGAAGCGTTTGGCCCTAAGAACTTGCATGTATTGATTCTCGCTGAAGCGACCGCCAACCTGGAAATTAGGGACGTTGGCAATCGATTCCATGACCTCCTCGTCGCTCACGCCGAGACCGAGCCTTCGCACCTCCTGAAGCACGAGCCGCCTTTGGATCATCTGCTCCAACAGCATGCCTCTGAGGTTGAGAGCCTTCAGCATCTCCGGCGTCAAGGCGCCTTTGTAGGCTTCCCTATAAAGATCGACGAATCTTTCATACTCGATGGCAAACTCTCTCTGATCGACAACTTCTCCATTGATCTTTGCCACGGCCGCTTGACCGGACTCTTTGAGGAAACTTCCTACTCCCCAAAGGACAAAGACCGCAACAATGATGGCGACGAAAAATACGATGATCCAGGATCTTTTCCGCTTACGCAGCACATCAAGCATGGAATGACAGACCTCTCGCTAAGAAATCATTACGCAGAACGGTTGAATCATAAGGAATGCTTGCCGCTATTGCAACCTTCCCAAGGCTTCGCAGGGCAATCAGGGAACTTTTTTCTTATCTTGCCTGGGAAAATCAAATCTGTTATTTTCTCAGGTGCATAGAAGGACTTTTCTCTAGATCCATAAGGAGATTCTAGTGCTTGATTCTCTGTTCGGCTTCTTTTCCAACGATCTGGCGATTGATCTCGGCACCGCTAACACCTTGATCTATGTCAAGAATGAGGGAATCGTGTGCAACGAGCCTTCGGTGGTCGCCGTCCAGCAAAAGAACGAGCGCGGAGGGAAAAAGGTTCTCGCTGTAGGCGCCGAGGCCAAAAAGATGTTGGGCAGGACTCCGGGCAGCATCGTCGCCATCAGACCCCTCAAAGACGGCGTGATTGCGGACTTTGAGATTACGGAGGCGATGCTCAGGTACTTCATCCAGAAGGTGCACAACCGACGGACTCTGGTCCGTCCCCGCATCATCATTGGCGTCCCATTTGGAATCACCGAGGTGGAGAAGAGGGCCGTGCGGGAATCGGCGGAGTCGGCCGGCGCCCGGGAAGTCTACCTGATCGAAGAACCCATGGCAGCCGCAATCGGCGCCGGGCTTCCCATCACGGAACCTACGGGCAATATGATCGTTGACATCGGCGGCGGAACGACCGAGGTGGCGGTCATCTCGCTCTCGGGGATCGTCTTCTCGCGCTCGATCCGTGTCGGGGGAGATAAAATGGATGAAGCCATTGCGCAGTACATTAAGAGAAAATACAACCTGCTGATCGGAGAACGAACCGCCGAGCTGATCAAGATCACGATCGGCTCCGCTTACCCAGGAGACGAGATCCAGACCATGGAGATCAAGGGCCGCGACCTCGTTGCCGGCGTCCCCAAGACCGTGGTGATCACCGACGAAGAGATTCGCGATTCCCTCCTCGAGCCGATCAATCAGATTGTCGAAGCCGTGCGGATATCCCTGGAACGAACTCCGCCGGAGTTAGGTTCGGACATCGTTGACCGCGGAATTGTCCTGGCAGGTGGCGGCGCGCTGCTCAGAAATCTCGACGTGTTGCTGAAGGAGGAGACCGGGCTCCCCGTCACCCTCGCCGATGACCCCTTGACCGCGGTGGTCATGGGCGCGGGAAAGGCCCTGGATGAGATTTCCCTGCTCAGGGAGGTCGCCATTCACTAGACGGATCACCCGATGGCCAATGATTTCCACCCGTAGTGGGTGGGAGCTGATACTTTGATGCTCACTTTTGTCCGCAGAAATCAGGTTTTATTAAGCTCTTTCTTTTGTGTTTTTCTTTCCCTTTACATCGTCGTCTCCGCTGCCAAAGGTCGACTGAGGACAGACCCCATCGGTCCGCTTCTCATGGCATTAATGCGTCCGCTCCAAATCGGGGCCCAGGCAACGGTCGTCAAACTCAGGGATCTCCCACAGATCTATGTCACCTTTTGGAGTCTCGTATCCGAGAATGAAAAGCTCAAGCAGCGTGTCCTGCAACTCGAGATGGAGAGAAGCCGGCTCTTGGAATCCGAAGCGACCAACCACCGGCTCCAGGAGCTTCTGCAATTTCGCTCCCAGCTGTCCTCAGGCTCGATCACGGCATCGGTCGTAGCAAGCAGCGCGAGCACCTGGTTTCGTAGTCTTATTCTGGACAAGGGAAGTAGCGACGGTGTTCTGAAGGGGATGGGCGTCGTTTCCCCCCTGGGTGTGATTGGCCAAGTGGTTGCGGTCACATCCAGAAGCGCCAAGGTCCTGCTCCTGACAGATCCCAACAGTGGAGTAGACGCCTTCGACCAGAGGAGCAGAGCGCGGGGAATTATTTCCGGCTCCCTCGATTACGGACCGATCATGAAGTATGTGAAGCGAAGCGAAGACATTAAAGAAGGCGACCGGCTCATTACTTCAGGGCTGGACGGTGTCTTTCCCAAGGGTCTTCTGGTTGGCACGATCACCAAGGTCAACAAGAAGAATTTTGGCCTGTTCCAATACGTGGGGGTGACTTTGGCAGTCGACTCATCCGAAATCGAGGAGGTCTTAGTGGTTTCGGCTGACAGGGGTGAATCAAAGGACTGACTCGTCTTCGAGAAACGTTCGGATTTAACGTATGAAGCTGTCCGTTATTTTCTTTTCCTTCGGTTTTTTCCTGGTCCTTCTCCAGACGACCTTCCTGCATCTTTTTCCGCTGGGGCCCATCGTTCCGGATCTGATCCTGGTCCTGTGCGTTTATTGGGGATTGAATCACCCCACGGTGGGAGCTGTCTTGGGTTCATTTATCCTGGGCTACTCAGTGGATGTCTTTTCCAGTCCGGTTCTCGGCCTCAATGCGTTTGCCATGTCGCTCGTGTTTCTTGCCGTTTACCTTAGTTCGCGCTGTATCTGGATTCATAATTCTCTGTTAAGCGCCGTGGTGGTTTTCTTCGCCTCCTGGATCAAAGGCGCGGCTTTGGTCATAGTGTGGAATCTGGTTCTAGCCGTCGATGGCCTCTGGACAGGCTTTCTAAAATATATCTTTTTGGAAGCCTTCATCGCAGCGATTCTAGCGCCCGCGCTCTTCTCTCTTCTGCGCCGCGGCCAGAGTTATCTGGAAAATATGCGGATGCTTGCCTAGGGTTGCCATGCTTTCCTTGACCTTTCGAAAAGAAGTGGACCCAGAATTTCGCCGGCGCGCGGAGTTGTTGATCGTGCTCGCCTCAGTCATCTTTCTTTTTCTGGTCGGTCGCCTCTTTTTCCTTCAGATGGTTCAGGGCGAACGCTTTACCTATCTTTCTGAGAATAACCGCATCAGGCTCAAAAAAATCCCGGGAACCCGCGGAATGGTCTTCGACCGCAGAGGTCAACTGCTGGTCGACAGCCGTCCCTCATTCGACCTTCTTTTTGTGCCCGAGGACGCAACGGATCCAGAGTTGACTCTACGCTCCTTGGCCCGTTTTCTCGGTCGGGATGAAGGTGAACTCCTCAAGCTGCTGGATCAGAATAAAGCGCGGTCGCCTTTCGAGGAGATCGTTGTTGGAAGAGATGTCGACTGGCGCTCGGTCGTGACCGTGGAGACCCACCAGCTCGATCTGCCGGGCGTGAACCTGCGCATTCGCCCCAGGCGCAGTTATCTCCTGAACGCGAT
>Ga0099830_10000432_pt1 | contig 18646 bp, 17 predicted proteins | sample CZO8metaG_4_FD_79337 | JGI IMG/M metagenome (GOLD analysis project Ga0099830, IMG submission 79337) | Vadose zone soil microbial communities from the Eel River Critical Zone Observatory, Northern California, USA - CZOApr15con2H3.8 metaG | ecosystem: Environmental > Terrestrial > Soil > Vadose...
CAAAGATCAAAACGCGCCAATCTTTGAAATTGCCGATTACGGCGTAGTCGGCGACATCTTTGAAATCATGCCCGCGCTGACCGAAGAGTTGCAAAAAGCAAAAGGGTAGCGGCGCTCTTGTCCCTGCCAGTTGATTTAAGATTGAAAAGAACATGACCGTACAGCGCGAACAACTCGAAGCGGATGTGCTTATTGTTGGGGCGGGGCCGGCGGGGTTGAGCTGCGCGCTGCAACTCGCTAACTTAATCAAGAAGCACAACGAATCGGGCGCTCGGCCGGAATTGTCCGCGGAAAATATTTATGTGTTGGAAAAAGGTCGGGAGATTGGCGCGCACCAGCTTTCCGGCGCGATCATGAATCCCAAAGCGCTGGCGGAGCTGGTGCCGGATTTTGCAAAGTCCGCGCCCCTGGATACGGCGGTGACGGATTCAGCGGCGCTGTTTTTTACTGAAGGATCGTCGTTTCGTTTTCCCATTACCCCGCCGCCGTTTCAAAACAAAGGCAACTACGTTATTTCATTGAACAAGCTTGTGAAATGGCTGGGCGGCCTAGTGGAAGCCACGGGCGTAAATATTTTCAAGGAATTTGGCGGCGCGGAACTTGTTTACAAGGGGCAGGGAGTCGCCGGCGTTATTACCGAAGACAAGGGCCTCGACAAAAACGGCAAACCCAAGGACAACTACACGCCAGGATACGAACTGCGGGCCAAGGTGACGGTACTGGCTGAGGGTACTCGCGGTTCGCTCACCAAAAAATTGGTTGCGGAGAAAAAACTGGACAACATCAATCCGCAGAGCTACGGCATCGGCATAAAGGAATTGTGGGACGTTCAGCCGGGTCGCATCAAGCCCGGCTACGTCGCGCACACCCTGGGCTGGCCCGTCTCGAGCGACATGTACGGAGGCGGCTGGATTTATGGCTTGTCGAACAATCGCGTTTCGATTGGTTTGGTGGTGGCGCTGGAGTACGCCGATCCGTTATTCGATCCTCACGCCGCTTTTCAAACGTGGAAGACACATCCTTTCGTAAAAAAGCTGCTCGATGGCGGGAAGCTGGTCCGTTACGGCGCAAAATCGCTGCCCTATGGCGGTTGGTATGCGATGCCGCGCAACACCGTGGACGGCGTTCTGATCGTCGGCGATGCCGGCAGCTTCCTCGATTCGCAACGCCTGAAGGGAATTCATTTGGCGATGAAAAGCGGCATGCTGGCCGCAGAGACAATTTTCCAAGCGCTCAAAACGGGCGACACCACCGCTAGAACGCTTGGCATATTTCAGGACCGCATCAATCAAAGCTATATTCGCGACGAACTGTGGAAGGTTCGCAACTTTCACCAGTCATTCCAGCACGGCATGTTTCGCGGATTCATTCAGAGCGCTTTCCAGCAGGTCTCCGGCGGGCGCGGGCTGGTGGATCCGATGCGTTCGGAAGCCGGGTATAAACACTATAAGAAACTCGATGGCGCCAAGCGCACGGCTGGTCCGGAAGAGAGATTCAAGGGCGACGGAAAGCTCACCTTCGATCGCCTCACCGACGTCTATCACTCCGGCACCCGCCACAACGAGGATCAGGCGTGCCACTTGCACGTGCTCGACGCCAATGTTTGCGTTACCAGATGCCTCGAAGAGTACGGCAATCCGTGCCAGTATTTTTGCCCTGCCGCGGTTTACGAAATGGCAAGAGAGAAAGACGCCTTAAAACTCAAAATCAATTTCGCAAATTGCGTGCACTGCAAGACCTGCGATATCGCCGACCCTTACCAAATCATCGATTGGGTAGTTCCAGAGGGCGGCGGCGGCCCCAATTATGAGGGAATGTAAATCTGCGCTAATGGGCCAGCCAACAATGCAGCAGGCCTCCCCTTGACTCTCGGTTTTTCAATTTGGCAAAAGACCATATACGTCGATTTCGCCTGGAGTTGACGTCGAACTGTCGAGTCGCCGGTATGGTTTCCACGCGTCCCGATGTAAACCTTGCCATTCACGACTGTGGGAACCGTGAATTTCACGGCATTGCCCGCGGCGTTGCCGCTTCCTTGCGAACTGTTCCACAGCTCGTTTGCGAGCGTCGTCGCACTGTAGGCGTGAAGAATCGCCGGACCGCACGAGCCGGATTGCGGTGTGCAATAAGCGCTGGAATCGATGGCCCACACGATGCCATTGCCAGTGCCGCTCGAGGAGATGGACGGTGTCGCTCCGGGGAATCCGAATCCCGTGGACGTTTGCGCCGTGGGAATAATGTTGAATAATCCCGCAGCCGTATTGAAGGCATAGGCCTGTCCGGCTTGGTCGGAACCGAAAGCGACGCCAAAGTAATACATCGTGTTGTTCCAAAACGCGGGTGTGGAAAATGCACGGGCCGCAGTCCACGTTTGCACGACGGCGTCCGTCGAAGGGCTGAAATGCCCCATGTTATTCCTATCCAAAACGTAAAACGCACCGCTCTTCCCTGCACCCACCAGTAGGGTTTGACCGAACAGCAGGGCGGTTCCTCCCGCGTGCGGTGTGAACCAATCCGTGACGGACAATCCGTTCGATAGCTTCAAATAGCTGTCGCCGTAATCGCTGCCTCCCGAGTCCGCATCGAAGGTTCCATTTCCCGTCATCAGGTAGAGGTTGCCGCAAGGCTGGTTGGTGCTGTGGGCGGGGTGGTGTCGGAATTCGTGCCTTTGGGCGTAGTCACGTTGGAGACATTCGAATAGCCGCTTAAATTGCCCTTAGCATCCGTCGCCCGCACACGGTATCCATAGCTGCTGTTATTGAGAAGCCCGGAATCGGCATAACTTGTGACAGTGGTCGTAGCGATTTGTATAAACGCAGCGCAGCCATTGCCTATGCAGCGTTCAACCATATATCCGGTCACACCAACGTTATCGGTAGAAACGGTCCAGCTGAGGCCAACCTGGGTGCTGGAAGAAGCGGTAGCAACCAGATTGGTTGGCGCAGTCGGAGCTCAGTGCAGCCTTGCAGCATCAAAATCGGAAATGACAGTAAAACAAAGTACAGCGAGAGGGGACGCAGTTGTAGCGACAAGTTCAAGAATCTCAAGTGGACTCTCCGGCGATCTCAATTACAGCTGCTGACAAAACACACGGCGTGAGGGTGGAGTGCACGGCCGTACGAGGACGTTCAAAAGTACCATAAAATTGCCCGCTAACATCGACGACCAGTCGATTTTGATACGTAGATTACAATCCAATGGTAAACAGTCTGCACGGCCGCGGGCCGCCGATGCAGTTGGTACTTGCCCTACGAACTGGGCGTCCATAGGCTCTTAAAGAAAGTTTTCACCCGGTCAACGACCGAAGTGCTCGCAGACTGTGCGGGCTTCGCCGCCGATTGTTTTTGCGGCTTCGTCTTAACAGCGCTCAATTGATTTTGCGCAACTGGCAGCGGATCACCTTCAACCCGGCTCCGGAAGATGAGCGTGGGGCGCACGCGGACTCGACGCACCAGCACGATCAGTCTTGGATCGACTTCATCCTGAATTTTGGCATTGGCATCGTAACGAAGCGGCGGCATGAAGACCTGATACCTCGGTTCAACGGCCGGTACCTTCGCCAACTCAGGAGCTTTAGGGCTCGCTGCCGTTTGTGGCGCGGGTTTGCGCGGCACGGAATCTTTTCTTATATCTTCGCTGCTGGCCAGTGCGCTGATTTCAGGCCCGATGCCGTTGGAGGGCGCCGCTGCCGAATCGAACGCTTCGCAGGCGCACAGTCCAGTATTGTTGTGCAGATTTTGCAGCTGGCCGCCAGCCAGCGTTACGTCACCGCCTTGCGGCACAATTACAGTCGCCCCTCCGAATTGTTCCTCTAGCCGTAGTGCGCCGAGTCCCGCGCGCACGCACATCAGGCCAGGCGCATCGAAGCCTACCAGGAAATCCTGGGGCCCGTCGCCGACCGCAATCGTTTTCGCCAGAATCTGCGCGGTAAAAATATTCAGGGTGAGGTTGCCCGCTACGCGAGCATGAATCGTTCCGGTATCGAGCGCGATGGTAAGCGCATTTCCGGACTTCAACATGGAAATGTGCGCTGGACCGCAAACCGCGATGGTGCTCCCGTCGGTCAGCGTGATCTTCGCACGGCCTGACTTTACGCGGATGTCCACTCCGCTGCGCAGCAGGGTCTTGACTTCGCTGCCGACCACTTGCACGCTCATCGGCCCTTTGACTGCAATGGCTTGACCTTCGACTGTGCCGATGATTTCGCCTTGCGGTTCCTGAGGGAGGGGAGCCGCCGCTGCGTTCTGCCCGCTTGCAAAAGTTAGTGCAAACAAACACGCGCGCATCGCCACGCGCGCGAAGCTGTTCATAACCGTGCTGTCACAAAGCAACTGTTTTGGCTGTATCTTCATGACCGCGCGACAAGTCACCGAAGCACTCTCTTCCCTATACTATACGTCAGGTGCTTTGCCGCCACAGAAAGATGTCCACATCGAACCTACCAACAAACCGTTCCGGCAGCGGGGAAACGCCGAAGACCGAGAAGGAGCTTGAAGCGCAGAAGATCGGCGTGCACTACGACACGCAGCTGCCCAAGTTACCGTGGTCGCGCCGCATTCAGATTCCTTTTATTGCGGCGCTGGTGTATTCCGTAATTCGCATCTTGGGGCCGACGCTGCGATTCGAAGTGCTGGGCTGGCAGAACGCGGAAAATGTTTATGCCTCCGGCAGAAGAGTTATCTGGGCGTTCTGGCACCGGGTGATTATTCCGGTGGTGTGGTGGCGGCGCAATTGCGGCGTGGTGGTGATGAACACCACGGCATTCGACGGCCAGTGGACCCGCAAAGTGATCGAATGGATGGGCTACGGCACCGCGCAGGGAAGTTCTTCCCGCGGAGGATTGCGCGGTCTGGCGGTCATGGCGCGGCGCATCGAAGAAGGCCGCGATTGCGCGTTTACGATTGATGGGCCACGCGGCCCGCGCTATGTCGCCAAACCCGGCCCGGTGATGCTGGCGCGGCGCAGCGGAGCTCCGGTAGTCGTTTTTCACATCGGAGTGGAACATGGCAAAACATTCGAAAAAACTTGGGATCATTTTCTGTTGCCGCGGCCGTTCACAAAAGCAATTATGATTTTCGCTCCGCCGATCGAAGTCCCGCCGGACGCCGATGCCGCCTTACTCGAAGCCAAGCACGCCGAAATGCAGAAAGAACTCGAGCGCGTGCGCGACATCGCTGAAGGCTGGTTTGTGCTGAGTGAAGCAGAACGCGACGCACACCGGCTCGCCGTAGGGCGCTAAGCTTCGCGCTTCCTTCTCACTGCTCACCAATGGCTGCTCACTTCGTCAGTTATTGCCTGGACGCTCCGCGAGCTTTATCTGTAAATCCATCTTTTTGCCGCCGCGGAATAGCGTGACATCTACTGTGTCACCCGGCCGCTTCTTGTTGAGCGCGAGATTTACATCCAGAGGACTGGAAACTTTTTGACCATCGATCGCGGTGATGACATCGCCACCAATATAAAAGCGCCGCATGCCGGCTTGCGCAACGCGATCGCCGCCCTTTATGCCAGCGGTAGCCGCCGGCCCGCCTCGCGTAGTCGTCTGTACCAGCAATCCTTCCTGTGCTGGAAGTCCCAGCGCTTCGGCAAAAGATTCGTTGATGGGAATCGTTTCCACGCCCAGAAATGCCGAGTGCACACGACCGTCGGTGATCAGATCGTGCGCAATCATTTTCGCGGTGTTGATGGGAATCGCGAAGCCGATGCCGGCCGTCGTTCCGCTCGGAGTATAAATCGCGGAATTTATTCCGATCACTTCGCCATGCGTATTGATCAGCGGACCGCCGGAATTTCCGCGATTGATGGCCGCGTCGGTCTGAATCGCTTCATCAATCAAGGTGTTTTGTCCGGTTTGCACGGTGCGACCCAACGCGCTGACCACACCTGTGGTCAAGGTGCTCTGAAACCCAAATGGATTGCCGATGGCCAGAACTTTTTGCCCGACTTGCAGCGCAGAAGAATCACCCAGTGGTAACACTGCCAGCGGTTTGCCGGCTGGATCGATTTTAATCAGCGCCACGTCGTTGCGTTGATCCGCGCCAATGAATTTTGCCGAATGCCGCGACTGGTCACCCAAAACCACTTCGATCGTTTGCGCGCCTTGCACCACGTGATAATTCGTCAAAATGTAGCCCTTGGCATCCATCACAAATCCCGAGCCTGCGCCTTCTACCGGAACCGGGTCCATCCAGAAATCGTATTCCGTCGCTTTGGTCAGGACATTTGCTACTGCCGACGCTGACTGCCGGTAGATGCGAACATTGAGTGCCTCGTCGCTGCTCAGCGCCGCATCACGCTCGGCAAAATTGGCATTCCTGACGGTCCGTGCATCCGGCTCGCTTGGCACCGCGCCGACATTGATCGGCTGCCGTGCGCCCCAGCGTGCACCAGCCCAATAAGCGCCCAGTATCAGGATGACGATGACCGCAAGCGGTCTGAGAAATGAAGTTTGATTTCGGGGTGACATAAAATCCTTCCAGTCTGTGATTCTTAGAGATGATGATAGCGCAAATCGCGGCGCTGCGATTAGTTGCCCGGCGAAGTCTGCCGAAGCCCTTCCGCAAACGCTTCCACCTGACGCCGGGTTTCGTCGAGCGGTCCGGAACAATCGATTTTTGCCGTGGCCAGTGCCATTTTCGCCGCCACCGGCATCTGCGCCGCGATGCGTTTACCTGCCTCGACTTCGCTCAGCCCTCGCTCCATTAGACGCGCCAGTTGCTGTTGCGGCAGGCACCACGCCACCACCACGCCGTCCAGTTTTTTGTGCAGACCGGCTTCGAAAATCAGTGCCGCTTCGACAAATGCAGCAGCATGTTTTCCGCTTTGTGCCAACTCCGCGAACATTCGCAGCATTTCCTCCTCGACCTGCGGATGGATAATTCCATTCAGCTGCGTCAGCTTTTCGTGGTCATTGAAGACGATTGCTGCAAGACTGCTGCGATTAATGCGTCTGCCGGAATCCAGAATTGCGTCGCCAAAAACAGAAACAACTTCGTTGTAAGCGGGCTGGCCTGGCTCCATCACCTTATGCGCGACTCGATCTGCTTCAATGACAGGAAAATCCAGTTCACGCAGCATCTCCGCCACCGTGGACTTGCCGCTGGCGATTCCCCCGGTCAATCCGTAGCGCAGCATTATGAAGTCAACGCGCCACGGACGCCGGCTGCCATTTGCCGGACAAACGCCGCAGCCTCGCGGCCTTCACGGTGTTGCTCATCAACATGGTGATGGTCATCGGGCCGACTCCCCCCGGAACGGGAGTCAGCGCGGCTGCAGTGTTCACCGCGTCTGGGTGCACATCGCCAATCAGCACGCTTCCTTTGGCCAGGAATTTCTCCAGCCGTTGCGGAAAATTTGTAAGCAATTGTTCCGCCTCAGCGCGATCTGTCACTTTGTTTGTGCCAACGTCAATCACTGCTGCGCTGGGCTTAATCCAATCTGCCTGCACGAATCCCGCGCGGCCGATGGCGGCCACCAGAATATCCGCACGGCGAATTATTTCCGGCAGCTCGCGCGACTTCGAATGGCAAATCGTCACGGTGGCATTAGCGTGTAGCAGCAGCAGCGCCATAGGCTTACCAACGATGTCGCTGCGGCCCAGGACAATGGCATTCGCGCCTTCAATCGCGATGTGATTGCGCCGCAAAATTTCCATGCATCCGGCTGGCGTACACGCGACCAGCCCTGGGCGGTTGCTCACCAGCATGCCCATGTTCACCGGATGAAAACCATCCACATCTTTCGCCGGAGAAACGGCTTCCAGCACCCGCTTCGAATCGACCTGCGCTGGCAACGGCAGCTGCACCAATATCCCATCGACATTGTCGTCGCGATTCAAATCGTCCACCAGCTGCAACATGTATTCGGTAGTGGAATTCGCGGTTGGGGTGTGTAGCCAGCTAGCCATTCCCAGCTGCTCGCAAGCCGCCACTTTGCTCTTCACATAAAGCTGCGAAGCCGGGTTTTCTCCCACCAGCACCGCGGCCAAGCCGGGACGAACGCCTTGCGCAGCCAGCTGCGCAACTTCCATCTTCAATTCCGCGAAAATCTCATCGCGAATTTTGATTCCATCCAGAATCCGAGCGGTCATAGCAAGAGAATAGCATATGGACCACAACAGCCTGGCGTGGGACGCGCGGTTTTCGTACGCCGGGCACGTATATCTGCGCGAGCACTTGGTATAGAATTCCTCCGCCTCTGCAATTCTCGCTAAGGAAGTCCGATGAACAAATTCTATTTCCGGCGCATGCATCTCGCACTACTTTCCCTCACCACGCTAATCCTGGCATTCGTCTTCGGATTGCCTGCAGCCGATACTTCTTCTTCGCTGCCCGCGCCGCCGGTCGCCAAGAAAGAACCCAAAGCCACCGAGATCAATGGGCAAAAATTGGTAGACAACTACTTCTGGCTGCGCGAGAAGAAAAATCCGGACGTCAAAGCGTATCTTGACGCAGAAAATGTATACACCGACGCGGTGATGAAGCCGACCGAGCCACTGCAAAAGAAGCTCTACGGAGAAATGCTTAGCCGCATCAAAGAAACCGACGTCGAAGTGCCCTACAAGGAAGGCGACTATTTTTATTATGCGCGCACCGAAGCGGGCAAGCAGTACGGCATTCGTTGCCGCAAAAAGGGAAGTATGGATGCTCCCGAAGAAATTCTGCTCGATGTGAATGAACTTGCCAAGGGCCAGGCGTTCATGTCCCTCGGCGCGTACAACGTCAGCGATGACGGCAACCTGCTCGCCTACTCTACCGATAACACTGGCTACCGCCAATTCACGCTGGCCGTAAAAGACCTGCGCAGCGGCAAGTTGCTAATCGACCATGCTGAGCGCGTCGATTCCGTGGCCTGGGCCAACGACAACAAAACAATTTTCTATACTGTGGAAGACGCAGTCTCTAAACGGCCCTATCAACTGTATCGCCATACTGTCGGCACGACCGGCCCCGACACCCTCCTCTACGAGGAAAAAGACGAAAGGTTTGAGGTTGGCACCGGCAAGACTCGCAGCAAAGCCTATTTGTTGCTCATCATCAGCAGTCACACCACCAGCGAAGCGCGTTTTATTCCCGCCGACCAGCCCATGGCCGAATGGAAAATCATCGAACCTCGTAAACAAGACGTCGAGTACTACCCGGACCACAACGGCGATTTCTTTTATATTCGGGTCAACGATACCGGTCGCAATTTCCGCATGGTCAAAGCTTCGGTGTCCAACCCTGGGAGCAAAAATTGGCAGGAAGTCGTTGCACATCGCTCCGACGTGATGCTCGACGATATCGACTTCTACAAAAGGTTCTACGTCTTGTTCGAACGCGAAAAAGGCTTGCCGCAGATTCGCGTCACTGACCTGCAAACTGGAAAATCCAGGCACATCCAATTTCCCGAGCCCGCCTACACGGTCTACGCGGCGGCCAATCGCGAGTACGACACAACGAAATTTCGCTATCGCTACCAGTCCTTTATCACTCCGCCTTCCGTTTTTGACTACGATGTTGCGCGTGCCTCAAGTACTCTGCTCAAGGAGTGGGAAATTCCCGGCGGTTACGATCGCACCCGTTATCAGGTGGAAAGAATTTTCGCCACTGCATCCGACGGCGTGAAAATTCCCATCTCTGTTGCGCATCTCAAAGGTGCCAAGCTCGATGGAAAAGGGCCAATCTATCTGACTGGCTACGGGTCGTATGGCGCTCCGTATGACATCTCTTTTGACTCGCCTATTTTCAGCATGGTTGATCGCGGAGTAGTGGTAGCCGTCGCTCATATTCGCGGCGGCGGCGAAATGGGCAAAGCCTGGCACGATGATGGTCGCATGATGCACAAGAAAAACACTTTCACCGATTTCATCGCCTCCGCTGAATATCTCTTGGCGCAAGGTTACGGTTCGAAAGACCGCCTGGTCATCGAGGGGCGAAGCGCTGGCGGCCTGTTGATGGGAGCAGTTCTGAATATGCGGCCCGATTTGTTTCGCGCTGCTTTGGTGGGCGTTCCGTTCGTGGACGTCATGAACACCATGCTGGATGAATCCATTCCTCTCACCGTGACCGAATTCGAGGAGTGGGGCAATCCCAAGGAAAAACCCGCGTTCGATTACATGATCACCTATTCGCCTTACGACAATATCGTGGCTAAGGCGTATCCCAACATGCTGGTCAGAACTTCTTTCAACGACAGCCAGGTAGGCTATTGGGAGCCCGCGAAGTACGTCGCCAAAATGCGTGCTCTGCGCACCGACCACAACACGTTGATTCTGAAAACCAACATGGACCCTGCCGGCCATGGCGGCGCATCAGGGCGTTACGATCGCCTTCATGAATCGGCTTTCGATTACGCTTATTTTCTCACCCAGATGGGAATTAATAATTAACCCGCACGTTGATGATCGATTTTCTACAACCGGGCGATCGCAGAGAACTCGAAAAAAAGGCCAAAGCTGAAGGCCGCCTGCCGCCCGGCCAGTCTTTAACACTGAAATGGCCGGTGCTGCATTACGGCAGCGTCCCGGATTTCGACGAATCCAAATGGGACTTCAAAATCTCCGGCGAAGTCGCCGCCCCGCTCAAATTATCCTGGAAAGAATTTCGCGCGCTCCCGCAGACCGAAGTTACGTCGGACTTCCATTGCGTCACCCGCTGGAGCCGTTTGAACAACACTTGGAAAGGCGTCTTGTTTAGTGAGGTTATGAAGCTGGCCAAAGCAAAGCCTGAAGCGAAACACGTCCTGGTTCTCGCCGAAGAAGGCTACACCGCAAACATCCCGCTCGAAGACTTGCAGCGTCCCAATGTTGTGTTCGCGTTCGATCACGACGGTGTGCCTCTAACCGCCGAACACGGCGGGCCCGTTCGCCTAATCGTTCCCCATCTCTACGCCTGGAAAAGCGTCAAGTGGGTGCGCGGTTTCATGGTGCTCGATGAAGACCACCTCGGATTCTGGGAACGCAACGGTTATCACGTCTATGGCGACCCCTGGAAAGAGCAGCGTTACTCGGGAAGATAATTCACTTGAGCCGTAAAGAAAGCCCGAAGCGCAAGCCCCCGGCATTCTCACGTCGCCCATATTTCTGATGATTTATTTCGCGCTGCGCACCACTTTGCCGTTCTTCATCACGAAATTAATTTTCCACAGCGATTCCACATCTTGCAATGGATTGCCAGGCATCGCAACGATATCCGCAAACTGGCCTGCCGCAATCGCGCCGCGTTCTTTGTTGCTGCGCAGCAGTTCAGCGCCATTGCTGGTCATTGCTTTTAGAATATTTTCCGGGACCACATCCGCCGCCCGCCACACTGCCAGATAATCAAACATCATGTCCGCGCGCGTGCGCCCGGGCATTTCCGTCACCGTGTCCGATCCGAACGCCATCTTGACGCCGATTTTGTTGGCGCGGCTCAGCCGGTCGATAATACTCTTGCCTAGCTTATTCGCGTCCGCCAGGGTGTCATTCGAGGGATTCAATCCCGCCAGATGCTCCGTAGGAAAATCTGTTCCCACGAGAAACGTCCCTTTTTCCTTCATCAGCCGCAATTCGCTTCATCGCCGACTTCGCGTAGCGTGGTAAACCCGGCCTGCAGCAGAATTCCCGCGTTGTGCAGCCCGCGAAATCCACGCAGCGCCGTCCCTTCTTTCAGGTACGAAGCCTCAAATGGCGCTTTTCCCGGGATTTCGTTCAGCGTAACGTGCTGTGCGCGTCAATCAGGCCCGGCATCACCCACTCGCGCGAAAGGTCAATCACTTGTGCGTCTTGCGGAATCGCCAGCGAACCGCCCACCGCCGTGATCTTGCCGTTCTGCACCAGCACGATCTGATTCTTACTAATGCTGCCTTTGGCGGGATCAATTAAATTCCCCGCGCGGATGGCAATCGTTTGTCCCCCGGTCGGCAACACTGCAAACAAACTCAACGCCAATCCCAAAAGTCTTTTCATTTCGTTGATCTCCCGAAAATTCGGCGGAGTATATCACGCACGCCAGCGAGGAAGCATGGCTCTGCATGCATGCCGCAGATTGTAACCCTGTCAAAGCGAATGGGATTGCCTAATTAATGTGAATTCCGGTTGTCATTGCGCCGTCGTTTCTGCACATAATGCGAACGAACAAGGCGGTTGGTCAGCGTCCGTAAACCAACACGTGAAACGTTCCCTGAATTGCCGCTCCGCGGGGATGCGGATGCTCTGTTGAGGCTGCGGGTGCCGGTGCGAAGTCTGCCGTGTCCAGGAAAAGTTTGTGAGTCTTGGTGTCGAGACCCATGGTCTTCGCGCCAACTTCCGTCTTGATAGTTTCCACTTCGCTGAATTTATCTGGAGAATCTTCGTGGAAGACGTGCACCTTGCCTTCGCGCGTAGACGCGAAAATCAGCCCGGTTTCCGGCTCATACGCTGCGGCATCCACTCCGCCGGAAATCGCAAACGACTGCAGCACTTTTCCGCTGTCCGAGTCGATCACCACTAGCTTCTGTGGTTCGCGCCCCGCGCTGAACAGCCGATGGTGCTCAACGTCCATGGCCAGAGCCGTCGGTCCTCCCGCGGGAGCGACCGGCCAGCGCGATTTGATCTTTAGCGAATTCGAATCGACCGCGACAATTTCGCTCTTGTCTTCCAGATTGATGTAGATCGTTCCTTTTCCGTCGGCCACCGCAAACTCCGGACCGCCCCCCAGCTCAATTTTCCCGACTACGTTGCCGCTCTTGGCATCAATCACGGTTGCGTTATGCGGATCGCCATCCATCACGAAAACGCGCTTCGAAAATGGATCGTAAATCACGCAGTCGGCATCCTTATCAGCAGCGGCTTCGCCAGTCACCTTCAGCGTCTTCAAGTCAAAAATAATTGCTTTGCCCTGCCCTCCGTCACTGATGAACCCGCGGCCAAATTCGCTCGCCACGGCTACTCCGTGATCTTGCTTCAAACCGGTGATGTTGCCGATCAGCGCTCCGCTATCCGCATCAATCACTTTGACTTCAGTGCCATGTGACAGGTACACGCGTCGCGCCGCTGAATCCACGGTGATGTAGTCGAAATATTCTCGCGTGCTCCCCTCCGCCGCTCCGAAGCTGTATTTCTTCAGCAGGTGATATTCATTCGCGGCCGCCACCAACAGCGAAGTACCCACCAGGATAAGTACCGCCACACTTGCGATACGTCCGAAACTAAGAGACTTCATGCGACCCCCTCGCGACAGAGAGCATTCTCAAAACTCATTTCGTTGCGTAGCGGTTCTACTCCGCTGCTTGACTCTCCGTCGCCAAAGAAACTAACTCATCGCGCATAAACACAGCATAAATTGTGATGAACCGGCTGCAGGCCATCAAATCAACCGATCGCTGAAAGGGGTAGCACCGAAAGGGCCATTGAGACGAATTTTTGGGTGCCGCACCCTTTGGCGTTTGGTTTTTCAAAGGGTGCGGGTTTAGAGTTAACTTTCATCGCGAACCTCGTCGAAGAAGAATCGCTCGACTCTTCGATTGGTGAGCCTGCCTGTCGCAAGCAGGGGTGTTGAAGCTCCGCTGCTGATGACCTTTCAACTAACCGCGGCCTTCGAGGTTGTCTCTGCCTCCGTTGCGGCGCCGCCAGATTTGGCAGTAATTTCCAGTCCGTTCTTGTTCATATCGAATCGCTGCTTCCGGTCCAAGCCTTTGACAAACTCACGTACCGCCTTACCGACCCCTCCGGGAAGACTCGACGCCTCCACTTTGACCGTCGCTTCCACTGTTCCTTCACTTCGGTCTTGATAGCGAAATTGCACCTCAAACGTTTTCATGCTCCGAACCTCCCTTTTCTGACCGTGATATTTAAGTCCGACGATGTTTTCGACTCGCAGCTTTCGAGTGCTTCTTCCGGGGCTTCATCTCTGCCTTAAGCTTTTCGTTCTCTTGCTTCAACGCATCGCGTGCAGCCGTCATTGTTTCCAGATCGTTTCCCAATTGGCCATTGTCTTTCTGCAGCTCCGCCACCTGGGCCTTCAATTGCTCGTTCTCTTGCAGCGTTTTTGTGTCTTTGCAGGCAGTCAACGGCAAACTCAGCACCGCTGCCACGGCAAATATGGCCCAAGTATTTTTGCGCATCATACGGCATCCTTCGTTTCACGAAATTTCAAATCGAACTGGAGCAACCGATAGCGGGCTGGGAGGGAAGAAACCGCCGGCAACTCGGCCAGCGTAATGGAGTTTTCTAGATAGCGCAAGCCTGATAACCCGGTTACCGGAAAAGGGAATCGCTTCTTGCGCAGATTCCAGTAAATGCGAATACACAGGAGTCAGCGGCCGGGTGGCGCAGCCTTTAGTATACGTCCGCATGCGATTCCGCGAAATCCCGAAGCCGCTTCCCCTAATCCCTGGAACTGGAACTGCCACACAGCGCAAGAGTTTCATTCAACTAAACGCCCGCGCAGCTTGCCTTTCCGTTTTCGCGCCGCTCCAGAACCTTTCCGCTCTTTCGGTATCTTGCCAATCCGCGCGTCCCCGGCAAGGATCAAGTCACAAGCGTGCAGCGCCGCTTCTTCAAAATCTGCCGCGTCCACCGGAAGCACCTGCCAACCCGTCACCTTCTTCCCGAAAATCTGGATCGACCGCATGTTCGGAAATTCGCGGCGCAAGCTCTCGTGATGCTCTGCAGTCGTGGCCAGCCAAATCCCGTTGTCCGCCGTCCCTTCGCGCTTGTCGCGCAGCATCAGCACAATCTTTTCTCCGACGTATACCGCCAGACACCCGAACATCGGATTGGTTCTGGCCGACAGCGGCGAAAGGGCCTCGAGCACGAATTCATGCGGCACATTTCTGCGCGGCTTCACGCGAAATGACGCATCGTTGGTCGGCACAAATAAAGTTTTGCTTCGAAGCTTTGCCATCGAATTCATGATACAGCCAATTTCCGTTCGCGCCTTAATCGAGACAGCATCATCATCGATGCCCGGTTAAGCGATTAATTAGATTGACTGACAGAACGTGCCTATAATACTCAGGGCTGGAGGAGCGGAATGGCCAGAGTAAAACTCATTGCAGCTATTTTACTGACCTTGGGGGCGTCGAGCAGCATAGCGCAGGAGCATCAGCATGGGAGTGGCGAGAAATTGGGAACAGTGCACTTTGCCACATCGTGCAACGCAGCGGCGCAGAAAGAATTCAACCGGACGGCAGCGCTGCTGCATTCCTTCCAGTTCAGCCGGGCCATAGAAGGATTCAACGCGGTGCTAAGGGAGGATTCGACGTGTGGCGTCGCGTACTGGGGAATCGCGCTTAGCGACTGGAGTAATCCTTTCGCACCGGGAATGAAAGACAAAAGCCAGTTGCAGGCAGGGCGGGAGGGCGCGGAACGCGGCAAGATTGTGGGCACAAAGACGGCGCGTGAACGGGCTTATCTCGAGGCGGTCGGCAACTTGTACCGCGACTTCGAGAGTACGCCGCAGCGAGCGCGCTTGCTCGCCTACCGCGAGGCCATGCGGGAAGTATCCTCGAAATATCCCGAAGACCATGAAGCGCAAATCTTCTACGCGCTGGCGATCGCTGCTTCGGAGGATCCTGCGGACAAAACCTACACCGGGCGACTCCAGGCAGGAGCGATTCTCGAAAAACTGTTCGAGGAGGAGCCGACGCATCCTGGACTGGCACATTACATTATCCATACGTACGATGTGCCGGCGCTGGCCGGGCGGGCGCTTATGGCGGCGCGACGTTACTCCGAAATTGCGCCAGATGCGCCGCATGCGCTACACATGCCATCGCATACCTTCACGCGCACAGGTTACTGGCAAGAATCCATCGACAGCAATATAGCGGCAGCCGCTGCGGCGCGCCACGAGGGTCAGACGGCAGAGGAGTTGCACGCCAGCGATTACGAAATTTACGCCTACCTGCAAACTGGGCAGGACCAGGCGGCGGGGCGGATAGTAAATTCCTTGCCGGAGATTGCAACACGCTTCGATCCGAAGGCGGTGATCAGTGGCGCCGGAGGTCCCGCAGTTGGATATTTTGCGCTGGCGGCGATCCCGGCACGGTACGCGCTGGAACGCCAGGACTGGAAGCAGGCGGTGCAGCTGCCGCTGCGGGAAACACCGTTTCCTTATACGGATGCACTAACGTGGTTCGCGCGCGGGCTAAGCGCGGGGCGACTGGGGCAAGCGACAGCGGCGAACGAGTCCGCGACAGCGCTGCAGCGAATTCGAGAGCGGCTCTCGAAGGCCAGCGAAAACTACTGGGCGCGGCAGGTGGAAATCCAGGAGTTTGCGGTCCGGGCATGGGCCGCGCTATCGGCGGGTAAAAAAGAGGAAGCTCTGCGGCAGATGAAGTGGGCAGCGGAATTGGAAGACGGGACGGAGAAAAGTGCGGTGACTCCTGGTCCGCTGGCCCCGGCGCGCGAGTTGCTGGGCGAGATGTTGCTGGAAATGAAAGAGCCAGCACAGGCGCTGGAGCAATTCGAAGCGACGCTGAAGAAGGAGCCCGGGCGCCTACGCGCATTATATGGAGCGGCGCAGGCTGCGCAGCTCAGCGGAAGTCGCGATACGAGTCAACGGTATTTTCGCGAGGTGCTGAAGGTTTGTGGCCGCGCCGACAAGCCGGGAAGATCCGAGGTTACAGAGGCGCAGCAGGCGATTTTGCAGAATTAGTTTAGCGCTTTGACGCGTGTTTGCGCTCGTTCAGAAAATGCCGCCTCCGCGTCCACAGCCACTCCTGCTCCTTCGGGGTCTAATGCGAGGAGTCAGATTTGCGGGAGCTTTCTATAGAACGACCTGTTTTGGAATACGTAGAACGAACTATGACTATCCAAGTTTCGCAATGGAAACCTTCGGAAATTGCGAAGAGCCGAATCGCGAAAAGACGCAGCATGTTTATCCACGGGATGGACGCGACCTGCCTCGCAGCCGTTTATATCGCAATCCTTTTCATTCTCACGCCTTTGACGCCACAGCATCCAGGACATAAGCCAGTGGACTTACCGACAGTTAAGCATTCGGTGCCGATGCCCGGGGCACACCGAGAGGACGCAACAATTGTTACCGTCACTCGCGATGGAAACGTGTTCGTTGGAAACACTCAAGTGCAGCTGGCAGATTTACCGAGCCAAATCGCGAAATCGCTGGCCCAAGGCGGCGAACGGAAGGGTTATCTTAAGGCGGATGCCCGAGCAAAATATGGTGACGTCAAAGCAGTGATTGAGTGCATTAAAGGCGCCGGGATTGAAAACATAGGGCTCATCACCAACTAAAGAGGAGTTTTGGGTTCCAAATAGCTCGTCCCAAAAAGAGCAACGCCCGGGAGTACATCACTCTCGGGCGTTTGATACTGGATACTGATGACCGAGAACTGACGGCAATAGACTAATAAATGTCGTACTGCTCCCAGTGCAGGGTGGCGTCGGACTGGATGATGATGTGCTTGTGCGCGTTTTGCTCCAGTTCGTCGATGAGCATGGACTCGCGAGTCTTCAGGGCTTTGGCGATTTCTGGATGCACGCGCAATGTCAGATTCGGATTGTCGGGAGTCGCAGCAGCCATCTTGCGCGCTTCGTTCTGGATTTCGTAGCACAGCGTCGGAATCGATTTGACCATTCCGGAGCCGGTGCACGACGGGCAAGGCTGGCACAGCACACGTTCCAGCGCTTGCTTAGTACGTTTGCGCGTAATGCAGACCAAGCCGAACTCGTTGAATGAAAGAGCCTTCGACGGCGCTTTGTCCTGATCGAGCGCCTGCTGTAGGGCGGACAAAACCCGTTCGCGGTTGCGGCGCTCTTCCATGTCGATGAAGTCGACCACGATGATGCCGCCAAGGTCGCGCAGGCGAATCTGCCGCACGATTTCCTTCACGGCTTCGAGGTTGGTCTTGACGATGGTGTCTTCGAGGCGCGTCGAGCCTTTGCCGACAAACTTGCCGGTGTTGACGTCGATCGCCACCAGCGCTTCGGTGTGGTTGATGACGATGTAGCCGCCGGATTTGAGCCAAACCTTGGCACGCAAGGCCTTGTCGAGTTCGTGCTGAATGCCGAACTCTTCAAAGATGGGCTGTTCCTTGGCGTAAAGTTTCACGCGGCTGACCAGTTTGGGCTGGAAGCGGCTGACGAATTCCGTGACCTTGGCGAATTCTTCTTCGTTGTCGATCCAGATCGCGGTGAAATCGTCGCTGACGTAATCGCGCAGAATACGTTCCACGAGATTTAGGTCGCGGTGCAAAATTGCCGGAGCTTTGCGGTCGTCATGCTTCTGCTTGATTTCCAGCCAGGTCTTGCCCAGAAAGTCGATGTCGGCGCGAATTTCGTCATCGGTCGCTTCGCCTGCAGCGGTGCGGACGATAAATCCTCCCGGATAGCTGCCGCGTGCTTCGCCAACCAGGCGCCGCAACCGCGAACGATTCTCCGCGCTGGCGATCTTGCGCGACACACCGATGTGATCGATGGTCGGCATGTAGACAAGAAAACGTCCTGGAAGCGCGACGTGACTGGTGATGCGAGCACCCTTCTTGCCGAGTGGTTCCTTGGCGATTTGCACCACGACTTCCTGGCCAGCCTTCAACATTTCGGAAATCAGTTGTGGGCGCCGCGAATGTCCGTGTCCACCGGAATGGCCGTAGCCGGGACGTCCACCGCCGCTGCTACCCCCGCCGGGCCGGCGCTCAAATCTTCCGCGTCCGCGGTCACCACCGCGACCACGGTCGCCGCCGC
>Ga0099830_10000435_pt1 | contig 18617 bp, 14 predicted proteins | sample CZO8metaG_4_FD_79337 | JGI IMG/M metagenome (GOLD analysis project Ga0099830, IMG submission 79337) | Vadose zone soil microbial communities from the Eel River Critical Zone Observatory, Northern California, USA - CZOApr15con2H3.8 metaG | ecosystem: Environmental > Terrestrial > Soil > Vadose...
CGGGGGACCGAGCGTCACTACCTGAAGGCGCTCGACGGCTACGCGACCTGGGTCTACGCGCGCGAGGTGCTGGGCTCGAGCGTGTGGTACGACGGGCTGTGGCGGCAGCGCGACCGGATCGCGCGGATCCCGGCGCTCTTGATCTGGGGGATGAAAGACCGCGCCTTCGGCCGCCACCTCGGACGCTGGCGCGAGGTCTTCGAGCGCGCCGAGGTGGTCGAGCTGCCGGACTGTGGCCATGCCCTGACGGAGGAGCGGGCGCCCGAAGCGCTGAAGCGCCTGGCACCGTTTCTCGAGCCGTAGGGAGGAGAGGAATGAAAGAGCTGAGGGCGCACGCGGGCTTCCCCATCGAGCCGGCCTACGGGCCCGAAGATCTGGCGGGCGTCGATTTCGAGCGCGATATCGGCCGGCCCGGCGAGTATCCGTACACCCGCGGCATCCACAAGCACATGTACCGCGAGCGGCTCTGGACGATGCGCCAGTACGTCGGCTTCGGCACACCGGCAGAAACCAACGCGCGCTTCAAGTACCTCATGGCGCACGGCCAGGACGCGCTGAACGTCGCCTTCGACCTGCCGACCCAACTGGGGCTCGACTCCGACGACCCGAAGGCCGAAGGCGAGGTCGGCCGCGTCGGCATGGCCGTCGACACGCTCTCCGACATGGAGGAGGCGTTCGCCGGGATCCCGCTCGACCGCGTCAGTGTGTCGCTCACGATCAACGGGATGGCGGCGCCGATCACCGCCATGTACTACGCCGTCGCCGCGAAGCAGGGCGCGGCGGCCGAGCGCGTCGTCACCACGCCCCAGAACGACATCCTGAAGGAGTTCATCGCGCGCGGCACCTGGATCTACCCGGTCGATCCCTCGCTGCGGCTCGTGGGCGATCTCATCGAGTTCTCGGCGAGGCATTACCCGCGCTCCAACCCGGTGTCGGTGTGCGGCTACCACATCCGCGAGGCCGGCTGCACCACGGCCCAGGAGATGGCGTACGGTCTGGCGATCGCGGCGGCGTACGTCGAGCTGATGCTCGCGCGCGGGATGGCGGTGGACGACTTCGCGCCGCGGATCTCGTTCAACTTCACCGCGTGGGGGAAGATCTTCGAGGAGGTCGCCAAGTTCCGCGCCGGCCGGCGCCTCTACGCGCGCATGCTGCGCGAACGCTTCAGGGCGTCGAATCCGAGGTCGTGGATGTTCCGGAGCCTCATCGGCGGCGGGGGCTCGGCGTTCGCCGTCCAGGAGCCCGAGAACAACATCGTGCGCGGCGCCTACATCGCCCTCGCCGCCGCCCTCGCCGGCGCCCAGACGATGGCGCTGCCGACCTATGACGAGGCGTACACGATCCCGTCCCCCAAGGCTCAGCTCATCGCGCTACGCACCATGCAGATCTGCGCCGAGGAGTCGGGCGCGGCGGACACGGTGGACCCGCTCGCTGGCTCGTACTACGTGGAGGCGCTCACCAGCGCGATGGAGAACCGGATCCTGGAGGAGCTGGCCCACGTCGAGCGTATGGGCGGCATCGTCGAGGCGGTCAGGAGCGGCGCCATCCAGGCCGAGGTGGCCCGCCAGGCATACCTGTTCGAGCAGCGGATGGTCTCCGGCGAGATCCCGAAGGTCGCGGTCAACTGTCACGTCGGCGACCAGCCCGTCGAGGCCGACCGGGACGTCGAGCTCTATTCGTTCGATCCGCGGGCGACCGAGGCGCAGGTGGCGAAGCTCGCGCGGATCCGCGGCGATCGCGACGGCAGCGCCGTCACGGCGGCGCTCGGCCGACTCGCCGATGAGGCGCGCGGACGCGGAAACCTCATGTACCCGATCACGGAGGCGGTGAAGGCGTACGCGACCCTCGGCGAGATCGCGCGGGCCATGAAAAACGTCTTTGGCGAACACAAGGAAGCCGTGAAGTTCTGACGATGGCGCAGGAGTTCGACGTCGTCGGCAAATCGACCCCGAAGCGGGACGGTCTGGACAAGGTGACGGGCCGGACGCGCTACCTCCACGACCTCGAGCTGCCGCGGCTCGTGCATGGGAAAATATTGCGGACGCGCCTGCCGCACGCCCGGATCGTCCGGCTCGACACGAGCCGGGCGCGGGCGCTTGCAGGCGTGCTCGCGGTCCTGACGGCCGAGGACGTGGCGCAGCGGCCCTTCGGCTTCGCCAAGGACCAGCTCGCCCTGAAGCGCGGCAAGGTTCGCTGCATCCGCGACGAGGTCGCCGCGGTCGTCGCCGAGGCGCCCGAGCTCGCCGAGGAGGCGCTGGCGCTGATCGACGTGGAGTACGAGGAGCTGCCGGCGGTGTTCGATCCTCTGAAGGCGCTCGAGCCGGGAGCGCCGCTCGTGCACGAAGAGCTGGCGACGAACCGGCATCACCTCCGCTACCAGTTCACCCACGGTGACGTGGACCAGGCGCTCGCCGAAGCGGCCGTGGTCGTCGAGGACACGTACCGGCTGAACTTCGTCACGCCGGCGTGTATGGGCACCATGGTCGCGATCGCCGATTGGGACCACGCGGGCAACCTGACGATGTGGACGACGACCCAGGTGCCGTTCCTGTACCAGCGCGATCTGGGGGACGCGCTGGGGATCGGCGGCGACCGGGTGCGCGTGCTCCAGCCCCCGGTCGGCGGCAACTTCGGCCGCGGCCTCGACGTCTATCCGATCGACGTCATCGCCGCGCTGCTCGCGCGCGCGGCGCGGCGCCCCGTGAAAGTCGAATTCGATCGCGTCGAGGAGTTCGTCGCCTGCCCGACGCGAGAGCCCTGCGCGATCCGGCTCCGCACCGCGGCCGACCGCGACGGCCGCCTCCTCGCGCGCGAGGCGCACGTGACGATCGACAGCGGCGCCTACACCTCCTGGGGCTCGACGACACCCTACGTGATGCTCTCGACCGTCGCGGGGCTCTACCGGGTGCCGAACGTGCGCTTCGACACGACGATCGCCTACACGAACAACCCCTACTCGGGCTCGATGCGCGGCTACGGGAACCCCGAGTCCACGTTCGCGGTCGAGTCCCAGATGGACGACCTCGCCGACCGGCTCGGCATCGACCGACTCGAGCTCCGGCGGCTGAACGCGTCGAAGCCCGGCGACGTCAATCCGCAAGGATTCGTGCTCACGTCGTTCGCGATGCGTGAGTGTCTCGATGCGGCCGTGGAGGAGATCGCGAAGGACCCGCCGCCGATCGCGACCGGCTGGAAGCGCGGCGTGGGCTACGCGGGCATGTTTCACGTCGGCGGCGGCGCGCGGATCTACCGCTCGGACGGATGCGGCGCGATCGTGAAGCTCGACGACTTCGGCAAGGTCACGCTCATGACGGGGGCGAGCGAGATCGGTCAGGGCTCGGAGACGGTGCTCGCCATGATCGTCGCCGAGACACTGGGCGTGCCGCTCGAGCGTGTCGACGTGATCAATTCCGACACGAGCGTGCGGCCGTGGGACGTCGGAACGCACGCGAGCCGCACCACATTCGTCGCCGGCAACGCCGCACGCCTGGCGGCGGAGAAGGTGAGGACGCAGCTTCTCGACATGGCCGCCGCGCAGTTCGATGCGCCGGCGGCGGCCCTCGGCGTGAAGGGCGGCTGGGTTTTCTTCAGGCGTGACCCGCAGCGCCGGTTACAATACGACGCCGTTGCCCGGGCGGGGCACTTCCGGGATGGCGGGCGCGTGCTGGTGGCCGAGGCGTTCTACGATCCGCCCACCACGATGCTCGACAAGAACTTCCAGGGGAACGTTTCGGCCGCCTACACCTCGGCGTTTCAGGCGGTGCTGGTCGACGTCGATCCCGAGAGCGGCCGGGTCGTCGTTCGCAAGGTGGTGTCCGCTCACGACGTAGGCCGGGCCCTCAACCCGGCCGCCGCCGAGGGCCAGGTGCACGGCGGCGTCCACATGGGGCTCGGCTACGCGCTCTCCGAGAAGCTCGTCGTCGATCGGGGACAGATACTGACCCAGACGTTCATGGACTACGCGGTCTTCAAAGCTGGCGACATGCCCGAGATCGTCGTGCGGCTGATCGAGTCCGTCGACGCGGAAGGACCGTTCGGGGCCAAGGGCCTCGGCGAGTCCGGCGTCATCCCTGTCGCCGCCGCGGTCCGCAACGCGATCAAGGACGCGATCGGTGTCCGGTTCGACGAGCTGCCGATTACCGCCGAGCGCGTCCGTGCGTCGATCCTTGCCCGGGCCGGCGGGGTGCTCGAATGAGCGCCAGGGTCGTGCGCTTCACCGTCAGCGAGCGGGCGCTCGTGCTGTGGCCCTTCGGCGCGGACGGTCTCTGGCGCGCCGCGCACCGTTGGCTGACGGTCCTCGTGCTGTTCCCGATCGCCGGCCACATTTTTCTGGCGGCCGTCCATCCCTCGACCCGACACGCGTTGACCGGGATGCTCGATGGGCGGGTGGCTCGTGAGTGGGCAGCCACGCACCATCCGCGGTGGGAGCCGACATGAAGCTCTTCGAAGGCGTTCGCGTCCTGGATCTCTCGCGCATGCTCGCGGGACCGTACGGCTCGATGCTGCTGGCCGACATGGGCGCCGAGGTCATCAAGATCGAGGACCCGGATGGCGGCGATCCGATGCGCATGATGGGGCCGCCGTTCCTGCCCGACGGAGAGTCGGCGTACTTCCTCGCGATCAACCGGAACAAGAAGTCGCTCGCGCTCGATGTGTCGCGCGAGCGAGGCCGTGAGGTCCTGTACGACCTCGTCCGGCAGGCGGACGTGGTCTGGGAGAACTTCCGGCCCGGCATCATGGAGCGCCTCGGGCTGGCGTACTCGAAGCTCTGGGCTCTCAATCAGCGGATCATCGTCTGCTCCATCTCCGCCTACGGGCAGGAGGGGCCGTACCGCGACTGGCCGGCGTTCGACCTCGCCCTCCAGGCCATGGGCGGTGCGATGTCCGTCACCGGGGATCCCGGTGGGCGCCCGGTCCGCATGGGGCTGCCCATGGCCGACCTCGCCGGCGGGCTGTTCGGCGCCTTTACGGTCGCTGGCGCCCTCTTCCGGCGCGAGCGGACGGGCGAGGGCGCCCACGTCGACCTCTCGCTCCTCGACTGCCAGGTCTCGCTGCTCACGTACATCGCGCAATACTTCTGGACGAACGGGCGAGTCCCGACTCCGCTCGGCTCGGGTCACGCCTCGGTCGTGCCGTACTCGGCGCTCCAGACGCGTGACGGCCATCTGATCGTGGCGATCTTCGCCGAGAAATTCTGGGGGTTGTTCTGCCGCGCCGTGGACCATCCGGAGTGGGAGCGCGACCTGCGGTTCGCGACCAACCGCGACCGCGTCCTCCACCGCGACGTCTTGATGCCGCTGGTCGAGGCCGCCTTCCGAACGCGAACGACCACGGGCTGGCTCGAGCGTCTGCAGACTCTCGGCGTTCCGGCGACACCGATCCTGAGCGTGGACCGCGTATTGTCGGATCCCCAGGTGTCCCAGCGCGGCATGGTCGTCGAGATGGATCACCCGCTCTACGGCAAGACCCGGACGCTCGGCACCCCGATCAAGGTGGATGGGGCGATGGGGCTAGAGGTGACACCGGCGCCGCGGCTCGGCGAGCACACCGATCAGGTCCTGGCCCGGGTGCTCAAGTACTCGAACGTGAGAATCACGGAGCTGCGCGCGACGGGAGCGATCGCGTGAGGGCTGGGCCAGTCGCAACCCGGACCGGGGCGGGGGCCCCCGAGTGCGGGGCACGCCGATGGACATAACAGTGCTCGGCGGAGGCAACGGGGGATTCGCGACCGCGGCGGACCTCGCCCTCGCGGGCCACAGCGTGCGCCTCTGGAGCCGGTCACGGCAGGCGCTCGGGCCGCTGGCCGACGACCCGACGATCGCCCTGGCGGCCGAGGGGCGACAGGGCACAGCACGCCTCGCGCGCGCGACGACCGAGCTCGCCGAGGCCGTCGCCGGCGCTGAGATCGTGATCGCGCCGCTCCCCGCGACGAGCCATGACGACCTGGCCAAGCGCCTCGCGCCGCACGTGAACTCCCGGCAGATCATCCTGCTCGCGCCGGGCACGCTCGGCACCTACACCATGGCGCGCGCGCTCGCCCGTGCCGGCGCGGCGCTGCCCTACGCTCTCGCGGAGACGGGGACGTTGCCGTATCTCACGCGGAAGACCGGACCCGCGACAGTGTCGGCGCCGGTGCGCGCCGCGAATCTCCCCCTCGGCGTTTTCCCGGCGTCGCGGACCGAACGGACGATCGCGCGCCTGGCCGAGCTCTTCCCGTCCGTCCGACCGTGCGCCGACGCGCTGGACGCCGCGCTGACGAACGCGGGGCCGGTGATTCACCCGCCGCTCGTGCTCTTGAACGCGGGTCCGATCGATGGCGGGCGCTTCGACATTCACGCGGCGGGTACCACGTCGAGCGTCCGCCGCCTGATCGACGTGGTCGACGCCGAGCGGGTCGTGACCCGGAAGGGCTGGGGATATCCCGCGCCCCACTACGAGCTCGCGACCTACTACGACGAGCCGCGCGCCGCCGAAGGGCTCTACGGTGCCGGCGCCAGGGCGAAGCTCGTCGCCAGCGGGCTCTGGAGCGAGATCCTCACGTTCGAGCACCGGTACGTGACGGAGGACGTGGCCCTCGGCCTCACGCTTTTCGAGTCCGCGGGCCGGGCGGCCGGGGTCGAGACCCCGGCGGTCTCGGGGCTCCTGCTGATTTTCCGCGCGCTGCTCGGACGCGAGCTCTCCGGCCGGGGGCGGGCGCTCGAGCATCTGGGGCTCGGCGACTTCAGTCGGCGTGAGATCCGCGCGTTCCTCCACGAGGGCTGGGAGTCGCCGATGTGGGCGAAGGTGCTCCGGTGAGCCCGCTCACCCGGGCGGTCCTCCTTTGCCTTCTGCTGGTCACGCTGAGCGGGCTCCCCGCCGCCGGTCAGCCAGGCGTCGGCGACACGGAAATCGTGCTCGGCTCGACTTCGTTCGCGGGCCCCCTTGCCTTCACGGGCGAGCAGATCACGAAGTTCGGCCTCGATCTCTACTTTCGGGTCGTCAACGAGGCCGGCGGGATCCACGGCCGCAAGGTCCGGACCGTCTCCTACGCCGCTGACAGCGACATGCCGCAGGAGGCAGTCGCCAACACCAAAAGGCTCGTCGAGCAGGACCGGGTGTTCGCCATCATCGTCCCGCAGGGGTCCCGGCCCGTGGCGGCGACGCTCGAGTACCTCGAGGCGAACAAGGTGCCGCTCCTGTTTCCGTACCAGAGCTCGCCGGTCACGCGCGGCCGGCGCTACGTGTTCCCGGGCATGGCGCTGAGCGACCGCTCCTCGAAGATGATGATCGACTACCTCGCCGGACCCCGGAAGTACCGGAAGTTCGCCGTGCTCTACCAGGACGACGAGTACGGGACATCGTTCCTCAAGGCGTTCGAGAAGGACCTCGGCCGATTCGGCCGCAAGCTGGTCGCCGTCCAATCGGTCAGGCAAGGCGTCACCGACGTCAGCTCGCAGATTGTCAAGCTCCGCGCCGCGAAGCCGGAGGTGACCTTCCTCGTGCTCGTGCCGGGACCGGCGATGCGGGCGTTGCGCGAGCGCCGGAAGATCGGCTGGACCGACACGCTCATGGTCTCGACGGGACCGCTCACCGACGAGGGCTACCTCGCCCTCGCCGGCGACGACGCGGAGGGCGTCGAGGGGCTGTCACTCTGGCCCGACCCGCTGACCTCCGACCTGCCTGGCGTCAAGCTCTACCGGGAGCACATGCTGAGGAACTTCCCGAAGAACGAGCCCAGCCGGTACTCGCTCGCCGGCTACTTCGGCGGCATGCTCTTCACGGAGGCCGCCAAGCGCGCCGGGCGGAACCTGACGCGCGAGACGCTCATCGCGGCGCTGGAGTCCATCAAGGGATTCGAGAGCGGTATCCTGCCGCCGCTCACGATCGGCCACGACCACGAAACGCAGAAGCAAGGGTTCTGGGTGCGCGTCGAGAAAGGACGCTTCAAGCCGCTGACCGACTGGCTCAAGTCCGAGTAGATCCCTTGCAGAGCGGGATGAACATCTTGCGACGAGGCGTCGAGCCCGATTCCGGCGTCCCTGGCCGTCCTTGTCTTCGCCGCGGCTCCGCCCGCGCCCGATGACGATCGCGTCCTCAGAGTGACTCCGTGACGATGTGGCAGCCCGAGCTAGAGGCGCTCCCGCGCGAGTCCCTCGAGCGTCTCGTCGTCGAGCGAATGCGCGCGACGCTCGCTCGGGTCCTGGCCGAGCCCGCCTGGGCGCGCCGCCTTCGCGGCGTTCATCCCGGGGATATCGTCCGGGTCGAGGACTGGCGGACGCTGCCGTTCCTCACGAAGGGGGAGCTGCGTGACGCGTACCCCTACGGGCTCGCGTGCGTGCGCGCCGCGGGCTACCACCGGATCCAGATGTCGAGCGGGACGACGGGCAACCCGATCCTGAATCCTTATACCGCCTCCGACGTGGCGCAGTGGGGCGAGGTCATGGCGCGCTGCTATGTCGCCGCGGGCGTCGGCCGGGACGACGTCGTCCAGATCACGCCCTCGTTCGGCCTTTTCACCGGAGGCTTCGGCTTCCACTACGGCGCCGAGCGGCTGGGCGCGATGGTGATCCCGACAGGGGCCGGACGCACGACCCTGCAGCTCAAGCTCATGCGCGATCTCAGGGCGACCGTCGTCGCCGCGATCGCGACCTACCCGTTGCGAGTGATCGAGGCCGCGCGCGAGGAGCAATTCGACCTCGCATCCCTGTCGCTCCGCGTCGGCATTCTCGGCTCGGAGATGTGGTCGGACGAGTTGCGGGCGCGTATCGAGAAGGAGCTCCGCATCCGCACCTTCGACATCATCGGCATGACCGAGACCGGCGGGCCGGGGCTCGGCATCGACTGCGCCGCGCGCCGCGGCATCCACGTGTGGGAGGACCATTACCACCCCGAGGTCGTCGACCCGGCGAGCGGCGCGGTCGTGCCGGACGGCACGGAGGGCGAGCTGGTGGTCTCGACGCTGACGCGGGAAGGCCTGCCGCTGGTCCGCTATCGGACCCACGACCTGACGCGCGTGGTCTCGCGCGCGCGGTGCGACTGCGGACGGACCTCGCTCCGCATCGACCGGCTGCGCGGACGTGTCGACGACATGGTGATCTACAAAGGGGTGAACTTCTACCCGCGCCAGATCGAGACGGCGCTCCTGCGCCACTCCGGCGTGAGCCACGAGTACCAGATCGTGCTCGACTCGGAGGGCGGTGGCGAGCGAATGACGATCCGCGTCGAGGCGGAGCCGGGCTGCGATCCGGCGGTCGCGACCCGGATTCGGCGCGAGCTGTACGATTTGCTTTCGCTGAGCCCGGAGGTGCGCCTCTGCACGCACGGCGAGATCGAGCGGCCGCCGGGCAAGGCGGTACGTGTCGTCGATCGTCGGCCGCGGCGGTGAGCCGGGTCCGGGGGCACCGCTGATGGCGCGCGGGCTCCTGGCAGGCGTCACCGTGCTCAGTCTCGAGCAGGCCACGACCCTCCCGTTCTTGACCTATCGACTCGCGTGCGACGGCGCCCGCGTGATCCGTGTCGAGAACGCCGAACGTCCGGATCCCAACCGGTTCGTCGGCCACGACGTGCTCGGCGAGCCGGCGATGCGCAGCTACTTCCTGCCGAACAACTGCGGCAAGGAAGCGATCACCCTCAACCTCGGTCATCCCGACGGCCAGGCGCTCCTGCGCGGCCTGATCGCGAAGCTCGGCGTGGACGTGTTTGCCTGCAATCAGCGGACGCGGAGCTACGCCCGCCTCGGGATCGAGCCCCAGCGGCTCCTCGCCGTGAAGTCAGACCTGATCTGGCTCGGCATCACCGGGTTCGGTCCGGACCACGACGAGGCGGCCTACGATCCCATCCTCCAGGCGCGCGCCGGCTTCATGGAGCTGACGGGCGACGCCGGGGGACCGCCCACGGTCTTCGGCCTGCCGATGGTCGACCTGGGGGCCGCCGAGCACGGCTATAGCGAGGTCGTGAAGGCGCTCTACCGCCGCGCGACGACGGGCGAGGGCGCGCGCATCGACGTATCGATGCTGCGCAGCGCGGTGTCGTGGATGGTCGCGCCCATCGCGCTCTCCTCGAGCCTCGGCGAACGTGTCGCGCGAAAGGGCAATCGCCATCAGTTCTTCGCCCCGGTCGCCGTCCATCGGACACGCGACGGCCACGTGTACCTGGCGGTGGGTAACGACCAGCAGTGGGCGGCGCTGACGGCCCTCCCGCGCTTCGCCGGGCTGGGTCGGCCCGAGTACGCGGCCAACGCCGGCCGCATCGCCGATGTCGACGGGCTGGATCGCGCGCTGGCCGACTGCTTCGCGGATCTCGGCACCGGCGAGGCGCTCGAATCGCTCCGCCGCGCTGGCGTCCCGGTGTCCCGCGTCAGCACGCTCGCCGACGTCGTGGCCGATCCGCTCGTCGCCGAGCGGCTCATGCAGGTCACGGACCCACGATCCGGCCTTCGCATCGCGCTGCCGGCCCCACCGGTCGGCGAGCCGCCGGCGCTGAGCTTTCCGCCCCGGCTCGGCGAGCACAATGAGAAGATCTACGGCGAAGCGCTCGGCCTGGCGCCCGAACGGTTGGCTGAGCTGCGGCGACGGCAGATCGTCTGAGGGAGACCATACATGAACGACGTCTTCTACCTCACCGAAGAGCAACGCATGATCCGCGACCTGGCGCGCAAAGTCGCCCGGGACCGGATCGCGCCGAACGCCGCGCACTACGACGAGACCGAGAGCTACCCGACGGAGTCGATGCAGGCGCTCGTCGACTCCGGCCTCTTCGGGGTCTGGGTGCCGGAGGAGTACGGCGGGACGAACATGGGCTGTCTCGCGCTCGCCCTGGTCGCCGAGGAGCTCGGGTGGGCGTGCGCGGGGACGACCACGAACTTCGGCGCGCACCCGCTCGGCGGCCTGCCGATCCTCCTGGCCGGCACCGCGGAGCAGAAGAAGAAGTACTTGCCCCGGCTCGCGGCCGGCGAGTTCATGGCGGCCTACTCGCTCTCGGAGCCCGGCTCCGGCTCGGACGCCGCGAGCCTGCGGACCACGGCGGTCCGCAAGGGCGATCACTACGTCCTGAACGGCTCGAAGCAGTGGTGCTCGCATGGCGACCACGCGGACGTCATCACCGTCTTCGCGACCGTCGATCCGGGCAAGCGCGCCAAGGGCATCACCGCCTTTCTCATCGAGAAGAGCCTGCCGGGCTTCGCCGTGGGCAAGAAGGAAAGGAAGATGGGGATCCGCTGCTCGCCCACGGTGGCGCTCCACTTCACGGACTGCGCCGTCCCGATCGAGCAGCGGCTCGGCGAGGAGGGCGAGGGATTCAAGATCGCCATGCAGACGCTCGACATGACGCGGCCGATGACGGGCGCGATGGCGGTCGGCATCGGCCAGGCGGCGCTCGACGCCGCCACGGCGTACGCGAAGGAGCGGCAGCAGTTCGGCCAGCCGATCGCCGCGTTCCAGGGCATCCAGTTCATGCTGGCGGACATGGCGATGCAGGTGCACGCCGCGCGTCTCATGGTCCACCACGCCGCGCGCCAGGTCGACGCGGGCATGCGGGGCAACACCTACGAAGCGTCGATGGCGAAGTGCTGGGCGGGCGACGCCGCCATGAAGGTCGCCACGGACGCGGTCCAGATCTTCGGCGGCTACGGCTACACCCGTGAGTTTCCGGTGGAGCGCTACATGCGCGACGCGAAGATCATGCAGATCTACGAGGGCACGAACCAGATCCAGCGCATGATCATCGCCAAAGAGCTCCTGGGTGAGTGAGGCCGCGTCGCGCGGCGCCGCGGGCCCGCGCCGGGCCGCGCCACCGGATCTATCATTCGCCGACCACGGCGAGGAGGCTCGTGATGACGAAGCATCGACTGACCCGGCGGACGTTTCTCAAGGCGACCGCCGCCGGCGCAACCGTCGCCGGATTTCCGCTGCCGCTCCGCGCGCAGCCGAAGACGTTCAAGATCGGCGTCATTCATCCCGTGACGGGCGCGCTCGCCGAGCCCGGGCAGGCCTGCCGCCTGGGCGCCCAGATGGCCGCCGATGCAATCAACGCGGCGGGCGGCATCACGTCGAAGGGCGGCATCAAGCTCGAGCTGATCGTCGGTGACACGCAGACCAAGCCCGAGAACGGCCGCGTCGAGGCCGAGCGTGTCGTGAACCGGGGTACCCGGATGCTGATGGGGTCGTTCGACTCGGGATCGACCAACGCGATGGCGTCCCTCGCCCAGCAGCGGCGTGTGCCGCTCCTGATCGACATCGCCGCCGCCGACCCCATCACCGCGAACGTCGCGAAGTCGGTCAAGGAGGGCCAGCAGAAGGTCCAGTACGTCTACCGAAACTTTCCCACCGGCTCGAGCTTCGGCCGCAAGGCCGTCCAGTACTTCAACGAGATCTTCAAGGAAGCGAACGCGTCGCCCAAGCGGGTCGTTCTCATGTACTGCAACGACCTCTTCGGCCAGAATCAGGCGCGGGGGTTCCAGGCGGCCCACAAGGCGGCCAACCCTTCGTGGGAGATCGTCGAGGCCATCCCGTGGCCGGAGCCGCCGTCCGACCTCTCGACGGAGGTCTCGAAGGCGAAGGCCGCGAAGCCCGACGTGATCGCGCCGATCACCCGCCCGGCGTCCGCTCTGCTGCTCTTCCCCGAGATCCGTAAGCAGCGGGTCGAGATGATGGGCATCGTCGGCCCCGGCAGCCCCGGGCTCTACGAGGCGGGCCAGCTGGCCGCGCTCAAGGAAGATCTCGAGTACGTGCTGACGAGCGTGCCGTGGGCGAACTTCAAGAACCCGAAGACCAACGCCGTGGCCGAGGAGTACCGGAAGCGCTCGGGCGGCAAGACGTTCGACACGAACTCGGGTTACTCGTACGACGGCATGTTCGTCATTGCCGACATCCTCGAGCGCGCGGCGAGCCTCGAGGACCCCGACGCGATCGTCGACGCGATGAAGACGACGAACTTCAGCGGCGGGCTCATGCAGTACGCGGGGCCGGTCGTCTTCAACGAGCTCGGCGACAACCCCAATGCGATCCCGACGATGATCCAGATCCTGAGCCAGAAGCCCGTCGCCGTCTGGCCCAGAGAGGCCGCACTGCAGAAGTTCGTCTTCCCCCGGCCCAAGGCCTAGGACGACCCAGGGCGGCGACGGGCGTGTGCGGGAGGGGTCGGCCGGACCACGCGGCACGCGTGCGCTGCTCCGCGGCGGCGGGGCTCCATCTGGGCGCGCGACGTCCGTCGCATCGTTCGCGGGAACGGGTCCGGTCGTCCCCTCCCGCACACGCCCGCCACCGCCCTGGGTCGGGTTGTTCGTGGACGTGACGCTCGTCCTGCAGGGGTTGCTGAGCGGCCTGCTGTTCGGTGGTGTCTACAGCCTGATGGCCGTCGGCCTCACGCTGATTTTCGGCGTGATGCGCGTCGTGAACTTCGCCCACGGCGACATGATGGTCTGGGGCATGTACCTCTCGTACCTGCTCGCCACGCGCGCGGGTATCGATCCCTACCTGAGTTTCGTCGTCTGCGCCGCCGCGCTGTTCGCGCTCGGCCTCCTCGTGCAGCGTGGACTCGTCGACCGGGTCATCGACGCACCCCACGAGATGCAGATTCTCCTGATGCTCGGGGTCGCGCTCGTGCTCGAGAACCTGGCGCTCGTCGCGTTCGGCCCTGAGCCGACGCGGGTGCGGTCGCCCCTCGGGGCCGCGACGCTGTGGCTCGGGCCCGTCTTCGTGGACATCGCCCGGCTCGTGACATTCGTGGTGGCGGTCCTGCTCACTGTCGCACTCTCTCTGTTCCTCTACCGGACCGACCTCGGTCGGACGATCCGGGCCGCGGCCGACAACACCTACGGCGCGCTCGTGATCGGCACCGATGTGCGACGCGTCTACGCGGTGGCGTTCGGCGTGGGCGCAGCCTGCGTGGGCGCCGCGGGCGCCCTGGTCTCCTCGATCCTCCCGTTTCAACCGCCGACCGGACTCTCGCTGTCGGTGACCTCGTTCAACATCGTGATCATCGGCGGGATGGGCAGCCTCCTCGGCGCGCTCATCGGAGGCCTGCTCGTGTCGGTCGCCGAGTCGCTCGGCGCCGTGTTCCTCAAGCCATCGCTCAAGGAGCTGGTGAGCTTCTCGCTGCTCATCGTGATCCTCCTCTTCCGGCCGGCCGGTCTCTTCGGCAAGCGGACGTCATGAGGTGGGCGGTCGTCGCGGCGCTCGCGGTGCTGCTGGCGCTTCCGGCGGTGCTGAGCTCGTACGCCGTCACCATCTTCATCCTGATCTTTTTCTACGGGTTCCTCGGCCAGGCGTGGAACATCGTGGGGGGCTACGCGGGCCAGCTCTCGGTCGGGCACGCCGCCTTCGTCGGCGTCGGCGGCTACACGGCGGCGATGCTGTCGATCGAGGCGGGGCTCACCCCGTGGGTCGGCATGTTCGTCGGCGCCGCGCTGGCGGCGCTGCTCGGCGCGATCATCGGCTACCTCGGCTTCCGCTTCGGCCTGCGCGGCTTCTACTTCGTGCTGCTCACCGTGGCGTTCGCCGAGATCTGCCGCATCGCCGTCTCGAACATCGACGCGATCGGCGGCGCACTCGGCCTGTACATCACCTTCACCGGAGACCCGCGGCAGTTCCAGTTCCGGGACGGCCGCGTCTACTACTACATCGCGCTGGCGCTGATGCTGGCGGCCACGGCGACCGCCTGGGCGATCGAGCGGCAGCGCTTCGGCATCTATCTCGCGGCGATCCGCGAGGACGAGGCCGCGGCCGAGGCGCTCGGCGTGAACGCCCTCAAGTACAAGATGCTCGCGATGGTCGTGTCGTCCTTTCTCACGGGTCTGGGCGGAACGTTCTATGCGTTCTATCTCTTCTCGCTCCAGCCCAACACGCTCTTCGGCATCCCGCTGTCGGTCGAGATCATCATCCGCCCGATCGTGGGCGGCGCGGGCACGCTCCTCGGACCCATCCTGGGCTCCTTCATCTTGACGCCGCTGGCCGAGCTGTCTCGGCTGTATCTCGGGCAGGGAGGATTGCACGGCGCGCACCTGATCGCGTACGGCGTGCTCTTGATCGGCGTGGTGCTGTTTCTGCCCGAGGGCGCCTATCCCCGCCTGCGGCGCGTCCTCCAACGACGGAGCCGGGTCCCGCCTGTCTCAGGCCCCCCCCACCCGAAGGGTTGTCCGCAGGAGCGGAGCCGGGTCGCACCTGTCTCAGGCCACCCTCGGTCCGAGCCGGGCTCACGGCCCCCGCTACAAATGCCCGTGCTGGTGGCGCGCGGGCTGTCCAGGCGCTTCGGCGGCCTTCAGGCCGTCGCCGGGCTCGACCTGGCGGTCGAACATGGCGAGATGCTCGGGCTCATCGGCCCGAACGGCGCCGGCAAGACGACGGTCTTCAATCTCCTCTCGGGCTTCCTCACGCCGGACGCGGGCGACGTCAGCTTCCGCGACCGCTCGATCGTCGGGCTCCCGCCGCACGCGATCTGCCGCCTCGGGCTGGCGCGGACGTTTCAGATCGTCCGACCCTTCCCGCGCATGAGCGTGCTCGAGAACGTCAGGGTGGGCGCGCTCGCCCGGCATCCGCAGGCGCTCGAGGCGCGCGCCCGCGCCCGCGACGTCGTGGAGCGCGTGGGACTCGGCGCCCGGGAGCACGTGACGGCGGGCACCCTGACGCTGGCCGAGCGCAAACGCCTCGAGCTGGGGCGGGCGCTCGCCACCGAGCCGACCCTGCTCCTGCTCGACGAGGTGATGGCGGGGCTCAATCCGACGGAGATCGAGACGATCATCCGGCTGATCCGCGGCATTCATGCATCCGGCGTGTCGATCTTGTTGATCGAGCACAACATGCGGGCGGTGATGGCGCTCTCCCATCGGATCGTCGTGCTGAGCTTCGGCGAGAAGATCGCGGAGGGGACGCCGGCCGACATCGCCAATCACCCGAAAGTGATCGAGGCGTACCTGGGCGACGAGTATGTCCGCGCTGCTCCGGCTTGACGGGCTCGAGGCCGGGTATGGCGACCTGACGGCGGTCTCCGGCGTCTCGCTCGAGGTGCGACGGGGCGAGGCGGTGGCGTTGATCGGCGCGAACGGCGCCGGCAAGACCACGACGCTGCGGGCGATCTGCGGGCTCCTGCCCGTGCGCGCCGGGCGCATCGAATTCGAGGGCGCGCGGCTCGACGGTCTGGGGTCGGCCCAGATCGTCGCGCGGGGCATCGCCCATGTACCGGAGGGGCGCCAGCTCTTTCCCACGATGACGGTGCGCGACAATCTGGAGCTCGGTGGCCGGGCCGCGGACCGGCGCCACCGGGACGATACGCTCGAGCTCGTCTTCACGCTCTTCCCGCGCCTGCACGAGCGTGAGCGTCAACTCGCCGGGACGCTGTCGGGCGGCGAGCAACAGATGTGCGCGATCGGGCGCGGGCTCATGGCGCGCCCGCGCCTCCTTTTGCTGGACGAGCCGAGCCTCGGATTGGCGCCGGTGACGGTGAAGCTCATCTTCGACACTCTGCGGCGGGTCAATGGCGACGGCATGACGATCATGCTCGTCGAGCAGAACGTGCCGCTGCGCTCCAGCTCTCGCACCGAGGCTACGTGCTCGAGAACGGGCGGATCGTGCTCGAGGGGACGCGGGAGAGCCTCCGGGCGAACCCCCACGTGAAGCAGGCGTATCTCGGTCTCTGAGGCCGGGGAAGGATCGTCCTGGGTATACTGATCCCCTCATGACGAGCCCCATCATCACCGAGGCGCTCCGACGACTGGTCGAGCGGCGCGACCTGACACGAATCGAAGCCGCGGCGGCGATGGAGGCGATCATGTCGGGCGCGGCGACCAACGCGCAGATCGCCGCGTTCCTGACCGCCCTTCGGATGAAGGGCGAGACGGTCGAGGAGCTGATCGGCCTCGCGCAGGTGATGCGCCAGAAGGTCGTGCGCATCCGCACCCGCGCCGACGAGGTGGCGGGACTGACCGGCACAGACCGCGAGATGCTGATCGATACCTGCGGCACCGGCGGGGACGCGACCGGCACCTTCAACGTCTCGACGGCGACGGCCTTCGTCGTGGCGGGCTCCGGGCTCCGCGTCGCCAAGCACGGCAACCGCTCCGTGTCCTCGCTCTGTGGCTCTGCCGACGTGGTCGAGACGCTCGGCATCAATCTCGATCTGCCGCCCCAGAACGTCGCGCGCTGCGTGGATGAGGTGGGGATCGGCTTCCTCTACGCGCCGCTTCTGCACACCGCGATGAAACATGTGATGCCCGCACGGCGCGAGATGGGCGTACGCACCGTGTTCAATATGCTGGGCCCGCTGACCAACCCGGCGGGCGCCAACGCTCAGGTCATCGGGGTCTACGCCGCGGCGCTCACCGAGCCTCTCGCGCGCGTGCTCGCCGAGCTCGGGACGATCCGGGCGTTCGTCGTGCACGGCAGCGACAACCTCGACGAGATCTCGAACACCGGCGAGAGCCGCATCTCCGAGGTCCGCGAGGGCGTCGTCCGGACGTCCACCGTCCGGCCCGAGGACTTCGGCCTGCCGCGCGCCTCGATCGGCGATCTCCTCGGGGGCGATCGCGAGCAGAACGCCGAGATCATCCGGACCATCCTCGCCGGCGACCCGGGACCGCGCCGCGATATCGTGCTGATGAACGCGGCCGCCGCGCTGGTCGCCGGAGCCAAGGCGCGCGACCTGAAGGAGGGTGTCGAGCTGGCGGCCCGCTCGATCGACACGGGTGCCGCGCGCGGCAAGCTCGAACAGCTCGTTCACTTCACCCGGGAGCTCTCTCACGAAGCGTGAGCGTCACCAATCCCGGACGATTCCGGGAAACAGTCCCTTGGGTCGACCCACCGCGACGATGATAGAATAGGGCGTCGCGGCGGCACGCCCTCAAGTTCCCTTCGGTGTTGCCGTTTCTTCCTCGTGGACGACGCTTCCGCGACCTGGGTCGGACGGTAGAGTTCTAGAACACTGAGGTTCCATGAACGGTGTCACGGCGAACGCGAAGCGCATCGGTCGGGTCCCACGCTACCACCGCATCGCCGAGACGTTGCGCGAACGGATCCGGGGCGGCGCGCTCGCGCCCGGCGCCCGGCTCGACAATCAGCGCGAGCTCGCGAAGAGCTTCGCCGTGACGCTCATGACGCTGCGGCAGGCGCTCGAGCTCCTCGAGCGCGAGCACCTCATCACGCGCCGCCACGGTCTCGGGACGTTCGTCGCTGCGCCCTCGATCGACTACGACATCCTCCAGCTGCGCCGCTTCGCCGGGGATCTCTCGGCCAAGGGCGAGCACGTCGCGACGCGGTTCCTGGGGGCGCGGTTCGCCGCGCCCGACCGGCGCGTCGCGGAGGCGCTGCGACTCCCGGCACGGGCGCGCGTGTTCGTGCTCGAGCGGCTGCGGCTGGTCGACGACCATCCGATGAGTCTTCAGCGGTCGTTCCTCCCGCCGCTGATCGGCGACGAGGTGGTGCGGGCCGATCTCGCGCGGACGCCGCTCCACCAGGTCCTCGAGTTCAAGCTCGGCGTCGTCATCGTGCGCGCGCACGAGACCGTCTCGGCGGTGCGCCTCGGTCGCCGCGAGGCGCGCGACCTCGGGTGCCGCGCCGGCGAGGCGGCGTTCGAGTCCGAGCGCATCTCGCATGACGCCGGCGGCGCCCCGGTCGTCTTCGACCGTGTCTTCATCCCGGGCGACCGCTTCC
>Ga0099830_10000437_pt1 | contig 18573 bp, 15 predicted proteins | sample CZO8metaG_4_FD_79337 | JGI IMG/M metagenome (GOLD analysis project Ga0099830, IMG submission 79337) | Vadose zone soil microbial communities from the Eel River Critical Zone Observatory, Northern California, USA - CZOApr15con2H3.8 metaG | ecosystem: Environmental > Terrestrial > Soil > Vadose...
GTAGAGATCTATTCTCTACTGGTGTTAAAGAACGAAAGATAAAAACCATCTCATCTATTCGCTTTCCTATACCCTAGCGCGTCCTGGGCGATGATGAGTTTTTGGATGTTCGATGAGCCTTCGACGATCTGGTAGGACTTAGCGTCGCGCAGGTAGCGCTCGACGGGAAACTCGGTGGAGTAGCCATAGGCTCCCAGGATTCTCAGAGCGGCGTCGGCGGCGAAGGCGGCAGCCTCGGCGGCGGCGTACTTGGCGATGGAGACCTCGAGGTTGTTGGGTTTCTTTTGATCCGCAAGCCAGGCGGCGCGATGGACTAAAAGCCGGGCCGATTCCTCATGCACGACCATCTGAGCGATCAGATCCTGGTTCATCTGGAACTGGCCGATCTTCTGTCCGAACTGTTCCCGCTGGTTGGCGTAGCTCACCGCTGCCTCGCGCGAGGCACGCGCCACGCCCAAGGCTCCGGCAGCGCAGCTCAGCCGGGTCTGGTTCAACTGCCACATGCAGATTTTGAAGCCCTCTCCTTCTTTCCCGACGAGGTTGTCTGCGGGGACGCGGAAATTTTGAAAGGTCAATTCTCCGATGGGAGATGCATGGGCGCCGAGTGTTTCTAGCGCTCGGCGGCTGACGCCGGGCTGATTTAAGTCCGTATAGAAGGCGGACATTCCCCGGTGCTTCTGTGAGCGGTCCGTGTAGGCATAGACCAGGGCGCGATCCGCTACCGGCGCGTTGGAAATCCAAAGCTTGGTTCCATTGAGCAGGTAGCTGTCGCGCTGTTTTACCGCTATGGTTCTGATCGCCGACACGTCGGAGCCCGCGTCCGGTTCGGTGATGGCAAAGCAGCTGATGGTCTCTCCCCGGACCAATGGCGGGATACACTTTTTTTTCTGCTCTTCGCTGCCGAATTGAAGCAAAGCCAGCGCCGGCCCCACCTGCATGTTGACAAAGACCCGCATGGCGCTGTGGACCCGGGCGACCTCTTCGGTGATGAGGGCCAATGCCAAGAAGCCGAGGCCGCTGCCGCCATATTTTTCCGGAATGACGCTGCCGTAAAAACCTAGTTCACCCATCTTCAGGACCAGATCTTTGCGGAAGGCGCGCTCCTTGTCGTCCTTCGCCGCAGTGGGGGCAATCTCCTTTTCGGCGAAATCGCGGGCCAGATCCCGCACGGCGGTCAACTCCTCGGATAGGCCGAAATCCATGGTTCCTCCTTACAAATTAAGCGCAAGGCGGTAGGCATGAGGCGTGAGGGCAGAAGCCTTCCGCCTGTTGCCTCACGCCTTGTTTAACAACGTCCGCGCAATCACAAGTTTCTGGATCTCTGATGTTCCCTCGTAGATCCTCAAAGCCCGCACGTCGCGGTAGAGCTTTTCCATGACCGTTCCCGCTACCAATCCCATCCCACCGTGGATTTGGAGCGCCTGGTCGACGATTCGCTGCGCCGCCTCGGTTGCGAAGAGCTTGGCCATGGAAGATTTCTGTTTAAGCTCTCCGATGCCCTGATCGTGCATCCAGGCGGCTTGATAAACCAGCAGCCGGGCCGCCTCCAGCTCTGTCGCCATCTCCGCTAGTTTGAGCTGCGTTCCCTGAAACTCAGCTAAAGTCTGGTTAAATTGGCGCCGCTTTTGGCTGTATTGAATGGCCTCGTGCAAAGCCCTGGCGGCCAAGCCTACAGCCGCGGCCCCAACTGTGCAACGGAGAGCGTCGAGAGTTCCCAACGCAATTTTCAACCCGTCGCCTTCCCGACCGAGGAGATTCGTTTCGGGGACGCGACATTCCTTAAAGGCAATCGTCCCGATGGGATGGGGAGAGAGGAGTTGAGTTTTCTCTTTAAGAACCAAACCTGGGGTTTGGCCATCGACTACAAAAGCGCTGATTCCCTTGGCGCCCTTCTCAGGATTGGTCGAAGCGAAGACGACGTAGGTTTGAGCGATCCCTGCATTTGAAATGAGACTCTTGACTCCCGTGAGAATGTACTGCTTCCCCTTTCTGACTGCCTTCGTCTTCAAAGACGAGATGTCGGAGCCCGCTTCCGGCTCTGTGAGCGCAAAGGCGGCGATCGCTTCTCCCCTTGCGATCGGAGGAAGATGATCTGCCTTCTGCTGATCGCTGCCCGAAATGATGATCGGATAACTCCCGAGCGCCTGGATGGCGAACATCGTGTCTGCAAGTGGGGAGCCTTGAGCCAGCTCTTCCCGGATCAAACACAAATCCCGAGCTTGAACTTTACCTCTCGCCCCGCCGAATCTCTTCGGAGCTACGTAGGCAATGAAACCATCTTTGCCGAGGAGGGATAAAAGCCTTTGAGCTTCCTTCTCCATGTCCGTTTCTTTGCTTTCGGCTGAACGAAGATGTTTCTTCACCCAAGAACGAATCCGGCTGCGAAGGAGGAGGTGCTCTTGATCCAGAAAGGGGTCCATGGTACCGCTGCTTAGGATCGGTTGAACACAGGCGCCCTTTTTTCGATGAAGGCTCTGTATCCCTCTTGGAAGTCTGCTCTCTCCATGCATCGAGCTTGGGCCTGAGCCTCCATTTCCAATGCTGCCTCTAAATCAACTTCAGCTTCACGATGAAGCAGCTCCTTGGTTACCCCGAGGGCGTGAAGCGGGCTTTCCTTAACACGGTACGCAAGTTCATAAGCCTCTTCCATGAGTTTCTCGTGGGGGACGACGCGGTTGGCCAAACCGATCCGGTAGCATTCCTCAGCGTTGATCGTTTCGCCAAGAAATAGAAGCTCTGTCGCCTTGCCCAGACCGACAATCTTGGGCAAGAGATAAACAGCGCCCATGTCGGCGCCTGAAAGCCCCACTCTTGAAAAAAGGAACGCCAGGCTCGCCCGCTCCGACAGGAGCCGAAAGTCGCTCGCCAGCGCGAGCACAGCGCCTGCGCCTGCAGCGACTCCATTGACCGCCGCAATGATCGGCTTCTTAAGATTGCGCATGTTCTTGACCACATTGCAGGTCATGCGCGTAAAACGGTAAAGAGCCTCTCCCTTCATCTGCACGAGACCCGCAATGATTTCAGTGACGCTCCCTCCGGAACAGAAGCCTTTGCCGTTTCCGCTCAGCACCAAGACTTTTGCGCTATCCTCGTGAGCCAGATCGCTCATGAGCCTTTCCAGCTCCTCGTAGGATTCAAAGGTTAGGGCGTTCAGTTTATCAGGATTGTTCAAGCAGACGGTCGCGACGCCATCCTCAACCTGATAGACAAAGCTGCGATAGGCCATAAATTCTCCTCTCAGGATCAGTTTCGAGTAACGTTCGTCCAACTTCTGGCGGAAGCTCTCCAAACTCAAAACTCAAGGCTCAGAACTCAAAACTTTGGCAACTATACCATGACGGCGCCGCCATCCACATTGATGGCCTGGCCGGTAATTCCATCGGATGCATTAGAGGCCAGCATTAAAACCAGATCCGCGACCTCTTCGGGAGCGATCAGTCGATTCTGGGGTGAGCTGCCCTTAAAGAGTGCCAGGGCATCCTCTATTCTCTTCCCTGTTTTTTCCGCCATCAATCGAGCATTGTGCAGCGTGAGCTCGGTGTCGACATAACCAGGGCAGATCGCGTTGACGGTGACGCCAGTTCTCGCCATTTCAATGGCCAAGGCACGAGTCAGCCCGAGCACGGCGTGCTTGGAAGTCGTGTAAGCGGCGGTGTGGGAATAGGCAACCTTGGCGACGGTGGAGGCGATATTGATGATCCGTCCCCAGCCGGAGGCGGTCATGCCCGGGAGAAAAACTTTGCAGCAGTGATAAGTCCCATCGAGATTCACCTTAAGCACGTCGTGCCAAAGCTGGTCCTCCATCTCCAAGAAGCTTGCTGCGGGAGCCACTCCGGCGTTGTTGATCAGGATCTGAACGGCGCCAAGTTGGTTCGTGATTTTATCTTTCAGGAATTGGACTTCCTCTTTGCGGGTGACATCGCACGTGAGCGGCAGAGCCTTGGCGCCAAGAGAACGAATCTCCTCAGCCACAGTATTGAGTACAGCTCGATTCCGTCCGGCGACGACGACTTGACTCCCCGAAGCGCCGAAGGCGAGGGCAATAGAGCGGCCGATGCCACGGCCGGCGCCCGTAACCAGGACGATTTTTCCCTTGAGATATTCCTCCATAGTGATTAAAGGGCTGGCATGACCTCCAGAGCGAACCGTTCGATCTGTTCGAGCCGCTCAGGCCAGTGAGGCACCATGAATTGCAGCGCCAGATGTTCCACTCCTATTTTCTTGTATGCCCTTAGCGCCTCGATGAGTTGCTCTGGATTCCCTCTTAGACGGTCGTTTTCCTGCGGCTGTGATTTTCCGCTGAGTTCGATGGGAAGACAGCAGGCGAAGTGGATCTGCGAGGCCTGCTTGCCTGCCTCATCGGCGAGACGCCGGACATTTTCAAATCGCGCCTGAAGCTCTTCAGGCGCGATTCTCACGAAGTAGGGAAACCAGGCGTCGCCGTACAATGCCGCTCGCCGTTGAGCATGGACTCCCTCGCCGCCGACCCAGATGGGGATGCGCGGCCGTTGGAAGGGTTTGGGTTCGAATGCAATCTCATGAAACTTGTAGTGGCGGCCAGCAAAGCTCGCTCTCTCTTCTTTCCAGATTGAGTCCAAGAGTTTGAGCTGTTCGTCGGAAAGCGCGCCCCGTTTTTCGAAGGGGGTTCCCAAAGCCTCAAACTCTTCAGCCATCCATCCGATGCCAACTCCCATGATGAGTCTTCCCTTGGAAAGATGATCGATGGTCGTTGCGATCTTCGCCCAGTAAAGCGGGTGGCGGTATGGGAGCACCAGCACGCTCATCCCGAGCATGATCTTCTTCGTGCAGCCAGCCAAGAAAGCGAGGCAGGTGAGAGGTTCGAAGAATGGTCTGTCGGGCGGCACGATGAAACCCTCGTCTGCGGCATAAGGGTAAGGAGTCTCAATCTGCCAGGGAATGATGATGCGGTCGGCGGTCCAGACCGAGTCGTAGCCCAAGGCCTCGGCCTTTTGGGCCGCCTCCATAAGCGTCTCCCGGCTTGCCGCTCTGCCTGAAATGGGAAGAAAAATGCCTAGCTTCATTGCTTAACCTGCTGGAGTTCCCGCTTCAATCATCCTGGGTGCCATTGCTTGCTGACGAGGACTCTTGTCCGTCGACAGTTCTTCGGAGAATAGCAACTCGCAATTTGATGCGTCAATAGGGAGTGGAGCCGATTGTGAGGAGTGTGGTGCGTGAGCCGAAAGGGGTGGAGCCTGCAGAGATGAGCGTTTTTTATGGGGACTCCCCCAATCCCTTCGTTTCCGCGCCTCCTCGTCGGGAAGTCTTTGCTGCTTGCATCGGGCAGCATCGAAACACTCCGCCAAAGAACGGTGGCGGATCAGACATCGATGCTGCTCATCCTCAGCTTCGCAGCGACTTCCAACGATTCGGAGTCGATCTTCACTCAGGGACAGGGGGGAGTCCCGAAGCCCTGTGGGTGTTGTTGCATATGGGGACGGCTTGTACTGCAGGATCGTTTTGAATAAAAGAAAGCATCATTCAGAGTCGGAGGATAAAACCATGAAACGACGGCTAGGATTTCTTGTTTTTTCTCTCTTCGTCCTCTTGGCCCAGTGTTTGGCTGCCGAAGAGATCCGCCAGTATTCTTCCGCCCTCTGGCGGGAGGGAGAAAGCAACTCTGCGGATCCCCAGCTTGAAAAGCTGAGCAGGGCCTTCGTGCAACTGGCAGAGAAGGTGCGACCCGCTGTGGTTCAGATCCGCGTGAGCGCGAAGGCGCCGTCTGCCGGCGCCGACGAGTCGCAGGGACCGTCCGACAGTCGCGGTTCAGGCTTTATCATTCATCCGCAAGGATACATCCTAACGGCTCATCATGTCATCGACGGAGCGAGGGAGATTGAGATCCGGCTTGCCGACAGAAGGCGTCTGCGCGCCAAGCTCGTCGCAGCCGATCCTCAGGTCGATCTCGCCATTCTCAAAATCGACTCGGACAAGGAGCTTCCCGTCCTTGCCTTGGGCGATTCCGATCATCTTATGGTGGGAGAGCTGGTCGGTTCGCTTGGCTATCCATTTGGCACGGAGAGTTCTTTAAGTCTGGGGATTCTCAGTCGCCAGGGCCGAAATCAGAACAACTCTGCGGCCTTCGATTTTTTACAAACCAATGCGGGTGCCAACCCTGGCGGGAGCGGCGGGCCACTGGTGAATTTGCAGGGCCATGTGGTGGGAATGATTACGATGGCGTCTCAGAGCGGCAACATCGGCTTTGCGGTTCCTATCAATGCGATTAAGAGCGTGGTTCCCCGTCTGGTCCGGGGTGAAAAGATCGTCTGGGGTTGGATGGGAATCAGAGTGTCCGACCTGACACTGGACTTGGCCGATGCATTCGGCCTCTCGCCGGCAAAGGGAGTGCTTGTGAACTCCGTGCTGCAGGGTCAGCCCGCAGAGAAAGGGGGCCTTCGACCGCAGGATGTTATCCTTTCAATCAACGGGGTCCAAGTCGATAATCCGAGAGAGGTCATTCGAATGATCGGCGGGTCGGAAGCAGGAAGAGAGGTGAAGCTCACGGTTTTTCGCAAAGGTGAAACGCTCGATCTCTCGGTGCATCTGGGTTCCAGGCCAAAGACTACGGAAGGGCGGGAGGGATGAAGTATAAAGGATGAAGGATGAGAGATGAAAAAGATTATGCTTCTCCTTCCTCGCTGCTGTCTTTTTGATTTGCCGGAGCGGCGCTGCGCTTGAGCCCCTCCGCATATTGCTTCAATTGTTTTTCGACTAGGCCGTTGATCGACGAATCTGGATAATGGCCCTTCCCGTCTCGCGTTCCGGCGGAGACGCCGGTGAGAACCTCGATGCCTTCGTCGATGGTGCTCACCGCGTAGATGTGGAATTTTCCCTGCTCGGCGGCCTCGACCACGTCACGACGCAGCATGAGGTTTCGCAGATTGGCCCGGGGGATCAGGACTCCTTGCTCGCCGGTGAGTCCTTTGAGCCGACAGACATCGAAGAAGCCTTCGATCTTCCAGTTGATCCCCCCGATGGCCTGAATCTCGCCATTTTGGTTGACGGAGCCGGTCACGGCGATCGCCTGTTTGATCGAAACACCGGAAAGGCTTGAGAGCACGGCGTAGAGTTCCGTGGAGGAGGCGCTGTCTCCATCGACGCCTTCGTAGGATTGTTCAAAGCAGAGGCTGATCGATAGGGAGAGAGTTTGGTCCTGGGCAAAATTGCTGCCCAGGTAACCGCTGAGGATCAGGACTCCTTTGTCGTGCGTCCTGCCGCTGAGCTTGGCCTCTCTTTCGATATTGATGATCCCGCCGCGTCCCATAAACGTCTTGGCCGTGATGCGCGAGGGCTTGCCGAAGCTGAAGTCTCCCAACTGGTAGACCGCCAAACCGTTCACCTGGCCCACCACAGCGCCGGCGACGTCCACCAGCAGGGTCTCCTGGGCAATCATCTCCTGGATTCGCTTCTCGATCAGGTTCAAGCGAAAGGCCTTTTCTTCAATCGCCTTGGACACGTGCTCGCCGGTGACCAGCGCGCCTCCCTCTTTCTGCGCCCAGTAGTTGGACTCGATGATGAGATCCGCGATGTCGCTAAAGCGGGTCGAGAGCTTCTCCTGATCTTCCACGAGCCTGGCTCCGTGTTCGATCATCCGGGCGACTCCGCTGGAGTGAAAGTGTTTCAACTTCTCGCGCCCGCAGAACGCGCTGATGAAGCAGGCGTAGGCGACAATATTCTCTTGAGCCCGAGCGATCTCAAAGTCGAAATCCGCCTTGACCTTGAAGGTCTCGCGAAAATCCGGGTCCATGGTCGAAAGGGTGTGATAGAAGATAGGATCGCCGATCATGATCACCTTGGTCTCGGTGGGAATCGGCTCCGGCCTCAGACCCTGTGGCGGAAGCCAACCGAAGAATGTTGCGGGCTCTTCGATGCACAGATCCCGGTTCTTGATCACCCTCTTCAGCGCCTCCCACACCCCGGGATTGGCCAGCACGTCCCGGTCGTAGAGGACCAAGTAGCCTCCGTTGGCGCGACTGATGGAGCCCGCCTTGATCATGGTGAAGTCGGTCACAAATCCGCCCATCAACGGCCGCTTCTCCACTACGCCAAAGAGGTTGTGGTAGGTCGGATTGGTTTCGATCACTATCGGGGGCCCCAGCGTGTCGCCATTATCCACAAAAACATTGACCCGATAGGGAAGAAAAGGATCTGTCTGGGGTTCGACCGGCTGAAAAAGACTGGCCGGCCCGCTTGGCGGAGCGCCGTCAGTTCCCTTGAATTGGGTTAGATTTTTCAGGATATGGCCTCGGACCGCTTCGAGGTAAGCGATCACCTCGGCATAGGTTTGGTATTTCTCTTTCAGTTCCAATAAAGGTATGCGGACCAGGTACTCCCCTGCTTCCTGGTCCAAGGCTTGGAGCTTAGAGATAATTTCCTGCTCCAGCTTTCTTCCTTCTCGCAGTGCCTGCTCGACTTTCTGCTCGATCTGGCTTCTTACCTCATCCAGCACCTTTTTCTCTTCGGGGAGAAGAGAAAGATATTCCTCCTCCTGCATCGGTTTTCCTTGTCTCAGAGGGACGATGGCCATGCCCGAAGGAGAAAATCGCAGGGCAAAGCCTCTTTTTCTCGCGTCTTCGGTCAGCGTCTCCATCATCTCCTGCTGTTGCCGCTGCATCTTCTCGGTGACGCTTTGGCGCTGGCGGAGGAACTCCTCGCTCTCAAAGGTCCTCTTGGCTTCGTGCTGCAGACTATGGATGAGATTCTCCATATCTCTTTTGAGCACCTTGCCCCATCCGCGGCGGATCTTAAGGGCCTGGGGCCGGTCCGGATCATTGAAGTTATAAACGTAGCACCAGTCTTCGGGAAACGCGGAATCTTCTCCGGGCGAGTTCCTTGGCGCGGTAATCTTTTTGAGAAAGGCCTTGATGACGCTGGTCTTGCCGGTTCCCGTGAGACCGGTGACAAAGATGTTGAAGCCGGGTTTATTGACTCCCAGACCGAACTCAATGGCGCGCATCGCCCTTTCCTGGCCGATAAAATCTTCCAAAGGGGTCATGTCCGAGGTGCAGTCAAAGGGAAGGAGAGATGTGTCGCAACGCCAGGCAAGCTTCTCCGCGGGGATTCGAAACTGAGAGTTCATTTTTCTTTCCTCATGCTCTTGATGAGAAAGAGCATAGGGTCTCGCTGGTGGAAGGTCAAGCTTCCACCTCTGTTGCCCATGCGTGGGACTCTCTCTATAATCGTTACTGCCTCGGGAGATTTTCAACGTTGACCACGCGGCTAAAAAAAGTTTGGGGGTTGTGGCTCGCCGTCCATATCCTCACGGGATGCGGTTCCTACCTTCCGTCCCATGTGCCATTTGTTCAACCCGTTCAAGAGGACGAAGAGGTCAAGATCAGTCGAGAATTTCGTAAAGAGGCGAAGAAGAGACTCAAGTTCGTGTCCAATTTCGAAGTTCAAAGGTATGTCGAGAGCGTGGGCCGAAGGATCCTCTCTGTAATGGGGCCTCAGCCGTTTGATTACCGCTATTTTGTCGTCGAGGACTCGGAACTCAATGCCTTCGCGGTTCCGGGGGGATCTATCTATCTCTACACCGGTCTTTTGGACCGAGTGAAGAGCACGGCTGAACTGGCCTCGGTCATGGGCCATGAAACCATTCACGTGAAGAACAGACACATGGCCCGCATGTCCGGTCTCGACCCGGTCAGTTTGCTGGGTCTTCTCGGGGTTGTGCTCGCAGCGCGGAGCGGGGCGGGCGCGCAGGCTGCCGGAGCCGTGGGTCAAGCCATAGCGGCGACGCGTCAAATCGCCTACACCCGTCAGTTGGAAATGGAGGCGGACACTCTGGGACTTAAGTACATGGCGGAGGCGGGCTACGATCCCCAGGGCGCACTAAGCTTCCTCAAGGCACTCGATCAAGAGCGGATCTTGAATCCGGTCGATATTCCACCTTATTTAATGGATCACCCCTTGACCCAAGAGCGAGTGGCCAACGTGGAGCTGTTGATTCGATCTATGAAACCGGATCGCCCCGGGGTAGAGGCAGCGGACCCGATCAAAAAAATCCAGACTGTTGTCCGTCTTGAAAGGTATGAATCGGATGCAGTGATCGCTGAGCAGAAAAAATTGCTCAGCCAATCCCCCAAAGATGCCGGGCCGTCCCAGCTTCTGGGGCTGGCCTATTATTCCAAGGGAATGTGGCCGGAAGCCCGCCAGGACCTTGAGCGCGCCAGGGCCCTTAACCCTCAAAGTCCTGGGATTGATCGGGATTTGGGTCAGCTCTATAGGCGAATCGGCGAATATCGCTTAGCCCACGAAGCGTTTGCACGGGCATTAAGCGTGGAGCCCAAGGAGCCTCTCAACTATCTCTTTCTCGGCGAGTTGTTCGAGCAGGAGTCCAAATTTCCTGAGGCGGCCGGCGCCTATCTCAATGCCCTCAATCTTGCCCCGTTGTGGCTCGAAGCGCCGCGCCACTTGGGAATAGTCTACGGCAAGCTGAATCGCCTGGGAGACGCCTACTACTATCTGGGTCGTTCCGACCTGTTAGACGATGAAGATGGAAAGGCGGTCGCCAACTTTGAGCGGGCACTAAAGATCTTTGGACCGTTGTCCCCCCGGGGTCAAATCATCAAAGAGGAGATGGAGACTATAAAGGCGAGGAGGAGATGACCCTTTATTTTCCGGCACCCACGGCAGGGTAATAGGCTTTGGCTCTGGCCGGCTTGGCTGCATACTCTCGCTTCAGCAGGAATTCTCTTAGATAATCCGGATCGAATCCTAAGAGATCGCAGACGTTGTTAAAGGCGAAGAGCCCGTCGCTGCTTCTATCCTCGACCCAATCAAGAGCGTTTTGATAAAGCTCTTTGCCGGCAGTAGTCCTGTTCCTGCGATACTTCTCCAGGCACTCGACGGCATCCTTAAGGATGGCGAGCATGAGCCTCTTTTCCCCTTCAAGTTGACGGGATAATCCCTTATTCCCGTAAAATTGGGAGGGTAAAAAAGTATCAGGTTCCAGGATTCTTGCTAGAAAATCGTCATACACAGGAAAACCTTGCTAGAAAGAAATAAGACCTTGTAACATAGAAGTCCTGGAATTGCAAGGAGAATTTCTCTACCTGGAGGGCCCAAGAGCTCACGCTTTTAACCAAGCGAATCAATTAAGATTTTCCATAAGTCCGGCCATTTTTGCTTTGGCAACGTAGTGGTCCCAGACCTTCTGGATCACCGATATCTTTCTACGCCCCTTGGTAACTCGGTTGACCTCATCATCGGTATAAAAACGGACAGGTCCCAAAAGGGAAGCGAAGCAGAGTCGCGTGGCGCTTTCCTCTAAGTCGATGCATCCGGCGAAAGTCCACTCAATCGATTCCCCGACAACGATGGATCCATGGCCGCGCAGGATCGCGGCATCTCGATCCCCTAATGTTCTGGCTACTGCGTCTCCCTGCTCGTTCGTATGGATCAGGGCAGGATCTTGATAGACGGGGATGGCGCCCTGACCCAACAGAGCTCCGGGATTGGAAGCGGGAATGAGCGGACGGTCAGCCATGCTTAGCACCACGACCATGCGATTGGGGAGGTGGGCTACGCACTGGACATCTTCTCTGACGCGATAGGTGCGGGTATGCATAGGCAGCTCGGAAGGAAGATCCCATTTTCCCTCGACGCAGTTACCTTCGAGATCAAACGTTACAATATCGTCGGGCGTGACCGTAGCTCGGCTTATGGGATGACCATTGACCAGAAAGCGATCCGTCCCAGGTATCCTGACGCTGATGTGGCCGCTGTAATCCACCAGTTCGGCGAGAAAAAGCATTCGGCAAGCCATGGCCAGCTTTGTTTTGAGTTCATCTGTCGCAGACACGTGAATTCTCCTCTCCGTTGTAGGTTTCGCGTTTCGAGTAGAGCCATCATATAACCCCAAACACGATACTAACGCTAGCCTCTTGCTCAGTCAAAGAAGAAGTGCTTAGACGGAAGGGAAGCGGAAGCAATTTTTATGACCAGCAACAGCGCTGAAGGCATCCGGTGGGATTTGAGCGATCTCTTTTCGTCTCATGACGACCCGAGGATCGAAGCGACGCTGAACGAATGTCGCGCTCGAGCGGAAGATTTCTCCTCTCGGTTTAGAGGTAAGATCTCTCAACTCGAAGGTTTGACTCCGAAAGAACTACTTCACGGGCTCAAGGAATTGGAAGAGATCGAAGATGGCTTGAGCCGGGTGGCCAGCTATTCCAGCCTGCTCTATGCGGCGGATTCTTTGAAGCCTGAATTCCAGGACTTGGAGCAGAGAGTGGAGCAGCGAGTGACTGAAGTGAGAAACCTGCTCCTCTTTTTTGAGCTCGAATGGCTGGAGCTTAACGGCGACGCGGCGGAACGATTGATCCACGATCCAGTCTTGGAGCCCTACGGCCATTACCTAGGGAGTCTCCGTCGTTTTCGTCCACACAAGCTCTCCGAGCCGGAAGAGAAGGTCATCAACGAGAAGGACAATACGGGGCGAAACGCCTTCGGCCGCCTTTTTTCCGAGATCACCTCGGCTTTGATCTTTTCTCTGGAAAGGCAAGGAAAAAAAGAAGAGCTAACTTTGAGCGAGCTCTTGGCGCTCCTCCATGAGCCTGAGCGTGAACTTAGGCGAAGAGCCATGGAGACGCTCTACCAAGAGCTTTCTCATCACGGGCAGACGCTGACTTTTATCTATGACACCCTCATCCAGGATCACTTAACGATAGATCGTCTGCGCCGCTATCCTCACCCCATGTTGGAGCGCCATCTCGTCAACGAGATTGACGCAGAGGCCGTGAGCAATATGATGCGGGTCACCGAAGCCAATTACGGGATCGCCCATGACTACTTTGGCCTCAAAGCGCGTCTCTTCAAGCTTCCGCGCCTTGCTCTATATGACCAGTACGCGCCCATAGGAAAGGAACTTGCCCCTTTTCCTTTTGCTCAGGGCCGCGAAGTGATTCTCGATGCCTTCGAAGCTTTCAGTCCGGTTTTTCGGGAGATTGCCTCGGAGTTTTTTACCAAATGCTGGATCGACGCAGAGATCCGCAAGGGCAAACGGGGCGGAGCCTTCTGCGCCTCTCCCTCTCCTCAACTTCACCCCTATATCCTCTGCAATTACACCGACAACCTGAGAGACGTGATGACCGTAGCGCACGAGCTGGGCCACGGTCTGCACGGTTGTCTCAGCCGCAAGCAGAGCTTTTTCAATTACGATACACCCCTGACGACGGCGGAGACGGCGTCGGTCTTCGGCGAGATGTTGGTGTTCGATTATCTCGTGGAGCGCCAAGCCAATCCTCAGGTCCAGATCGCCCTCATTGCGGGGAAGCTCGAAGACGCCTTCGCCACAGTCTTTCGCCAAAACGTCCTCACCCGCTTCGAAGAGGCTGTCTTTTCGAAGCGCCGCGCAGGAAGGTTAACTCCGCAGCTCATCGGCGACCTCTGGATGAGCGCGAACAAGCCATACTATGGGGACGCAGTGGAAATGCCAGAAGGCTACCGCTGGGGCTGGTCTTACATCGGTCATTTCATCCATTCCCGCTTTTATTGCTACAGTTATGTCTTCGGCCAACTCCTGGTCCTTTCCCTCTATCGTATGTATCGGGAAGAGGGAAAAAGTTTCGTCCCAAAATATCTTGCCCTTCTCGAAGCCGGCGGCTTCGATAGCCCCGAGGCGCTTCTCAAGCCATTAGGCGTGGACATCCACGATCCGAGATTTTGGCAAAAAGGATTCGACGAGATCAAGGGGCTGGTGAAGAAGATGGAAGGGCTGGTGGAAAAAGGCTAAGAGCGCTAGTTGCCTTTTGCGCCACAGAAAAATGCTATCTGCTTCCCTTTACAGGCAGACCATGAGGTGGTTGTCGGGGAGATTTCGGAGTTCTCAGTGGTCATGCCCTAAAAGCGAATTCCTATCATTTTGTATGCTGGGGAAAGTTGGTTCCTGCGGCGAGCAGTACCGGAGGAGAAAGACAGGACGGCGATCAATTCCGCGAAGCGGCGGTTCTTGCTCTTATGATCTTCGGCCTCAATGACGAGAAGCGTGCCAGAAGCGCTTCCTCATCAATTAGAGTCATCCTCTTGCCCAGCATAACGGCCTTTCCATCGATAAAGACACTCTCCACGGAACTGCCGTTCTCACAAAGCGCCAGCTCGTTCATCAAATCGTTCAGGGGCTGAAGCGAGATCGAAGGATTCAAAATCACCAGGTCCGCCTTTTTTCCCTCTTCGATCGATCCGATCGTTCCATCCAGAAGCACGGCTTTGGCACCTCCCAGTGTACCCATCTCGAAAGCTTCGGACGGGAGAATCCAATCTTCCGGCGCCCAATGAGTTCTCGGCAAAAGCACAGAGAGCTTCATTTGTTCAAAGATGGAATAGATAGTCGCGGCATTGACACTATCCGCACCCAACCCCACCGTAAGGTCTTCGCTGAGCATCTTTTTCACGCGAGCCACGCCGCTGCCCAGTTTCATGTTGCTGGATGGGTTATGGACAACCCTGACGCTGTGTCGCTTGAGAATATCGATCTCCCGATCCTCCAACCATATGGCATGCGCCACGGAGAGCTTAGAACTTAAAAAGCCGATCTTTTCCAGATGGTTCACAATCGGTTCACCGTAGAGTTTCTTTCCTACCTCTGCGTGTCTTCTGGTCTCGGCAAGATGGGTATGGATGCCGACCTGCAGTTCCTCCGCAATCTCTTTGCAACACATCAACAGAGGGTCACTGCACCTTTGCGGCGCCGAGGGCGCCAACATCAAAGAGAGCCGGGATCCTGAGCTCCGGGACTCCCGTGCAACCTCCCTTGCAAGATCGATCCAGGCGTCTCCGACCGGCGCGTCGGGAACGATTTCCGGATTGTCCGGAGACTGGTCCTTGAATGCAAGTGCCAAAATTCCCCTAATGCCTGTTTCAAAAAGGACCCGGCAGGCCGATCTCACGCACTCTGGCGCGTTGTGAGACGGGATGCTAAACATATTGAGAACCGTGGTCACGCCGTGCCGGATCAGCTCAACGCAAGCCACGCTATGAATCAGATAAATATCCTCAGCCGACGCACCAAAGGCCTTTTCGGTCTCGGCAGATTTTCGGGACCACGCTTCAAAGGAGGTCTCGTCCCACAGCCCTCTCTGAAATATCCCGGTTAGATGGGTATGTGCGCTCACGAGCCCAGGGATAATGATCTTGCCATTGCAGTCGAGGACATCATCGCCCTCTCTTTGGTGGGCGCCTCCTCCCGGAAAAACCTTCTCGATCTTGTCGCCTACGATGAGAAGGTCGGCTTTATCCAAAACCTCCCTTTTGAGGTTCATGGTCACGATCGTGGCGTCTGCTAGAAGGGTTCCCACGGGAGTCAACCGTTGAAGCCGTCAAGCAATGGCGTCGGGAATTTCCTGATCCCTCATTTTGTTTTCCTCTCCACCTTCTCGACAAACCCCTCGTTTACCAAATCCTGGATCACGGAATTGTCGTAGAATTCCTCGGGCTTTCGGCTGGCGATCTTATCCGGCGGCAGCGCGTTTTTGATGGCAACCGGGTCTGTCCATGGTATCAGGGAGGTATTCTTCACAAAATACTCATGGGATCTCGACAAGACTTCTTGATCGCTGAGTTTTGTGTACTTCTGCGTTACCGACAACGCGAGGTCTCTCCTTTGCCGATAGAGATGGAGACCTTCGATGAAGGCCATCAGAAACTTCTTTACAGAAGCCCGGTTCTGAGCCAGATAAGAGCGCGTGGCAACCATGGTTGAAGTCGGGTATTTAACACCTAGATCGCCGAGATCAGCAAGCACGTTGAGTCCCAGAGACGTGGCGGCGAACAACCCCGGTGGAGCAATAATCGTGGCTGCAACAGCGCCCGACCGGACCGCCGGTATTCTCTGGGAGTCGGGGCCGGCTTGGACAAACGTCATATCCTTGGGCCCCAGTCCCAATTTTTCGAAAGCGAGCAGCGCAGCCACCTCTGTGATGCCTCCTAAGCGAGCAATGGCTATTCTTTTACCCTTTAGTTCCGCTGACGAATGGATGTCCTTATGAACTACGAGACTGTAAGGGATATAGTTATAGGAGGAAGCTATGATGACGACTTCTGCTCCCTGAAGCTTCGCCTGAATAGGCGCTGATCCAGAGACGTTGGCAAATTGGATTTCATTTGCCAGCACGGCCTGAATATTGGTCGAACCCCCTCCGATAAGGATAAATTCTTCGGCCAATCCGTACTTTCTAAAAAGAGCTGCCTCATGGGTGACCCAAAGCGGGACATTGTAACCCGAGATTCCCGCGTAACTGATTCGGATTGTCTGCGCGTGACCGGCCCGCGGAACAATAATCCCAACTATGGCCACGAGCAGCAACTTAGACAGCCTTTGCATCAAAGCCTCCTCTCCTAAGTCAGGTCTTGCTAACCAAGGGATCGAGGCAAGTAACGCCCAAACGGCTTCGCGACGATCTCAGGTCGTCTTCCGCCGTCAGCCCACTCCGCGATCACCTTGCCACGAAGCATAGTCATAACAGGCCAGCCTTTCATTTCCTTTCCCTCCCATAGGGTCCAGCCTGCTGAGCTGTGAATCATCTCATTCGTAACAGTGACTTGCCGGTTCAAATCCACCGCGACGAGATCAGCATCCGAGCCTGGCGCAATCACCCCTTTCTTGGGATAAATCCCGAAAATGCGCGCGGGATTCTCACAGCAAACCTCCACGAGGCGCTGCAGGGAGATTCGACCTCTGTTAACCCCATCATTGAGCATCACGGGCAGGGCCGCCTCTCCCCGCGAAGGGAAACCGGTTTTGGTTGCCCAGATGTCTCCCGGAACTTCCATCTCCTTTCTCGACTTGTTTGCATTGGTATGGTCGCTTCCGACCGCGTCGATCCGGCCGTCGGCCAGGGCTTGCCAGAGGACCTCGATGGCTTCGGCGCTTCGAAGCGGCACGTTGATGCGCCAGGCATCCTCAGTCAGACTAAGATAGTGGGGACCGGTCTGCGCGTAAACGGTTCCTCCCTCAGCCCGGGCACGCGTGATCTCCTCGATTGTCTCCGGAGTCGTGGTGTGTTGGATGTACAGAGGGCACTTCGCTATGCGCGCGTAATAGGCGTAGGTGCGAACATGGCCTGCCTCACAGAAATGCGGCGACCGCTCATTCCACACGCGGTATTCCTTCCGCCCCGCTTTAATGAGACGCTCTTCGAAAATGCGGGCGATCTCCCAGTTCTCGCAGTGCATACAGACAATAGCCGGAGGTCCTAGTTTGGCTACTGCCTCCAGACCAAGGTAAATCGTTCCGTCGTCATATCCGAAGTAACCCTGGCTCTTTCGGTTCGGCCAGAAGGTCGCCGTTTTCTCAGGGTTCATCAGGTGGAGCTGATATTTAAAAGAGGTAATCCCGAAATCCCTCGCCAAGCGCGGGATCTCCAGGGTGTGGTCATCCTTGAGAATTTTAGGGGTGAGAAAGAAATCGACCATGGAACGCGATTCGCCCAATTCCTTGAAAAGGTTAAATGCCTCGCTGTACGGGATGACTTCTTCTTCCCCCTTCTCCGCCTTATAGGGTTGCCCCATGTTAGGACTGGGCTGCATGAACCCCCAGGTCGTGATCCCATAGGCGGCCGCGGCGCGCGTTTCAGAGTCGAACTCGTCACCCACCCACCGATGGCTTCCAAAGTGGACTTCCGGATCAACAACGCCGGGGATAAGATAACGCCCCTTAAGGTCGATAATCTTCTGCGCCTGGGGCGCTGTGTCACCCTCCCCCACGGCGACGATCTTTTCCTCTTCCACCGCGACGAAGCCATCCACGATCTTTCCCTGAGTCACAATCTTTCCGTTTTTTAAAAGAACATCGACTCGCGCCATTTTCACCTCCGCGTTCTGAAGTCTTAATTATCATTCCTACCCTGATCACCTCGCCTCGCTGTCTTAAACTCCGTTTTCATCTTTGCTTGTTGCCATCTTTATCTAAAAATCCTCCGTTCATAAGCTCCTGAAGCACAGGATTATCATAAAAATCCTCCAGGCTCCGGCCGCTCGCCCGGTCCGCTGGAACCACATTCCTCAATACCGCAGGATCCGTGAGCGGGACCAACACTGTTCTTCTGGCAAAATAATCGCAGGATTTGGAGTGCACCTCCTGATTACTCAGTCTTGTATACTTCTGCATAACTCTGAGGACAAAGTCCTTGTGATCGGCAAAGTAATGGCGGCCGTCGACAAATGCCATCAAAAACTTCTATCGACCCTTCCTTCGCCCAATTAGCTTGAACCGCCTCTTACTCCAAGCCGGAGGAAATGTCTAGCTCTGTCTCGAGGCTCACCTCAAGTTGACATAACCGTACCTTATTGGATACCCTCTGCTCAAAAATGATGATCCGGGCCTAGGCCGCTCTCATCGAGAGAGCTTTTCGGGCCTTCAAAGGAGGGCTGAGAAGAAAATAGGGACAGGCTGATTTTAGATCTGAACTGAACCGGTTAAAAAGTAGCCTGTCCCACTGCTGTCCAAAATAATCTGGAACCAGGGGTCTTGGACAGGTTAAGTGCTTGATTTGTAAGCAAAGATTTCTCAACACGTGGATCAGGTCCCCCGAACTCGAAAATATGCTGTCCAAATTA